>Ga0209941_1002243_pt1 | contig 11113 bp, 10 predicted proteins | sample ThiBiot_300_plan_FD_183945 | JGI IMG/M metagenome (GOLD analysis project Ga0209941, IMG submission 183945) | Wastewater bioreactor microbial communities from Cape Town, South Africa - Thiocy_solids_1 (SPAdes) | ecosystem: Engineered > Bioremediation > Thiocyanate > Unclassified | place: South... | reverse complement strand
CCGATCGCCGACAATCCGTGGCAGCGCAATGTCATGGCCGCAATCCGTCGGCATATCGACCTGCCCACGCCGCAGCCGCGCGAGCCTGGTCCGTTCGCGCTGGGTGAGCAGGACTATGTGACCGATCTTCTGCGAAGCGCCGGTTTCTCCAACATATCGTTCGACGCCTGGACCGGGGATCAGCGCGTCGGCGGACCCGGCAGCGATCCCGAGAGCGCCACCCGCTTCGTGCTCGACGGCATGCAGGTCGGCGATCTCGTCCGGGCGAGCGGGAACGACACGCGCGTGGCCGTTCACCGCAGCCTCGTCCAACTGTTCGAGCGCAATTGCGATGATGAAGGTGTTCGCATGGGCGCGAAAGCCTGGCTGGTGAGCGCCCGCGCGTGACCTGGCGTCAACCGCCATCCTCATCGTGAACCACCCACAGGCTATGTGAGTCGATCTCCAGCTTGAGCAGGGCGCGGGCCGCTTCCGATCGCGCCATGATCTCCGACCGGCGCGCTTCTCCCGCCTGACGGCGGGCATAGAGCAGGTCGCCAAGGTCGATCTGGCCGAGCTGGTAGCCACGTTCGGTTCGGACCAGCGCGTTGGCGGCGCTTTGCGCTGACAGATCCGTGTTTTTCCACGCCTCCAGCCGCAAGGTGGCGCTGGACAGATCGGCGTCCGCGATGGCCCTCACGGTCCGCTGGACGGACATATGCTCAAGCTGCGCGGCATTGCCTTCCGCAAAAGCCCGGTCCGCCGCCGCGCGCCTGTGGCCGCCGCCCAGCGGCATCGACATGACGACCCCCGCGCCCTGCTCCATGCCGCTCCGCTCACTGAACAGCCGGACGCCGAAGGACGGATCGGCAATCCGGTCCGCGCGAACACGCCGCGCGACGACCGCCAGCCGCTGTGCCTCACGCTCGGCGGCGCGGATTTCATGGCTGCGTTCGATCACCAGATCCCGCATCGCCGCAAGCCTCTGCGGCGGCACCATCGCAACGGAGGTTTCCGGCGGCTCGGTGGGAAGCGGTATCTCTGGAAAATTCGCGGCAAGCGCCACACGCGCCTGTTCGCGCGCCGCGAGCGAGTTCGCGGCCTGGGCCTGGGCCTGGGCCAGCGCCGCCATGGCCTGATCGACATCGATCGCCGCCGCATCGCGCAACGCCACGCGCCGGCGCAGCGCGGACAGCTCCTTTTCCAGCCAGCGCACCGTATCGAGGTCGTTGCGATACAGCGCACCGGCAACCAGCCAATCGTTCCAATAGCCGGAGAGCAGCAAAGCCGTCTGATGCCGGGCATCCTCCATCCGGTTTTCCGCGACCTCTATGCCCAGAGCGCCGGCCTCGCGATCGAGCGCCGCCTTGCCCGGCAGACGGAACGGACGGGCGATCGTGGCGTCGAACTCGTCGTAGCCGCCTTCCCTGTCCACGCTGCGGCGAACATAGCTGCCGGTAACGGCAATTTCATGGGTTCCCTTCGCCAGCATGTCGCGGTCGGCACGGGCTGCGTCCACCCGTGCCCGCGCGGCCGCTACGGCCGGATGATTGTCCAGCGCTTCGGCAACCTTTTCGCTCGGCGGCAAATCGGCGCGCTGGGCCAGAACCGCGGCGGGCGTGAGCAACGCGACAAGCGCCCCTAGGAAAAGCGGCGATCTCATGCGATCCTCCCCTGGGCTGACACCGGGACTACGTGCCAGCGCACTGGCAGCGACCGCTTCGATTGCGTGACCGCGTCAACCAGTGTCCCCAGGACGTCCTCATCGACAATCAGTTCCAGCGCGCTGCGGCGTAGCAGACCCGACACCCGTTCCGCCGTGCTGGCGTCGCCGAAGTCCCAGCCGCGCACGGCCTGCTCGGCGATATGGATCGGCGCGTTGCAGGCGGCGCGGAGTGCGTCGGTCACGCTATCGGCGTCATGCGAGGCGCAATGGAAGGTCAGCAGGATGTCAGCCATTGTCGGTTTCTCCCGCGCTTTCGCCGAAACGCTCGAACAGGATCGGCAGCAGGATGAGCGTCAGCAGGGTGGAGGTGATGAGGCCGCCGATCACGACGATGGCGAGGGGGCGCTGAATCTCCGATCCGGGGCCGGTCGCAAACAGCAGCGGCACAAGGCCGAAGGCCGTGATGCTGGCGGTCATCAGGACGGGGCGCAGGCGGCGCTCGGCGCCGATGCGCACCGTTTCGGCCATGCTCCGCCCATCGGCCCGGAGCTGGCGGAAATAGGTGACCATGACCAGCCCGTTGAGCACCGCGATGCCAAGCAGCGCGATAAAGCCCACCGAGGCGGGGACTGACAGATATTCGCCGCTAGCCCAGAGCGAGACGATCCCGCCCACCATGGCGAAGGGAATGTTGACAAGGATGAGCACGGAGGCGCGCATCGAGCGCAGCGTTGCCAGCAGAACGAAGAAGATCAGCAGCAGCGCAATCGGAATCACGACCGCCAGCCGGGCCGAGGCGCGCTGCTGGTTCTCGAACTGCCCACCCCAGACGATGCTGTAGCCGGCGGGCAGTTTGACCTTCGCGCCGACCTCGGCTTTCGCTTCGTCGACATAGCCGACCAGATCGCGCCCGGAGACGAACGCCTGCACCAGCGCGAAGCGCGACCCGTTCTCATGGTCGAGCTTGACCGGCCCCTCGGTCCGCTCGATCCGCGCCATGTCGCTGACCCGCGCGATAATGCCGGTCGGCGTATGCAATTGCAGATCGGCAAAACGGGCGGGATCGGTGCGCAGCGCCTCGTCGCCGCGGATGACGATCGGCACGCGCTTCTGGCCATCGGCGACGATACCGACATGGGCGCCTTCGACCTGCGCGCGCAGCGCATCCTGTATGCGGTCGACCGGCATCCCGAAGCGCCCGGCGGCGGCGCGGTCGATGTCGAGCTGGAGATAATCGACGCGGTCATTGGCGACGGTCAGCACTTCGGAGGCGCCATCGACGTTCGACAATATCTGCTGCACCTGATCCGCCAGTTCGCCGAGCATCGCCAGATCCGGCCCGAAGATCTTGACGGCAAGATCGCCGCGCGCGCCGGTCAGCATTTCGGAAACGCGCATCTCGATCGGCTGAGTGAAGCTCGGCTCGATGCCGGGCAGGCCCGCCATCGCCTTGCGCATGTCCTCGACGATGAGATCCTTGTCGCCGCGCCATTCGGAGCGCGGCTTCAGACGAACGAAGCTGTCGGTTTCATTGGGGCTCATCGGATCGAGGCCGATTTCGTCCGATCCGACGCGCGCGATCACGTCCTGCACTTCCGGAACGCGCATCAGCGCGCGCTGCGCGGCCATGTCGCCCTTGACCGACTGGTCGAGATCGATGGAGGGCAGCTTGGTGAGCTGGACGATGATCGACCCTTCATCCATCGTCGGCATGAAGGTCTTGCCGACCGCGCCATAAGCGATGCCGGCGATGACAAGCCCCGCCGCCGACAGCCCGTAGACCACCCGCTTGCGCGCGAAGGCGCCGTCGAGAAGCCCCCAATAGCGAGGGCCGAGCTGGCGCATCAGCCACGGCTCGCCATGATGGCCGCTTTTGAGACCGAAGGATGCAAGCACGGGGACCAGGGTGAGCGCGAGCAGCAGCGAACCGGCGAGCGCGAAGACGATGGTAAGCGCAACCGGCGCGAACAATTTGCCTTCAAGCCCCTGCAATGACAGCAGCGGCAGGAAGACCAGCGCAATGATGGCGATCCCGGCCGAGACCGGCACGATGACTTCGCTTGCCGCCTGATAGACGAGGTTGAGGCGCGGGGTTCCCTCCTCGTGCGCCCGGCCGAGCCGTTCGACGATATTTTCCACCACCACGATCGACCCGTCGACCAGCAGGCCGATGGCGATAGCCAGGCCCCCAAGGCTCATGAGATTGGCGGACAGGCCCATACCCTGCATGAAGAGGAAGGTGATGAGCGCCGCCATCGGGAGGGTAGCAGCGACAATCGCCGCCGCCCGCCAGTCACCCAGGAACAGGATGAGCAGCACGACGACAAGCACGGCGGCTTCGAGCAGAGCTTTCTCGACCGTGCCGACGGCGCGCGCGATCAGATCGGACCGATCGTAGAAAACATCGACATGGGTGCCGGCGGGCAATGTGCTTTCGATTTCCGCGAGGCGGGCGCGGACACCATCGACCACCTGCCGCGCATCGGCGCCGCGCAAGGCGATCACCAGTCCTTGAACAGCCTCCGCCTGGCCATTCTTGCTGACCGCGCCATAACGTGTGAGGCTGCCAATGCCGACCGTCGCCAGCTCGCCGAGCCGAACGATGCGGTCGCCGCGGCTGACAATGACCAGTTGCTGAAGATCCTCGACCGACCGGATCGCCCCCACCGCACGCACGATCAGGGCTTCCTCGCCGCTTTTCAGGCGCCCGGCGCCATCGTTGCGATTGCCGCTTTCGATCGCCGCCTGGATATCGGCGATGGAGAGCCCTGCCGCCGCAAGCGCAACGGGATCGGGCCTGACCTCGAAGGTCCGGACAAAGCCGCCCAGCGCGTTCACGTCAGCGACGCCGGGAACGGTGCGCAGCGCCGGACGGATGGTCCAGTCGAGCAGTTCGCGCTTCTCCTGCAGCGAGAGCGGCCCCTCGATCGTGAACATGTAGATGTCCGAAAGCGGTGTGGAGATCGGCGCAAGGCCGCCGCTGATCGACGCGGGCAGATCGGGCATCACATTCGACAGCCGCTCCGCCACCTGCTGGCGCGCCCAATAGATGTCGGTGCCGTCGACAAAATCGATGGTGATGTCGGCGATGGCGTATTTGGCGGTGGAGCGCAGGATTGCCTGATCGGGAATGCCGAGCATTTCCATCTCGATCGGTGTGATGACGCGGCTTTCCACCTCCTCGGGTGTCATGCCCGGAGCCTTCAGTATGACCTTCACCTGCGTCTGGGCGATGTTCGGATAAGCATCGACGGGCAGCGTCATGAAGGCCCAGGTGCCCAGCCCGGCAACGGCCAGCGCCAGCGCGATGACGAGCAGACGCCAGGAGAGCGAGGCGGCGACCAGCGAACGCAACATGGCCCGGACCTATCGCGACAAAGCGAGCGCCTTGAGCGCGCTCGTGCCGGAAATGACCACCTGCTCGCCCGGCCTGACGCCCGAAAGCAGCACGGTCTGTCCCCCAGCGGAACCGCCCATCTTCACGTCGCGGACCGCGTATCCGTCACCAGTGGAAACGAAGACGATAGCCTTGTCCCCGATCATGGCGATCGCCTCGCTGGGCACGCTGACGGCGCCGGCCGGAGCCGGCCCGGACAGCGACAGGCTCGTCGCGCGCCCAGCGATGATGCCCGGCCCGGCGGGAATCTCGGCCTTGAGCATGGCGGAACGGGTGGCGGGGTCTACCGTCGAGCCGACGGCGGTGACGCGCCCGGCGATGCCGGGTTCGATCAATATGCTCATGCCCGGCCGTACCGTACCGACGAGCCGCTCGGGCAACTGGCCGACAGCCTCATAGCGATTGGCGGCGTCGATCACATAAGGCGCGGTAGTTCCGTCCACCGGAGAGCCCGCCTGGATGCCGGCGGTGGTGATGCGCCCGGCGATCGGCGCGGTCAGCGTATAGGTGCCCCTTGTGCCCGAGCCATTGACCATTTTAAGGATGCGCGCCTTTTCGCCAACATCCGCGCCCGCTTCGGCCGCCAGCGCATTGGCTTCATCGGCCCGCGCGCCCGCGATGATACCTTCGCGGGCAAGCTGCGAGAGCCGGGCCGCGTTCGACCGCGCAACGCTCGCCCGCGCATTGGCACGCGTCAGGTCAGCCCCCATCGTCAGCACGTCGCGGCTGGAAATAACCGCAAGCGGCTGGCCCTGCCGGACGGTATCGCCTTCAACCACCAGCGTCCGCATGACCACGCCGGGAAAGGTCGCGGCCACGGCCACGCGCGCATTGGCGGGCGGCTGAATCACCGCCGGAATGACGGCGATGGGGGCTTCGCTCGCGGTGACGGCGGGCGCCAGGCGGATACCAAGCTGAGCGGCCTGCTTGCGATCAACGGGCAGAACGCCCGGCGCCGCTTGCCCGGCTTCGGAAGATGAAGGGGTGGGTTCAGGCACCGTGCCGGACCCGGCAAGCCACCAGATCCCCAGCGCCAGCGCGATGACGGCAAGGCCGGCAAGGACATAGTTCCGCTTCGACATAGGCTTCGCCTAGAGCGCGAAACTGACGAAACCCTGACGGGTCGCAATGCTTGGCGCTTCAGGTGTCGGGGAAATGCAGAGACAATTCCCGCGCGGCAGGATCTGTGGTCAGCCGTGCGCCGTGCGCCGCCATGATCCGGTCGACGATCGCCAGGCCAAGCCCGGCGCCGCTGGTGCTGGCATGGTCCGCCCGGCTGTGCCGACGCACGAGCTCGCGAAGCCGATCGGGTGAGAGGCCCTCGCCGCCATCGCCCACCGCGATCACCGGATCCGGGCCAACCCGTATATTCACCGTGCCCCCCGGTGGCGTCACACGGACAGCATTCTCGATGAGATTCCGCAAGGCGGCGGCGATCGCTTCGCGCCGGCCCCGCGCCACTGGATGCGCGGTGCCTGCATCGAGCGTGATGGCTTTCCCTTCCGCGATGATGTCCGGGGCCAGGAAGCTGACGACATCGCGCGCGATCTCGACAAGGGACACGGATTCCAGCGGGAATTGCGCGGCGGCGGCGGCATCGACCTGGGCGAGCAGCATGAGCTGGTCGACCAGGCGGCGCATCGCGGCAACGTCATGCTTGAGGCGCGCGGCGTCGTCATGATCGAGCCGGTCGAATTCGAGCGACAGCACCGCGAGCGGCGTGCGCAGTTCATGGGCGACATCGGCGGCAAAGGCTTCCTGGCGCATGGCAGCGTCGTCGAGGCGGCCGAGCAGATCATTGACGGCATCCGTGAACGGCAGCGCTTCGGCTGGCAGATGGGACGTGTCTATGCGAAAGCCGCGTTCGTGCCCACGCGCTGCTTCGATCGCGGTTGCGGCTTCCTCAAGGGAGTCAAAAGCCTGTCGGATCACGCGCCGCACGACGAAGGCGACGGGCACCATCAGCACGACCAGTGGAAGCGCGACATGCTCCAGCATCTCGCGCACGGCATTGATCAGCGCATCCTGCGCCGTCAGATCGTCGAATGTCAAACTGTAGAAAAAGACGACCGCTGCAAGCAACAAGATGGTGCCGACAAGGCCGACGAGAGCAAGCCCTCGCGCAAGTTTGCGCGACACGGAGCGCCGATAGGTCACGCCGCGACATCCTTCAGCATATAGCCGACTCCGCGAATGGTGTGGAGCGCGCCGGTGGCGCCAGCCTCGTCCAACTTCCGGCGCAAGCGGGAGACCGCCGCTTCCACGGCATTGGGCGTCACCGGCTCGTTGAAATTGTAGAGCGCGTCCTCGATCGTCTCGCGGCGGACGACCGTGCCCGCCCGCCGCAGCAGCAGTTCCAAGAGGTCGGCCTCCCTGCGGGACAGATCTATGGCGCAGTCTCCGCGGTGCGCCGTGCGCGCCGCCGTGTCGAACCGCAGGCAGCCTGCTTCCAGCACAGGTTGCACGCGCGGGCCGGGGCGGCGGAGCAACGCGCGAATGCGCGCGGCCAGTTCGTCGATCTCGACGGGCTTGACGACATAATCGTCGGCGCCGGCGTCAAGCCCCGTGACCCGGTCCTCCAGCGCGCCACGCGCGGTCTGGATAATCGCGGGCGGCATTTGCCGATACTGGCGGCGGTTCGCCAGCCAAGTGACGCCATCGCCGTCCGGCAAGCCGAGATCGAGCACGATCGCGTCATAGACCGCGCCGCCCAGTGCGCTGTCCGCATCGGACAGGCTGGTGGCGATGTCGCACGAAAAGCCCCGGCGCTGAAGGCCGTCCGCAACCAGCTTCGCCAGCCGGTCGTTATCCTCTATGACAAGAATGCGCATCTATGTCGGCTTTCCTAGCACGATCCCGCCTCAATTCCCGTCCTGCGATCTGATCAGTCCCGCGACGGGATCGAAAGAGGCCGTCTCAATCCCGGTCATTATCCTCGCCTTGAACGGCTGTTCCACCTTCGATTTCATGCCCTTGCTTCGCCTCACCGTGCGATTGCGCACTGAACGCTGCGGAATCGTAGCGCAGGATGCCAAACACCGTCATCCCCATCACCATGGCGGCAAGCAGCACCGCGACGACGGCCGGTCGGCGGGCATCGTGGGCACCAGGGTGCAGAGCGGCGCTCTTGCGGCCGGTGACCATGGCGCGCGCGAGATTTTCGCGGGTGAAGACGGACATCAGTACCACCGCTGCGACATGAACGCCGATGAGTGCGAGCAGGCCATAGGCAATCGCCTCGTGAAGATCCTCGTCGGTCTGCCCCGCGTCGACCTGGATGCCGGTCCACAGCACCGCGCCGGTTACGATAAGCAACGCCAGAACGGCGAGCGCGCCCATCGGATTGTGCCCAATCGTCCGTTGTGGATGACCCGCCGCGAGTTCCCGGATGTGCGACAGGAGGCGGGACGGCCGCACGAAATTGGCGAAGCGCGCATGTTCGCCGCCGATAAACCCCCAGACAAGGCGAAAGGCAAGCAGCATGGCGGCGGTCCACCCTGCGGCCATGTGCCAGTCCGCGATGGGGCTGTCCCCTTCCGAGGACAAAAAGGCAATCGTGATGGCTGCGACCAGCAGCCAGTGGAAAAGCCTGAGCGGGGCATCCCAGACCCTGAAACTGTCGCTGCGGCTCGTTTTTGCCATGAACATCATTTGTCTCCTTGGCCTTTGCCATAAGAGCGATTGCTGACGGCGCGCTGACGAACGCGGGGCAGCGATCACGTCAGACAGCCGCTCCGAACAGGCCGCCCACGCCTGCCGTCAACGCCATCGCTAGAGCGCCCCAGAACGTGACGCGGACGATCGACCGCATGACCGGGGCGCCGCCCGCCTTCGCGCCAAGCGCCCCGAGCAAGACGAGGCACAGAAGCGAAACGGCGACGACGAGCGGTATCAGTTGCTGTCCCGGCGCGGCGGTGACCACCGCCAGCGGCATGATCGCCCCGGCGCTGAACGTCGCGGCGGATGTAAGTGCCGCCTGCAACGGCCGCGCCGTGGATATGTCGGAAATCCCCAGTTCGTCGCGGGCATGCGCCCCAAGCGCATCGTCCGCCATGAGCTGGTCGGCTACCTTGAACGCAAGATCGGGGTCCAGGCCGCGCGCCATATAGATATCCGCCAGTTCCTGCCGTTCGAATCCGGGCTGCGTGGTTAGTTCCGCCGTTTCGCGGGCGAGGTCCGCCTTCTCGGTATCGGCCTGCGAACTGACCGAGACATATTCGCCGGCGGCCATCGACATGGCGCCGGCGACAAGCGCCGCGATGCCGGCAACGAGGATGCCTGATCGATCCGTTCCCGAAGCAGCAACACCGACGATCAGGCTTCCAGTGGAAACGATACCGTCATTGGCGCCAAGGACGGCCGCGCGGAGCCAGCCGATACGCGATACCGCATGTCGTTCGGGATGGATGTGCAAGCGGGTCATGGGTTCTCCAGCCAAGGGTCGGCACAAGACCATGACCGCATTTGCTGACCAGTTCCTGACGCAATGCTGTTTCCGGCGCTAATTGAAATGGAAAGGCAGGACGAAATCGAGCTTTTCCGCATCGAGGCTTTCTGGCGGGCGCGGAAAGGGCGCCGCCAGGCGAACCGTGCGAAGGGCGAGCCGGTCAAGTTGTGTATTGCCGCTGGATTGCGCGAGCGAGAGTCCGCGCAAGGCGCCATCAGGACCGATGGAAAAATTAATCAGCGCCTCGCCTTCAAGATGGAGGCCCGCCGGGCGTCGGGCGGCAATCCATTCCCACAACCGTCGAAGATAGGCCGCACGCGCGGCGCTGAGCGTTGATGACGCAGTCTGCGGCGAAGCAGGTTGGGGAAGCGGCATGTCGACGTTCATGCGGGCAGGCAAAGGCGACGGTGCGACAGGTAGCGTCAAGGCAGCCTGATCGGAGGCGGGCCGATCGGGCGACGCCTGCGGCCCTTGCCCCGCGCGTGTCGCTGGAGTTGTATTGGGGGGCGTCAGCTGATTTGCCGGTCTGGGGGCGGCATTCGGTCGGCGGACAGGCGGTTGTTCGGTTTCGAGCGAAGGCAGCGCCATGACCGTGACCGTGAGGAGTTCCTCCCGCCTTTCGGGGACAAGACGCGGACTGTGACTCCATAGGCTATAGACCGCAAGAACACTCGCATGTAGCACAAGCGACACGAGGAACCCGAAAGCCCTCGTATCGCTCGCCTGGGTCAGCCGATATGCCGGACTAGCGGCCATGCCTCAGAATTTCGAAGTAAGGCCGATGTTGAAGGAGCGGCCTCGACCAGGCACCGGCCGCAAGTCGCCGGTCGCCTTGTAATCGCCGAGCGACATGCCGCCCAGTGGCAGATCATACCCCTTGTCGAACAGGTTCTGAACGTCCAGGCCCAGCCGGTACTTACCCCAAGAATAGCCGGTCCGAAGATTGACGAGCGCATAGTCGTCCGTTCGGGGCTCTTTGCGCGTGGCGTCGACCCGGTTCTTGTCCGCCACGACCGCCAGTTCGACCGCGCTCTCCCAGCCCCCGAGCCTATGCTCCAGCGCAAACGTCGCGTTGAACGGCATCTGATGATAGAGCGACCCGCCGTCGTCCAGATTACGCCCGCGCAGCCAGCTTGCCGTTGCGGTCAGTTTCGCCGTGCCAGCCGATGACGACTGCCATAGCGCAAGCGATCCCGAGACATCGACGCCATATAGCTCGGCTTCGCGGTTGGCGAACCGAAGCTGCACGAACCCCGTCGGCGTGCCCATCATATTGGTGAAATCGGCCAGTTTCACGACATCGATATAATCATGGACGCGCGTGTAATAGGGCGCGATCCTGAGCGTCCAGCCATTGGCGCCGGCGCCTTTCAGACTGACTGCGGCACTTATCGTATCGGCCCTTTCGGGCTTCAGGGCGGGATTGCCGACATAGCCGTTGCCATCACCGAACCAGCCGATCATCCGGCTCGACATCGAACCGCGTCCCCAGCTGTAGCGTTCATAGACGTTGGGTGAGCGGCTCTTGCGCGCATAGCCCAGTTCGAGCGTCGCCTGATCGCTCGGCGCATAGCGGACAAGGGCCGTGGCGCTCCAGTTGCTGTCATCCCGCTTGCGATCCGCG
>Ga0209941_1002223_pt1 | contig 11185 bp, 7 predicted proteins | sample ThiBiot_300_plan_FD_183945 | JGI IMG/M metagenome (GOLD analysis project Ga0209941, IMG submission 183945) | Wastewater bioreactor microbial communities from Cape Town, South Africa - Thiocy_solids_1 (SPAdes) | ecosystem: Engineered > Bioremediation > Thiocyanate > Unclassified | place: South... | reverse complement strand
GTTAGGCTTCGGCGCGCGCTACTTAGCGCGGTGGTTACGCACACCGCGCTCGTGGCGTTACCTAGACGGCGTCATCGCACTGCTGCTCTTCTACACAGCGGCGCGGTTAGTGGTTGGGCACTGAAGGCTCGCCTCAACCAGAGTGCATCTCGCCCCGCCTACACGTTCGACGTCGACCTCACGACGAGCGGTGGCGCACTCGGCGCAGGCGCTTGCGGTGCCCACCTAAGACGGGGCGGCGCGGGCGCGTAAGAACCTCGTGTACGCACGCCGAGTAACCTGGCACTAACAGAGCTTTCCGGGGGGATCGATAGTGAAGTACAGCGTCGTCTTCTACGACACCTTCAGACCTAGCCTCAAGGAGTTGACGGGCGCCGAGCAGGGCGCGGTGATGACCACAATGGTGGAGCTCACCGAAGCGCCCGACAGTCCGGGGCTGAACGTTCACCGGGTGGGCGACGCCGCCACGAGGTGCTGGTCTGCCCGCGTCAATGACGACATCAGGCTCATCTTCTTCCGCGTGGAGCGCACCGTGGTGCCAGCGTACGTGGCCCATCACGACGATGCGTACCGTTGGGCCGAGGGGCGTGCGCTCGACATGCACCCCGACACCGGCGCCGCACAGATCGTCATCGTCGGCGAACGACGGGAAGAGATCATCAAGCGGATCATCGTGCCAGAGGTTCAGGATCCGCGTGCCCGGCGGCCGTTCGAGCACCTCACCGACGAGTCGATGCTCTCGTACGGAACGCCCAAGGCCTGGCTGCACGGTATTCGGGAGGCTAGCATCGACGTGTTCCTCGAGGAGATCGGCGATGCACTACCCGCCGAGTCCCTCGAGTACCTGATGGCAGTAGCCCTCGGCGAGGTGCCACCTCCCCCGCCGCCCGCGAAGCGCAGCCAGAACCCGTTCACGCACCCCGATGCAAAGCGGCGCTTCTACCTGGTGGAGTCTGACGAGGACCTAAGACGCGCCCTGACGCTCGACTGGGAGCAGTGGATGCTCTACTTGCATCCGAGCCAGCGCGAAGCGGTCGACAGAGAGTTCGCGGGACCGGCCCGAGTTACCGGCGGGCCCGGCACCGGCAAGTCGGTGGTGGCCGTCCACCGCGCCGCCCGCCTGGCGCGAGACGGCAACGGTCGCGTGCTACTCACCAGCTTCTCGAAGACGCTGAGCAACCACCTACGCCAACAGCTCGACCAGTTGCTGGCCGACGACCCGGCCAGAGAACGCGTCGACGTAGTCCACCTGCATCATCTGGCGGTCGAACTGCTCACCGAGGCGCGGGGCAGGGGGCTCAAACTGGCAGACGGGCAAACCATCGGTAAGGCAGCGAAGCTCGCTGCCGATGCCATCAGCACCAAGAGCATCACCCCCGCCTTTCTCGAGGCCGAGTGGAACATGGTGGTAGATCCTTACGGAGTTGCCACGTGGGAGGACTACGCCGTGGTGGACCGGGCCGCGCGCGGCTCGTCGCTCAACCGGGCGCAGCGGGAGCTGGCCTGGCGGGGGATCGAGGCCATGCAGGCGTCGCTGGAATCCGCCGAGCTCACCACCTGGTCGAAGGTATGTTGGGAACTGGTCGAGCATCTCGACGGCGGCAGCGACCACCCCTACGCCCACGTGATCGCAGACGAGGCTCAGGACTTCGGCCCGGGAGAGCTGCGGCTGCTACGCGCCCTCGCTCCTTCCGCCGCTAACGACGTGTTCCTCGCGTCCGACGCCAACCAGCGCATCTTCAAGCCGTACACGCCCGTGGCCCGAGCGGGCCTCGAGGTACGCGGCCGTTCGGTGACGCTCCGCGTGAACTACCGCATGACGGAACAGATCCGCCGCGTGGCCGAGGGCATCATCGCTGGGAAGGTCGACTGCGACGAACCGACGGCCGGGTCGGTATCGCTGTTGGCCGGTCTCGAGCCGGAGGTCATCGTGGCGCCCGGCGTAACCGTGGAAATCCAGAGGGTGGCCGACTGGCTCAAGAAGCTGGTTGCCAACGGCTACCGCCCGGGCCAGATCGCCATCTTCGCCAGGAGGAAGGACATCATCCAGAACCGGATCCACGCGGCGGTGAAAGCGGCAGGCCTAGAAGTGTTCAATCTCGACGCGGATGACGCACCGCCGTCCAACCGCGTCGCCATCGGCACGATGCACCGCAGCAAGGGGCTACAGTTCCGCGCCATCGCCATCATGGGCGTGGAGGACGGAACGGTGCCGCTGAACTCGGTGCGAACGCGGCAGCCCGACGAGGCCGCGCAGAGGGCGTTCGTGGAGATGGAGAGGAACTTGCTTTACGTGGCCTGTTCGCGGGCGCGGGAGCGGTTGTTGATTACTGGGGTGGGGAGGGGGTCGGAGTTCGTGACTGTGAGGTAGGGCGACTCTCGCCATCAGTGGCAGTTCAGAACGTCGTGGGATGGCACTATCCTTCGGTTGAGTCATCGTTCACTCCGTTCTAGGGGTGATGCCACTTCCCACCCTGGAGGAGCGACGGCTGCTGTCACTCACGACGAATTCGCAGTGTCACCTAAGCTACAGAGCTTACTGGGCGCTATTAGCCTGCCGCGGTGCACCGTATTGCATGCCTATCGGCACCGGCTACTTGCTGTTAACGATTCGCGCGCGAGCTGAGCCACCGGCGGTTAGTCTTTGGTCGCCCACCGAGCGCCCCGCATGTTCGCTGCAGCCCCGGCGCACATGCTTGAGAGAGGAACGAGTTGCCACCCACCACCAAAGAGGCTCAACGCGCTGAGCTGCATAGGACGATCTGGCGCATAGCCAACGACCTGCGGGGCGCCGTAGACGGCTGGGATTTCAAGACTTACGTGCTGGGCATGCTGTTCTACCGGTTCATTTCGGAGAACCTCACGTCTTACATCAACGCCGGGGAGCATGCGGCTGGCCGCAAAGGTTTCGATTATGCAGCCATGGCAGACGCCGACGCCGAAATCGCCCGTGCGGAGACGGTGAAGGAGAAGGGCTTCTACATCCTCCCCTCGGAGCTGTTCGTCAACGTGCGCAAACACGCAGCCTTTAACCCGAACCTCAACGAGACATTGGAGGCGGTGTTCCGCGACATCGAGGGCTCGGCGCTGGGCGCCGAAAGCGAGGATGACATCAGGGGCCTCTTCGACGACCTTGATGTCAACAGCTCCAAGCTAGGCAACACGGTGGCCAGGCGCAACGAGAAGCTTGTGAAGCTACTCGACGCCATCGGCGACCTGCCGCTTGGCAGTTTCGAGAACAACGCCATCGACCTGTTCGGGGACGCATACGAGTACCTCATGACCATGTACGCGTCGCAGGCGGGCAAGTCTGGCGGTGAGTTCTTCACCCCACAGGAGGTTTCCGAACTCATCGCGCGGATAACACTGGTGGGCCGCACTAGGGTCAACCGGGTGTACGACCCTGCGGTCGGCTCGGGCTCACTACTGCTGCAGTTCGCCAAGGTGCTGGGCAAGGAGAACGTCGGGGGGTTCTACGGCCAGGAGATAAACCTGACCACCTACAACCTGGCGCGCATCAACATGTTCCTGCACGACATCAACTACGAGCGCTTCGGGATCGCGCACGGCGACACGCTGATCGACCCGGCGCACTGGGATCTGGAGCCGTTCGAGGCGATAGTGTCGAATCCGCCGTACTCGACCAAGTGGGACGGCGACGCCAACCCACTGCTCATCAACGACTTGCGTTTCGCGCCAGCGGGCGTGCTGGCGCCTAAGTCGAAGGCGGACCTCGCGTTCACCATGCACATCCTCTCGTGGCTGGCCGTTAACGGCACGGCCGCCATCGTCCAGTTCCCAGGGGTGCTGTACCGGGGCGGGGCCGAGAGGAAGATCCGCAAGTACCTGATCGATAACAACTACGTAGACACCGTCATCCAGTTGCCGCCCGACCTGTTCTTCGGCACCACAATCGCCACCTGCGTGATCGTGTTGAAGAAATCGAAGGCGGATAACGCGGTGCTGTTCATCGATGCCTCTGCCGAGTTCGAGCGCGCTGGCAACAAGAACAAGCTGACGGAAGCAAACCAGCGGAAGATCCTCGACGCCTACACCAAGCGCGAGGACGTGGAGCATTTCGTACAACTCGTTGCGAGCGAAGACATCGCCGCCAACGAGTACAACATCGCGGTGTCGTCGTACGTGGAGCAGAAAGACACGCGCGAAGCGATAAACATCAAGGAGCTGAACGCCGAGATTGCGCGCATTGTGGCGCGGCAGCAGGTGTTGCGGGCGTCGATTGACGAGATTGTGGCCGATTTGGAGGGGTCGGGGTGACCGCCGAGCCTAAGGGCGAGATCCTCCTCTACCAGCGCGAGGACGGCGCCACTGACATTGAGGTACGGCTGCAGGGCGAGACGGTGTGGCTGAGCCAGCAACAGATCGCCGAGCTGTTCCAGACGTCTCGTTCCAACGTGGTGGAGCACATAAAGAACATCTATGACGAAGAGGAGCTAGCTGAATCCGCAACTTGTCGGGATTTCCGACAGGTTCGCATGGAGGGCTCGAGGGAGGTAACAAGGACCATCCCTCACTACAATCTGGACCTGGTTATTTCACTTGGTTACAGAATCAAAGGTCGGATAGCCACCCGCTTCCGCATCTGGGCCACCGAACGCCTTCGCGAGTACCTTGTCAAGGGCTTCACTATGGACGACGCGCGGCTGAAAGAGCTAGGCGGCGGGCGGTACTGGCGTGAACTGCTCGAGCGCATCCGCGACATTCGTAGTAGTGAGAGGGTGCTGTACCGGCAGGTGCTCGACCTCTATGCCACCAGTGTGGACTACGACCCTAGTGCCGATGAAACGGCCGAGTTCTTCAAGGTCGTTCAGAACAAGCTCCACTACGCTGCACACGGGCGCACTGCGGCGGAAGTAATCGCTGAGCGGGCAGATGCTACCCAGCCGAACATGGGGCTAACAACGTTCGCCGGTACGCGACCGCGCAAGAAGGACATATCGGTAGCGAAGAACTACCTGAACGAGACGGAGTTGAAGAGGTTGAACACTCTGGTTTCCGCCTACTTCGATGCCGCCGAGTTTCGGGCGCAGGACCACCAACCAACGTACATGAAGGATTGGCTGGCGCACCTCGACCGCCTGATCGTTGCCATGGGCGCGAAGACGCTACCGGGGGCGGGGTCCGTGAGCCGGAGCCAGGCCGCGGGAAAGGCAACCGGGGAGTATGAGAAGTACCGTGCTCAGCTAGATGCTAGCGAGAACGAGGTTGAAAAGCGCTACCTTGGTTCGCTGAAACAGGTGCAACGAAGAGTTGAGGGGGAGTCTTAGTGAGTCGGATTTCTGAGCTGATCGCCGAGCTTTGCCCCGGGGGGGTCCGGTTCCGGGCGCTGGGCGACTGTATCTCCAAAAATACAGGTGGCGGCACGCCCTCTCGATCCACCGCCAGTAATTGGGATGGAGATATTCCGTGGGCCTCCGTTGGTGACTTGTCACTACCCGGGAACTTTATTCACAAGACACGACAATCAATTACTGCAGAAGGGCTCGAGAACAGTCCGAGCAATCTGATTTCACGAGGGGACGTCCTTGTCGCAGTCAAGATATCGCCGGGCAAGATGAAGATTGCTGCCATCGACGTTGCCATAAATCAAGATCTACGTGGCCTTACCCTTCATGACTTTATGGACACCAGCTTCTTGGTTTATTACTCTCAGACGATTTCCATTATCGGCAACGGCACAATCGTACAAGGTATTACGACAGCCTCTCTTGAGCGCATCAAGGTTCCAGTTCCACCACTAGAAGTACAGCAGGAGATCGTCCGAATACTGGACCAGTTCACGGAGCTGGAAGCGGAGCTGGAAGCGGAGCTCGAAGCCCGGCGTCAACAGTACGAGTTCTACCGTGACAGTCTCATGTCATTCGGCGCGGCGGGCTCTCTCTCTCTCTCTCTCTCTCGGGGCCACGTTCGGTGGACGACCTTGGCTGAAGTCGCAAGGCTCAGAAACGGCAGGGATTATAAGCACCTGGGCGGCGGGCAGGTACCGGTATATGGGTCTGGCGGCGTAATTGCACTCGTCGACCAAGCCGCCGCTACGAAGGCCTCCGTATTGATTCCGCGAAAGGGGTCGCTGGGAAACCTTTTCTATGTGGATGGGCCCTTCTGGACCGTAGACACAATATTCTGGACCGAGATTGACGAGAAACTGATCAATCCACGATACTTCTTCCATTATTTGAGGACTCTAGATCTACATGCACTCAACACTGCGGGGGGCGTTCCAAGTCTCACCCAGGCTGTGTTGAACCGGATTCCCGTGCCGCTTCCTAGCATTGAGTCGCAGGCAGATATCGTGAGCCTCCTCAACAAGTTCGACTCCCTAGTCAACGACCTCACCTCCGGCCTCCCCGCCGAACTCGCCGCCCGCCGCAAGCAGTACGAGTACTACCGCGACAAGCTCCTCACCTTCGAGGAAGCCGCATGACTGACGCGCCCGGCCGCAAGTACGACCCCATCGCCATCAGCAGCGAGAGCACGGTCGTTGTCGAGTACGTGCCGGACGCGAGGGCCAGCACGGCCTACCAGTCCGAGGCCGAACTCGAACACGAGTTGATCTGCATCCTGCAGTCGCAGGCGTACGAGTACCTGCCGTTCAGCACGGAAGAACAGCTCATCGCGAACCTCCGCACTCAACTCGAGTGCCTGAACGACATAACGTTCTCCGATGCCGAGTGGCAGCGGTTCTTCTCCGAAAGCATCGCCGGTGCCAACGACGGCATCATCGACAAAACCGTGCGCATCCAGGAAGACCACGTGCAACTGTTCAGGCGCGATGACGGTTCCACCAAGAACGTTCAACTGATCGATAAGCGCAACGTCCACAACAACCGGCTACAGGTCATCAACCAGTACGAAGTGGGTGAGGGCGAAGGCGGCGCTACCTACGCCAACCGCTACGACGTCACGGTGCTCGTGAACGGCCTGCCCATGGTGCACGTGGAGATAAAGCGCCGCGGCGTGGATATCCGGGAGGCGTTCAACCAGATCAACCGCTACCAGCGCGACAGTTTCTGGACGGGTTCGGGGCTGTTCGAGTACGTGCAGCTCTTCGTAATAAGTAACGGCACCCTCACCAAGTACTACTCCAATACCACCCGCCGACAGCACGTAAGCGAGAAGACCGGTGGCAAGCGGGGGCGGAGCACCTCGAACACGTTCGAGTTCACGTCGTGGTGGGCGGACGCTCAGAACAGGCCCATCCAGGACCTGGGTGCGTTCGCGCGCACGTTCTTCGCCAAGCACGCGCTCCTGAACGTACTCACCAAGTACTGCGTTCTCACTGCCGACCGAATGCTGCTTGCCATGCGGCCGTACCAGATCTTCGCTACGGAGCGGATCATGCAGAAGGTCACCATAGCCACGAACGCAAGGCAGCTTGGCACGGACAAGGCGGGCGGTTACGTGTGGCATACCACCGGCTCCGGTAAGACGCTGACGTCGTTCAAGGCCGCGCAGCTGGCGGCGCGGTTGCCGAGCGTACAGAAGGTGCTGTTCGTGGTGGACCGCAAGGACCTCGACTACCAGACCATGCGCGAGTACGACCGCTTCGAGAAGGGCGCGGCCAACTCGAACACCTCCACGGCGGTCCTCAAAAGGCAACTAGAGGATCCGGGCGCGCGCATCATCATCACCACCATCCAGAAGCTCGCCACCTTCATCGCCGCTAACAAGGGCCACGCCATCTACGACGGTCACGTGGTGATCATCTTCGACGAGTGCCACCGCTCGCAGTTCGGTGAGATGCACACGGCGATAACTAAGGCCTTCAAGCGCTACCACCTGTTCGGGTTCACCGGCACGCCGATCTTCGCCGCCAACGCCGGCCGCGGCGGCAAGCCTCAACTGCGCACCACGGAGCAGGTGTTCGGTGAGAAGCTGCATACCTACACGATCGTGGACGCCATCACCGACAAGAACGTGCTGCCATTCCGCATCGACTACGTGAACACGGTAAAGGTCGGCACCGTGCGCGATAAGCAGGTGTCGGCCATCGACACCGAGCGCGCGCTGCTCGCCCCAGAGCGCGTCGGTCAGGTCGTCAGTTACACGCTAGAGCACTTCGATCAGAAGACCAAGCGGGCTTCGGGCTACGAGCACAGCGTCGTGACGAATGTTAGCGAGTTGGTGAGTACCCGCCGGCAAGCTGAGGAGGTTCGGCTCCGCAAGCGCGTGCGAGGCTTCAACGCCATCTTCGCCGCCGCGTCCATCGACGCCGCGCGCCGGTACTACCTGGAGTTCAAGCAGCAGCAGAAAGAGCTGACGCCCGACAGGCAGCTCACTATCGGCCTCATCTACTCGTACGGCGCGAACGACGCTAGTCCTGACGGGCTCCTAGACGACGAAGCGTTCGACACCGACGCGCTCACCGCCGATGCGCGCTCGTTCCTGGACGACGCCATTCACGACTACAACGGCGCGTTCGGCACCAGCTACGACACTAGTGCAGACAAGTTCCAGAACTACTACAAGGACCTGTCCGTGCGGCTCAAGAACCGCGAGATCGACCTCGTAATCGTGGTGAACATGTTCCTCACCGGCTTCGACGCCACGACCCTGAACACGCTGTTCGTCGACAAGAACTTGCGGGCGCACGGACTCGTACAGGCGTACTCGCGCACCAACCGCATCCTCAACTCAGTAAAGACGTACGGCAACATCGTCAGCTTCCGCGACCTCGAGCAGGAGACCAACGACGCCATCGCCCTCTTCGGCAACAAGGACGCCAAGGGGGTCGTGCTGCTCAAGCCGTACGGTGAGTACTACGACGAGTACCTACGCAAGGTGGCGGATCTTCTGCGCGGCTACCCGCTCGGCAGGCCCATCGTCGGGGAGACGGCGCAGAAGGAGTTCATCGCCCTCTTCGGGGCAATCCTCAGGCTCGAGAACATCCTCACGTCGTTCGACGACTTCGTTGGCAACGAGGTACTCACCGCCCGCCAAGGTCAGGACTACCGCAGCATGTACCTTGACCTGTTCGCCGACTTCCGCAAGGATAAGGACGCGGACAAAGAGTCCATCAACGACGACATCGTCTTCGAGATCGAGCTCATCAAGCAAGTCGAGATCAACGTCGATTACATCCTCATGCTTGTCGAGAAGTACCGCAAGGCTCGTGGCGATGGTACCAACAAGGAGATCCGAGCCGAGATAGGTCGGGCGGTCACGGCTAGCCCCACCCTGCGCAACAAGAAAGACCTCATCGAGGCGTTCGTCGACTCCCTCTCTGCCGACTGTGAAGTCGACCAGGAGTGGCGCCTTTACATCGCAAAGCGGCGCGAAGCCGAGCTGGGAGCATTGATTGAGGAGGAGGGCCTGAAGCCAGCCGAGACGCGCGAGTTCGTGAAGGCAGCGTTCCATGAGGGCGCCGTGCGCACTACCGGCACCGCCATCACCAAGGTTCTGCCGCCCACCTCGCGCTTCGTACAGGGCGGGGCTCACGCCGAGAAGAAGCACCGGGTCGTCGAAAAGATCAGTGCGTTCTTCGAGAGATTCTTCGGGCTCGGTGCTTAGGTCGGCCGACGCGGCAGCGCTACCCGTCTCGCGGATCGACAAGCAGCTTCACGCGGAGCGCACCGTCAGCGGCGGCGGGAAGGTAACCTACCGAACGGAACTATCGAACGTGCCTGATGGGGCTTTCATTGCCAACGACGGCAGCGCCTGGTTGGTCTGGCAGGGCGGCCTCTTCCGCTGGTCCGCGGACGGGCACACCAAGGCCGAAGCGCCTCCAGCCCCGACCGACGCCGTCACCGTACTCACGCCCACCTCCATCACGGCGCTGTTCCGCGCCGGTTTCACGCCGCAAGTCCACGCGTCCGTCCGGCGATAGCGGCCCTCACCCAAGGTCCGCTGCCGACCCGACTAAGCTGCTACAAATACTGCCAAGGTAAAGGTGGACCTCGTATCCAGGTCCGGACTCCGACTCCTCCAAACGCTCGACGACCATCAAGTAGCCGCAGGTTGCAGGCAAGACCTCGACATCTCACGCCCCGCGGCCACCGAGCTCGGCAGAACGGCCGTTAGCGCTATTAAGGCCGGTCAATTTGAGACAGCCAGCGGTGAGTCCGTCGATTGGCCTGAGGCCGTGCAGTTGGCCACCGAGTCGAAGCGCTCGATCCCGCCAGATGCAGCGCTACCGGACTCACGCGCTGGTGGTGATTTCACCATTGAAGTGCAAGTCATCAACGAAACGACTCTCCGTGCAGCGCGCCGCCTAACAGACCAAGGCGCTCGACCGCTTGCGCTGAACTTCGCCAACGGAGTCGAGCCAGGCGGAGGGTTCTTGCACGGGTCCCGCGCGCAGGAGGAAGTGCTGTGTCGATCGTCGGCGCTTTACGCGACCCTCGTCAACGACCCGATGTACGTAGCGCACCGCGCTCGCACCCTGCCGGACTCGACGGACTGGGCGATTCTCTCCCAAAACGTGCCGGTGTTCCGGCTGGATGACGGAACGGCGCTCTCGGCACCGTGGGTCCTGGACTTCGTTACTTGCGCCGCACCGTACGCGCCCACGGTAGGGTCCCGCTCGTTCCGCCGACCTGTTGAGGAGGAGGATCCACCGCGTCCTGGCGATTGCTAGGGCCTACGGGTACGGAACACTGGTCTTGGGGCATGGGGTTGCGGCGCCTTCGGGAATGACCCGCTGCAGACGGCAACGGACTTTCGTGAGGCACTCGAGGGTGAGTTCGGCGGAGATTTCGAGCGTGTGGTGTTCGCGATTACCGATTGGTCGCGTGAGAGGCGCTTCTTAGGGCCGTTTCGGGACGTGTTCAGCGAGTAGTTTCTTGGGTGCGCCACATCCTCAGGTGTAGGCTTGCATCTCAATCCCAAGCCGTTCTGACCAGCTTGTCAAGGAGTCTCGATGACGCACTCGCCCCACCCGAACCAAGTCAGAGCAGATGAGTCGGACTCCGAGGCGGCAATCGCCTGGTCATCCGCCGCCGACCTGGCCCAGTCGTACCGTAACGGCAGTCTCACCCCCACGCGCGTAGCTGAAGTACTGCTCGATCGCATCGAACGACTCAACCCAAGCCTCAACGCCTTCGCAGCCGTTCTGCCTGACCTCGTGCTGGAGCAGGCGGACCGGGCAGGCAAGGAGCTCGCGTCTGGCCTCGACCGCGGGCCGCTTCACGGTGTGCCAATCGGAGTAAAGGATCTGATGGGCGTT
>Ga0209941_1002222_pt1 | contig 11186 bp, 9 predicted proteins | sample ThiBiot_300_plan_FD_183945 | JGI IMG/M metagenome (GOLD analysis project Ga0209941, IMG submission 183945) | Wastewater bioreactor microbial communities from Cape Town, South Africa - Thiocy_solids_1 (SPAdes) | ecosystem: Engineered > Bioremediation > Thiocyanate > Unclassified | place: South... | reverse complement strand
CTATCTCCCTGCCAATATCACCGGAAAAGACTAATGTTTTTTCGCCAATCTGCAATTCAATAAATGTAGCACCAATAATATGTCCGTTGTATCGGAAACGGTATCGGATATGCTCGTTAATTTGTAACCATTGATTGAGGGGTTGCGGTTGAAAAAGCGGCAAAGTATTTTCCACCTCTGGCAAGCCATAAAGCGGCAAAGCAGGTTTGTGTTTTGAGTAGCGGAATTTGTTCGCTCTTGCTGCATCTTCCTCTTGAATTTTTGCACTGTCTTTTAAAATGATTTCAGCAATCTGCAAGGTTGCAGAAGTGCCGTTGATTGTTCCGCTAAAACCATGCTTCACCAATAAGGGGAGGTAGCCTGTGTGGTCTAAGTGTGCATGTGTTAGTAATACTATATCAATAGTTTTTGCTGAAATGGCTAAAGGTTGCCAATTTAGTTGTCGGAGTTCTTTTAGCCCCTGAAACAAACCGCAGTCTATCAGTATTTTTTTACCAAAAGCAGTAACAAGATACTTTGAGCCGGTAACTGTTCCGGCAGCACCTAAGAATTGGATTTTGATTTTATTGTCGTTCATAATTATTGTTTTATACTTTGAAATTTCTTTGCTGAGAATTCTTCACACAATGCCGAACATTCTTCCATTACTTTTTCCAACCGTGGTGAATGGATGCCTATGTTTTGCAACACACTTTGATTGTGATGCATGGTTTTACACAGCACTATTTTTCTGTCTAATAATTGTTGTTTCTCTTTTTGGGTAAGCGTTGTAAGGCAGGTTACGGGGTGTAATCCCGAACCATCAATCCAATCTTTCAATCCATTGTTTTTTGGATAATCCCAACCCACCAAATTCATGTTCATGCACCTGCCGTATTTGGAAGCATCATCAGAAAAGCGGGTGTTGGTAACCACCCAACCCTGATGAAATTTTTCGGCATGACCAGCTAACTGTTTCCATTGTCTTTCTACATCCAAAAATCTTGATTGTATGTAGAGCGGAATTTTTACATCGCACACATAACCCTGGTGGTTATGGAATTTGCACTCAATCATAAAATGGTGTTCGTCTTTTTCGGCAATCACATCTATTTCGTGATTTACACAATGTCCTTTTAAAATTATTCCCACTTGAGTTTTGTAACCTTTATGTTTTAAAAGCTCTCCCACAAATTGCTCAAAAGGGAAACCCGAAGGACCCAACTCCATAATGGCTTGTTTGAGTTTATAGCGTGCTGCTGCCTGGCGTGAATAGTTACGCAATAATCGAAATGCGGTTTTGTAAATCTTCCGTGTGGACATCCCCTCTACTAACATTTCGATTACTTTGTTGGTAATTTCATCTGCCTGTTCGTTAGTTGCACCAGAACGCAGCAACGATTGTTTTAGCTTTCCTTTGTTGAACGGAGCTTTTTCGCCTGATGCCTTAATGATGTTTATATTTTCAGCGTTAATCTTCATCGTGAATTAGATTTGTTCGTTTTAAAATTTGAATAACCAATAGTGAAATCGAAGCAGATACGAAAACAATCAACCAGTCTTCCGCTTTCAGCGACTGAACATTCAATGCTTCACGAGCTGGAGGAATAAAAAATACGGAAACCACGACTAACCCGCTTGTAAGCAGTGCATACCAAACATATTTATTTTGGAATACTTCAGATTTTATAAAAGAAGTTTTGACCGATGCCATGTTGAACACATGGAACAACTGGCAAACAATAAGAGTAAAGAATAAAATGTTGTTGCAGAGTTTCGGGTCAAAGTGTTCGCCTGTATGCAAAACAAAATGGCTAAAGAATACTGCTCCCAATGTGCAAACGGAAATGATTGCCGCATAAATCCAAACAGCATACCACTGTTTTGTTTTTAACAGCGGTTCAGCCGGATTTCGGGGCTTGTGTTTCATAACATACGGACTGCCTTCGCTTACGCCCAAAGCAAGGGCGGGCAACACATCTGTTATTAGATTGATAAAAAGTATTTGCAGCGGAATTAATTGAAAATGCAGATTGGACAACGCGGCTAAAGACACCACAAACAATTCGCTCATGTTGCAGGAAAGCAGGTAAATCACAAATTCCTGAACATTAGTAAAAATAACACGACCTTGCTTTATTGCATGAACTATGGACGAAAATTTATCGTCTTTCAATACCATGTCTGACACTTCCTGTGCCACTTGTGTTCCTCTCACTCCCATTGCGATGCCGATGTCTGATTTCTTCAAAGCAGGAGCATCATTTACACCATCACCTGTCATGCCAACGATGTTTCCTTTTTCCTGCAACACTCTTACCAAATCCAATTTATGAGCGGGTGTAACCCTTGCGAAAACAGAAGTGTCAGCCCAAAGATTTTTTTCCTGTTCGCTTAACTGTTCAAAGGGCTTCATGTTCTTGCCGATGACAGGTTGCGTGTTTTCGGATATATGAAGTTGGTTGGCTATATAATTTGCAGTGGCAGGATGGTCGCCTGTAATCATCACTACTTTAATACCTGCATCTTTACATTCATTGATTGCATCAAACACATCTTCGGCTGGCGGATCCATCATTCCGTATAGTCCGGCAAAAACCAAACTGTCTGTGAGTGCAACATCTTTTGAAGCAGTTTCTTTAAAAGCACCAGCAATAACTCTTAAACCGGATGATGCCAATTGTTCAGATTTGTCTTTCCATTGGTTTCTTGTTTCTTCATTCATCTCTTTAATTTCAGAACCGTTAAGAATATGACTGCACTGTTTGAGTATTTCTTCTGCTGCGCCTTTGGCATAAACAATATATCCATTGTTTCCGCTATGCAGCGTTGCCATCATTTTTGTTTCCGATGAAAACGGGACTTCATCTATTTTAGGAAACTGTTGACGCAACCGCTCAACATTCTCTCCTTTGTTGTGTGCATATTTCAGTAAGCCCGTTTCCAGCGGGTCGCCAATTTCTTTAATGTCGTTTTCTAAAATCTGAATGGATGCGGTGTTGCATAAAACAGCTATATGCTGAAGGAGTTGTTTATTCTTTTCAGAAGTTTCATCAGCAGGGATTAAATCTGTTACTTCTATTTTATTTTGAGTAAGTGTTCCTGTTTTATCGGTGCAAATAACGGTTGTGCCTCCTAAGGTTTCTACTGCCGAAAGTTTTTTTACGATGACATTATGCCTTGCCATTTTCATCATCCCTTGAGCCAATGCAAGGGTTGCCACAATGGGAAGTCCTTCGGGTATGGCTGCTACTGCAAGGGCAATGGCCGTTTCAAGCAATTCCACATAATCGCCATGCGTGAACATACCGACAATGAAAATCAGCACCACTAAAGCAACTGTTATGTAAATGAGTTTACGACTGAATACCTGTAACTTTTTTTCAAGTGGAGTGGCTGATTGCTCTGCTCCCTGCACGAGGTGTGCGATTTTGCCTAATTCGGTTTGCATACCTGTTGCAACCACAAGGGCAGTGGTGTTTCCGTTGGTAACGAAAGTGCCTTTGTGCAACATATTGGTGCGGTCAGCAAGTGGAATATCTCCCGAAAGTTCGCTTGCTGTTTTTTCAACAGGCATGGCTTCGCCCGTAAGCGATGCTTCATTTATGGAAAGTTGTGTAGCGGAAATAATTCTTGCATCTGCGGTAATCATGTCACCTGCTTCAACAAACAGCAAATCGCCCGGAACTAATTCTTCAGATGCTATTTCGGTCAGCTTACCATCCCTGAACACTTTTGCCGGAACACTTGCCATTTTTTTAAGGGCATTCATGGAGCGTTCTGCCTGCATTTCCATCCAAAACCCAATGCTCGCATTTACGAGTATTACAAGCAGAATTGCGGTTGCATCCAAGTATTCCTGAAACCAAAATGACATGGCGGCTGCAAACAGCAACAAATACACCAAGAGGTTATTAAATTGAGACAGGACTATTTTCAAAGGATGTTTTCCTTTATCGGATTGAATAGTGTTTTTGCCGTATTGAGAAATACGGTTGGTTGCTTCAAGTGAATTCAATCCTTTTTCTCTATCACTACCAAGTTCAGTGATAAGTTTCGTTACAGGGATTGTGTAATTGTTGGCTGTTTTCATTATTCTTCAATTTCAAGGTATTCTACTTTACCATGTTTTTTCAATTCGTATTCTTTCACTAACTGATAAACCACAGGTAAAACGATTAACACAAAAAGTGTAGAGGTAATCAACCCGAACACAAAGGGAATGGTGATGGGTTTCATTACATCGCTTCCTACGCCCGTTGCTAATAGAATGGGCATTAGTCCTATCATGTCTGCCATGACAGTCATCAATTTTGGGCGGACACGCATTACCGCCCCTGAAAAAACGGCTGTCTGCACTTCTTCCTGTGAAAGTTCTGCGCTTCCCTTTTTATCCACCGCATCGTGAATGGCTTCATTCATATAAACAAGCATCAAAACCCCTGTTTCTACCGCAATACCGAATAAGGCAATGAAACCAACTGCCACGGCAACCGAAAAATTCACTTCAAAAAAATACATGGAATACACGCCACCAATTAATGCAATAGGAATACTGGAAAGCACAATCGCCATTTCTTTGAAAGAATGAAAGGTGAAATAGAGCACGAAAGCAATAATCAATAGCGTAATTGGAATGATAATTTTCAAACGGTTTTCGGCACGGACTTTACTTTCATACTGTCCGCTCCAGTTGATGAAATAACCTTTGGGAAGGTTTTTGAAATCGGCATCTATTTTTTCTTTGGCATCGCTTACTACGCTGCCCATATCTCTGCCGCGCACATTAAACAGAACTGTTCCTCTCAACATGGCGTTTTCGGAACTAATCATTGGCGGACCTTCGGTAATTTCCAAATCAGCCACTGCTGAAAGCGGAATAACTCCGTAGCCCGATGTTTGAAGGGGTGTTCGTTTTATTTCTTCCAAATCACTACGGAAATCCTGCGCCAAACGCATGGACACGCTGAAACGCTGTCTGCCTTCTACTGTGTTGGTAACGGGCATTCCGCCTAAAGCCATTTCAATGAGCATGTTTACTTCCTCAATGGAAAGATTGTATCGGGCAATTTCTTCGCGCTTAATTTTTACATCAAGGTATTTGCCGCCTGTGAGTTGCTCTACATATAAATCTGCAAGCCCTTCAATGCCCTGCAAGGATTTTTCAATTTGCCTTGCGATGTTGTAAATGGTATCTAATTCCTGTCCGTAAATTTTAATGCCGATGTCTGTCCGAACCCCTGTTGAAAGCATATTGATACGGTTGATGATGGGTTGTGTCCAACCATTTGTAACTCCGGGGATTTTTACTTTCTCGTTTAATTCAGTAATTAGTTTTTCGGTGGTCATTCCTTCGCGCCACTCGGATTTTGGTTTTAATAGAATGATGCTTTCAATCATACTCATAGGCGCGTTGTCGGTAGCGGTATAAGCACGACCTGCTTTGCCCAATACATTCTGCACTTCTGGAACGGTGCTGATAATTTTGTCCTGCACCTGCAAGATACGTTTGGCTTCGTTGTTGGAAACATCAGGAAGTGTAACGGGCATGAACAACAGCGAACCTTCATCTAAGGGCGGCATAAACTCGGAACCCAAACGCAACACAAAAGGAATACTTCCTAACACGATTAAAACAGAAATGGCAACGACTGTTTTTTTCCAACGCTGACACAAGCGCAAGACAGGGCTGTATATTTTGATGAAGAAATTGGCAACAGGATTTCTGCTTTCGGGAATGAGTTTGCCTTTCATTAATGAACGTAACAACATGGGCACGATGAAAAGGGCAACGATGGCAGAACCAATCATTACAAAGGTTTTTGTAAACACCAATGGTGAAAACAGTTTCTTTTCCTGTCCCTCTAAAAACAAGATGGGCGCGAATGAAATGAGCGTTACCAAAATGGAAAAGAAAACGGCTCTTCCAACGGTGCGAGATGAGCGTTCAATTATTTTGATGCGCTCTTCTTCGCTGAGTTCTTTTGTATTTCCTATTCTTTGTTTTTCCATTATTCGTCTGTTTTTAAAACGGCTTTCACCAATCCTTTGTAAGCGTTTTCGGTCATTACAATTCCGGCATCTACCAAATCGCCTATTGCTAATGCAATGCCACCAAGCGACATAATGTTAAGTGAAATGCCAAATAATTTCACAAGCATAAAACCAATCAGCACAGATAAAGGAATAGTAACAATGGCAACTACTGCGCTCCGCACATGAAAAAGAAAAAGCAATACCACTAATGACACTACTGCAATTTCTTCCCAGAGAGCTTCTTTAAGCGTATCAATAGCAGCTTCAATTAAATCGCTGCGGTCGTAGGCAATTTTAATTTTTACACCGGGGGGCAAGCCTTTTTCTACATCGCTTAATCGTTCTTTCACGCGGTCAATTACTTCTTTGGCGTTTTCGCCATAGCGTGCAACTACCACACCGCCTACCACTTCTCCTTCTCCGTTTTCGTCCACAATACCCAAACGGATGTCGCTGCTCATTTGCACATCAGCCACATCTTTCAGTTTTATGGGAATTGATTTGTATGCACCAACGGAAATTTCTTCAATGTCTTTTAGATCCTTGATGTAGCCCAATCCGCGCAGCATATAACCCATGCGGTTCATTTCGTAAATGCTGCCTCCAACATCGCGGTTGTTTTGTTTTAAAGCGTTTGCCACATCCATTGCGGATATGCCGTAATAAACCAATTTGTGCGGATTGATGCTGACCTGATATTGTTTTTGAAAACCACCAAAAGAAGCGACTTCGCTCACGCCTTCCACATTCTGCAAAGCGAATTTCACATACCAGTCCTGCACGGCTCGGAGTTCTCCCAAATCGTAACCATCGCCCTGCAAGGAATACCAAAACACATGACCTACGCCTGTTCCATCGGGACCAAGTGTTGGCGTTACGCCTTGCGGTAATGCTTTTTGTGCGAAGTTCAATCGCTCTAACACACGGGTTCGCGCCCAATAGATTTCTGCATCGTCATTGAAAATGACGAAGATGAAACTCATGCCGAACATGGATGCGCCCCGAATGGCTTTTACATTGGGGATGCCCTGCAAGTTGGAAACCAAAGGATAGGTGATTTGGTCTTCCATGATTTGCGGATTACGCCCCATCCATTCGGTATAAACAATCACCTGATTTTCGGAAAGGTCGGGAATGGCATCAACAGGCGTGGTCATTACCGAATACACACCACCAACTACGATTAGCAAAATACCAATCCATACAAAGAAGCGGTTGTGTGTTGACCAAGAAATTATTTTTTCAATCATGCGCTTGCGGTGTTAAACTGTTTTAGTGATTTGTATGAGTGCTGTCGTGGTTATGTTGCTCATCCATTTCTTCAACTTTTTGCAAATCCATGTTGCACTTGGGGCATTGACCGGGTTTGTCATATGTTTTTTCTCCCTCACATTTCATGGGGCATTGGTATTGGGCAGTTGCGCTTTCCTCTGTTGCCAATTTTTCTGTTTTGGTTTCAGAATTATTGCTTTCGCAAGAAGTGATAAACATTGTTGCTGTAAGTAGTAATGCTGCTGTAATGATTTGTTTTTTCATGATGAATTGTTTTTGGTTTATGAAATTTTTCTTTTTAAAAGTTGTGCATTTATCGCAACCACAATTGTGCTTAAACTCATTAGCACTGCACCAATAGCCGGACTTAGCATGATGCCCCATTTATATAATACACCTGCTGCCAATGGAATAGCAAGAATGTTATAGCCCGCAGCCCACCATAAGTTTTGTATCATTTTGTTGTAGGTAGCTTTACCAAATAATATCAGGTTGGCGATATCTTTCGGGTCTGAGTTTACCAAAATTATATCTGCTGTTTCGGCTGCTACATCAGTGCCTGAACCAACTGCAATTCCAACATCTGCTTGTGCCAATGCAGGCGCATCATTCACGCCATCGCCTGTCATGGCAACATATTCGCCTTTGGTTTGTAATTCTTTTACTTTTTCTAATTTGTCATGCGGTAATACATTGGCTAAATAACCGTCCATTTTCAAATCATCGCTCACCTTCTTTGCCACTTTTTCATTGTCGCCTGTGAGCAGTAGGTTTTTAATTCCTGCTTCTTTAAGAATTTGAATGGCTTCAAAAGAGCTTTCTCTTATTTGGTCAGAGAAGGTAAAATATCCAGCAACGTCTTTGTTTATCAAAATGTAAACAACCGTGCCTGTGAAATTATCGATTGTGTCTGTTATTTTGATATTTTGTTCTTTCAAATAATTCGGACCTACTACCTTTATTTCTTTTCCGTCTACGTTTCCTTCCAATCCTATACCGGGCAGGTAATTGAACTTTTCTGATTTTGGAATTTCAATTTTCAATTCCTTTACTTTTCGCAATAAACCCGCTGCGATATAATGTTCAGAATGTTGCTCTATGCCTGATGCTAGACGGAGTAATTCTTTGTCATTAAATTTTGAGTTCAACACTTTTACTTCCTGTAATTCATGAGAACCTTTGGTTAGTGTTCCGGTTTTGTCAAAAATGATAGTTGAAATCAATCGAGCATTTTCAAAAGCTGTTCTGTTGCGAATGAGCAAACCTTTTTGTGCAGCGATTGAAGTTGAAATAGCTACCACCAATGGCACTGCTAAACCCAAAGCATGAGGGCAGGAAATAACCATAACGGTTACCATTCTTTCCAATGCAAACACAAATGGAAACCCTAATAGTAGCCAAACAACTAGCGTTATTACACCACCACCTAAAGCAACAAATGTTAAAACCTTTGCGGCTCGGTCTGCAAAATTTTGAGTTTTGGATTTTATTTTCTGTGCGTCCTCTACCAGTTTCACCACTTTATTCAGATAACTGTCCTTGCCTGTACTAATTACTTTTATGGTGAGTGAACCATTGCTGTTAATTGCTCCGCCAATTACTTTACTTTCCTTTTCTTTTTTCACAGGTTTGCTCTCGCCTGTGAGCATACTTTCGTCAACATAACTTTCCCCTTCTGTCACAATGCCGTCCACAGGAACTTTTTCACCCGGCTTCACCATCACCATATCTCCAATTTTCAATTCACTGACCGGCATATCGTGAATGTGTCCGTCTTTTAGATGATGAGCAGTAGAAGGCATCATCTTAACCAGCAATTCCAACGAACGGGAAGCACCCATGACCGACTTCATTTCAAAGTAATGCCCAATAAGCATAATGTCTATCAGGGTTGCCATTTCCCAATAAAAATCCATACCCTGCAAACCGAAAGTAATAGCTACACTGTATGCCCATGCAACCGTAATTGCTACGCCAATCAGTGTCATCATACCGATGGCTTTATCTTTTACTTCGTCATATAAACCTTTCAGAAAGGGATAACCACCATAAACAAAAATGAAAGTGGAAAGAGTTGCTAATACATATTTGTCGCCTACAAATGTGAATTCAAATCCTAACCACTGTTGTATCATGTGCGATAATGCAAGCACAGGAATGGATACAATCAAACAGATTATAAATCGCTTCCAAAAATCCGCAACATTGTGTCCTGCGTGTTTGTCGTGACCACTTTCAGCATGTCCGTTATGGTGGTCATGGGCGTGGTGATGGTTTTCTATGTGATGATTTGCATGTTCCATAATTCAATATTTAGTGATTTGTGTGCGTGCTGTCGTGCTCGTGGTGTTCATGGTTTCCTTCCACTTTTTCCAAATCCATGTTGCACACGGGACAAGAGCCGGGTTTGTCATACATTTTTTCGCCTTCGCATTTCATGGGGCATTGATACATGGCATTGGCGGTTTGTTCGGTTGTTGTGTTTTCTTTTTTGCTTTCGGAAGATTGGTTTCCGCAAGAGGCGAAAAACATTACTGCTGTGAGTAATAGTGCTGCTGTTGTGATTTTTGTTTTCATATTGATCTTTTGTTTATTAAAGAATTATTGTTTTTGAAATTTCGATGAATAAAATTTATTTCCTGAACGGAACCATATATGATAAAGCCCTACGTTTAACTGCAAAACCTGAATGGCATTGCCGGAAAAGTTATCTTGTTTTTGAACTACCCTTCCACTCATGTCAGTTATCCTGGTCTTTCTTACAGGAAGAAATGCCAAGAATAACAGCAAGAGCAGCGATAGCTGCTGTTGCAAAAATTGATTTTGTGATTTTCATTTTTACTGATTTTGATTTTGAATAATGATTAAACGTGTTGGGCTGATGAAAGCACAACAAGCCGATACACTCATAAAGTGTCGGCTTAAAAAATCAATGCAGTAAAATCAAATGCGGAAAACGCAATGACGGATGTAAAGCGGATGCTTTAGGTCATCGGGCGGGTGTGTGCTGTGGTCAAACTCAGTAGAAAGAAGCGGAGTGTGATAGTCAAAAGTCAGATTGGTCGGGATGGCAGGTTGAAAGTCTGTAAACTTTACAACATTGCAGGAAATCTGTTGTGTTTTTTGCTGCTCGTCAGCTAACTTAATTGTAGTGGTTTCATCTTTACAACAGTTCTTTGGCATTTTTCTACTGCCGCAGGGACACTTGTGTTTAGTGTCAAATGGATTGAGGGAAACCGATGTTACTTTGCCACCGCAGTAATGAGCCGATACTGTTACCCCAATAGCGGGTATCATGTAAAGGAACATTAAGAGTATGACGGTAATTCTTTTCATAAAGATAAAACGTTATTTCAAAGATAATATTATTTTGAAAACAAAAGTTATTTATTTATACAAATCATTAATCTAATTGTACGTATAAAGTTTGTCCTCGACTTATTTTTTCCAATTACTTTCAGAAATTTTGTATCAACAAAAATTGAAATATAAGCGACAATTGCCGATATCTCTGCGAATTTCATAGTTACAGGAATAGCTTAATGCTGATGATTGTGGCCATCATTATGCTGATGTTCTTCCTTTTTTACTGGAGGGGCTGCGTTCCATTGAAATTTAGCTGTTGCTGTTTCTTCGCCCCACTTAATAATTACAATGGCGTTGATGATGTCGCCTTTGCCTTTATAGGTGAAAACGAATTTGTCATCCCCCGCTAACAGCAGGGTTTCCTGCGATGAGTTGGCATCGGCAGTTTGAATGAAGAGAACCCCTGATTTGCCTTTGTTGGATATTGTTTTTTCGGCTGTATCTAATAAATAGATGGTGAATACATTGCCTGTTTTGTCTTTGGTTTGCACCAATTCAATGTGATAGTTACCGGCAGTTTTTACCACTCCACC
>Ga0209941_1002220_pt1 | contig 11193 bp, 9 predicted proteins | sample ThiBiot_300_plan_FD_183945 | JGI IMG/M metagenome (GOLD analysis project Ga0209941, IMG submission 183945) | Wastewater bioreactor microbial communities from Cape Town, South Africa - Thiocy_solids_1 (SPAdes) | ecosystem: Engineered > Bioremediation > Thiocyanate > Unclassified | place: South... | reverse complement strand
CATGAAGATCATCCTCGAGGCCAAGGTGACCAAGGTCGAGAAGGGCGCCGATTCCATCACCGCCCATATCGAGAAGAAGGACGGGACGGTCGAGAAGATCACCGCCGACCGCATGATCTCGGCTGTCGGCGTGCAGGGCAACATCGAAAACCTCGGGCTGGAGGCGCTGGGCGTCAAGACGGATCGCGGCTGCGTCGCCGTGGACGGTCATGGCCGCACCAGCGTGCCCGGCATCTACGCCATCGGCGACGTCGCCGGCCCGCCGATGCTGGCGCACAAGGCCGAGCACGAAGGCGTGATCTGCATCGAGACGATCGCCGGCTTGCCGGGCGTGCACGGGCTGGACAAGTCGAAGATCCCGGGCTGCACCTATTGCAGCCCGCAGGTCGCTTCGGTCGGCCTGACGGAAGCCAAGGCGAAGGCGGAAGGGCGCGACATCCGCGTCGGCCGCTTCCAGTTCGGCGCCAACGGCAAGGCGATTGCGCTCGGCGAGGACCAGGGCTTCATCAAGACGATCTTCGACAAGAAGACCGGGCAGTTGCTCGGCGCACACATGATCGGCGCGGAGGTGACCGAACTCATCCAGGGCTTCGTGGTGGCGATGAACCTGGAAACCACCGAAGAAGAACTGATGCACACGGTGTTCCCGCACCCGACCCTGTCGGAAATGATGAAGGAAAGCGTGCTCGACGCCTATGGGCGGGCGCTGAACGCTTAAGCACTTGCGCGCGGCGGGCAAAGGAACCTAACGTCGAAGAGTTCGTTACTTCATGCGTTTCTATCGATCATACGAGGAGAGGGTGAATGGAACACTTGAACGGGGTGGGCTGGATAGCCGCCATCATCATCGGCGGCCTGGCCGGCTGGTTTGCCGAGATGTTCATGAAGAGCAACAACGGCCTCTTCATGAACATCATACTGGGGATCGTCGGCGCGATCGTGCTCAACGCCCTGCTGGCCGCGCTGAACATCAGCCTTGGTGCAGGCTGGATCGCCTATCTGGTCGCCGGCTTCATCGGCGCCTGCATCCTGATCGCGGCCGGCCGCATGATACGGCGCTGAGCGCGGATTTCTCCCGCCATGCAAAAAGGGTCGCAGCGGCATGCGCCGCCGCGGCCTTTTTTCCTGTGGCCAAATGGCTTAGATGAGAGTGCAACGCGGGGTCGCCCGCATCAGGATTGGATAGCTCATGGTCACCGTGCTGGATACGACGACCGCCGCACCGCGCCCCCGACACCCGGAAAAGGCGCATCGGCCCGATCAGGAGGTGCTGCGCAAGCCCGACTGGATCCGCGTTAGGGCCCCGGCCTCCAAGGGCTACGAAGAGACGCGCGAGATCGTCAAGTCCAACAAGCTGGTGACGGTGTGCGAGGAGGCCGGCTGCCCCAACATCGGCGAATGCTGGGACAGGAAGCACGCGACCTTCATGATCATGGGCGAGATATGCACGCGCGCCTGCGCCTTCTGCAACGTCGCCACCGGCATTCCGACGGCGCTCGACCCGGGCGAGCCGGCGCGGGTCTCCCATGCGGTCAGGCAGATGGGCCTTGCCCACGTCGTCATCACCTCGGTCGACCGCGACGATCTTCCCGACGGCGGCGCGCAGCACTTCGCCGACGTCATCCGCGCCATCCGCGCCGAGAACCCGTCCACCACGATCGAAATCCTGACGCCGGACTTCCTGCGCAAGGAAGGGGCGCTGGAGATCGTGGTCGCGGCCAAGCCCGACGTGTTCAACCACAATCTGGAAACGGTGCCGTCGAACTACCTGACGGTCCGGCCCGGCGCCCGCTACTTCCACTCCATCCGCCTGTTGCAGCGGGTGAAGGAACTCGACCCGTCGATGTTCACCAAGTCGGGCATCATGGTCGGCCTCGGCGAGGAGCGCAACGAGGTGCTGCAACTGATGGACGACCTTCGTTCGGCCGACGTCGATTTCATGACCATCGGCCAGTATCTCCAGCCGACGAAGAAGCACCATCCCGTCATCCGCTTCGTCACGCCGGAGGAATTCAAGTCGTTCGCCGTCATCGGCAAGACCAAGGGCTTCCTGCTGGTAGCGTCGAGCCCGCTGACGCGCTCGTCCCACCACGCCGGCGAGGACTTCGCCAAGCTGCGCGCCGCGCGCGAGGCGCAATTGAAGAATTTAGCTTAAGCTCTCGTCTTCATGCCGAAATTCGAAGCCACACGCCGCGTCGCCCACACGCCGGAACAGATGTTTTCGCTGGTCGCCGACGTCGAGCAATACCCTGAGTTCCTGCCGCTGTGCGAACGGCTTTCGGTGCGCTCGCGCAAGGAGCGGGAAGGCCGCACCATGCTCGTCGCCGACATGACCATCGGCTACAAGGCGATCCGCGAGACCTTCACCACGCAGGTCCTGCTCAAGCCCGACGAGAACGGCATCGACGTGAAATACATCGACGGGCCGTTCAAGTACCTCACCAACACCTGGCGCTTCGAGCCGGCCGGCGGCGGCTGCGAGGTTCGGTTCTTCATCGACTACGAATTCAAGAGCCGTATTCTCGGGGCGGTGATGGGCACCATGTTCGACCGCGCCTTCCGCATGTTTTCCGAAGCCTTCGAAAAGCGCGCCGACGCCATCTACGGGACCGCTCAGGCGGTCTGATCCCCGGCCAGCGCCTTCAGCCCCATTTCCAGCGCATGGCGCACCGTCTCGCGACGGATGAAATCGCGGCCGCGATTGTCGAACAGCCTCTTTTCGGCGACGACCGGCTTGCCCTTCAGCGCCAGCCCGAACCAGACCAGCCCGACCGGCTTTTCCGCGCTGCCGCCGTCCGGGCCGGCAATGCCGGTGACCGAAAGCGCGATGCCGGCATGCGAGCGCGCCAGCGCGCCGGCGGCCATTTCCTGCGCGGTCTGCAAGGAAACCGCGCCGTGCGCGTCGAGCGTGGCGGCGCCAACGCCGATCATCTCGATCTTGGCGTCGTTCGAATAGGTGACGAAACCGCGATCCACCATCGAGGACGAGCCGGGAACGTCGGTCAACGCCGCAATGATCAGGCCGCCGGTGCAGCTTTCGGCCGTCACCGCCAGGATTTTCCTTGCCGCGCACGCTTGCAGGAAGCGGTCCGCCAACTCGTAGAGATCGTTCATTCGGGCACCTCTCCGGGAAATGCCACGCTTGCCGTGGCGATGGCCGCTATGCCTTCGCCGCGGCCGATGAAACCGAGCTTTTCGTTGGTCGTCGCCTTGACCGAGATGCGGCCAGGAGAAATGCCGAGCATCGCCGAAAGTTCCTCCGTCATGGCGGCGCGGTGCGGCCCGACCTTCGGCGCCTCGCAGATCAGCGTGATGTCGGCGTTGGCGATGCGGCCGCCACGCGCGCGCACCAGCTTTGCCGCGTGCTCCACGAAGAGGCGCGATGCGGCCCCCCTCCAGCGCGGATCGGAGGGCGGGAAATGGGTGCCGATGTCGCCGGCGCCGCAGGTGGCGAGCAGCGCGTCGGTCAAGGCATGCAGGCCGACATCGGCGTCGGAATGGCCGGACAGCTTCCTGTCGTGCGGGATGGCGACGCCGCACAGCATGACGTGATCGCCCGGCTCGAACGAATGCACGTCGTAGCCGTTGCCGGTGCGGATATCGGGAAAGCCGGTCTGGTTGGCCGCAAGACGCTGGTCTGCCATGGCTATATCGCGTGCCCAGGTGAGTTTCACGTTGTCGGGGGAACCGGCCACGAGCCTCACCGCAAGCCCGGCCCATTCGGCGATGGAGGCGTCGTCGGTAAAGCCGGCCTTGCCGGCCGCGAAAGCCTTTTCATGCGCTTGAAGAATCGGCGCAAACGGAAAACCCTGCGGGGTCTGCGCCGCATGAAGCCCGGCGCGGTCGATGGTTTCGCCGACCATGCCTTGCGTTTCCCGCTTCAATGTATCGGAAACGGCGAGGGCGGGCAGGGCGCCCTGCGCCTCGCCGATGGCCTCGATCGTGCGGGAGATCAGCCCGGCATCGACAAAGGGGCGCACCGCGTCATGGATGAGCACGCGGCGCGGCTTATCGGCCCGAAGCGCGCGCAGGCCGAGCAGCACCGATTCCTGCCGCGTCGCCCCGCCGGGAACGGCCACCACCTCATGGGTGCCAGCTGCGTCACGAAACAAATCGCCATCGTCGGGATGGATGGCGACGACAATCCTGCCGACCGCCGGATGCGCGCGAAAGACGTCGAGCGTGCGCGCGACGACGGCGCGGCCGCCGATCCTGCGGTACTGTTTCGGTCCCTCGGCCTGACCGGCCCGTTCGCCGCGCCCCGCCGCGACGATCACCACGGCGACCTTGTCGTCTTTCGTCACTGTCTCGTCCTGTCCGCTCACTCGACGGTTGCGAGAGGCTTAGCCGCGACCGCGCGGGAAGGCCAGCCCTTTCAAATATATGCCGTCGGGGGCCGCTGCCGCGTTGCGCGATCCGCTCATCCTGTCTAAGGAATGGGCAGACAACGAAAATGCTTGGTTTTTGTGCATGGCTGACCTGTCGCATCTGGCAAAGCCCTTGGCCGTCGGCGGCGTCGAGATCCGCAACCGCGTGTTTCTTGCGCCGATGTCGGGCATCACCGACGAGCCATTCCGCCGCCGCGCCCATGCGCACGGGGCCGGGCTGGTCGTTTCGGAAATGGTGGCGAGCGGCGAACTGGCCAGGGGCAGGGCGGGGCACAGCCTCCGCATCCGCCATTCCGGCCTGCCGGTGCACATGGTGCAGCTTGCCGGGCGCGAGGCCGCCCATATGGCCGAGGGCGCGAGGATCGCGGTCGGCGAGGGCGCCGATATCGTCGACATCAACATGGGCTGCCCGGCAAGGAAGGTGACTGGCGGCTATGCCGGCTCGGCGCTGATGCGCGACCTCGACCATGCGCTGACGCTGATCGATGCGGTGGTCGGCACGGTCGAGGTACCGGTGACGCTGAAAATGCGGCTCGGCTGGGACGAGAATGCGCTCAACGCGCCGGCGCTCGCCAGCCGCGCCGAGCAGGCGGGGGTGAAAATGGTGACGGTGCATGGCCGCACCCGCTGCCAGTTCTATCAGGGCAGGGCCGACTGGCCGGCGATCGCGCGCGTCAGGCAGGCGGTGTCGATTCCGGTCGTAGCCAACGGCGATGTCTCAACGCCGCAGGACGCAGCGGAAATCCTCGAGCAGTCGGGAGCCGACGCGGTCATGATCGGCCGCGCGCATTACGGCGCGCCGTGGCTGGCGGGCGCCATCGCCGCGGCCGCCGGCGGAGTGAGCCTGCCGGAACCACCGGACGCGCTCGCCGACTATGTCATTGCCCATTACGAGGACATGCTTTCGCTCTACGGGATGGAGAGCGGCGTACGGCAGGCGCGCAAGCATCTCGGCTGGTATCTCGACCGTCATGCGCCGGGAACCGACGCACAGACGCGAAAGGCGATCCTGACCTCGCTCGATCCAGACGTGGTCGCGGCCCTCGTCCGCAGGGTATTTTCCGGGGAGGCGCAAGCCCTGCGCAGCGCCGCATGAACGGCCCTGCCGCCGGCGACGGCGCGAATGCGGCCGAGACGGCCCAGATCCTGCTCAACACCATCCGCCGGCCTGTCATCATGGTCGACCGCCAGGGCTTCGTGCGCTTCGCCAATGCCGACGCGGAGGATTTCTTCCGGGCCAGCGCCGCCATCCTCGCCCGCGACACCCTGTCGAAGCTGATCCCGTTCGGAAGCCCGCTTCTGGCGCTGATCGACCAGGTGCGCGAGCGGCGCGTGCCGGTCAACGAGTACCGCGTCGACATATCCTCGCCGCGCCTCGGTATCGAGAAGGTCGTCGACCTTTACGTAGCGCCGGTGCCGGAGTTTCCCGGCTGCGTGGTGGTGATGTTGCAGGAGCGGTCGATGGCCGACAAGATCGACCGCCAGATGACCCACCGGGGTGCTGCGCGCTCTGTCACCGGGCTTGCCGCGATGCTGGCGCACGAGATCAAGAACCCGCTTTCCGGCATCCGCGGTGCAGCCCAGCTTCTGGAACTGTCTGCCTCCGACGAGGACCGGGCGCTGACGCGGCTCATCACCGACGAGACCGACCGCATCGTCTCTCTGGTCGACCGCATGGAAATCTTCTCGGACGAGCGCCCGATAGAACGCTTTCCGGTCAACATCCATGTCGTGCTCGATCATGTGAAGGCCATTGCGAAGAATGGATTCGCCAGGAATATCGACATCGTGGAGGATTACGACCCATCGCTTCCCGCCGTCCACGCCAACCGCGACCAGTTGATCCAGGTGTTCCTGAACCTGGTGAAGAACGCGGCCGAGGCCGTGGCAGGCGACCCGGGCGGCGAGATCACGCTGTCGACGGCGTTCAGGCCGGGCATGCGCGTCTCGGTTCCCGGCACGCCGGACCGGGTTTCGCTACCGCTCGAATTCTGCGTGCGCGACAACGGTCCCGGCGTCGCCGAGGACATCCTGCCGATCCTCTTCGACCCCTTCATCACCACCAAGCTCAACGGCTCCGGCCTCGGGCTGGCGCTGGTGGCCAAGATCGTTGGCGAGCACGGCGGCATCGTCGAATGCGACGCAGCCCCCGCCAGGGGCACCCTTTTCCGCATCCTGATGCCCGCCTGGAAGGACGTGCCATCGACCGGCGGCGAATGGAGGGCCGAGGCATGAGCGTTTCCGGCACGGTCTTCGTCGCCGACGACGATGCGGCGATCCGCACCGTTCTCAACCAGGCGCTGTCGCGCGCCGGCCACAACGTGCGCGTCACCTCCAACGCCGCCACGCTGTGGCGCTGGATCGCGGCGGGCGAGGGCGATCTCGTGGTGACCGATGTCGTCATGCCCGACGCGAATGCCTTCGACATGCTGCCGCGCATCAGGAAGGCGCGGCCCGAACTGCCGGTCGTCGTCATGAGCGCGCAAAACACCTTCATGACCGCCATCCGCGCTTCCGAGGCCGGTGCCTACGAATACCTGCCGAAGCCCTTCGACCTCACCGAACTGCTCGCCGTCGTCGCCCGCGCGCTTGCCGAACCGCGCCGGCCCAAGCTCGGTGAGCGCGCCGAGGAGCAGATGGAGGCGATGCCGCTGATCGGCCGTTCCGCCTCCATGCAGGACATTTACCGCATGCTGGCGCGCATGATGCAGACCGACCTCACCGTGATGATTTCCGGCGAATCGGGAACCGGCAAGGAACTCGTGGCGCGCGCGCTGCACGAATACGGACGACGGCGCGGCGGCCCGTTCGTTGCCATCAACATGGCGGCGATCCCGCACGACCTGATCGAATCGGAACTGTTCGGCCACGAGAAAGGCGCCTTCACCGGCGCCCAGAACCGCTCCATCGGCCGCTTCGAGCAGGCCGAGGGCGGCACGCTGTTCCTCGATGAGATCGGCGACATGCCGATGGAGGCGCAGACCCGGCTCCTGCGCGTGCTCCAGCAAGGCGAATACACCACCGTCGGCGGCCGCACGCCGATCCGCACCGACGTGCGCATCGTCGCCGCCACCAACAAGGATTTGCGCACGGCGATCGACCAGGGGCTGTTTCGTGAAGACCTGTTCTACCGGCTCAACGTCGTGCCGCTCAGGTTGCCGCCTCTGCGCGAACGCTCGGAGGACATTCCCGATCTCGTGCGCCATTTCTTCAAGGCGGGGCTGAAGGAGGGCCTGCAAGCCAAGCACATTTCGGCCGCCGGCATCGAGGCGATGAAGGCCTATGCCTGGCCGGGCAACGTGCGCGAGCTTGAAAACCTGGTACGCCGTCTGGCCGCCCTCTACCCGCAGGACGAGATCACCGAGGAGATCATCCGGCAGGAGCTGCGCTCTTCGGACAAGCCGGCCAGCCCGGCGAACCCGGGCTTCGGCGGCGGCGACATGTCGATCGCCCAGGCGGTCGAAACCCATCTGCAAGGCTATTTCCGGTCGTTCGGCGAGGCGCTGCCGCCGGCCGGCCTCTACCAGCGCATCGTCGAGGAGGTCGAGCGCCCGCTCATCCTCGCCGCGATCACGGCGACGCGCGGCAACCAGATCAAGGCGGCGGACCTGCTCGGCCTTAACCGCAACACGTTGCGCAAGAAAATCCGCGAACTCGGCCTCAGCATCTACAAGGCCCCGAAATAGCCTGCATCGCCTGCAAATGCCTGTCGATATCGATGCGCCGATATTTATGGCCCGCCCGAATTGTTGCATAATCGCCACAATGTGCTGCATAGATGCAACGTGATCTCTGACGTCGAACGGAACCATGGCGACCCGCATACCGACCATGAACGCTCCGGTTTTCAGCACGCCCACCGTGCGTGACGGGCGCCGGCTGCTTGCGCTGCCGGGCATCGTCGCCATCGTCGGCGCGCTGATCGCGGCCGGCGTTTCCTTTGCCATCCTGGTCGGCGCGACCCCGATCGTGCCCGACGAAAGGACGACCCTTGTCCTGATCGCCCTCAACGCGGCCTTCATCCTCGTGCTCATCGCGCTCGTCAGCCGCGAACTGCACCGCATCGCCATGGCGCGGCGGCGCGGCAAGGCGGCGTCGCGCCTGCATGTGCGCATCGTCACCATGTTCGGGCTGGTGGCGGCGATCCCCGCGATCATGGTGGCGATCGTAGCGTCGGTCACGCTCGATATCGGGCTCGACCGCTGGTTCGAGATCCGCACCAAGGCGATCGTCAATTCCTCGCTGTCCATCGCCGACGCCTATGTCCAGGAGAACGCGCGCAACCTCCAGGGCACCACCTTGTCGATGGCCTACGACCTCGACAGCGCGCGCACGCTCTACGGCCTCGACCGCACCGGCTTCCTCGACCTGCTGACCAAGGAGGCGGTCGGCCGCGGCCTCGCCCATGCGGCGCTCGTCAATCCGGACGGCTCCTTCGTCATGAGCGCCAGGACCGACGCGACCTTCGCCATGCCCGAGCCGCCGGAAGGCTCGATCCAGGAGGCGGAAAACGGCAGGCCGCTTCTGATCGCGCCCGAAACCCGCAATATCATGGGCGCGATCATCAAGCTCAAGGAACTCGACGGCCTGTTCCTCTACACCATCAAGCTGGTCGATCCCGAGGTGATCAAGGCGCGCGCCATCGTGCGTGCCAACACCGACGAATATCGCGGGCTGGAGGCGAACCGCCGCACCTCGCAGGTCGCCTTCGCGCTGCCTTATCTTTCGCTGACGCTGATGATCATCCTGTCGGCCATCTGGACCGGCATCGCCGTCGCCGACCGGCTGGTGCGCCCGATCCGGCAACTGATCGGCGCGGCCGACGAGGTCGCGACCGGCAATCTCGACGTATCGGTTCCGGTCAGGCGGTCGGACGGCGACGTCGCCTCGCTGGGCGACACCTTCAACAAGATGCTGCTCGAGCTGAAATCGCAACGCAACGAGATCCTGTCTGCCAAGGACCTGATCGACGAGCGGCGGCGCTTCTCCGAGGCGGTGCTGGAAGGCGTCACCGCCGGTGTCATCGGCGTGGATGCCGACGGCATCGTCACCATCGTCAACCGCTCGGCCGAAACCATGCTGGCGATTTCGTCGGAGAAGGCGCTCGGCCAGAACCTTTCCATGCTGATGCCGCATGTCGGGCGCGTCTTCGAGGTCGGCCGCAAGTCCGGCAAGCCGGTCTACCGCGAGCAGGTGACGTTCTACCGCGCCGCCACCGAACGCACGCTCAACGTGCAGATCACCATCGAGGACGGCGACGCCCCGGTCGAGGAAAAATCCTATGTCGTGACCGTCGACGACATCACCGACCTGGTGCAGGCGCAGCGCACTTCCGCCTGGGCGGATGTCGCACGCCGCATCGCCCACGAGATCAAGAACCCGCTCACCCCGATCCAGCTTTCGGCCGAACGCATCAAACGGCGCTACGGCAAGGTCATCACCGAGGACCGCGAGGTCTTCGACCAGTGCACGGACACCATCGTGCGCCAGGTCGAGGATATCGGCCGCATGGTCGATGAATTCTCCGCCTTCGCGCGCATGCCGAAGCCGGAAATGAAGCTGATCGACCTGCGCGAGCCGTTGCGCGAGGCGTCGTTCCTGGTGGAGGTCAGCCGTGCCGACATCGCCTTCGAACGGGATTTCGGCAATGTGCCGCTGACCGGCACCTTCGACAGCCGCCTGATGGCGCAGGCGTTCGGCAACATCATCAAGAACGCTGCGGAAGCCATTGACGGGCGTGAAGAAAACAAGGGCGAACCGGGCGCCATCCGCGTCCAGGCAGGCAGTGAAAACGGCTTCGTCCGCATCGACGTAATCGACAACGGCAAGGGATTGCCGCGCGACAATCGCCAACGGCTGCTCGAGCCCTATATGACCACGCGTGAAAAAGGCACGGGCCTCGGCCTCGCCATCGTCAAGAAGATCGTGGAGGAGCATGGCGGCCGGCTCGAACTCAACGACGCGCCGGCCGGTTTTCACGGCGGGCGCGGCGCGATGGTCAGCGTGACCCTGCCGCTGGCCGGGCCGGCAGGGCGCGCGGCGGCGCGGGCAAGCGAACGAGAAACGGAAAAGGTCGATAATGGCATCTGACATTCTCATCGTCGACGACGAAGAAGACATCCGGGAACTTGTCGCGGGCATCCTGAGCGACGAGGGCCACGAAACCCGCACGGCGCACGATGCCGACAGCGCGCTGGCGGCGATCGCGGACCGCGCGCCCAGGCTGATCTTCCTCGACATCTGGCTGCAAGGATCGCGGCTGGACGGGCTCGCCCTGCTCGACGAGATCCGGGTCATGCACCCAAACATGCCCGTGGTGATGATTTCCGGCCACGGCAACATCGAAACGGCGGTTTCGGCGATCCGGCGCGGCGCCTACGACTTCATCGAGAAGCCATTCAAGGCGGACCGGCTGATCCTGGTGGCCGAACGCGCCATCGAAACCTCCAAACTCAAGCGCGAGGTTTCCGACCTCAGGCTGCGCAGCGGCGAGACCTTCGACCTGATCGGCATGTCATCCGCCATGAGCCAATTGCGCCAGACCATCGAGCGGGTCGCGCCCACCAACAGCCGGGTGATGATCATCGGTCCTTCCGGCTCCGGCAAGGAACTGGCCGCGCGCGCCATCCACTCGCTGTCGACGAGGAAAAGCGGCCCGTTCGTGACGCTGAGCGCGGCCACCATCACGCCCGAGCGCATGGAGATCGAGCTGTTCGGCACCGAATCCAACGGCACCGAGCGCAAGGTGGGAGCGCTGGAAGAAGCGCATCGCGGCATCCTCTACATCGACGAGGTGGCCGACATG
>Ga0209941_1002219_pt1 | contig 11196 bp, 8 predicted proteins | sample ThiBiot_300_plan_FD_183945 | JGI IMG/M metagenome (GOLD analysis project Ga0209941, IMG submission 183945) | Wastewater bioreactor microbial communities from Cape Town, South Africa - Thiocy_solids_1 (SPAdes) | ecosystem: Engineered > Bioremediation > Thiocyanate > Unclassified | place: South... | reverse complement strand
GAAGATGAACCGTGGGTGGCGGTGCTCGAATCTCTGTTCGAAGCAGGTTACTACCTCGAAGCGACCTACCCGATCCGATCTGACGAGACGAAGGGTGAAGGCGGAAAGCCTGGAACATTTGGTTCGCAGACCATCGAGTACGACATCATCCACGTCTGCCGCAAGCGCACCGAAGAACCTAGGCCGGTGAGCTGGGGCCGGATGCGCCGCGAGGTGATGGCCGATGTGCGCCAACTGCAGGCGATGCTGGAAAACCATGCCAAGGAGGGCCTGCCTGCTGCAGACATCCAGGTGATCCGGCGCGGCAAGGCGCTCGAATACTTCTCTCGCCACTACGGCAAGGTTTACGTCGACGAGGGGCGCACGATCTCGGTCAAGGATGCATTGGTCGGTATCAACCAGCTCATCGATGAAGACGCCGACAAGGGCAAGGAACCGCCGCCGGTGAATGCCGAGCCGATGACGCGCCAATTTCTACGCACCTTCGGCACAAACACCGAGATGAAGCGTGACCAGTTGCAGAAGTTCCTGCGCGGCACCATCACCACGCCGGATGAATTCGTGCAGCGTGGCTGGTGCTCTGAGGTGAAGAAGGTGTTTTCGCGCACCAATCCGCTCGATTTTGCCCGCGATTGGTCGGGCAAGCACAAACGCAAACTCACCGCCGATCTGGATCAGGCCCTGGTGCTGATCGGCGCTTGTGTCGATGGCAGCGGCATCAATGCCTCGGACACATTGAAGAACGACAATTTCAAACCGCACGTGGCGCTCAAACCCCTGCTGGAGTGGTTACAGGGGAACGGACCGGATCAAACCACACGCAACGCCGCCTCGCGTGCGGTATCGATCTTCAACACCTGGCAAGCCAGCCAAGCTCCCAAGCCTCAGCAGGCTTCGCTGTTCGATGACGATGGGGAGTATGCGAAATGAGGCAAGTGCTCGATACGGTGTGGCAACGGCGCGGTACCAGTTGGTTGTGGGATGAGGAAGCACGCAATACGGTGTGCGCGGCTGGTGAGGTGTGGAGTCTTCGGCAGTTTTTGCAGACCGTCGGTCATTGGCCGGATGACCTACCCAGCAACGACAACCAGACGCTGGTGGTGGCCGGGTTGGAAGGCAGTCTTGATCTGCTGGCGCCCGATCAGGGCGAAATCTGGCTGGGGGACACGATCAAGCGCGCCATCCTCTCGTTTCAGGACGCCTATGCGGGCGAGGCTGCGCTGATCTTCTGGTTGCCACAAGGAGATAGTCGTCTCAGGGTCCAAGCATCCACCGATGCAGTGTCGTGGTTGTGCGAAGCACCGCATCGGGGTAGCCAGCTCGACTTTGGTCGCCTGCTTTGGGGCGAGGCCAACGAGTACCCGCAGGAAATTCTGCTGCGTGAGGGCGCAAAAGCGGCAGGCCTCTTCCACTTGCGAATTACCTGAGGTCGGCGCGTGGAAACAGAGGCCCAGTTTCAACCCGGTGAACGGATTACCCACCACGAATTCGGCCAAGGTGTCGTTCTTGACCCGGCGCGCGATGGCTACCTACGCGCCTTCTTCGGCGTGGGAGAACGCCGCGTGCCGGTTGGTGCCGTTCGCCGCCAGCTCTCCCGCACCGAGCGCATCCTGCGTGCCGTTGCCGGCGGCGCAGATCGGGCGCGCAAAGCGTGGTTGTCCTACGAGGCCCACGCACTGCCCGTCATGGAAAGCGCGTCGGCACTGACCTCGGCCAAGATCGACCTGCTCCCACATCAGGTGGTGCTGACGCACCGTATTGCCACCGCATCTCCCCGGCGCTATCTGATTGCTGACGAGGTGGGCTTGGGCAAGACCATCGAAACTGCGCTGATCTTGCGCGAGCTGGCGAGTCGGGGCGAGCTGAATCGCGCTCTGATGGTGGTGCCTGCCGGGCTGGTCAACAACTGGCACCGCGAGCTGAACGAAGTTTTCAACCTCGACTTCGAGGTGTTCGGCTCGGAGGGTGACATCACCGATCGGAAGACGAATGCCTTCGCCAAGCACGACCGGCTGATCGCCAGCATTGACACGCTCAAGCGCCCGACGCGCATCAAGCGCCTGCTTGATGCGCCGCGTTGGGATTTGGTGGTATTCGATGAAGCCCACCATCTGACTGCCTACCGCACCGGCGGCAAGGTCAGAAAAACGGAGAACTACAAGCTGGCCGAGGCATTGAAGGATCATTCGCGTGATTTGATGCTGCTGTCGGCCACGCCGCACCAGGGCAATCACTTCCAGTTCTGGATGCTGGCGCAACTTCTGAACCCCACGCTGTTTAGCAGCCCTGAGGAAATGCTGGAGAACCGCCATCGCTTGAACACGGTGATGTTCCGGCGCACCAAGGCGGACGCCTGCCAACCAGATGGCTCGCCGTTGTTTGCGCGGCGCTGGGTACACACCGAATCCTTCCTAATGAGCCAGGAGGAGCGGCTGTTCTACGAGAAGCTGCGCGAGTATCTGGAAGACGGCTTCGACCTGGCCCGCCGCCAGGGCAATCAGGGGCGTGCGCTCGGCTTCTTGATGGCGATTTTCCAGAAGATCGCCGCATCGAGCTTTGCCGCAGTACGGCGGACGCTGAAGCGTCGCTTGCTGATGCTGACATTGCATGAAGCCCTGCTGCGCGACAAGGAACTGGACATTGAAGGCCGCGAGCGCCTGACTGAGGAGGCACGCGGGCTGATTCACGAGGAATTGGGCCTGCCCCGTGACAACATCGGGCGCAACGAGGTGGATCGCGTGCTCGCCGACCTCAAGTACCGCTTGGTCAAGAAGCTGGACGAGGAGGCGCTGGAAATGGCCTCCGATCCCTACGGCAGTGAATACTCCGCGACGCACGCAGAGGAAGCGGCGTCGGCGGTCGTGGAACTCCACCTGCCCGAGGAGCGCCTGCGCATCGGCGATCTGCTCAAGGTCTTCCCGCAGCAGAGGGAAACCAAGGCGCACAAGCTGCTCGATGGCCTGGGCTATCTGTGGCGGCAGAACGCCAACGAGAAGATCGTCATCTTCGCCACCTACCTCGGCACGGTCGATCTGATTGCCCGTGAGATCGAGCAGGCCTATCCCGGCCAGGGAGTGGTGGTGCTGCGTGGTGGCGATCACGGTGCCAAACTGGCGGCAGAGCGGAAATTCCGCTTGAAAGACGGGCCGCGCGTTCTGGTGTGTACAGCGGCTGGTCGCGAAGGTTTGAACCTGCAATTCGCGCGCATTCTGTTCAATTTCGATTTGCCATGGAATCCGATGGACGTGGAACAACGCATCGGGCGCATCCATCGCTATGGGCAAAACCATACGGCACAGGTCTACAATCTCGTGCTGTCGGACACCATCGAGGGCCGCATCTTCCTGCTGCTCGACGAGAAGTTGACCGAGATCGCGCGCACCGTGGGCAAGGTCGATGACCAAGGCAACGTCGCCGAAGACCTGCGGGCGCAGATTCTTGGTCAGTTGTCCGAGCGGCTCAATTACGACCGGCTGTACCAGGAAGCGCTCTCCGATCCCGAGTTGAAGCGCACGCAAGTCGAGCTGGAAGCAGCCTTGTCGAATTCCCGCGAAGCGCGCCAGGTGGTATTCGATCTGTTCCAGGACCTCGAAGGCTTCAGCCTTGATGACTATAAGCCGTTCTCCGACGTATCGTCCAGTTTGGATCGGCTGGTGCGCTTCCTCTCCGCAGCGGTGGCGGATCGTCAGCAGAAGCTGATCAAGGTCGACGAGGAAACCTACGACCTCGTAACCGTTGACGGCGCTCGTCAGGCCCGCTTCACGTTGAACCGAGATTCCGCCACGAGCCAGGACGATCTGGAACTGATGGGCTTGGACCACCCGTTGGTGCAGGAGGAGCTGGGACACTGGCGCAGCGTACCGCCGGAGGATTTCGGCATTGCGGTTACAGGAGACGTGGACGCGCCCGTACTGCTCTCTCTCTGGATGGTTGAGGCGTCGGCTGGCAACGGTGAGCGTCGCGTCGTGGTTCAGCCAATCGCCGTAAAACAGGATGGCACACGGGTTCCGGCGGTCGAGCGGCAGGCTGAGCAGTACCTACAGGCACCAGCAACGTCACCGCGGTTCATGCCAGAGCAGCGGCAGGAACTGTTTGCGCGCGTGGTAGAGCCGACCTTGCAGCGAGAGCTGAAACACAGGGGGGCAGCGAATGGAGATGGCAGCTATTCGGCGGAGCTGATTGGATACGTTGAGATCATGAATCAGGGGACATGATGTTGGACGAATACTCCATCGAGCAGCGCGCGACGGAGATTTTCGACGCTCGCAGCAAGAAATATTTTTCCGAGGTGTTGAGCTGCTACTCGGCAGGCAAACATCGGTCAGCGGTCGTGATGCTCTGGTCCGTCGTGGTCTGCGACTTGCTGTTCAAGCTCCAGCACTTGGTTGATCTCTACGGAGACGGTAAGGCCAAGGGCATTCTGGCCGAGATCGGACAGATGCAGCAGGATAACGAGCGATCGCCGGTATGGGAAGCGGTGGTTGCCGAGTGAATAAACCAGGAAATTCCTACGAAGGCTGATGCATGGCGTCAGTGGAGAGCGATAGAGACAGGTAAGGGTTGTTCGGCGGTAAATCGATGAACAAAACATGCGGGTCTTCCAGCAGGTATCCGTGTAGTCTCCGCGATTTCCTTGGCCCCGTCACCGCGCACGTCCAGATGTTCAAACCGTTTTGCTGCTTGCGGTGGAGTTGCAGCTTCTCGAAGCGTTTCTGCACCCATTGCCAGTCGGCCACCTGGTCCTGCTTGGCGAGGACGGTAGTCTCGGGATGTTCCTGAGCGTAGCGCTGGAATACCCCGGGACTTACCAGATAGACGGAGTCAGTGACCGTATGCACCAGCGCCTTGGCGTCGTTGATGACGAGCCGGCGCTCTTCGATACACCGGCGCAGCCACGCGACAAAATGCTCACCAGACGGTGTTTCCTCCAACCCCGGCGTCGTTGTAGGCGCCGGCGCCATCGCGTCGATCGGCACCCTTAACTCACCGGATTCGAGGAGCGGCTCTTTCATGGTCGGCGGAAGGAATTCGGTGGTGGACGAGAGGTCGGCCGGCGCCATGCCGGAAGTGCCGAGCAGATCCAGAAGTGCTTCGACGCCATCGCCGGCCGACTGCGCCGGCAAAGGCACGGCCGCGGCCGAATCCGCCGCGGCTGGCGAGGGCACCAAAATGGTTGGCTCCCCATCTTCCTGCACTACCGCCACTGTGCCGGCGAACGGTGTAGGCCGCTCACTGCCTTCCCAGATCAGCGAGGGCGCGAGGCGCAGGAGCGTGAAGGTATGGGACCAGCCGGCGTCGCTGGTGATGGTGGCCTTCCAGATAGCCTTGCCCTCAGGTGTCGGTTGCGCAATGCCATGGTCCTGCAGCACGTTGAAGACGGCGGTATTGCTGGATGGGATGCCGTCGATGCCCTGGGCCAGCAGATGGGCGCGCAGTTTGTCCGAGACGGTTTTGCTGACCAGCCACAGTGCATCCTGGGTCAACCATCCGTCTGAGGCTTGCGGCTGGTTCAGCTTGAACTCCTCCCGAAGCAGGTAGCGCAGGCCGTCCAGCAGCTTGCGTTGTAGCGCGTGCCGGGGTGCTGCCAGAGCCTTGCTTGGGTCGCCGCCGAGTTCTTGGGCCACCGATGCCTGGTCGGCTTGCACGACCAGTTCGCCGAGCGTGCCGGCATGTTCGTACTGGCCCGCCAGTACATACAGCAGCGAGGCCCAGAGGTCGGGATAGCCGCTGAGCCAATCGAAGATGGCTGCATCGAGCAAGCGCGCATACAGGAGGCCGGTCGCGGCGCCGTGCAGCCTGTATTCGCGGTCCTTGCGGTAGCGGAAGCGGTACGGCCGCTGCAGCGGGCCGTGCCAGGGGTGCCAGATCGTGCCGTCCGCGTACTCGACGTGCAGGTCCACGGTGACCTTGCCGATGTCGTGCAACAGCGCCGCGTAGGCCGTGCCGGCGGTCCAGGCCTCGGCCTGGGCGGCTTGCGCCTCCGGCGTGGCGCCGGCGGGCAGCAAGTGCGACTGCCGCAACTTGAGCGCGTAGGCCACGATTTCCAGGCCGTGGTCCAGCATGCCGCCCGGGTAAGCATGGTGGTGGCTTTCCGAAGCCGGGAACTGTTGGACCAGCTCGGCGTAGCGTTCCAGCGGCGCGAGGTAGAGCGTGGCGAACTGCCGCCGCGACAGCGAGGTGCGCTGCCAGATGTGTTCCAGCAGCTTCTGCCGGCGCGGCGTCGCCAGCAGCGATGCGGCCGGCTCCGGTCGCACCAGCCCTTTGCCGGGCTCGGCGGGAGATGTGGGCGTCGGCGGCGCGCTGGCAGTGGGCGGCACCCGTTTGCGTTTGAACAGCGAGAGCATGGCGAACCCCGGATGTCGGGCTGCTCGGGGGAGCCTTTTGGCCTTTTCGGGTAGGGCCTTTCCCCTTGGCCCCATTCCCTTGCCCCCTTCCCAGCCCTTTGGCTTTTATGGAAGCCTTTGGGTATAAGGCCGCCAGGGTTGGAACGCCACGATCAATGCGGCATGGGGCAACCCCGGCAAATCCGGAGCGCTGCAGGATTGTCGTCAGTCCTGGCCCAGGCCCGCATCGAGGGCCAGCACGGGCCTGGATTGTCAGGTCGTCGGTACGCCGTAGCGTTTGAACAGGGCCTCGAAGAAGGTCTTCACGTCAGCCTTCGCCGTGGGCACCTGCAGCTCCGCTGCCCCGAACCGAAAGACTTCATAGCCGGCGAGTTTGAGTTCGCGGTCGGCCTTGACCATCTGCGAATAGCGCTGCACGTCGGCGCTGCCCGTGGAGTCCGCGTAGTGATGCTTGCCGTCGACCTCGATGACGACTCGAACGCCCTGGGGCAGCAGGAGCAGAAAGTCCATGCGAAACCGCAGAAGCGCATCCGGCCCTCGCTCCTTGACCGTCCGTGGGTCCCAATGCAGCCAGACTTCTGGCAGCAGTGCCGGCAGGTTGGGCACGGCACTGCGAAACCCCTCGAAGAAGGCATCGAACAGCAAGGTTTGTGGCGGGGAGCTGCGTGGCAGGCTGGCCTTGAGGCGCGCGTACAGCGAGCGCTTGGCCAGCGTGGCATCCCCAATCTGCTCTGCCTCGCCCCACCACTGCTGCAGATCGTTCCAGCGCAGCCCATCGTTGCCGATGGGCCGATCATAGACAAGCACCTTGTCCGCATTGGTGACGATCTCAACGTCGTTGTCCAGCGCGTCGCGAAAGCGCAGGTCGGGCTTGTCGGGCGAGGCGAAGATGAGATTCTTCGGCCGGCCCTTGGTCGCCGCGTGCTGCGAGACCAGCGTGAAGATCGGGTAGCCGCCTTCCGAGTCGGTCTCGCGTAGCTCGACGCCGCAACTCCGCAGCGGCTCGTTGACGCAGGCGACGAAGTGGCGTTGGGCGGCCTCGTCGGGGCGCACGTCGGCCGAAGCCAGTCCCTCCAGGAACAGCGCGAAGCGCCGGTCGGAGGCGTCATACGCTCCCAACTGGTCGAACAGCGTTTCGGCTGGCCAGTCCTCCGGATTGCGATGGACATGCTGCTGGATTTCAGCGCGCAATCCCGTCGGCTTCCCGCCCAGCAGGTGCATCCAGTCATCCGCATCCAAGATCCACAGGCGCTCCAACAGCTCGTCGAACCTGCGGGCATCCCCGTACAGCTCCTCGCGATTAAGCCTGCGCGCGACCTCGCGCCGGTACCGCTTCGGGATGGGCGGACACGGGCTGTCGCTCCAGAGGATGTCCTGAATCTGGTTGCGCGTGGTGGCGTTGGGCGGGTGGCGCACCAGCAGCTTGCGTGCAACTATCGGCAGGTCCGTGTTCGCTACCGCGTTGAAGCTGGCGGTCATGCGCTCGCGCTTGGAACCATCGGCGCCAGGCGCAGGCAGGCCCAGTTCCTCGCAAAGCGTCGGCAGCATGGTGTGGGTGCCAGCATCCTTCAGCCCGGTGACCAGAGGCTCCAGCAGATTGCGAAGTTGCGCGTAGTCCATGGTCACGCGACTCAACCTCGCAGCGCCATGGCACGCAGCAACGCGTCGATCTGGCCGAAGGCGTCCTGCTGCCACTGTTCGGGGGTGCGATCGCCCAGCGCATGCGTGTCTTCGACGAAGCGCCTCACGCAGGTAGGCCCATGACCCTCGAAGGTGTCGAACTTGTCGGCGATGTGCCGGAAACCGCGCTCGCCGCTGGGATGCCCCAGCAGGGGGCGACATTCCTGTGCCAGCACATCGATGCCGCCAGGGTAATTCCGCACGCAGTAGTAGATGTCGTAGGCGTCCTTTTGTTTGTAGCGGCCCGCCAGTGCGTGGCCTTTCATCGCCAGCAGAGCGGGGATTGAACACACCGCGATCTCCACGCGGTTGGTTCCACCGTCCGGCATCGGCCCCGCCACGGCGACCAGTTGGTAGAACCGCATCGCCAAGTCGGCGCCATCGGCTCGCTGCACGGCAAAGTCGCTGATCAACGGGGGATCGTTCTTGACGATCTCCGCGTCACGCGGCATCAGGAAATCGACCACGACGTCGATCGCTTCTCCCTCATCGCGCGCGGGAACCTGACGAACCAGTTGGAAGCGCCGAAGTCCCTCGCGCTGGGCATAGCCATGGCCTTGAAGCGCGCCGATCAAGGTCGCGTACTCGCCGTCGCCGAGCGCTTCCGCGTCCAGGCCGACGTCCACGTCGAGCGTACCGACATGCGGCATGTCCTCGTTGGCCAGCAGAAGCCAAGGAACCGCGCCGCCGATGATGGCGAACTTGCCCTTGAAGCTGCCAAGGATCTGGCCGATCTCGATCAGCACCGATTTCACGGCGGCAGTCGTCCGGTCATCGTACTCGGCGGCCGACTGTGGTTCCTGGGGTGTCATTTGGGCCATGAGAGCCTTTCTTGGCGCAAGTGCTCGGCGGCCTCGGCGCCGCGTTCGCCGGCAATGGACAGATCAAGGTAGGTCTGGATCGGGCTCGTGCAGACCGCGCCCGGCGCAGGTTCAATCGTGTCGGCGAGCAGTCCCAGGTCCTTCGGCACGGTGATGGCCACGTTCTCGCCTTTCGAGGCGGGCGCGAGCTTCAGCGCTGCCTGGAGCTTCTGAAGACCTGCCTCGTCGGCAAAGAAGTAGTGCGTGCCGGTGCGCCCGTAAGGAGCGAGCCACTGCGCTGCCGAGAAGGAAGCGAATACAGCACGTCCAGGGCCGCTTTCGGCGCGCAGTGCACCGCGGGCCGCCTCTTCGAACGCGCTGCCATGCAATGGCGTGTAGAACTGCAGCCGCTCACCCGGCGGTGCGGTGTAGCTGTCCCGCCATGCGTCGAGCAGTGTGTCCGGCTCTGAGAGGACGAGGCCATCGTCCGACGCTCGCGCCCATTCCCGATCGATCAAGCCGGTGCGCACATTGCTGACGTGCCCCAGGCTGACCCCGGAGATTGCCGACAACTCGGTGACGCGCCATGCACGGTCGGGCTCGCGCAGCATGGCGCGTAGAACCTGGGCCGACTTCGGCCTGAACAGCGACTTGAGTTCGCGTTGTTCGGCCGCGGGCTTGTCCGCCACCATACGCTCGATGAACACGCCGCCGAAGGCGATTCTGGCGTTTCCCTCAAGGTCGAGATAGCCGACGTCCTTCTCTTTGCACAACTGCCTCACCGCGGGTGAGATGTAAGGTGCGATGAAGATGGGCGTCGCCTGCGGGGCTCGCTGCGCCACGTAGTTCCGCAGTTCCAGTAGCGCAGAACGGGCGTACCGCGGTTGGCCGTTCGACTTGTACTCGCAGATGAGCATGTGCGGCCGCTCGTCGACGAGCAGCCGGGCGATCAAGTCCGGCTCCCAATCGCCGGACACGGCTTCGGCCTCGATGCCTTCGATGTGAAGGATCGGGACGTTCTCAAGCAGCCGCTGCAACGCTTCGCCGGCACGGGCTTCCGCTTCTTTCATTGGATGGTCGTCTTTCAGCATCCGCTGAAAATACCACATTTCTTGAAATTTCCGCAAGAATTTCACTGAGATGCGCAATTTCACCAGATGCTGAAAGTGCCAATAATGGTGAAAAACCTGGACATGGCAGGCAGTATTCCTTACCATGGCTGCATGCTGAGGCCAACGCCAACCCCGGGCTGTTCCGCCCGCTGAGCCGTCTGATTCTGGAAGTCGTGCCACGCAATCCACCTGTTTTTTCGCTACGACGCCAAGGCCAGAACGATTTTGTTTGCCGGCTTCCGCTGCAGGATGTGATTTGACGTTGCACAGAATTTCGCTCATGGGTTGAAAACTCATGCAGGATTCAATCAAGCGAATAACGAACGGGTATCAAAAGAAGCACAGGACGACCATGAGGTAGCCGATATGAAGACCGCCGCACAGAACACCTTCGCAGAACGTCTCGGCCGCATGCTGGGCCGAGCGTGGCGAGGTTGCGCGCATCTGGATCGGCGAGCACAGGGCTGGCTGCTTGTGCGGGGATGGGCGCCGGGCGCAACCAAGGCGACGCTGCTGGCGGCCAAGCTCGTTGCATTCGGTCTGTTGCTTTATGCCGCGTTCTGGCTCGCGCTGCTGCTCGCGTTTGCAGTGGCTGCGGCCTGGGTCGCGAGAAATGCCGATTGGGATAGCGACGAAGCCACCAGAACAGAGTGGCGATATGGTCCTGCGGGATATGGCCTGTACACACTTGACGGGCACCGGATCGATCCACACGATCCGGAAGACGAGCAAGATTGAGCTACGCTACTTGACTGCCTTCAAGGCGACACCGGTTCCCTTGCTCCCAGCGGCTTGGGCATCCTTCGTTCCTGCTGCCAAACCCTGGATCGCTGTTCCCGCACGGACGCCAACCCAACCGAGTGCAGCGCACCAGAACGTGGGAAGGACGATGAACATCGTCGCCATCACGAAATTCAGCAGCATGTCCCCGAAGGCATTGTTCAGGCCGATCAACGGGTCGAAGTTGGTGTGCGGCCGATTTGCACCGAAACCCCAGCCGTAGAGAGCATCGAGGATCGTGCTGTCCAGCCAGCGCGCGAGCTGGAACCAGAAATCCACGAAGAACAGCGCGAACTCCACGCAGCTCACCGCGATCAGGGCTTTCAGCTCGTAGGTACCGAAGAGCAGCACCAGCGGGATGCAGATGATCAGTGCCATCTTGAGCAGCGAAAGCACCATGGGCAACGCCTGGCGAACCACATCCATCGCCGGGAAGAAGCCCAGCGAGCCGACGGTCATCCCAAGGTCGCCGGCACCGCG
>Ga0209941_1002218_pt1 | contig 11196 bp, 10 predicted proteins | sample ThiBiot_300_plan_FD_183945 | JGI IMG/M metagenome (GOLD analysis project Ga0209941, IMG submission 183945) | Wastewater bioreactor microbial communities from Cape Town, South Africa - Thiocy_solids_1 (SPAdes) | ecosystem: Engineered > Bioremediation > Thiocyanate > Unclassified | place: South... | reverse complement strand
GCCTGTCGTTCGGCCAGTCGTCGGGCGCGCTCTCGTCCGAATTCCTTCCGCGGCACCGCTACACCGGATCGGCCTTCACCTCCGACCTTGCCTGGCTGTTCGGCGCGGGCTTCGCGCCGATGGTCGCACTCTGGCTGTCGAGCAGCTTCGGCCTGATCGCCGCCGGCGGCTATCTGTTGTCGGGCGCGGTCGGCACGCTCGTCGCCCTGTGGCTCAACCGCGAACTGGCGCGCACCATCGGCTGATCGGCCTGAGACAATTTGTCCGGCCGCCGCGGCGCGCGCGGCCGGTGACAAGCGCCGCGCGCCAGCGTAAAGGGGACGAATGACGGGGGTACGCGCCTGGATTGTACGCCATCGCGGGCTGGCCATGTGGCTGGTCGCGCTGGCGTTGCTGTCGAAAGCGCTGGTTCCCGCGGGCTATATGCCCGGCCATGATGCATCGCGGACGATCGACGTCGTCCTCTGCTCCGATCCCGGCGGCCAGCCGCTCGCGCAGCAGATCGTGATTCCCTTCGAAAAGGGCGGCGAAGATGTGCCCGCCAAGCATGGCGGCAAGGGCGAATGCGCCTTTACCGCGCTCGCGCATGGCGCCGTCGCCGCCGCCGATCCGGCGCTTTTGCTTGCGGCAATCGCGTTTCTGTTCGCGCTCGGTTTCGCGCCGCTTCCGGTGCCGCCGCTGCGCCGTCTTTCCCGTCTCCGCCCGCCCCTGCGCGGCCCTCCGGCGCACGCCTGACACGCTGAACCCGCTGTGTCGGACAGCCGCGCGCCTTGATCGCGCGGTCCTGCCGGAGATTGTCCATGTACGAAATAATGCGCCGTCCCGAGGGGCGGCATGCGGACGATGAAGCGTCCGCGTTCGATGCGCCCGATGGCATTCGCCTGCGCATGCGCGAGAACCGGTCGCGCCTGACGCAGCACGGGCGCGAGACCTTTACCGTCCTGATCCTGCTGTTCATGGCGATGGCGATCCTGCCCGCGCTGCAGGGGCGCTGGCTCGTGCCGCTGTTCGCGTTGTCGACGATGGCGGCGCTGGTGCTGGCGCTCGAATGGCACCAGCGCAATCCGCCGCCCGAGGAATGGCTCGAACTGTCGGATGGCCGGTTCGTCTGGCGCGGGCGCAGCAGGGCGGCCGTCGACCTGCCGTCCTATTGGCTTCGCTTCGAGCTGGAGCGGCGCGGGCCGACCGACTGCCGGCTCGTCTTCCACCACCGAATGCAGCGCTTCGAGGTCGGGCATTGCCTGAACCTCGACGAGCGGCGCGAGATCGCCCCGATCCTCGCCCGTGCGCTCGCGGCAAGCAACCACATGAGGTAGGACATGGCCCCATCTCCGCCTCGCCGCATTGCCGCATTGCGCCGGTTTCGCCGCCGCTGCTGGGCGGCTGTCGGTCTGTGCCTGCTGATGCAGGTCGGATCGGCAGCCGCTCAAAACTGGGTCGCCGCGCATCCCGCGCAGACAATATTTTTTCAACAGGAGATCGTTCGATGAATCCTTCAATCCGCACCATGTTGGCGGCAACGGCGCTGGTCGCCGCGCCGCCGCTGCTCGCGCACGGCGTCGCCGCCGGCGCGCTCGCCATCGGCCACCCCTGGTCGCGCGAAACCGCGCCGGGGCAAAAGGCCGGCGGCGGCTTTCTGACCATAAGGAACAAGGGCAAGACCGAAGACCGGCTCCTCTCGGCGACTTCGCCCGCCGCCGACGACGTCCAGATCCACATGATGAAGGTCGAGGACGGGGTGATGCGGATGCGCCAGGTCACCGGCGGCCTCGCCATCCCGGCGGGTGGCACGCTCGAACTCAAGCCCGGCGGCTATCACATCATGTTCATGGGCCTCAAAAAGCCGTTCAAGCAGGGCGATATGATCCCCGCGACGCTGGTCTTCGCGCGGCAGGGGAAGGTCGCCGTGCGCTTCAAGGTGCAACCGATCGCATCGACCGCACCGATGGAGGGCGGTCATGGCGGACATTGAGGGCGGTACCCCGCCGATGGTCGTCGTTCGCCGCATCCTGTGGGTGCTCGTCGCCGTCGCCGCGGTCTTCGGCGTCATATTGGCGGTTGGTGGCGGAGACGGCAGCAAGAGCGCGCCGGCCGCCTCAGCCGGCGCCGCGATCGGCGGCCCCTTCACGCTCACCGCGGCCGATGGCTCGACGCTCACCGACCGGACGCTGAAGGGCCGGCCCTTCGCGATCTTCTTCGGTTTCACCCGCTGCCCCGACGTCTGCCCGACCAGCCTCGCGCGCATGGCGCAGCTTCGCGAACAACTCGGTCCCGACGGGATGAAGTTCGACATCGTCTTCGTCTCGGTCGACCCGCAGCACGACCGGCCCGCCGACATCGGCAGCTATGTCGCGCTGTTCAAGACGCCGATCATCGGGGCGACCGGAACCGATGCCCAGCTTGCCCAAATCCAGAAGGAATATGGCGTCTATGTCCGCAAGGTGCCGATTGAGGGCGGCGACTATACCGTCGATCACACCGCCGCCATCTATCTGATGGACAAGGACGGCCACTTCGTCACCACCATCGACTATCACGAGAATGACAAGACGGCGCTCGAAAAGCTGAAGCGCATCATTGCCTGATCCTGGGTTCGGCGGGCCGCGTCCTCGCGGCGCGGCCCGTCAGACCGCCGCGAAGGAATCGCGCTGCTGCGCCACCTCGACCCGGTCGCGGCCCATCGCCTTGGCGCGCAGCAAGGCGGCGTCGGCGGTGCGGACCAGCCGGTCGGGCGGGCAGTGCAGCGGGGTGATCGCAAGGCCGATCGACACCGTTACCGGCCCCATGTTCCCGGCCTCCGATCCCAGCGCCAGTGCGGCGACGCGGGTACGGATTTCCTCGGCGCGCTCGGTCGCGCCCTCGACCGACAGGCCGGGGAGCAGCAGCATGAACTCCTCGCCGCCATAGCGAAAGGCGAGGCCCGCATCGCGCGTCACGCCCGCCAGCACCTTGCCGACTTCGCGCAGCACCGTGTCGCCCGCGTCGTGGCCGTGGACGTCGTTGAAACGCTTGAAATGATCGACGTCGATCATCAGGCAGCCCAGGTCCTGCCCCAGCCGTTCGGCCTGCGCGATCTGGATGCCGAGCAGCTGGTCGAGCTGGCGACGGTTCGACAGACCGGTCAGCGGGTCGGCGAGCGCCATTTCGCGCAGCGTTTCGCGCAATTGCAGATTGGCGATCGCCAGCCCGATATTCTCCGCCAGCATGTCGAGATAGATTTCGGGACCGGACAGCGCGCCGGGGTTGCCCGCCGGCGCTTCGAAATAAAGGAGGCCCAGCGTCTCGCGCTGCGCGGTGAGCGGCAGGCACAGCGTGTCGACGGGCGCCGCGGCATCGCTGCGGTCGACATGGTCGCACGGCACATCGACATTGTCGCCCGCGGGACGGTGCGGCAATCCGCGGCGCAGCGCCCAGCAGGCGAGCGCCGAAAATTCGGCGCGCGAATGGCCGGGGTTCTGCCACCCGCAGGCCTCGACCACCATGTTGCGCTGGCGGTCGAGCAGATAAAGGCGCCCGGCAAGCCCCGGCGTGATTTCGGGGACAAAGCGTTGCACGACGTCTTTCAGGTCGTCCATCGTGTCGCAGCCCTGCAGCCGCTGTGTCATCCGCGACAGCAGGTCGCGCATCGCGCGATCGGCGTCGCGTTCGCTTTCCAGTCTTTGCCGTTCCAACCCGTTTTCGCGGAAAATGCGGATCGCCTGCGCCATATCGCCGATCTCGTCGACCTGGTCGAAGGCGGGCGGCTCGGCGGCGAAGTCCTGCGCCGCCAATCGGTTGACGACGTCGCTCAGCTTGACGACCGGGTGCAGCACGCGCTGTTTGAAGACGAAATAAAGCACGCACAGCACCAGCAACGCGGTCAGCGCCAGCGTGATCTCCGAAATGCCCTTCCACAGCCGCGCAACTTCGGTCGCGGAATTGACCTGCGACTGGACCCGCGCGTCGAGCCGGTCGCGGAAGCGTTTGAGCTCGAGTTCGGCGCGGTCGAGCTGGCGTTCATATTCCGCACCGAACAGCAATTGCCGCGCTTTCGCTTCGTCGCCGCCCTCGTGCGCGGCGACCGCCGCACGCTGTTCGTCATGGAGCAGATCGGCGAGCCGCACCGCATCGGCCAGCGCTTCGATCTCGCCGGTCGATGCCCCGGCATCGCCGATATGCGAAATGCGCTCCTCGACCGATTTGAGCGCCGCCTCTTCGGAACGATAGCCGACCAGATAGGTCGGATCGCCGGTGTTCACATATTGTCGCGCCCGGTCGCTGAGCAGGAAAACATCCTCCTCCAGCGTCGCGGTCGCCTGATCGAGCTGGTATCGCTGCTCGACCGCCGCCCGTTCGCGGTCGGTCGCGTTCGAGGCCATCAGCATCGTCGTGCTCGACGCGATCGTCAGCACGACCGTCGCGGCATAGGCCCAGTTGGTGATTGTCGCCAAACGCATGCTGCCCCCCTAATAGGATCGCATCGATTGGGAAATGTTAATGCGGCGATCGGCGCAGCCCGCGCTTGCGCAGCCTCGCCGTGCGTGTCACGGGGCGCGCAGCGCAAGCAGCGATCCGGGAGATGGGCGGACCATGAACTTCGACGTGTTGATAGTTGGCGGGGGCCACGGGGGTGCGCAGGTTGCGGTGATGCTGCGGACGCAGAAGTTTACCGGGAGCATTGCGATCGTGGGGGAGGAGGCGGAGCTTCCCTATGAGCGGCCGCCCTTGTCGAAGGAATATTTCGCAGGCGAGAAAGAGTTCGAGCGCATCCAGCTGCGCCCCGCGAAATATTGGGACGAGCGCGCGGTGACGATGCTGCTCGGCAAGCGCGTCGTGGCGGTCGATCCGGCCGCGCACCGCGTCACCACCGACGGCGGCGAGACCATTGGCTATGGCAAGCTCGTCTGGGCGACCGGCGGCCATCCGCGGATGCTGCCGATCCCCGGCGGCGGCTTGCCGGGGGTGCAGGGGGTGCGCACGCGCGCCGATGCCGACGCGATGAAGGCGGCGGCGCAGACGGCGCAGCAGATCGTGGTGATCGGCGGCGGCTATATCGGGCTCGAGGCGGCGGCGGTGCTGACCAAGGCGGGCAAGAAGGTCGTGCTGCTGGAGGCCTTGGACCGGGTGCTTGCGCGGGTCGCGGGCGAGGATCTGTCGCGCTTCTTCGAGAAGGAGCACCGCGATCATGGCGTCGACCTGCGGCTCGGCGCCCAGGTCGCGGCGATCGAGGGCGACACGCACGTCACCGGCGTGCGGCTGGCGGACGGCGCGGTGATCCCCGCCGATCTCGTCATCGTCGGCATCGGCATCGTGCCGGCGGTCGAACCGCTGCTCGCGGCGGGGGCCGAAGGCGGCAACGGCGTGCTGGTCGATCCGCTGTGCCGGACGAGCCTGTCCGACATCTACGCGATCGGCGACTGCGCTGCGCATGCGAACGACTTTGCCGAAGGCGCGGTGATCCGCCTCGAATCGGTGCAGAATGCCAATGACCAGGCGAATGTCGTGGCGAAGGGCATCTGCGGCGCCGAAGCGCCCTATCATGCGATCCCCTGGTTCTGGTCGAACCAATATGACCTCAAGCTGCAGACCGCCGGGCTATCGGCGGGCCATGACCAGGCGGTGCTGCGCGGCGATCCCGCCAGCCGCAGCTTCTCGGTCGTTTACCTGAAGGCCGGCAAGGTCATCGCGCTCGACTGCGTCAATGCGACCAAGGACTATGTCCAGGGCCGCATGCTCGTCACCGCCGGTACCACCGCAACCCCCGAACAGCTCGCCGATAGCGAAACGCCCCTCAAGGAATTGCTCACCGCCTGACGCTCAGACGATGGGCGGTGGGGCGTCTACCGGGTCGCCGAGCGCGCGTTTGAGCCCGCCTCTGACGCTGCGGAGCAATTTTCGCAGCGCAATGATGACGAGGACAGCGGCGATCAGCAGCAATAGGGCAATGACGATGGCGACCGCGGGAAAGGCGATTACCAGCGCGAGAAGTCCCGTCGTCGCGACGTCCTCGCCGGTTGATACCGCGGCATTGCTATAGGGTTCGGGGCTGATGTTGACCACCGCACGGGTTGTTGCCTTGGCGCTGTGACTGATGAGCGCGCCGCCGCCGCCGAGGATGAAAGCGATCACCTGCCACGCCGGATCGGCGCTGTCGACGAGCGCGAGCGCCAGCAACGCGCCGCCGAGCGGGCGGACGATGCTGTGGACGCTGTCCCAGATGCTGTCGACCCACGCGATCTTGTCGGCCAGAAACTCGGCGAGCGTACCGACTGCGGCGACGCCCATGACCCAGGGGTTCGCCAATATCTGCAGCGCCTGCAAATGTTCGGGCAGCGGCAGCCAGCCGAAATGCATCGCGACGCCGGTCGCCAGGATCGTGAGGTAGAGACGCCAGCCCGACAACAGGCTGATGCTGCCCGCGACCCCCAATATTTCGGCCAATCCCATTGCCTTGCCTCCGGCCGCGCCAAGATGCGGCATCTTGCACCCTCTTGAATGCCGCGGCAATGGGGCCGTCGTCGCTGGCGGCAATGGCAGATGACAAGCGCGCAAAGCCTAGTTATCGAATTTTCATGACCGATCCCGCGCCACCGCAATCGCCCAAGCTACCCGACGGGGCCATCCCGGCCGCCACGCTCGTCATCATGCGGCCCTCCGGCAACGATGGTCCCGACGAGATATTGATGGTCAAACGCGCGAGCAACATGGCGTTCGCGGCGGGGGCGGTGGTTTTTCCCGGCGGCCGCGTCGATCCCGACGATCATCTGGTCGCGGAGCGTTACGGCTCTGGTGAGGATCCGGCCGAAGGCGCGGCGCGGGTCGCGGCCTTGCGCGAAACGCTTGAGGAAACGGGGCTTGGCGTCGGGCTACCCGACCTTGCCGAACCCGACCTCGCCGATGTTCGCCGCGCGCTTCTGGGCGGCACGTTGCTGTCGGACATATTGGCCGCGCATGGGGCGCCGATCCAACTCGGCGGGCTGGTGCCCTTTGCGCGCTGGTGCCCCAATTTCAAGGAAGCGCGAACCTTCGACACACGCTTCTATGCCGTTGCGGCGCCGCCGCACGGACACGAACTGACGGTCGAGGAGGCCGAGCATAGCCACATATTCTGGTCCAGCGCCCGCGATACGCTGGCGCTCGCCGATCGCGGCGAGGTGTCGGTTATCTTTCCCACGCGCCGCAACCTCGAACGAATCGCGCAGGCCGACGATTTTGCGGGCTTCGCGCGCCACGCGGAAAATTATCCGGTCGAACTGGTAACGCCGTGGATAGAGGAGCGGGACGGCACCCCGCATCTGTGCATTCCGGGTCATCTGGGCTATCCCGTGACCAGCGAAGCGTTCGAGCAAGTCAGGCGGGGTTAGAATCGCGACCAGCTGCGCAACTTTTGCAATATTTAGCAATTTCCTAACTAGTACCGAAATAGGGAAATGGTGATTGCAATCGACGGCAATTACGCTTAAACCGATCGGGCAGGTCCATGGCGGGGAAGCCATTTCGCGGTGTGGATCGAGACGATATATCCAGTGGACGGAGAATAAGATGAACCTGCTTAAGAAGGCTGCGATCTCCCTCGCGGCGACCTCGATGCTCGCGGCGCCGATCGCCGCGTCGGCTCAGTCGTTCGACTCGGCTCGCGCCAATTCGGAACTCAACGGTGAAAGCAAGCTGGAAGGCAGCGGCTGGATCATCGCTGTTGTCGCTCTCGCGGCTATCATCGGCGGTATCATCATCGCTTCGGATAACAACGAAGACAGCCCGACCAGCCCGTAACAGGCTCCGGGTCAAACCGATACCAAAGGGCTCCGGGCTTTGCTCGGGGCCCTTTGTGATTCTGCATGCGCCGATTCTGCATGCTGCGATGCTGCATGATGGCAGCGCCTGACTTAAAGTCCCCGGCCTAAAGTTCGATATTCCGCACTGAGCGCGATCGGGCGAGGGGGATGGCCGCGCGAGCCCGGTTTCGCGCCTGCGCGTCGATTGCCACGAAGCCGATATCATAGCCCGCGGCGCCGTCATCCTTTTGCAAGCTCACGTCCATCAACACCGTCCCCCAGGGATCGACGGCGAGGCTGTGGCCAAAGGTCGCGCGCCCGTCGGCGTGCGTTCCCGCTTGCGCCGCCGCAAGAACGTGGCAGGCGGTTTCGATTGCCCGGGCGCGGAGCAGCGGGTGCCAATGCGCCTCGCCGGTCGGCACGGTAAAGGCGGCCGGGATTGCGATCAGTTCGGCGCCGCCGTCGACCAGCGCGCGATAGAGTTCGGGAAAGCGCAGATCATAACAGATCGAAAGGCCCAGCCGGCCGAGCGGCGTATCGACGAGGACGATTGCGTCGCCGCCCGCATAGGCGGTCGACTCGGTCCAGTTCTCGCCCGTCGGCAGGGTCACGTCGAACATGTGGATCTTGTCGTAGCGTGCGCGGATCTCGCCCTTGTCGTCGATTACATGGCTGCGGTTGACGCGGCGCTCGCTGTCGTCGGCGAGCAGGGGCATCGATCCGCCGTGGAGCCAGATATGGTGGCGCCGCGCCATGTCCGCGAGCGCCGCGGGCCACGGGCTGTCGGCCTCGCGCTGGATATGCGCAGCCGATCTTTGCCGGTCGCGGTCGAGCAGCAGCGACATCTCAGGGAAAAAGGCCATCGCGGCGCCTTCGGCGGCCGCCGCGGCCAGCGCGCGGTCGATCACTCGCAGATTGGCGTCGGGATCTATTCCGCTCGTCATTTGAACGATGGCGGCAACCGGGGCGTGCGGTGGGCGTTGCATGGGTTCTGGCTAGGCGCCTCCTTCGCGAAGGACAAGCTGTGACAGTTCAGTGGCCAGCAAGGTTCGAAAGCGATAAATAGCCGCGATGTCCGTCTCTCCCCCGTCGACTGCGCGTCGATCGCTCTCCCTTTTCCTGCTTCCCGCCTGCGCCAGCGCGCTGGCGCTGCTGATCGCGCCGCTCGCTACGGCGCAAACGACGCCGGCACCGGCGGCCGCATCGACGCTCGCGGGGCAAGCAAGCGACTGGCTCTATGAAGGTAGCGATATTCCGCGCGACGAGGGCTGGCGCTTCGGGGTGCTGCCCAATGGCTTGCGCTACGCGGTTCGCAACAATGGCGTGCCACCGGGTCAGGTGTCGATCCGGGTGCGGATGGATGTCGGGTCGATGTTCGAATCGGACAGCGAACGCGGCTTTGCGCATCTGCTCGAACATCTGACATTTCGCGGCTCGCTGCATATTCCCGACGGAGAGACGAAGCGCATCTGGCAGCGTTTCGGTGTCACCTTCGGCAGCGATTCGAATGCGCAAACGACGCCGACGCAGACCGTCTATCAGCTCGATCTGCCCAGCGTCACGCCGACGACGCTCGACGAAAGCATGAAATTGCTATCGGGCATGGTGCGCGAACCGCGGATCACCGATGCCGCGGTGACGGCCGAGCGCGGCGTCGTGCTGTCCGAACTGCGCGAACAGGACGGACCGCAAAGGCGCATCGCCGACGCGACGAGCGCGCATCTGTTCGCCGGGCAATTGCTCGGCGAACGGTCGCCGATCGGGACGATCGCGGCGCTCGGGGCCGCCAGCGCGAAAAGCGTTCAGGCGTTTCACGATCGCTGGTATCGTCCCGACCGCGCCGTCGTCGTGATGGTCGGCGATGGCGACCCCGCACAGTTCGCCGCGCTGATCGGCAAATATTTCGGGGACTGGAAGGAGTCCGGACCGAACCCCGCGCAGCCCGATTTTGGCAAGCCCGATCCGTCGCAACCGGTCACGAAGGAAATCGTCGAGGCAAACCAGCCGCTCGCGCTGACGCTCGCGATGATCCGGCCGTGGAAAAAGCGCATCGACACCGTCGAAAACACGCGCCGGCTTTATCTCGAATATCTCGCGCAGGCGCTCGTCAATCGCCGGCTGGAAAATCGCGCGCGCAGCGGCGGCAGCTATCTGGTTGCCACCGTCAGCCAGGATTATGTCAGCCGCAGCGCCGATGTCACCTCGGCCGAAATCGTCCCGCTCGGCGACTGGAAGGCCGCGCTCGCCGACGTGCGCGGGGTGATCGCCGACGCCGTCCAGACCCCGCCGTCGCAGGCCGATATCGATCGCGAAGCGAACGAGATCGAGGCCTTTCTGCGCAAGGAACTGGAAAATGCGCCCAACGAGCCGGGGTCGCGCCTCGCCGACGACATGGTGCGCGCGGTGGATATCGGCGAGACGGTGACAAGCCCAAAGGGGCAGGTCGATATGTTCGCCGCGATCCGCGCATCGGCGACCCCGCAGGTCATGCTCGACGTCAGCCGGGCGATTTTCGCGGCGCCCGTCACGCGGCTTGTGCTGACGACGCCGACGCCGATCGAAGGCGGCGACAAGGCGTTGCTCGCCGCGCTCGCGGCACCCGTCACCGCGCGCGACGATCGCGTTGCGGCGGCGAAGGTCGATTTCAGCCAGCTTCCCGCGCTGGGGCAGCCCGGCACGATCGCATCCGAAACGCCGCTCCCCGGGCTGCGCGTCCAGCGTCTCGAATTCGCCAATGGCGTGACCGCGCTGGTTGCCGACAACAAGGTCGAACCCGGCAAGGTGCGCGTGAACGTCCGCTTCGGCAGCGGCAATCGCAGCGTCGCGGGGAATGCGCCCAATCTGCTGTGGACCGGCGATTATGCGCTGATGGCAAGCGGTGTCGGTCCGTGGGGCCAGAACGCGCTCGATCAGGCGACCAACGGGCGCCAGATCCAGATGGGCTTCGATATCGACGACGACGCCTTTGAAATGACCGCAGAGAGCAACCCCGCCGATCTGCGCGATCAGCTGCGCCTCATGGCGACAAAGCTCGCCGCGCCGCGCTGGGATGCCTCGCCGATCGAGCGGTTGCGCGTTGGCCTGCTGACCGGTTTCGACCTCAATGACGCGACGCCCAACGCGGTGCTCGACCGCAATCTGCGTGGGTGGTTGGCAGGCGGCGACACGCGCTGGGCGCCGCCGTCGCGCGCCGCGATCGAAGGGCTGACCCCCGCCGCCTTTCGCGCTTTCTGGGAACCGCGCCTGAAGAGCGGCCCGATCGAGGTCCAGATTTTCGGCGATCTCGAATCGGTCGATTATAAGCAGTTGCTTGCCGAAAGTTTCGGGGCGCTTGCGCCGCGCCAGCCGCTCGCACCGCCGGGCGGACAGAGCGTTGCCTTCGCGCAGCATAATGCAAAGCCGTTCGTCGCCTATCACACCGGCGACAAGGGGCAGGCGGCGG
>Ga0209941_1002210_pt1 | contig 11230 bp, 10 predicted proteins | sample ThiBiot_300_plan_FD_183945 | JGI IMG/M metagenome (GOLD analysis project Ga0209941, IMG submission 183945) | Wastewater bioreactor microbial communities from Cape Town, South Africa - Thiocy_solids_1 (SPAdes) | ecosystem: Engineered > Bioremediation > Thiocyanate > Unclassified | place: South... | reverse complement strand
ACCCTGTTCCTCGGCGGCGACCACCGCGGCACCCGCCTCAACACGCTGTACCGCGACAACATCAGCGAGACGCAGATCGTCGAGGCGCTGGACCCGCTGCTGGGCCGCTACGCCGGCGAGCGCGAACCCGGCGAACACTTCGGCGACTTCCTGCATCGCGTCGGCATCGTCGCGCTGCCGCCCTATCCCACCCACGTCCGCATCGACCCGGCACAAGCCGCCTGATGCCGAACCACCCCACGAACGCCATGCACCTCCTAGACCCTGCCACCCTTCCTGCCGCCGAACTCGATGCGATCAACCGCGACCTGGAGCGGATGGGCGCGCAGGCGCGCATCGCCTGGGCGCTGCAACACCTGCCCGGCACCCACGCACTGTCGACCAGCTTCGGCGTGCAGTCGGCGGTCACCCTGCATCTGCTGACGCAGGCGCGTCCGGACATCCCGGTACTCCTGGTCGATACCGGCTACCTGTTCCCGGAGACCTACCGCTATGCCGACCAGCTGGTCGAGCTGCTCGGGCTGGACCTGCGGGTGTACCGTCCCGGCATCGGCATCGCCTGGATGGAGGCGCGCTTCGGCCGCCTGTGGGAAGCCGGCAGCGACGGCCTGCGCCGCTACAACCAGCTGCGCAAGGTCGAGCCGATGCAGCGGGCGCTGCGCGAACTGGAGGTGGGCTGCTGGCACGCCGGCCTGCGGCGTGGCCAGTCCAGCAGCCGCAGCGGCATCGAGGTGCTGCAGGTGAAGGATGGACGCTTCAAGTTCCACCCCATCGCCGACTGGACCGACATCGATGTGGGCGCCTACATGCTGTTGCATGACCTGCCGGAACACCCGCTGGTCCAGCAGGGCTATGTCTCGGTGGGCGATGTCCACACCACCGCGCCGCTGCGCCCGGGGATGGACGCCGCGCAGACCCGCTTCTTCGGGCTGCGCCGCGAGTGCGGGCTGCATTTCGACGAGTCCGCTTCGTCGGCGGCCTAGCGCGGGCGCACGACGGTCACGGCAGCGACGCCCGGATGGATCCGCGCGGTCGCTCAGGCCTTCCAGCGCGGGGGCAGCGGCCAGTCGGGGGCGAGGTTGCCCTCGAGGATGCGGCGCAGGTCGCGCGGGTCGATCTGCGGCGCCAGCCCGTGCAGCAGCGCCAGCGCGTATTCGCGCAGCACGCGGCCGCGCGGCACCACCGCCCAGGTGATGCACTCGGGCAGCTCCGGCGGCGCCCCGATCACCCGCAGGTCGTCGTCTTCGCGTCCGCCCACCGCCATCTCGGCCAGCAGGCCCGCGCCCATGCCGGTGCGCACATAGGTCTTGATGAGGTTGGCATCGCGCGCCGTCATCGCGATCGACGGCGCCACCCCGATGGCCGCGAAGGCGCGCTGCAGCGACGATTCCGGCAGGGTCGAGGACTCGTAGGAAATCAGCGGATGCCGCGCCAGCTCGGCCAGCGACGGCGGCCGCCCCAGGCTGGCCAGCGGATGCGTCTTCTGCACCAGCAGCACGCGCTGCCAGCGGAACAGGGGCACCGCCATGCCGCTGGTCGGCGGCGGGCTGCCGGCGGTGCTGATCAGGCCGAAATCGGCCTCGCCCAGCTTGTCCAGCACCTCCGCATCCCCGGCCGCGAACAGATCGACGCTGACCTTGGGGTAGCGCCGGGTCAGCTCCGCGATGACCTTCGGCAGCACGTAGCGCGCCTGGGTATGGGTGGTGGCCAGCAGCAGGCGGCCGCTGTATTCGCCGCGCTCGTTGGCGGCGTAGCTGCGGATGTTGGCGGCCTCGGCCAGGATCCTGCGCGCGTGCTCGATCACCTTTACCCCGGCCGGCGCCACGCCTTCCAGGCTGCGGCCCTTGCGCAGGAACAGCTGGAAGCCCAGCTCGTCCTCCAGCTGCTTGAGCTGCTTGGACAAACCGGGCTGGGTGGCGTGCACCTTCTCCGCCGCCTGGGTGATGTTGAACCCGGAATCGGCAATGGCGACGAGGTAGCGGAGCTGGGTCAGGGTCATGGCGGCGTTTATATATCTCTACATCGGCATATAGCGATGAAGTATACATGCGCGAGAGCGCTTCTCCGCGGCTCGCTTATGCCACAGGAGCATAAGCAGACATCCTGCCACCATTTCCCCGCGCAGGCCACGCCGCCTAGCGTGTCGGCATGTCCCAACCCGGCGCCGCGCTGTTCCCCCTGTTCCTCGACCTGCGCGGCCGCCGCGTGCTGGTGGTGGGCGGCGGCGAGGTGGCCGCGCGCAAGGTGGCGGCGCTGCTGGACAGTGGCGCCGCAGTCGTCATGGTGGCCCCCGCCATCACCCCGGCACTGGCAGCGCTGGCACAGGCGAATCGATTGGCGCACATTCCGACTGCGTTCGCGCCCGAACAGCTCGACGGCAGCTGGCTGGTGATCGCCGCCACCGATGACGACGCGGTCAACCGCGCGGTGGCCGCCGCGGCGCACGCCCGCCGTCTGTTCATCAATGTGGTGGACGATGCCGAACTCGCCAGCGCCCAGCTGCCCGCGCGCGTGCAGCGCGGCCCGCTGCAGGTGGCGATCTCCAGCGGCGGCGCCTCGCCGATGCTGGCGCGGCACCTGCGCGAGCAGCTGGAGACCCGCCTCGACGAAGCGCTGGGCCAGCTTGCCGGGCTGCTGGGCGAACTGCGCGGGCGCATCCGCATGCAACTGGCCGACCTGGGCCAGCGCCGCGCCTTCTTCGAACGCGTGCTGGCCGGCCCGGCGCAGTCGCTGCTGCGTCGTGGCGATGCAGTGGCGGCGCGCCGCGCGGTGGAAGCGGAGCTGGCGTCGCGGCGGGCATCGTCCGCCGGCCGCGTCGCACTGGTCGGCGCCGGCCCGGGCGATCCCGGCCTGCTCACCCTGCGCGCGCTGCGCCTGCTCAACGAGGCCGACGTGATCCTGCACGACCGGCTGGTCAGCGATGGCGTGCTCGCGCTGGCACGCCGCGACGCGCAGCGCATCGATGTCGGCAAGCACGTCGGCGGCGACCACGACGCCACCCAGCAGCACATCCACGCCCTGCTCATCGAGCATGCCAGCGCCGGACGCCGGGTGGTGCGACTGAAGGGCGGCGACCCGTTCGTGTTCGGCCGCGGCGGCGAAGAACTCGAAGCGCTGCGCGACGCCGGCATCGATTTCGAAGTGGTCCCGGGCATCACCGCCGCGACCGCCTGCGCCGCCTACGCCGGCATCCCGCTGACCCATCGCACGCATGCGCAATCGCTGCACCTGCTCACCGCGCAGGCCCGCGACGGCGACGCCGACCACGACTGGCCCGCGCTGGCCAAACCTCGCCAGACCCTGGTGTTCTACATGGGCGTGCAGGGCCTGGCCCGCCTGCGCGACAACCTGCTAACGCATGGCCGCGCAGCATCCACCCCGGTGGCGCTGGTGGAGAACGGCAGCCGCCCGCAGCAGCGGGTGATTGCCGGCACGCTGGCGCAACTGCCGGAACTAGCCGCGGCGCATGCCGTGCGCGCGCCGGCGCTGCTGGTGGTGGGCGAAGTGGCCGCGCTGGCCACGCGCCTGCACTGGTTCGGCGCCCCGCCGCTGGGCGGCGAACACCAGCGATGTCCGCCCGACGCCCTGGCCCGCGCCGCCTGACCGTTTTCCATCGCATTCCAAGGATCCATCGCAATGACCATCTACAACAGCATCCTCGACGCCGTCGGCAACACCCCGATCATCCGCCTCAACCGCATCGCACCGAAGCACGCGACGGTGTATGTCAAAGCGGAATCGTTCAATCCCGGCGGCTCGGTCAAGGACCGGCTGGCGCTGGGGATCATCCTCGACGCCGAGCGCCGCGGCCTGCTCAAGCCCGGTGACACCATCGTCGAAGCCACCTCCGGCAACACCGGCATCGCGCTGGCGATGATCGCCGCGGCGCGCGGCTACAGGTTCGTGGCGGTGATGACGGAAACCTTCTCGATTGAACGCCGCAAGGCGATGCGCGCCTACGGCGCCAAGGTCATCCTGACCCCTGCCGCGGCACGCGGCACCGGCATGGTCCAGAAGGCCAGGGAACTGGCGGAAAAACACGGCTGGTTCTGGGCCAGCCAGTTCACCAACCCGGCCAACCCCGCCTACCACCGCCAGACCACCGCGGCGGAAATCCTGCGCGACTTCGCCGGCAAGCGGCTGGACGTCTTCGTCAGCGGCTGGGGCAGCGGCGGCACCCTCACCGGCGTGGGCGAAGTGCTCAAACTGGCGCGCCCGGACACCCGCATTGTCGCCACCGAACCGGCCGGCGCCGCCCTGCTCAAGGGCGATGCGTGGGCGCCGCACAAGATCCAGGGCTGGACGCCGGACTTCGTGCCCGAGGTCATCAACCGCAACGCCTTCGACGAACTGCGCACGGTCACCGACGAGGACGCCATCGCCACCTCGCGCCGGCTGGCTGCCGAGGAAGGCATCTTCGTCGGCATCTCAGCCGGGGCCACCGCCGCCACCGCCCTGCAGCTGGCGGAAACCGCGCCCGAAGGCAGCGTGCTGCTCGCAATGCTGCCGGATACCGGCGAGCGCTATTTCTCCAGTCCGCTGTTCGCCGACATCAACGAGGGCAGCGACGACGAGTGGCTGGCCAGTCTGGGCTGACTGCCAGCCTAGTCCAGCGCGTACACAAACCCTCCCGTATCGCGTGGAGGGTTTTTCACTTCAGGTGCCGCGATGCCCCAGCCGCCTTCCTGCGGGCGCTGCCTGGAGCGAAATCAAGGAGGAGGCATTGGCCCTGGGCCAATGCCGGAGGACATTCGCGGAAGGCAGTGCCCGCAGGAACGCGGCCGCGAAAGAATGCACGCCGCACACACCCTCACGACCGCCCGTACACGTCCTCATAGCGGACGATATCGTCCTCGCCCAGGTAATCCCCGGACTGCACCTCGATCAGCTCCAGCATCTCGCTGCCGGGATTCTCCAACCGATGCTTGGCGCCGATCGGAATGTACGCGCTCTGGTTGGCGAACAGCTCGAACACGTCGTTGTCGCGGGTCACCCGCGCGGTGCCGCGCACCACCACCCAGTGCTCGGCGCGGCGCTCGTGGGACTGCAGCGACAGCCGCGCCCCCGGCTTGACCTTGATCCGCTTGACCTGGAACCCGTCGGCCATGTCGATGGAGTCGTAGCTGCCCCACGGGCGATGCACCTCGCGGTGCAGCACGGCCTGCGAGCGCTGCCCGGCCTTTAGCTGCGCCACCACGTCCTTGACCTGCTGCACCCGGTCCTTGCGCGCCACCAGCACCGCATCGTCGGTTTCCACCACCACCAGATCGTCCACGCCCACCAGCGCCACCAGCCGCCGTGCGTACGCGTAGCTGTTGCGACTGTCGATGGACACCACGTCGCCGTGGTGCGCGTTGCCGTGGGCGTCCTGCTCGCTCACCGCCCACAGCGCCGACCACGAACCGACATCGTTCCAGCCGATGTCCACCGGCAGCACACAGGCGGCATCGGTCTTCTCCATCACCGCATAGTCGATGGAGTCCGACGAACAGGCGGCGAACGCGGCTTTGTCCAGGCGGATGAAATCGCCGTCGCGGGCGGCGGCATCGAACGACGCACGCACCGCTGCGACGATGTCGGGACGGAAGCGCTGCAACTCATCGAGGTAGCGCGAAGCCCGCATCAGGAACATGCCGCTGTTCCAGTAATAGCCGCCGGCATCCAGATAGCGCTGCGCGGTGGCCGCATCGGGCTTCTCGACGAAGCGCAGCACCTTGCGCACGCCATCGCTCCTGCCGGCTTCGCCCGCTTCGGCATGGATATAGCCAAAGCCGGTCTCCGGCCCATCCGGCACGATCCCGAACGTCACCAGCGCACCCGCCTCGGCCGCCGGCATCGCTTGCCGCACGGCGGCACGGAAAGCCTCGCCATCGCGTACCACGTGGTCGGAAGGCAGCACCAGCAGCAGCGGATCATCGCCCCCGGCCAGCGCCTGCAGCGCCGCCGCAGCAATCGCCGGCGCGGTGTTGCGGCCCAGCGGCTCCAGCACGATCGCCGGAGTGGGGGCACCGATCTGGCGCAGCTGCTCGGCGACCAGGAAGCGGTGGTCTTCGCCGGCCACGACGATCGGCGCGGCATCGGCGATCGCGGCTACCCGCAGCCAGGTGGCCTGCAGCATGGTGTCGTCGCCCGCCAGCGGCAGGAACTGCTTGGGATAGGCCTCGCGCGACAGCGGCCACAGGCGGGTACCGGAGCCGCCGGACAACAACACGGGCTGCAACTTCGCCATACCTGCCTCGCTGGAATCGAATCGGCAGTTTACCCTTTGCCCATGAGCAGCCCTGCAACCGACGATCGCGCCATCCTCCGCCTGCACTGGGCCCGCCACGCGCTGGGAAATGCCGATGCCGGGCTTGAGCGGGCCTCCACCGACGCCGGCTTCCGCAGCTACTGGCGCAGCGTGGGCGTCACCCCGTCACGGATCGTGATGGACTCGCCGCCGGACCGGGAAGACGTGCGCCCGTGGCTGAGCATCCGCGACCTGCTGGAAGCCGCCGGCGTGCGCGTGCCGCAGGTGCTGGCGCGCGACGTCGACGCCGGCTTCCTGCTGCTGGAAGACCTCGGCGGCCCGACCGTGGCGCAGCTGATCAACGACGCCAACGCCGATACGCACATGGACGCCGCGATCACCCAACTGCTGCGGCTGCAGTCGCTGGCGCTACCGGCGGATTTCCCGGTGTTCGGCGAGGCCCTGCTGCAACGCGATGCCGGGCTGTTCGAGGACTGGTTCATCCGCCGCCACCTCGGCATCGAACTGGACTGCGGCGACAGCGAACGGCTGGAGCTGGCGCAGCGCCGCCTGATGGACAACGCGCTGGCGCAGCCACGCGTGCCCACCCATCGCGACTACATGCCGCGCAACCTGATGCCGGTCGAAGCCGGCCCGGCGGTGCTGGATTTCCAGGACCTGGTGCTGGGCCCGATCGCCTATGACCCGGTCAGCCTGCTGCGCGATGCCTTCCTGAGCTGGCCGGAAGCGCGCGTCGATGCCTGGCTGCGCCGCTACCACGCGCGCGCCATCGAAGCCGGTTTGCCGGTGCCGGCGCTGGAGACTTTTCTTCGCGACGCCGACTGGTGCGGCGTGCAGCGGCACCTCAAGATCCTCGGCATCTTCGCCCGCCTGCACCACCGCGACGGCAAGCCGCACTACATCAAAGACGCACAGCGCTTCTTCGTCTACCTCGACGCGGTGGTGCCGAGATACCACCAGCTCGCGCCGCTGCGCGAGCTGCTGGACAACACCATCAAGCCCGCGTTCGCGAGGGTCGCGGCATGAAGGCGCTGATCTTTGCCGCCGGCCTCGGGGAGCGCATGCGCCCGCTCACCGACACCACGCCGAAGCCGCTGCTGCGAGTCGGCGGCAAGCCTCTGATCGAATGGCACCTGGAGAAGCTGGCGGCGCTGGGCATCCGCGACGTCGTCGTCAACACCTCGTGGCTGGCAGACCAGTTTCCCGCGTCGCTGGGCGACGGCGCGCGCTGGGGCCTGCGCATCCACTATGTCTTTGAAGGCGATACCCCGCTGGAAACCGGCGGCGGCATGTGGAACGCGCTGCCGCTGCTGGACCGGACCCCCTTCCTGCTGGTCAATGGCGATGTGTGGACGGACTTCGATTTCGCCGGCCTGCCGCGCGAACCGCGCGGGCTGGCGCATCTGGTGATGGTGGATCGGCCGCCGCAGGCGACCCACGGTGATTTCGCCCTCGACGCCGACGGCTGCGTGCGCGCCGATGGCGGACACAAGCTCACCTATGCCGGCATCGGCGTCTATCGCCCGCAGTTGCTGGACAACTGGCAGGCAGAGATTCCCAAGCCCGCCATGGCCAACGGCAAGCCGAAGTTCCCGCTGGCGCCGCTCCTGCGCGCGCGCATGGCCCTCGGCGCGATCACCGGCGAACACCACAAGGGGCGCTGGACCGACGTGGGCACGCCGGAGCGGTTGCAGGGATTGGACGCGGCGCTGCGCGGCTAGCCCGGATCCGCTTCCAGCACCTGCCGCAGGAACGGCACGGTCAATCGGCGCTGCGCGGCCAGCGAGGCGCGGTCCAGACGTTCGAAGATCGCGGTCAGGCTGCCAAGGTCGCGGCTGCAGCGGCGCAGCAGCCAGTCCAGCGCGGCCTCGTCGAGATCCAGCCCGCGCGCAGCGGCACGCTGGCGCAGCAGCTCGGCGCGGCCCGCATCGTCCAGCACCGGCAGCGCCCAGCGCGCGCATTGCGCCAGCCGCGAACGCAGGTCCGGCAACACCAGCGGCAGCGCGTCCGGCGCCGCGTCGGCGGCGTACAGGACGCCGCGCCCGGCGTCATGCAGGCGATTGTGCAGGTCGAACAGCGCCACCTCGTCGTCGCGGCCGCCGGCGATGGCGTCGACGTCGTCCACCGCCACCAGGGCCGCACGCTCCAATCCCTCCACCGCCGCGCGCACGTGGCCCTTCAGGCCGCGCAGGGTGAGGTAGGCGGCGCGGGCACCTGCCGCCTCCGCCTCGGCGCAGGTGGCCAGCAGCAGGTGGGTCTTGCCGGTGGCGTGTGCGCCATGCAGGTAGAGCCCGGCGGCGGCGCTGCCGACCGCCAGTGCATGCAGGCTCTCCACCAGCCCGGGCGACGCGCCGACATAGCGCGACAGCCGCTGGTCGGGCGGCGCGCGCAGGGCCAGCGGCAGCTGTGGCACCAGTTCGGCCATCTCAGATCGCGGGCGGCTCGCGCTCGTCCGCCGGCGCCTCGACGGCTGCGGCGCCCGGCTGCAGCAGGATCGTCGGGGTGTCGCCTGCATACAGGCGGCTGTGCCGGTAGCGGTCCTGCGCATAGCGCAGCAGCACGTTCGCCACCGCCGCCACCGGCAGCGCCAGCAGCATGCCGAGGAAGCCGAACAGGGTGCCACCCGCCATCACCGCGAAGATCACCGCCATCGGGTGCAGGCCGATCCTGTCGCCGACCAGCTTCGGGGTCAGCCAGTAGCTTTCGATGACCTGGCCGAGCGCGAACACCACGCCCACGCCGGCCAGGTGCTGCCAGTCACCGTACTGGACCAGTGCGGCGATGCCGCCGAACACCACGATGGCCGCCGGCCCCAGGTAGGGCACGAAGGTCAGCAGGCCGGCGATCAGGCCGATCAGGATGCCGAGGTTGAGGCCAACCGCCCACAGGCCGATCGCGTACAGCACGCCCAGAATCAGCATCACCGTGAGCTGGCCGCGCAGGAAGCCGCCCAGCACCTCGTCGGATTCACGCGCCAGCCGGCGTACGGTGTCGTAGTGGTCGCGCGGCACCAGCGCACCGACGCGTTCGACCAGCAGGTCCCAGTCGCGCAGGAAGAAGAAGGTGAGTACCGGCAGCAGCACGATATTCGCCAGCCAGCCCATCAGCGCGAAGCCGGAGCGCGAGACATAGCCCAGCACCGTCGCGGCCATCCCGCCGGCGCTCTGCCAGTGTTCCCGGATCAGCTGGAACAGGCGTTCCGGGTCCAGCCACGACAGGATCTGCAGGCCAGTGCGCCGCTCGATCCATGGCAGCGCGGTCTGCACGAACCAGTCGCGGTAGTTCGGCAGCGATTCGACCAGGGTCACCAGCTGCTGCTCCAGCAGCGGCACCAGCAGGATGGCGACGATGGTCAGCACCAAGGTCATCACGCTGAACACCAGCACCACCGCGGTATTGCGCTGCATGCGGCGGGCTTGCAGGCGGTCGACCATCGGGTCGCCCAGCCAGCCCAACAGTGCGGCGAACACGAACGGGCTCAGGATCGGCGCCAGCAGCCAGACCATCCACACCACGCCCAGCGCCAACGCGGCCCACTGCACCCGCCGGTAGAACGCGGCGATCGTGGCCAGGTCGTCTTCGCGATGCATGCTCAACGTGCTCCCAGCCTGAATGTGGCGATGCCTGCTTCCGTCCCGGCTTCGCCGGCCGGCATCGGTGACAGCGTGCCGCCGCGGCTGACGTAGCGGGCGAACCCGCTGATGCCGGAGGCCAGCTCGAGGTCCAGCTCCAGTGCGTCCGGCGCGGCGGCGGCCGGGGTGATGCGCCTGACGATGGACAGGCCGTCCAGGTACCCGGCCAGGCGCAGATAGGCGTCGGCGCCATCGATGCCGAGCACGCGCACGCGGTAGACCCCCGGAGGCCCGGCCGTACCGGCCTTGGCATAGCGCCTGAAGAGCGCGTCCGCCGCGCCCTCGGCACCGCCGGCCATTGCCTTGCGCGCATCCACGCTGCTGGTCTGCCAGCTCGACAGCACCTTGCCGGCGTCAACGAAGGTCCAGTCCGCGCGCCAGCCGCCATCGCTGCGTTGCAGCTTGCCGATCAGCTGCATCGGCGGGCTGTAGCGCTTCGACAGCGAGGCGATCGCGGCGGTGTCGCCGCGCCAGATCGCACCCACCGCGGCCTGTTCGGCGGCAGTTCCCGCCGGCAGGCCCAGCGCATAACCGCGCGACTTGGCCGCATCCAGCACCGAACGCGCGGCGTTCACCTGTCCCAGCCCCACCAGCCGGGGTCCGCTGCCATCGTCGATGGCCAGCCACAGCACCGGCTTGGGTCTGGGTTGCGGCCAGCTGGGCAGACCCAGCATCGCCACCAGGTCATCCACGTCCTGCTGGCGGAAGCGCACCACGAGCCTGGTCTGGAAGCTGGGCGCCCCGGTGGCGGATACGCCTTCGTCCTGGCGGTAGTCGTAGCCCTCGACGTAGTCCTCCGCCCTGGCCAGTTCTTCGCGCACGCCAGGCCGCTGGGCGGCACCGTCGTCGCCGGTGACGTTGCCCAATACCTGTGCCAGCGCGCGGGTGAAGGCTTTTTCGCGCTCACCGTCGGTCTGGTTACGCACCACCACTTCGGCCTGGTAGGCGCCCTGCGCCTGTGCGCGGTCGCCCTCGGTGCGCTGCGCCAGGGTCGCGCCCACCGGCAGCAGGCACAGGCCGGCCCCCAGCAGTGCCGCCCAGAGCCATCCCTTGCACCGTCGCATCGTCCCTTGCGGCTTCGTCTGCATTGCGGTTCCTCGCCGGAAATCCCGGCCGTCGCTGCCGAAATGGTGCCGCAGCCGGGCGGGCGCGTCCATGTCCGGGGCCGGCGGCTGTTAAAATCACCGGTTCATCTTCCGCCTGCGCGAGTCCGCCGTGACGTCATCCACGCCTTCCTCCCCCGGCCTGACCTACCGCGACGCAGGCGTCGACATCGATGCCGGCAACGCGGTGGTCGAGCGCATCAAGCCGCTGGTCCGCCGCACGATGCGCCCGGAAGTGCTGGGCG
>Ga0209941_1002202_pt1 | contig 11284 bp, 11 predicted proteins | sample ThiBiot_300_plan_FD_183945 | JGI IMG/M metagenome (GOLD analysis project Ga0209941, IMG submission 183945) | Wastewater bioreactor microbial communities from Cape Town, South Africa - Thiocy_solids_1 (SPAdes) | ecosystem: Engineered > Bioremediation > Thiocyanate > Unclassified | place: South... | reverse complement strand
TCACGCGGTCGACCTTTTGCGGCAGCGCCTTTTTCTGGCGCAGCAATTCCTGCACGTGCCAGCTGATCGCCTCGCCCTCGCGATCGGGGTCGGTCGCGAGAATCAGACGGTCGGCCTGCTTCGCGGCGTCCTGAATATCCTTCAGTCGCTTTGCCTTGTCGGGATAGAGCTGCCACTCCATCGAAAAACCGTCATCCGGATCGACCGAGCCATCCTTGGGCGGCAGGTCGCGGACGTGGCCATAGCTGGCCAGCACCTTGAAATCGCGGCCGAGATATTTCTCGATCGTCTTCGCCTTGGCGGGCGATTCCACAATCACCAATTGCATCGAAAATTCGTTTCCCCGAAAACTCTTACGTACGTACGCGCGAGGGTGGCGGGCGCCGCTCCCCTCCGTCAAGAGGGGAAATAGAGCGCCCGCCGTCGGGGATCAACGCATTGCGCCGAGGCGCGCCACCATCATTTCGCTCGCCAGGCTCGCTGCCTTCGCCGCGCCCTCCTCGTAGGCGCCGGGCTTGGCGGTGAAGGCGAATTTGCGGGTCTTGCCGAAGCGCAACCCGCCAAGGCCCGCTACTGCGGCAAGGCCGCCGGCGACGTTCGCGGTCGACTGCAGCGCCTTGTCGGTACCGCTCGACGCGTCATTTTTTTCGATGAAGTCGCCCTCTACCCCGACCGGCGCCTTCACGGTGACGACCGTTTGCTTGCCCGACGGTGCGATCAGCGTCATGCGCGAATAGTCGGCGGCAACCGAAAGCCCGCTGTTTACCTGAAGCCCGCCAAAGCTGAAAAAGCCTGGACGCTTCTGATCCGAAAAGTCGATCAGATAGACGACGTCGATCACCCCCACGCCGGATTGCTTGGCATAGTTGGTCAGCGCCATGCTCGCTTGGCCCGCCGACATGTTGATGCCGATGCTGCTCATCCCCGATCCAGTGAAATCGCCCGGCAGCATGAATTGCGAGGCAAGCTCGCTCGGCTTGAAATAGGTCGCCTTGCCCTTGCTGCCCTTTTCGAGTGCGATGTTGATGTCGAGCGGCGTTTCCAGCGATTTGGTCTTGGCGAGCGCCGCATGGCCGAACAGGTCGCCCGCGGGTATGACGGTGTAGCCGCTGGCACCGAGCTGACTGACGAAATCGGCATAAGCGGCATCGGCGATCTTCTGCATCATTTCGGGCGTCACGCCGACCAGTTCGCTCTTCGCCTTGGTCGTCCCGCCGAACGCGCCCATCAACCCGCCAGATGCCTTGGTCTGATCGACCGATTCAAAGATGAATCCGACGTTGAACGCCCCGATCGCGACGGTCGCCACGCCCTTCGCATTTGCCGGTCCGGAAATTTTGACGGGTTCCTTGTCGCCGGCATAAACGACAGGCGAGTGGGCCAGAATCGCGACAAGCGCGACGGCCGACAGCAATTTCTTCATGGGTCTTCCCTCCGACCCCCCACCCCGCCGGCCGCGACTTACCGGCCAGGAAGAGGGGCTTATCGAAGCAACCCACGGCCCCCGCATCGGTCAGATGCGAGGGCGTGTCAATGGCTGACGTCAGGGCGTCAGTTGCTGTCCCATTTGAAGTCGGCGGGCAGCACGCATTTGCCGCCGTCATATTCGCCCACGCTGCGGATCACCTCGTCCTTGTCGGGTTCGATGCGGCGGCCGCTGATCTGGCTGTCGATCACCCGGCGCACCAGCGCGTCGAGCCGGGTCACGAGATAGCAGTCGATCGCCGGCGGCGCGTGCGGATTGCCGACCCCGCTGTCGTCGGTCAGGAACAGGTAGCGCGACTGCGTTGCCGCGGCCATCGCGCGCATCGCATATTCGGCCTCGTCCGCAACGCCGGAGGCGGCGACCGGGGTGATATGGATGCGCTTGGCCCGCGCCGCTTCGGCGGCGGCCCAGGTGCGCCCGAACTTGTCGTCGTGCGGCGGCGCATCGGCGACGAGCAGCAGCGACTTGACTGCATCGGGACGCCAGGATTGCCCCACCGCGCGGATCATCGCCTGGTCCATCGCTTCGGGATAGTCGCCACCGCCGTTCGCGTCCTGCTGTGCCAGCACGCCCTGCGCGCGGCCGATATCGCGGTCGAAGCCGACAGTGCGCGTCACATAGTCATCGCCGAGGTCACGGTAGAAGACAAAGCCCACCCGAATGTCGAGGTCGCGGTGTCGCGTCGTGATCGCGTTGATGATCGAACGCAGTTCGGACTGAAGATAGCGGATCTCGTCGCCCATGCTGCCGGTCGTGTCGATCACCAGCATCAGGTCGAGCTTGGTTGCCTTCGCCGCCATCTGGTTCGCGGTCAGGCCGACAAGCTGACCGCCGGGCGCATCGGCGACGAGCACTGGGCGCGCGTCGGCGATCGCCCGTCCGCCCTGGCGCGCCGACACCGTGATGCGGTCGCTCAACCGGTCGAGCCCCGGAAAGAAGACCGCGCTGCCGTCGGCCTGCGTCGCCATGGTGATGCTGTTGCCGTCGCTGCACGTCACCACGACATCGGCGAAGGGAATGGGCTGCCCGTTGCGGTCGTTCACCTTCACGGTCACCACGCGCATCGTATCGACGCGCGGCAGGTCGCGTATCTGCTGGCCCAGATTGCTGCGACCGACATAAGCGGCGTAAAGTTCCGGATTGAGCAGATCATCATGCTCGCCGGCGGTCAAGATGCCCGACTGCGGCTGCGGTTGCGGATAGGGACGCGGCGGCATCACGGCGCCCGGCGCGCGATCGAAATCGGCCGACGATCCCTTTTCCATGGCGGCGGGCTCGGTCGCACCGGCGCTGGCGTCGCTGCGCGATCCGGTGACGACGACGTCGCCCGCCGGCGGCGATGCCATTTCGGCGACCGGCGCCATCATCGGCGGCGGTGGCGGTGCAGGCGGTGGCGGCGGCGCGGCCATCACCGGCGCCACGCTGTCATAGCGACCGCCCTTGCCGCCGGTGGCCGGAACGGGCCGCGGTCGCGTTTCGGGATCGAGCTGCGGCAGCGGCTCGGCATTGCGGCAAAAGCCGTCATTCCAGCCGGGCGTCGCCGCTTGCGCCGCAACGATCGGCAAGGGCGCCGGACCGGAAGCCAGCAGCGCCGTCAATGTCACACCTGTCAGAAACCTGTTCCGCATCACCCAACTCCCCGGCATGTGATACAATATCATCAGCCTGTCGCCGCGCCGCTGAACCGTGGCTGAACCGCGCCGAGCCGTTGCTGGCACTAAAGCAGCGACACCCGCGCGCCCGCATGGCGCGCCAGCCGCCCGGCGAGTTCGAGTTCGAGCAGGACCAGTTGCACCGACGCGGCAGGATGCCCCGACTGGCGAACGATCTCGTCGATCGCCACCGGCGTCGGGCCGAGCAGGCCGGTCACGACATCGCGGTCCTGCGTGCCCGACGGCTCCGGCACCGGCACGGGGGCATATTGCTGCACAGGTTCGCGCACCATGCGCGTGTCGATCGGGCCGAGCGCTTCCAGCACGTCATCGACCGACTGGATCAGCGTCGCGCCCTCGCGGATCAGCATATTGCATCCCTGCGCGCGCGGATCGAGCGGCGAGCCGGGCACGGCCATCACCTCGCGCCCATAGTCGCCAGCGCGCCGGGCGGTGATCAGCGATCCCGACTTCGGCGCCGCCTCGATCACCAGCGTTCCGTGCGCCAGTCCCGCGATGATGCGGTTGCGCGCCGGGAAATGCCGCGCGAGCGGCTCGGTACCGGGCGGCTGTTCGGAAATGAGGAGCTGGTCGGCGCCGATCTTGTCCTGCAAGGCGGCATTCTCGGGCGGGAAGGCTATGTCGATGCCGCTGGCAATGACCGCCGCGGTCGAACCGCCGAGCGCGCCGACATGCGCCGCCGTATCGACCCCGCGCGCAAGGCCGCTGACCACGGTCACGTCGCGCGCGGCAAGATCGCTCGCCATCTGCCGCGCAAAGCGGCAGGCGACCGCCGAGGCGTTGCGCGCGCCGACGATTGCGACGCACGGCCGGCGCAGCATGGCGACGTTGCCGCGCACGATCAGGATCGGCGGCGCCCCTTCCGCCTCGCGCAGCAGCGCGGGATAGTCGGGCTCGTCATGGAACAGATGCCGTGCCCCGAGGTCGGCGACGCGCGCCATCTCGCGCTCGGCAAGCTCCGCAGGCGCGATGCGCGGTTTGCCGCCGCCGCCGCGCAGCGCAAGCTCGGGCAACGCCGCAAGCGCCGCTTCGCCCGATCCGAAACGCTGGATCAACTGATGCCAGCTGACCGGACCGACATGCGGCGTGCGGATCAGCCGGATCCGCGCCAACCGCTCGGCGTGCGTCACGCAGCGCCCTTCTTTGCGCCGACGCGCGGTTCGGTTCCGGCGCGCAGCCGCGCGATATTCTCACGGTGGCGCCACAGCACGATCACCGCCAGACCGGCGAGGCCGACCGCATAGACCGGATAGCCGAAGGCAAGCGCCGCCACCGGCGCCGCGACCGCTCCCGCCATCCCGCCGAGCGACGAAATGCGCAGCAGCAACACGGTCCCCAGCCACACCGCCGCGAACACCAGCCCGACCGGCCAGGCGAGCGCCAGCGCGAGGCCGAGCAATGTCGCGACCCCCTTGCCGCCGCGAAACTTCAGCCAGACCGGATAGCAATGGCCGATCATCGCCGCCGCCCCCGCGATCATCGCGGCATGATCGCCGAGCTGCGGAACGAGATGACGCGCGAGAAGCACCGCGACCGCCCCCTTTGCGCCGTCGAGGACCAGCGTCGCCGCGGCGAGTTCCTTGCGTCCGGTGCGCAGCACATTGGTCGCGCCGATATTGCCCGATCCGATCTGCCGCAGATCACCGGCGCCGAACGCGCGCGTCAGCAGGACGCCGAACGGAATCGAGCCGAGCAGATAGCCGGCGGCGGTCAACAGAAAGATGGTCATGGCGCTCCCGGGCGTTGGTTCGGGAATATTGTGGCGATGTTGCAGCGGGCAATCAATGGATTCGATGAATGTGGGTGCCGGAACGGACCGGATTGACGCCGGGCGGGCGCATGCTAACCGGCTCGCATGCAGACTCCCGCGCCCGACGCGCCCATTCTTTTTTTCGACAGCGGCCTTGGCGGGTTGACCGTCCTCGGACCGACGCGCGCGCTGCTGCCGACAGCGCCGATCGTCTATGCCGCCGACTATGCCGGCCTGCCCTATGGCAAGAAAAGCGACGCCGAACTCGCGGCGCGCGTCCCGGCATTGCTCGGGCGACTGGTCGAACGCTACCATCCCCGGCTCGCCGTCATCGCCTGCAACACGGCATCGACCATCGCGCTAGCGCATGTTCGCGCGGCGCTCGACCTGCCGATCGTGGGAACCGTGCCCGCGATCAAGCCCGCATCTGAACTGACGCGCAGCGGAGTGATCGGCGTGCTGGGGACCGAGGCGACGGTGCGGCAGCCCTATGTCGATGACCTCAGCGCCAAATTCGCGCGCGACAAGACCGTGCTTCGCCACGGCAGCCCCGAACTCGTCACCGCCGCCGAGGGCAAGCTGCGCGGCGATCCGGTCGATCCCGCCACGATTGCACGCGCGCTCGCCGGGCTGACCGATCAGGCATGCGGCGATGCCATCGACGTCATCGTCCTGGCCTGTACCCACTTCCCGCTGCTGCAGGACGAATTGCAGGCAGCGGCCGGCCCCGGCGTCACGCTGATCGACGGCGCCGCGGGGATTGCGCGGCGGATCGCGCACCTTACCGAAGGGCAGGCGTGGCCCCATACGGCAGCGCCCGGCATTGCGGTCTTCACGCGCAGCGACGATCGCCCGCCCCCGCCGCTGGCCGCGCTGACGCCGTATGGCATCGGGCGAATTGAGACAATTTGACCCAATTCTGCGAATCGTTCGCACTGGATTTCACGGAAAATCGCGCGTATTGCCGCCCGGTTATCGCGCCGGCGGGGGCCGCGCACCCGAAACTGCGGGGCATGCAAGTGAACTACGACGATATTTTCGCCCGGGCCATCGACCGCCTTCACGAAGAAGGCCGGTACCGCGTCTTTATCGACATTCTGCGCAACAAGGGGGCCTTCCCCAACGCGCGCTGCTTTGCCGGGCATAACGGGCCGAAGCCGATCACCGTCTGGTGTTCGAACGACTATCTCGCCATGGGCCAGCATCCGAAGGTCATCGCCGCGATGGAAGAAGCGCTGCACGACGTCGGCGCCGGATCGGGCGGCACGCGCAACATCGGCGGCAACACGCACTATCACATCGATCTCGAGGCTGAACTCGCCGATTTGCACGGCAAGGAAGGCGCCCTGCTTTTCACCTCGGGCTATATCTCGAACGAAGCGACGCTCGGCACGCTTGGCAAGCTGCTCCCGAACTGCATCATCTATTCGGACGAACTCAATCACGCCTCGATGATCGCGGGTATCCGCAACTCGGGCTGCGAGAAGCGCGTTTGGCGCCACAACGACCTTGCGCATCTCGAGGAACTGCTCGCCGCCGACGATCCCGACGCGGCGAAGCTGATCGCGTTCGAGGGCGTCTATTCGATGGACGGCGACGTCGCCCCGATCCACGCGATCTGCGACCTTGCCGACAAATATAACGCCCTCACCTATTGCGACGAAGTCCATGCGGTCGGCATGTACGGCCCGCGCGGCGGCGGCATCACCGAACGCGACGAAGCCGCGCACCGCGTGACCATCATCGAAGGCACGCTGGGCAAGGCATTCGGCGTGATGGGCGGCTATATCGCTGCCGACAAGAATATCGTCGATGTGATCCGCAGCTATGCGCCGGGCTTCATCTTCACGACCAGCCTGTCGCCGGTGCTCGTTGCTGGCGTGCTCGCCAGCGTCCGCCACCTCAAGGGGTCGAGCGAGGAACGCGACGCACAGCAGGCTGCCGCCGCTTACCTCAAGCAATGTTTCCGCGATGCCGGTCTGCCGGTCATGGATTCGGTGACGCACATCGTCCCGCTGATGGTCGGCGATCCCGTACGCGCAAAGAAGATCAGCGACATATTGCTCGCAGAATATGGCGTCTATGTGCAGCCGATCAATTTCCCGACCGTGCCGCGCGGCACCGAACGCCTGCGCTTCACGCCCGGCCCGGCGCATGACGAAGCGATGATGCGCGAGCTGACGCAGGCGCTGGTCGAAATCTGGGGCCGGCTCGAACTCGAATTCAAAATCGCCGCGTGACTGAAGCCGAAGCGTATGATGCGGTCGTTCGCGGCCGCCGCTCGATCCGCGGCTTTCTCGACAAGCCCGTTCCGCGCGAACTGATCGCCGAAATCATCGGCGTCGCGATGCGCGCGCCTTCGTCATTCAACAACCAGTGCTGGAATTTCTCGGTCGTCACCGGCGATGCGCTCGCCGCCATCCGCCAGGGCAACACCGACGGCATTCTCGCCGGCAAGCCCGACAGCCGCGAGTTTCGCCGTTTCGACGGCCTCGCCGAGGAGCATCGCTTCCGGCAGATCGAAATCGCAAAGCAGCTCTTCGGCGCGATGGGCATTGCGCGCGACGACAAGGATGCGCGGCAGGATTGGGTGCTGCGCGGCTTTCGCCAGTTCGACGCGCCGGTCAGCATCGTCGTAACCTATGACCGGGTGCTGCTCGGCAGCGATATCGCGCCTTTCGATTGCGGCGCGGTGACCAATGCGCTGGTCAACGCCGCCTGGTCGCGTGGGCTGGGGTGCGTCATCAACAGCCAGGGCATCATGCAAAGCCCGGTCGTGCGCGAACATGCGCAGATCCCCGACGATCAGGTCATCATGATCTGCGTCGCCATGGGCTGGCCCGACGAGGCGTTTCCCGCCAACGCCGTGGTATCGAACCGCAAAACCGTTGACCAGGCGGTGCGCTTCGTCGGCTTCGACGACTGATCGCAAGCGTCCCGCCTTTCGAGAGCCCTCTGTAACGTTGGAGCCGCAGGCGCCGAATGACGGCCATGCGCATCCTGATCGTCCACGCCCACCCTGAACCCCGCAGCTTCAACGGCGCGCTAACCGATAGCGCCCGCGCATTGTTGCCGACGATCGGTCACGAACTGATCGTGTCCGACCTCTATGCCATGGAGTGGGATCCGGTATCGGATCGACGCAATTTCACGATACGCGCCGATCCGGAGCGATACGATCAGCAGGCCGAAGAGCGTTTCGCCGCGTCCGCCGGCAGTTTTTCAAGCGACCTGCGCGCAGAGATGGACAAATTGCTGTGGGCGGACACGGTGATCTTTCAATTCCCCATCTGGTGGCTGGGAATGCCCGCAATCATGAAAGGGTGGATCGACCGCGTGTTCGCCGTGGGCGTCGCCTATGGCGGTGGCAAATGGCTTGACCAAGGGCGCCTGGCGCCGCGGCGAGCGATGCTGTCGGTTACGACCGGCGGCGGGGCGGCACCCTATTCCGATGTCGGGCTCTACGGTCCGATCGATCCCATACTCTATCCGATCCATCACGGAATTTTGCGGTTCACCGGTTTTCAGGTGATCGAACCATTTATCGTTTACGGTCCATCGCGAATGACCGAGCTTCAGCGCGCGGCAACGCTTGCCCAGTATCGGTTGCGACTGATGAACCTCGCGTCGGCGCCGACACTCCTTGTCATACACGCCGCCGACTATGAAAATTTCGTCCGACGCCAGGCCTAGGTCAGGACCGGTTGCCGCATCATGCCCCAGAAATGGGGACCGCCGCCCGCAACGTCCCATTCGGCCTCGATCACGAAGCCAAGCCGCTCGTATAGCGGCACATTCTCGGGCGTCGCCGTTTCCAGCCAGCAAGGAAGGCCATCGGCATCGGCCACCGCCGTCTGCGCCCGGATGATTCGCCCGCCGTGCCCCTTTCCCTGATGATCGGGGCGCACCCCGACATAATGGAGATACCAGAAGCGCACTTTGGGCCGGTGCGCGTCGATGCTGCCCTGTACTTTCAGCCCGCGCGGGAGCGCCGTGCCGAAGGTTGCGATGAGTGGCAGCACGGTGCGCAGAAACTCAAGCCCGCCGCTGTGCGCCCGCCCCGGCCCACGCCACAGGGCAGCGGCTTCGCCGGCATGCGATCGCAGCGCTACGCCCGCGCGCATGTCGGCGGGGACGAGCGTGCGGAACAGCCCGCGCAAAGCCCGCGCGCGATGGTCGGGATCGGGCAATATCCATGACAGGGCGGGATCGGTCTGAAACGCCTGCGCCAGCGTTTCGCCCACCGCCGCCGTATCGCCGGGCCGCGCCGTCACGATTTCCTGATCCATCATCCGCTCTCCCCCCTGTTGCGCGCATGGGGATAGCAGCTTTTCAGCGCCGCGCGAGACCCGCGCGGATCGCGTAGCCACGATAGAGCCGATCGCAGCTGACCCGCGCAGCGTCGGCCTCCCCCGCAAGGCTCGCGATCGCGATCGGCAGATCGGCGCGCGGCGCGACGTGAAAATGCGACAGCCAGCCGAACAGCAATCGGCGCCACAGGCCGGGCAATTCGTCCTGCTGGCCAAAATCGACAATCTCGAGCCGTCCACCCGGTGCGACGCAGCGCGCCGCTTGCGCTAGCGCCCTCCGCCAATCAGGGATCATCGAAAGCGCATAGCTGATGAAAACGCGGTCGAATGTGGGGCGGCCGAAGAGCACCACCGGGTCGAAATCGCACGCGTCGCCGCGAACGAGCGATGCCGCAATCCCGGCTTTTGCAAGCGATGCCTCGGCCTTTTCCAGCATGGCCGCCGATATATCGATCCCGAACAGCTGCGCCTCGGGCCATGCCCGTCCGACGGCGATCAGATTGCGGCCCGTCCCGCAACCGATCTCGAGCACACTGCCGCCCGCCGGCGGCGCCAGATCGGCGATCAGCGCGTCGCGGCCGAGCAGATAATATTTGCGCGTAGCATCATAGATGTGGCGCTGACCGCGGTAGACGCGGTCCATCAACGCCCCATGGCTGCTCATATGCCAGCGCCCTGAAGCACATAGAGATGCACGCCGCCATATATCGCCGAGCGGTCGCGGCGCGTGAAGCCGTCTGAATCCTCGGCCCGATAGTCCCAGCGGCGCAGCAGATCGTCGGGCAGGCGCCCCGGCAGGAGGCTGGGTTCGGCCGCGGTGCGGAACAGCACGCGCGCGCCCGGCCGCGCGGTGCGCGTGACCTCGGTCCATAACGCGGCAAGCTGCGCGTCGCTCATCCAGTCCTGCGCGTCGAGGAAGATATAACGATCGAAGCTCGCGGCGTCCGATGCCGCCAGCATGTCGGTCATATTCGCGTGGAGCATTTGCACGCGACCGGCGCGCGCCTTGACCGCGTCATAATGATGGCGCTGAAGATAGGGCGGCAGCGGTGCCGCATCATCCTTGGCGTAGCCGCGCCCGAACGCCTGCCAGGCGAAATAATTTTCGGCGAGCGGGAAATCGCAGGCGAGCTTTTCGAGCCGCGCGCGCAGGACATCGGCCATCGGCTTGCCGCCCGCCAATGCGTCATATTGCGCGGGGGGAATGCCGAGTCCGAAAAGTGAAGACCGCTGCGCCGTAACCCAGCGAATGAAACTACGGTCGAAAAAGGGCGCGAATTTCGCATCGAAGATCGCGCGCTGTTCGGCGATGCTTTTCGCGGTCAGCAGCACACGCGGATCAACGCCATTCAGCCGCGCCGCCAAATGGGCAAGGCCGATGAAGCTGCCGAGCAGGCCGCCCCGATAGACCCCGCGTGCGAAACCCCCGATCCGGCGCCGTCCCGCAAGATCGCGCCCCTCCCAATAGGCGCGGCTGACCGCGTCGAGATGCGGCGCGATATGATGTTGGTAGTCGGCAATATTCGCCTTGCTGTCGGCATCGCCGAAAAAGCGGCGAAGACTGGCATGATCGGGCAAGCGCTCGATCGCGGTGCGCTTCAGATGATTGAGCGCGACATGCGCGGTGTTGAGATCGACCGCGACGATCTCGCCGGGGTCGGCGGTCAGATAGGAGAAGACGTTACAGCCGCCGCTTGCGATCGTCGCGATCCGGTTGCCCGGTTCGATCGCAAGCGCCTCCATATCGACCACCGGGTCTTCCCATATCTGGGCGTAGACAAGGCCCTTGAAGGCAAGCGCAAAGGCGCGGTCGAGCAGGCGCTGTTTCTGGTCCGCATCCTCGCGGACGACGGCGGTGGCGATCTTGCGATTTGCTTGGCTGGCCATGGGTCATGGTCTCCCGGAAAAGCGATGTATCCGGGGCCGCGCATGACAGCATATGTTGCGATTCCCGCGTCGTTTCGATGACAAATCGGCGACACGGACGAAAATTATGATCCTATCCCGACATCCCGGCAGAGGCCGGGCTGCCGGGATGGAGGCCAACTAGTCGCGGCAATAGCCC
>Ga0209941_1002197_pt1 | contig 11297 bp, 6 predicted proteins | sample ThiBiot_300_plan_FD_183945 | JGI IMG/M metagenome (GOLD analysis project Ga0209941, IMG submission 183945) | Wastewater bioreactor microbial communities from Cape Town, South Africa - Thiocy_solids_1 (SPAdes) | ecosystem: Engineered > Bioremediation > Thiocyanate > Unclassified | place: South... | reverse complement strand
GGGGCGTGGTTTCGGCCGGCGCGGTCTGCGCAAAGGCGGCCGGGGTGGACAGGACCAGGAACGCGGCCATCGCGCTCGTGGCAGGGCGGAGGAGGGGGAGCTTCTTCGTCATAGTGAAAGGAAAACGAACCGCGCGTGAAAAGCGCTGCCAAATGACAGCGCTTTTCACGACGAGCCGTGGCGGCCCGGCGATTGGACGAGGATTCGGCGCGTCGGCGAACCGAGTCGGGGTTGCGACCGGCCGCCGCGCCGCGGCTCAGTCAGCGATCCAATTGCCGTGAAAGCCGGGCGGGATCCGGTGCGGCAGATGGATCACCGCTTGCGGCGCGCCGGTAAAATCGTCGGCGTTCAGGATGACGAGCTCGCTCGTCTCGTTGGTCATGTCGACCACTAGGCCGATCAGCCAGCCGTCATCTTCGGCACCGGCGGCATTACGCGGGACGAAGACGAACTCGCCGGGATGGCGGCCGGGGCCGAAATCGCGCGCCTCTGTCACGCCCCTTTCCAGATCGTGGCGGAATAGCCGGGTATCGGCGATCGCCATTTCGACCGCGTCACCGCCCGGAATGGCGACGCTGTATACATAGCGATAGGGGCGGGTGGTCAGCCGCTCGTCGTAGCGCGGAAATTCCTGCGGATGATCGTGCAGAACCGTGCGCGTCGTCGTCCCCGCCGCCGGATCGATGGTCCAGCGTTCCATGCGCGACCGTTCACTGTCGGGGCCGCGCGTCGAGCGCGCGAACATCGTGTCGTGCGCGACGACATCGACCACCACCTTGCCGTCGGCGGTTTCGAACGCATTGGCGGGGTGAAAGACATAGCAGGGATCGACCGGCACCCACACCACCTCGTCGCCGCGGCCTTTCCTGGGGAGGAGGCCGACCCGCGCGGGATGGGCTTCGTTCCACGCGTAGGGAAAACGATAGCCCGCGAGCAGCGATTTTATCGAAAAGGTCACCGGCAGGTCGAACACCAGCACGTAATTTTCGGTGATGGCGCAGTCGTGGATCGACGGGCCGTCGCTGACCGCGACCGCTTCCTCTCGGATCACCTGCGCCTTGTCGTCGAGCACGACGTGCCAGACCTTGTTCATTTCGTCGCCGCGGTAGGTGATCGCATGCGTCTCGCCGGTGAGCGGGTCATGATGCGGGTGTGCCGTATAAGGGCCAGCCAAGGTGCCGTCGAAGGGGTTGTGGGCGATCGTCGCGAGTTGATCGTCGAGTTCGACGGGCTTGCCGCCCGCCTCGACGATCGCAAAGGTACGTCCCGCCAATCCGACGACATTGGTGTTGGGGGCATCGAAGCCGTCGGTGCGCGGGCCGGGCGGGATCGGCTCGCCGAGCTTTGCGCACGCCTCGGTCCCGCGCACCCAGCGGTTGCGATACCAGTGCGCCTTGCCGTCGCCGATGCGCAGCCCGTGGATCATGCCGGCGCCCGTGAACCAGTGGTAGCTCGCGGGATCGGGGGGGAGAGCCGGGTTGGGGCCATTGCGCAGGTAGCGGCCCGAAAGCGCCGCGGGAATGTCCCCGTCGACACGCAGAGCCTCGATCGTCAGTTCCTCGGTCATCGGCGTATGGATGCCGGTCAGATAGGGATGCGCGTCGGTGGGGCGGGGCAGGCGCTTGCGGTTGAAATCGGCGACCTTGCCGATGCCTTTCGAGACCGCGCCGCGGATCAGCGTTTCCATATTGCTTGCCATGCCCTTCTCCTTTCGCTTGCGCGACCGACTCGCGATGTTTACAGTGCAAACATGATCGATGAAGATAACAGTGTCAACATGGAAAATGCCGATGCGGTGGCGACGCCGCGTGGCAAGGGTTATCATCATGGCGACCTGCGCGCCGCGGTGATCGCCGCCGGGATGAAGCGGCTGACCGATGGCGGTGATGCCGAGCTTGGCCTGCGCGCGCTGGCGCGCGACGTCGGCGTCAGTGCGACCGCGCTTTACCGGCATTTTCCCGACAAGGAGGCGTTGCTCGATGCGCTGGCCGACGAAGGGCTGCGGCGGCTGGGGGCGTTGCAGGCGCAGGCGTGGCTCAAGGCGGGCGGCGGCAAGGCCGGCTTTCTTGCAATCGGTATCGCCTACGTGCGCTTCGCCCATGATGAACCGGCGATCTTTCGGCTCAGCTTCACCCGGCAGATGCCCGAACGCTACAGCGATGCCGCGCCGGACGGCGGTGAAACTGCCTTCAACTTGCTGCGCGTCGGGGTCTCGCAGGCACTGCCACAGCTTGATGCGCCCGACGTTGCGGCGCTGCACGCCTGGTCATTGGTGCACGGGCTGGCGATGCTGATTCTCGACCGCCGGATCGAATGGGACGAAGCGCGGGTCGAACAGGTCGTCGCAATGACTTTCGGCGGGTTCGACTAACGCGATGATTTGCAGAGATTTCGCGCCCGTTCCCGGCTAAACAGGTGGCGATGTTAGCCATTTGTTTTCCAGTTTTTGCCAGATAACGGGCATGACGCGGACACTCCCCCCACGAGTAGAAGCGACGTTCTGGTCGCTGCTGATGGCGCTTGGCTATTTCATGCTCGCCAGCCTGTCGCTGCATGCGACGAAGGGGGAGGACAATATCGCCGCGATCTGGCCGCCGAGCGGCTATTTCCTGGCGTTGCTGCTGTTGATGCCGGGGCGCGCACGACCGGCGGCGATCGGCGCCGCAGCGGCGGCCAGCCTTGCCGCGAACATGCTGAGCGGGGCGCCCTTCCTGATGGCGGCGATTTTCACGCTCGCCAATTCGGTCGAGGCGGGGCTCGCCTTCTGGATCGTTCGCCGCCGCGAGGGCGAGGACCTCTCGTTCATGGTGCCGCGCGCCGTCGCCAGCTTCTGCCTTGCGGTGATCGTGGCCAGCATGGCCAGTGCCTTGATCGCGGGGGGCGGTACGATGCTGGCTTTCGGCGGCATCGGCCTCGACTTCTTCCTCTCGTGGATGACGACCGTGGCGCTCGGCATGCTGATCGTGGCGCCGCCGTTGATCATGCTGACGCGGCTTGTCGCGTCTAAGGCGCTCGACAATGCGACGATGCGCATGAAGATCGAAGCGATCGCGGTGCTCGCGCTTGCGGCGCTGATTACCGCGGTCAGCTTCGAACAATCGCATTTTCCGGCGACCTTCCTTCCCGTCATCGCGGTGATCGTCGCCGCCTATCGCGTCGGTCCGTTCGGCGCCGCGGCCGGCATGCTCATCATCGCCGGCATCGCGGCCTGGCTGACCGGGCAGGGGCATGGGCCGGTCGCGGCGATGGAGGCCAGTGTCAAGGAACAGGTCTTCTTCCTGCAATTCTATCTGCTGGCGCTTCAGTCGACGGCGCTGCCGCTCGCTGCATCGCTGGTCGTCCAGCGCCGCCTCGCCAAGCGGCTCGAACAGAGCAATCGCTGGCTGGTGCAGGCCGAAGCGGCCGCGCTGGTGGGCCATTGGCGCGTCGATCTGGTGCGCTGGACGATCCACTGGTCGGACCAGACCTATCGCATCCACGGGCTCGAACCCGGTGCGCAGGTCAGCGTGAGGACCAGCGTCGAGCATTATGTCGAAGAGGATCAGCCCGCCGTGAGGGCGATATTGGAAGAGGCGGTGCGCACCGGCGAACCCTTCGAATATCAGGGGCGGATCATCCGCGCCGATGGCACCATACGCTATGTCAAATCGCACGGTTCGATCGAGCGCGGGCGCGGCGGGCGCAGCGTCGGCATTTTCGGTACGGTGCAGGATGTCACCGCAACGGTCGAAAATGCCCGCAGCCTGGAAGCCGCGCGCAGCATCGCCGAGGAAGCCGCGAACACCGACATGCTCACTGGGCTGCCCAACCGGCGCTCGACACTCGCGCTGCTCAATCGCGCCTTGCTGGCGGCAGGCGAGGGACGGACGCAGCTCGCAGTGGCGATTTTCGACATCGATCATTTCAAGCAGATCAACGATCGTCACGGTCACGCAGTGGGCGACGAGGTCATCCGCTGGGTCGGGCAGCGCGCGAAGGCGACGCTGCGCGAGGAAGATGTCGTCGGCCGTTATGGCGGCGAGGAATTTGTGTGCATCTTTCAGGGGCCGAGCGCCCGGTCGGCCGAACTGGTCGCCGAGCGCATTCGGGCTTCGATCGAAAAGGCCGATGTCGATGCCGAAGGGCCGGCGCATGTCACGATCAGCATCGGCCTCGCGGCCTATGCTGCCGACACCAGCGTCGAGGAATTGCTCCACCGAGCCGACAAGGCGCTCTATCTCGCCAAGCGCGAGGGGCGCAACCGGCTCCGCATGGCGGCCTGATCCGCGGACAAAAAGAAGGGCGCGAGGGATGTCCCTCGCGCCCATCCTTAACCGATCGCGCTACGATCAGTTGGCTTCTTTTGCCGTCGCTTCCGCGGGCGCGGGATCGGCTGCCGCTTCGGCTGTCGCCGCGGGCTGCGCTGCAGCCTTGGCTTCGGCAATCGCCGCCGCAAACTGCTCGGCGGTGAAGCTCGTGGCCAGACCCTGCTGCGACTGGAAGAAAGCCGACTTCGGCAAGCGCATGTCGCCTTCGGCGGTCGTCAGCACGACGGCGTCGGCTTCGACAACCTTGACCTTGCCAACGATAGCGGTGCCCTTGGCGCTGCGGATGTCGGCGCCGGGGACGAGCGCGGCGTTCAGCGCCGCGGTGGCGGCGGCGGCCTGCTGGTCGAGCCAGGCAGTGAGCTGTTCGAGGGTCAGCGTGATCGCCGGGCCCTTGTCGGTTTCCATGAACGACGTCTTGGGCAGTGCGACCGACTTGCCATCGACAGTGATGACGACGTTGGGGTCGGCGACACTGGCAATCGGGCCGATCGCCTTGCCAGCCGAGTCATAGACCGTGGTGCCGGGCGCGAGGTTGATGGTCGGCGCCGCGGCGGGCGCGCTCTGCGCGAATGCCGGCGCGCCGGCGGCCATTGCGAGGCCGAGAGAGAGGGACGTGACAATGCCTGCGATCTTGCGCATAGCTTCTTTTCTCCTTGGTGGTTTTCGGATTGACATGGACCTTGAACGCATGCCGCGACGCGAAGGCCATGCCAAAGCTGCCGAACCGTGGCAGAGCCGGGACGAAGCGAGCCGCGGCGCGCAATCGGCACGGAATATTCGCTGAGGGGCGACGTCATGGAGCCGGCGGGCCAGATGCAAAGCTTATATTGGGGGCCGCCAATTGACAGTGGCCGGCCCCGATCCTATATCCGCCTCACACCTTCCCGTCCGGGAAGCGGCCTGACTTTGCGCAGCAGGCGGCACGAATAGGGCGGTCGGGATTTCGAGATGCGTTGGAAAGCTGCGGTAAACCGGCAACGGTTGCCTGCGGCTTTTTTGCGTCTCTATCGCGCTCGCGAGTCGAATTTTTACAGGCGAGACAATCCTTTATGGCGACCAAGGCGAAGTCGGTGGGCAAGGCCCTCGAAGCAACCGCAACCAAGCGAATCCGCAAGCTGTTCGGCAATATCCACGAAGCCGTGGAAATGCCCAACCTCATCGAGGTGCAGCGCGAATCCTATGAACAGTTCCTGCGTTCCGATCCGTCGGTCGGTTACGTCTCGGGCCTTGAAAAGACGCTGCGCAGCGTGTTTCCGATCCGCGACTTTGCCGGGACCGCGGAGCTGGACTTCGTCCATTACGAGCTCGAAGAGCCCAAATATGACGTCGAGGAATGCCGTCAGCGCGGCATCACCTATGCAGCGCCGATGAAGGTTACGCTGCGCCTGATCGTCTTTGAAGTCGACAGCGAAACCGACACGCGTTCGGTTCTCGATATCAAGGAGCAGGACGTCTACATGGGCGACATGCCGCTCATGACCGAGAACGGCACCTTCTTCATCAACGGCACCGAGCGTGTCATCGTCAGCCAGATGCACCGTTCGCCGGGTGTGCTGTTCGACCATGACCGCGGCAAGACCCACTCGTCGGGCAAATATCTCTTTGCCGCGCGCGTCATTCCGTATCGCGGTTCGTGGCTCGATTTCGAATTCGACGCCAAGGACATCGTCAACGTCCGTATCGACCGCAAGCGCAAGCTTCCGGTGACCAGCCTGCTGTATGCGCTGGGCATGTCGGGCGAAGAAATCCTGAACTTCTTCTACGACCGCATGATCTTCGAACGTGCGGCCGATGGCTGGAAGATTCCGTTCGTCCTCGAAAACTGGCGCGGCGCGAAGCCGGCGTTCGATATCGTGGACGCCAAGACCGGCGAAGTCGTGTTCGCCGCTGGGCACAAGATCAGCCCGCGCCTCGCCAACAAGGCGGCGAAGGACGGTCTTGAAACGCTGCTGATCCCGACCGAGGAAATCTTCGGCCGTTACAGCGCCTATGACCTGATCAATGAATCGACCGGCGAGATCTACATCGAAGCCGGTGACGAAGTGACCGCGGAAAATCTGGAAAAGATGGACGCCGCCGGCATCGACAAGCTGGTGCTGCTCGACATCGACCACAACAACACCGGTCCGTGGATCCGCAACACGCTGAAGGCCGACAAGGCCGAGGATCGCGATCAGGCGCTGAGCGACATCTATCGCGTCATGCGCCCCGGCGAACCGCCGACGCGCGAAACCGCCGACGCGCTGTTCGCGGGCCTCTTTTTCGATCCCGAACGCTATGACCTGTCGGCGGTGGGCCGCGTCAAGCTCAACATGCGCCTCGGCCTCGACGCAGAGGACACGGTGACGACGCTGCGCAGCGAGGATATTCTCGCCGTGGTCAAGGAACTGGTGAATCTGAAGGACGGCAAGGGCGAGATCGACGATATCGACAATCTCGGCAACCGCCGCGTCCGTTCGGTCGGCGAACTGCTCGAAAACCAGTATCGCGTCGGCCTGCTGCGCATGGAGCGTGCGGTCAAGGAGCGCATGTCGTCGGTCGACGTCTCGACCGTGATGCCGAACGATCTGATCAACGCGAAGCCGGCGGTTGCTGCGGTGCGCGAATTCTTCGGCTCGTCGCAGCTTTCGCAGTTCATGGACCAGACCAACCCGCTGTCGGAAGTCACCCACAAGCGCCGCGTCTCGGCGCTCGGGCCGGGCGGTCTGACCCGCGAACGCGCGGGCTTCGAAGTCCGCGACGTCCATCCGACGCACTATGGCCGTATCTGCCCGATCGAAACGCCGGAAGGCCCGAACATCGGTCTGATCAACAGCCTCGCGACCTTCGCGCGCGTCAACAAATATGGCTTCATCGAAACCCCGTACCGCCGCGTCGTCGACGGCAAGGTGACTAGCGAAGTCGTCTATCTGTCGGCGATGGAGGAATCGAAGCACACGGTCGCGCAGGCGAACGCCGATCTCAACCCCGACGGCAGCTTCGTCGAGGAGCTGATCTCGGCGCGTGAAGCCGGCGAATTCCTGATGGCGCCGCGCGAACAGATCACGCTGATGGACGTGTCGCCGAAGCAGCTCGTTTCGGTTGCGGCCTCGCTCATTCCGTTCCTGGAAAACGATGACGCCAACCGCGCGCTGATGGGATCGAACATGCAGCGTCAGGCCGTGCCGTTGCTGCGGGCCGAAGCGCCCGTCGTCGGTACCGGCATGGAAGGCACCGTCGCACGCGATTCGGGCGCGGCCATCGCGGCACGCCGCGGCGGCATCATTGACCAGGTCGATGCGACGCGTATCGTCATCCGTGCGACCGACCTTGTCGAACCCGGCAAGTCGGGCGTCGACATCTATCGCCTCCAGAAGTTCCAGCGGTCGAACCAGAACACCTGCATCAACCAGCGTCCGCTGGTGAAGGTGGGCGACGTGATCCGCACCGGCGACATCATCGCCGACGGTCCGTCGACCGAGCTTGGCGAACTGGCGCTCGGCAAGAATGTGCTCGTCGCGTTCATGCCGTGGAACGGCTACAATTATGAGGACTCGATCCTCATTTCCGAACGCATCGTGAAGGACGACGTCTTCACCTCGATCCACATCGAGGAATTCGAAGTCACCGCCCGCGACACGCGCCTCGGGCCGGAGGACATCACGCGCGACATTCCGAACGTCGGCGAAGAAGCGCTCCGCAACCTCGACGAAGCGGGCATCGTCTACATCGGCGCCGAAGTCGGCCCGGGCGACATCCTGGTCGGCAAGATCACGCCGAAGGGCGAAAGCCCGATGACGCCGGAAGAGAAGCTGCTGCGCGCCATCTTCGGCGAAAAGGCCAGCGACGTGCGCGACACCTCGCTCCGCCTGCCGCCTGGCGTGTCGGGTACCGTCGTCGAAGTCCGCGTCTTCAACCGTCACGGCATCGACAAGGACGAACGCGCGATCGCGATCGAACGCGAGGAAATCGAGCGTCTGAAGCAGGACGCCGACGACGAGCGCGCGATCCTCAACCGCGCGACCTTCTCTAGCCTCAAGGAACTGCTGGTCGGCCAGGCCACCAGCGCAGTGCCCAAGGGCATGAAGAAGGGCGACGTGCTGACCGAAGATCAGCTCGCCGAACTCGATCGCGGCGACTGGTGGAAGCTCGCGGTCGTCGACGACAAGGCGCAGGCCGCTCTCGAAGCGATCAAGGCGCAGTATGACGACGCGATCAAGCGGATCAACGCGAAGTATGAAGACCGCGTCGAAAAGCTGCAGCGCGGCGACGAACTCGCGCCGGGCGTGCTCAAGATGGTCAAGGTCTTCGTTGCCATCAAGCGCAAGCTGCAGTCGGGCGACAAGATGGCCGGCCGTCACGGGAACAAGGGTATCATCAGCCGCATCCTGCCGATCGAGGACATGCCGTTCCTCGAAGACGGCACGCATGTCGACGTGGTGCTTAACCCGCTGGGCGTGCCGTCGCGTATGAACGTCGGTCAGATCCTCGAAACGCACCTCGGCTGGGCATCGCGCGGTTTCGGCCGCCAGATTACCGCGGCGCTCGAAGATTGGCGTGCGGCAAACCCGAACCCCGAAGCGGGCGCGCCGCCCGAAGCGGTACGTGAGGCGCTGCTCACCGCCTATGGCGACGATTATGCCGACGACATCAAGGGTCGCAGCAATGATCAGATTGTCGAGATGGCGGGCCACCTGTCGCTCGGTATTCCGTTCGCGACGCCGGTGTTCGACGGCGCGCGCGAAGGCGATGTGTCGACGATGCTCGAACGCGCCGGTCTCGACCGGTCGGGTCAGGTCGATCTATACGACGGCCGCACGGGCGATCGTTTCGACCGCAAGGTGACGGTGGGATATATGTATATCCTGAAGCTCCATCACCTTGTCGACGACAAGATCCACGCGCGCTCGATCGGGCCGTACAGCCTCGTCACCCAGCAGCCGCTGGGCGGTAAGGCGCAGTTCGGCGGCCAGCGCTTCGGTGAAATGGAAGTGTGGGCGCTCCAGGCTTATGGCGCCGCCTACACGCTGCAGGAAATGCTGACGGTGAAGTCGGACGACGTGATCGGCCGCACCAAGGTTTACGAAGCGATCGTCAAGGGCGACGACACCTTCGAGGCCGGCATTCCCGAAAGCTTCAACGTGCTCGTCAAGGAAATGCGCTCGCTGGGCCTCAACGTCGAACTGTCGTCCTATACGGACGAAGACGACAAAGATGGTCCGGACGCGCTGCCTGAGGCTGCCGAATGATTCGGCGGGGTGGTCGGATGCCGATCTTCGTGGGCATGATCCTGTTGTTGCAGGGCGCCTATGTGCTGATCGACGGTCCCGAAACCACCCTCCGAATGTTCGCGGTCGTGGCGCAGGTCGTGGCAGCCGTCATCCTGATCGGCACCGGCCTCGTAATGCGCCGCCGCCAAGACGTTTGAATTTTTGCCCTGAACGAGGGAAATAAAGATGAACCAGATTACCAACTTCATGAACCCGGTCGCGAAGCCCGAAACCTTCGACATGATCAAGATCGGCATCGCGAGCCCGGAGCGTATCCGCTCGTGGTCGTTCGGCGAGATCAAGAAGCCCGAAACGATCAACTACCGCACGTTCAAGCCCGAACGCGACGGCCTGTTCTGCGCGCGCATCTTCGGTCCGATCAAGGATTATGAATGCCTGTGCGGCAAGTACAAGCGCATGAAATACAAGGGCATCGTCTGCGAAAAATGCGGTGTCGAAGTTACGGTGACCAAGGTCCGCCGCGAACGCATGGGCCATATCGAGCTCGCCGCGCCCGTCGCGCACATCTGGTTCCTGAAGTCGCTGCCCTCGCGCATCGGCCTGCTGCTCGACATGCAGCTCAAGCAGCTTGAGCGCGTCCTCTATTTCGAAGCCTATATCGTTCTCGAACCCGGCCTGACGCCGCTCGAGAAGTTCCAGCTTCTGACCGAGGACGAACTGCTCGACGCGCAGGACGAATATGGCGAGGACGCCTTCTCGGCCGGCATCGGCGCCGAGGCGATCCGCGTGCTCCTCGAAGGGCTCGACCTCGAACAGGAACGCGTCGATCTGATGGAAGAGCTGGCGACGACCAAGTCGGAGCTGAAGCCCAAGAAGATCATCAAGCGTCTGAAAGTCGTCGAAAGCTTCATCGAATCGGGCAACCGTCCCGAGTGGATGATCCTCGAAGTCATTCCGGTCATCCCGCCCGAACTGCGCCCGCTGGTGCCGCTCGACGGCGGCCGCTTCGCGACGTCGGATCTCAACGACCTGTATCGCCGCGTCATCAACCGTAACAACCGCCTAAAGCGCCTGATGGAACTGCGTGCGCCGGACATCATCGTCCGCAACGAAAAGCGCATGCTGCAGGAAGCCGTCGATGCGCTGTTCGACAACGGTCGCCGCGGCCGCACGATCACCGGCGCCAACAAGCGTCCGCTGAAGTCGCTGTCCGACATGCTCAAGGGCAAGCAGGGCCGCTTCCGTCAGAACCTGCTCGGCAAGCGCGTCGACTATTCGGGCCGTTCGGTCATCGTGACCGGCCCGGAACTCAAGCTGCACCAGTGCGGCCTGCCAAAGAAGATGGCGCTCGAGCTGTTCAAGCCGTTCATTTATGCGCGCCTCGACGCCAAGGGTCTGTCGATGACCCTGAAGCAGGCGAAGAAGTGGGTCGAAAAGGAACGCAAGGAAGTCTGGGACATCCTCGACGAAGTCATTCGCGAGCACCCGGTCCTGCTGAACCGTGCCCCGACGCTCCACCGCCTCGGCATTCAGGCCTTCGAACCCGTGCTGATCGAGGGCAAGGCGATCCAGCTTCACCCGCTGGTCTGCGCCGCGTTCAACGCCGACTTCGACGGCGACCAGATGGCCGTGCACGTCCCGCTGAGCCTCGAGGCGCAGCTGGAAGCGCGCGTGCTGATGATGTCGACCAACAACATCCTCAGCCCCGCGAACGGCAAGCCGATCATCGTTCCGTCGCAGGACATGGTCCTCGGCCTCTATTATCTGTCGATGGAACGCG
>Ga0209941_1002196_pt1 | contig 11300 bp, 9 predicted proteins | sample ThiBiot_300_plan_FD_183945 | JGI IMG/M metagenome (GOLD analysis project Ga0209941, IMG submission 183945) | Wastewater bioreactor microbial communities from Cape Town, South Africa - Thiocy_solids_1 (SPAdes) | ecosystem: Engineered > Bioremediation > Thiocyanate > Unclassified | place: South... | reverse complement strand
CGGGACTTGCCCGCCCTGCAAAATGTCGACGCTGCCCCGGGAGTTCCGGCACCCGGTTTTCCCGGGCGCGTACCGCATACTGCGCGCCTCTATCCCTGCATCCGGAGACGGCCGTGTTCGAACGCTTTTCCCGCAGTTGGGGCCTCATCAAGGCCAGTGCCGGCGTGCTGGCCCAGGACAAGGAACTGCTGGTGTTCCCGCTGCTGTCCGCGGTCTGCGCGCTGATCGTGGCGGCGGCGTTCGTGCTGCCGGCGCTCGGCCTGGGCGCACTGGACGGCCTGGGCAACGGCGGCGTGCCGCTGGCTACCTACCTGCTGGCGTTCCTGTTCTACCTGGCCCAGTACTTCGTGATCTTCTTCTTCAACTCCGCGCTGGTGGGCGCGGCGATGATCCGGCTGGATGGCGGGGACCCGACCCTGCGCGACGGCCTGCGCATCGCCGCCGGCAAGGCCCTGCCGATCCTGGGCTATGCCGCCATCGCCGCCACCGTGGGGATGGTGCTGCGCGCGCTGCAGGAACGCTCGGGCCTCATCGGCAAGCTGGTCTCCGGCGCGCTGGGCGTGGCCTGGACGCTGGCCAGCTTCCTCATCGTGCCGGTGCTGGTGACGCGCAACATCGGCCCCATCGAGGCGGTGAAGGAAAGCGCGCAGCTGCTGAAGAAGACCTGGGGCGAGAACCTGATCGGCCAAGGCGGCGTGGGCCTGGTATTCGGCCTGCTCTACGTCGGGCTGGCCATCGCCGGCGTGGTGACCATCGTCGCCGCCGCGACGACCGGCAATGGCGTGCTGATCGGACTGGCCGTGGCTGCCGTCATCTCCGTGCTGCTGCTGGCCGCACTGATCCAGGCGGCCCTGTCGGGCATCTACTCGGCGGCGCTGTATCGATACGCCACCGGCGCGGGCAGCAGCCAAGGCTTCGATGCGCAGTTGCTGGGGCAGGCGTTCCGGGTGAAGTAAGTGGGCGGACGCCCGGCCCGAACACAGGCAGGGCGGGCTGCCCCGCCTCGCATGAAAAGCCGACCCTGACCCGGGTTCCACACATCCATTTCAGACTTCATTTGCGTGCGCCGGACACAAAGGGCGGGGCAAGCCGCCTGCCGGAAAATCGAGCTGATCCGTGCCGCTCAATCCCTGCAGTAGCCCTCGCCCGGCTTGACCGTCAGGCAGTCCTGCTTGCCCGCCAGATACTTCAGGCCAGTCGCCTCGCCGTCGGTGTGCACCGCGCTTTCGGCAACGCCGTTGCGCATGAAGCGCAGGCCTTCGGCCGTCACCGAGCCATCGAACCTGCCCTTGTTGTCGAGGTCCCATTGCATGTCGAGGGTGACGCCGCCACCGGGCTTCGACGCCACCACCAGATACATGCCCTCCACCCCGGTCCAGCGGCCGAGGTAGCTCGCCTCCGCCTGCGCGACATCCGATGCCGGCGGCGCGGCGGGCGCGGGGGTAGCCCCGGCATCGTTGTGGGCAGGCATCGGATCGGCGGACGGCGCAGTGGCCGCTGCGGCTTGCTCCGCCGGCGCAGGCGCATCGCCTGCCGGCTGGCGATCGGAACATGCAGCGAGCACCGCAACGACGAACAGCAGGGAAAGTGCCTTCACGATGGACTCCGTTGGCTGCGCCAGGGACTGGCGTGCTTGCAGCCTACGGATGCGGGTGTTGAGGTGGCGTGGTGCCGCCCCTGTTCCGCAGGGAACCTGACCACTCTGCGTTCCGTCATTTCAGTTTCTTGAATCCCTCGCCCGGGCCAGCCAGCGCGGTAGGATTCTCAAGCGTCAGGAGGCAGTCGAACATCGGACGCATGGTCTCCCAAGACAGGCGCTGAGATCGAGCCCGCACGAGTGCGCGCCCGACGTCCACTACATTGCCGGGTTGCTGAAAGTCGGCCATGAATGCGTCCCGGCTGTCTGCTTCGCCGTGCACCCCATGATCCTGCTGGGCGTACGAATGAAACGCCAGAATTGCGCCCGGCGCGTCCACGCTGATATCACCCGCGTAACAACGTGCCGTCCCGCTGGATATCTCACGCGCAGTGTGCCCCGCAGCATAACTGTCTTCCAATGCGTGGAGCAGAGACCCGAAGGCAACGTCACTGACGCGCCCACGCAATCCGCCGCTCGCACCCTGGGTATACAAATCGAGGAGACGCCAATCCGTTTTCCCGAAAGCGGCCGTGATAGTTGGATTAGAGGTGATGGTCTTCAACCTAGTATCCAAAGTGTATTCACCCAACGCGGAGCGCCAGGCAAATTCGAACCAGTCCATCAACCTCTGTTTCGTATCTCTCGCCAATTCCCCATTGCGACTTGCCATCGCATGAAGGAATTGAAGATCACCAAAATGAGTGCGATAGAGCATCGCATCGCCGGGGCCGTACTTCGCACCCTGAGCTGCCCGCTTCTCAGCATCACGAAAAAGTTTGACCCAACAGCCTGGCTGAGTTTCGAACCGGATGGTCGAAGCTGTTTCACACCCCATACCTCGCGCTTGATTTGCCGTCATGCGAAAGGGTGGATCATCGTTCCAGCGCACGCCGGAGAGAACCGCCGCAGGGGCTTGCGTAGCTTCTGCGCCTGCACAGACGTCGCCGTTGCAGCCGTAGATCCTGTTTGTAGCTTCTTCGTGGACCGCCTCAGTTAGCAGCGGCATGCCGCGGGCTGCGATGTATGAAAGCGCTGCGGTCCATGAACTGTTCGTGATCCCTGCCAACTGGCGTTCTTCCGCAGACGCTTTAGTTGCCAGTCTGTAAGCAGATGCTGGCGTTGCGAGCAGAACGTAGATCGCCGCGCACAACATAGTCCTCCGCATGGAACTGTGCATAGGATCACCCCAGTCGTCGATTTTCCTACTTGCTGTTTACCCTATCCCGCCGGAAATTTCCCCTGCTCACCCTCACGAGGAAGTGACCTTAACCCCGTTATTGCGGCAGGACGCTGGACGCGCTTGAGAATGGTGGGACATACCCGCTTTCGGAAAGTGAACCTGACCCCGTCACCCCCCGCCCATGTCAGCCTGCCGCAGGCCGGGCCATCGACATGAACATGTCGACGTAACTCCACAGGCTCATGCAGAGCACCAGCAGGCCACCGAGGATGGCGCGCACCCACCACCACGCTGTCGCCGGCGCATGCGTAACCTCGCAGCGAAGGGCGCGGTCCCACGCGGTGACGCCATCGTCTTTGAGATCGGTAAAGCTGGAAATCAAGGTGAACAGGGTCACTACCGGCACGGCGAATCCCACGCCCCGGACCAGCACCCATACCTCGCGCTGCAGGGCCCTCCACAGGCCCAGGCGGCTACCATCGGGATTGCGGACGCGGATGCCGAACAACCATTTGCCCGGCGTCTGGGCGAACGCCAGCAGGAACGCGATGGGCACCGCGGCGATCACGAACAATACGACGTTCGACAGCAGCATGCCGCCGACGCCTTCCATCGCTGCAAACACGCGCGCACCGCTGTCGTCGGTAGTGAGCGCCAAGACGATGCCAAGGATCATTCCGACCACCGAGCCCAAAACGATCGTGTCGATCATCCTGGCCAGGTAACGCGGCCAGGGGCGGCTGTCACTTGCCGCCACCTTGGGTGTGGGGGCGGCCGCTGCCAGCGATTCCTGCGCATCGATCATTTGCATCCCTTCGATTCGTTGTCACCGCAACGATGCCTGCCACGGCAGCAGAAGTCGACATGCAAGACTCCTCAGGCGCTGAGTGCCCTCCGGAAACGAGGCCAACAAAATGGCGCGGCATGCGCGCCTTTCCACGTTAAGTGAACCTGACCCCGTTTTGCCGTCTGGAGAAGGCCCGTGTACCTGGTCCAGCTGTTCCTGCCGCTGCGCGACGACGAGGGCACCCGCTTCGAACCGGCGTGCTACGCACGCGTTCGCGATGAACTCACCCAGGGCTTCGGTGGTGTCACCGCCTACCAGCGCGCGCCGGCCACGGGCCTGTGGGAAGCACCTGACGGCGACGTCGAGCGGGACGATGTCGTGCTGTTCGAAGTGATGACGGACACGCTGGACCGCGCGTGGTGGTCGCGCTATGCCGCGGACCTGGCCCAGCGCTTCAGGCAGGATGAAGTGATGGTGCGGGCCTGCCCCTGTGAGCGGCTGTGAGGGGGTGGCGGAATACGCTCTGTGCTCCGCCTGTGCCCTGGAATGCCGGGCCTGATCCGTGCCCTCAATCCTTGCAGTAGCCCTCGCCCGGCTTGACCGTCAGGCAGTCCTGCTTGCCGGCGAGATACTTCAGCCCCGTCGCCTCGCCATCGGTGTGCACCGCGCTTTCGGCCACGCCATTGCGCATGAAGCGCAGGCCTTCGGCCGTCACCGAGCCGTCGAACGTGCCCTTGTTGTCGAGATCCCATTGCATGTCCAGGGTGACGCCACCACCGGCCTTCGACGCCACCACCAGATACATGCCCTCCACGCCGGTCCAGCGGCCGAGGTAGCTCGCCTCCATCTGCGCGCCATCCGATGCCGGCGGCGCGGCGGGCGCAGGCGTGGCATCCGCATCGTCGTGGGCAGGCATCGGATCGGCGGACGGCGCAGTGGCCGCCGCGGGTTGCTCCGCCGGCGCAGGCGCATCGCCTGCCGGCTGGCGATCGGAACAGGCAGCAAGCGCGGCAACGACGAACAGCAGGGAAAGTGCCTTCACGATGAACTCCGTTGGATGCGCCAGGACCTGACGTGCTTGCAGCCTACGGATGCGGGCGTTGAGGTGGCGTGGTTGTGCCCGTCTGCAGGGAAGCGACCCGACTGCGTTCTGCCTGCGGAGTGATGCTATCAACGTGAAACGCAAGAGGCCCGCACATCGCGGGCCTCTTGCGTTGGGTTAAGCGAACCTGACCCCGTTTCGCCCCCCATTTTACTCCCGTTTTACTGCTCCGCCTTGGTTTTTATACCTCTGCCAAGACTCTTTAAGCATTTCATCGAACTTCTTTCCGCGAGCACCGCCTGCCATCTTAAAGTCCGTCGGCCAAACAACCACCTCGCCGGAAAAAATCCCATCCCCCTTATGAAGAGGAACAACCCTCAATGTCCCCTTCTGCAAATCATCGACCCTTATCTTAAATGACGAATAAACCGCCCTTTGATTACCGACGATGTCCCAAACTTCCCCTGTAAAAACACCAAATACATCCACCTCCCCATCAATCATTACCCTCGACCATGGGAACAGACCAGCCTCCATTTCCTTGGAGAAAATTTCACCACTGAATTTTCCATCGCCATCGTAGTTAATTTCAAGCTGTATCTCACCCACATCTAATTGTTTTTCATCGGACCCAATCAGATTCCTCTCCCTCCAAGAGGAGGGGTCGCTAGAAAATCGTCCCGTAAAATTTTTGTAGCTCCACACCCACGCCGAAATCACCTCTGATGCCTTAGGGGCATTACTAGTGAATGAGACAATTTTGGCCGGGAGATCCAAAAGACCAAGAAATAGACTTGCTAGCCAGCCAGAAAGAAAAATAAAGACCCTCAGAGCCTGTAGCCAAGAGGAATCATCTTTACGAATCAAAAGTGACAATACTGATTTATTGGGCTGACTATTTTTAATCTGAGATGCGTTATTGCCAGGAATCGCAATTGGGCCGCGACCTCGTCCTTGCTTTTTCTTTTGTCTTTTCTCGGCCATCAATCTACCCGCAATGAAGAGGGGCAAACGAAAACGGGGTCAGATTCACTTCTGAATCTGACCCCGCATTTTTAACTCATTTGTGCGTTGCCCTCACCCGCACTTGCTATACCCACAATTCAAACAAGTCGCACACCCATCCATCAGCACCAGCGCCTTGGTGCTGCACTTGTGGCACATGGTCGCGGTGGGCGGGAAGGTGGCGCCCTCGCCGGTGACTTCGATGTCTTCCGGGTGGTCTGCTGCGCTGCTGGTCAGCGCGGCGGCGCCGCCGTCAGCGTTTTTTTTTGAGCGCTCTTCGAACTGCTTGCGCTTCTCGGCAATCAGCGCGCGCTGGTGGTCGCTCATCTCCGGGTCGTGCAGCATGCCGATGGACTTCAGGTGGTCTTCGACGATGCTGCCCAGCTCCGCCACCAGCGACGGCATGTACACGCCGCCGGCCTTGAAGTAGCCGCCGCGCGGGTCGAACACGGCCTTCATCTCGTCGACGATGAAGGTGACGTCGCCGCCCTTGCGGAACACGGCGGACATGATGCGGGTGAGCGCCACGATCCACTGGAAATGCTCCATCGACTTGGAGTTGATGAAGATCTCGAACGGGCGGCGGTGTTCGTGCTCGTTGCCGGCGTTGAGCACGATGTCGTTGATGGTCACGTACATGGCGTGTTCCACCAGCGGCGACTTGATCTTGTAGGTGCTGCCGATCAGGACTTCCGGGCGCTCGATGCGCTCGTGCATCTGGATCACGTTGTCTTCGGGCGCGGCGGCGGCCGGCGCGGGTTCCGCGGCCCTGGCGCTTTCCTTTGCCTTGTCGTCCGGGGTGACGACGGCGTAGCCCTTGATTTTCTTTTCGATCCTGACGGTCATGGTCCTGACTCTGGTTGTCTGCGTGCGTTGCGTGCGGGATGCGCGCCACGCCCGGCGTGCCGGGCGGGCGCAGGACAGGCTTACTTCCGGGCGGTCTTCTTGGCCGCTTTCTTCATTGCTTTCTTGGCAGGCGCTTTCTTGGCGACGGCCTTCTTGGCAACGGCCTTCTTCGCAGGCGCCTTCTTGGTCACCTTCTTTGCCGGTGCCTTCTTGGCCGGAGCCTTCTTCGCGACGGCCTTCTTCGCCGCCGGCTTCCGGGCTACCGCCTTCTTCGCGGTCGCCTTCTTTGCCGGTGCCTTCTTGGCCACCGCCTTCTTGGCGACGGCCTTCTTCGCCGCTGCCTTCCTGGCGGGCGCCTTCTTGGCAGCGGCCTTCTTTGCCGCAGGCTTCTTGGCAACCGCCTTCTTCACGGCCTTCTTCGCCGCAGGCTTCTTGCCGGCCACCTTCTTCTTCAGGCTTGCCACTTCCTTCTTGGCGTCCTTGCTGGCGGCTTCGAGCTTCTTCTTGGCCACGGCCACGGTCTTGGTGACCGCCTTCTTCGCCTTGGCCACTTCGGTCTTCACTTTCTTCTCCGCGGACTTGGCGGCTTTCTTCGCCTTGGCCACGGTGGCGCTGGCAGTGCTGGCGACTGCGCCGCCGACTTCGACAACCTTCTCTTTCGCAGTTTCAACGGCATCCGACAGCGTCGCCGTCACTCCATCTCCATTGCTCATGTGCCCTCCGGGGCGTGGGTTGGTGGGTACAACAGCGCGATCCTATACCCGGCCGCGCGCGCGTGCAGTGATTGCCGCGCGCGCCGTTGGCCGGCCCGTCAGAACTTGCCGTAATACCCTTCCTTGAGGGCGTCGAAGAGGTTGGCCGCGGTGTGGGTTTCGCCGTCGTATTCGATCTGCTCGTTGCCCTTCACCTCCACCACCTGGCCGTCTTCCAGTTCGAAGCGGTAGGTGGTGTTCTCCAGGTCGGCTTCCTTCACCAGCACGCCCTGGAAGGCGGCGGGGTTGAAGCGGAAGGTGGTGCAGCCCTTCAGGCCCTGCTGGTAGGCATAGCGGTAGATGTCCTTGAAGTCCTCGTACGGGTAGTCGGTGGGGACGTTCGCGGTCTTGGAGATCGAGCTGTCCACCCACTTCTGCGCCGCGGCCTGCACGTCCACGTGTTCCTTCGGGCTGATGTCGTCGGCGGCGATGAAGTAGTCCGGCAGCTTGGCGGCGGCGTCCTCGGCGTAGGGCATCGCTTTCGGGTTGACCAGCTCGCGGTAGGCCAGCAGCTCGAACGAGAACACGTCGACCTTTTCCTTGGTCTTCTTGCCTTCTCGGATCACGTTGCGGCTGTAGTGGTGGGCGAAGCTGGGCTCGATGCCGTTGGAGGCGTTGTTGGCCAGGCTCAGCGAAATGGTGCCGGTGGGCGCGATGGAGCTGTGGTGGGTGAAGCGGGCGCCGGTTTCGGCCAGTTCCGCCACCAGTTCCGGCGCCACCTCGGCGACCTTCTGCATGTAGCGCGAATAGCGCGCGTGCAGGGCCTTGCCGGCGATCTTCTGGCCGACCTTCCAGCCGTCCTTCTTCATTTCCGGGCGCTTGCGCAGCATCTCGGCGGTGACGTCGAACGCCTCCTCCATGATCGGCGCCGGGCCCTTTTCCTTGGCCAGCGCCAGGCCGGTTTCCCAGCCGGCCACGGCCATGTCGCGGGCGATGCGCTCGGTGAACTCGCAGGATTCCTTGCTGCCGTACTTCATCTTCAGCATGGTCATGGTGCTACCCAGGCCCAGGAAGCCCATGCCGTGGCGGCGCTTGCGCATGATCTCGTCACGCTGCTGCTGCAGCGGCAGGCCGTTGACCTCGACCACGTTGTCCAGCATGCGGGTGAACACGCGCACCACTTCCTTGTATTCCTCCCAGTCGAACGTGGCCTGGTCGGTGAAGGGATGCTTGACGAACTTGGTCAGGTTGACCGAACCCAGCAGGCAGGCGCCGTAGGGCGGCAACGGCTGCTCGCCGCAGGGGTTGGTGGCGCGGATGGTCTCGCACCACCAGTTGTTGTTCATCTCGTTGACCTTGTCGATCAGGTTGAACCCCGGCTCGGCGTAGTCGTACGTCGAGACCATGATCATGTCCCACAGGTGGCGGGCGCGGATGTGGCCGTAGATCTTGCAGGCCACCAGCCCGTCCTCGCGGGCGATGTAGTTGCGGTGGGTGGGCCATTCGCGCCAGACCACCTGCTCCGGATTGTCCAGGTCGATCTCGCCCTTTTCCTTGATGTTCACCGGGAACACCAGCGGCCAGTCGGCGTCGTTCTCCACCGCCTGCATGAAGCCGTCGGTGATCAGCAGGGACAGGTTGAACTGGCGCAGCCGGCCGTCCTCGCGCTTGGCGCGGATGAAGTCCTTCACGTCTGGATGGCTGACGTCGAACGTGCCCATCTGCGCGCCACGTCGGCCGCCGGCGGAGGACACGGTGAAGCACATCTTGTCGTAGATATCCATGAAGGACATCGGGCCGGAGGTGTAGGCGCCGGCGCCGGCGACGAACGCGCCGCGCGGACGCAGCGTGCTGAATTCGTAGCCGATGCCGCAGCCGGCCTTCAGGGTCAGGCCGGCTTCGTGGACCTTGTCCAGGATGCCGTCCATCGAGTCTTCGATGGTGCCGGAGACGGTGCAGTTGATCGTCGAGGTGGCGGGCTTGTGTTCCTGCGCGCCGGCGTTGGAGGTGATGCGGCCGGCCGGGATCGCGCCGCGGCGCAGCGCCCAGGTGAAACGCTCCTGCCAGTACTGCTGCAGCTCGGCGGTGGGCTCGGCTTCGGACAGCGCCTTGGCGACGCGTTTGTAGGTGCCGTCGATGTCGGCATCCAGCGGCGCCCCCTGCTTGGTCTTCAGGCGGTACTTCTTGTCCCAGATGTCCACCGACGCCGGCTGCATCGGAATGTCCTGATTTGCGTCCGTGGTCACCGCTTCAAGCCTCGCCGTGCTCATGCCCTTCGACTCTCCTGTCTTTATAGACCCGCCAGCTGGCGGATCCGTTGCCCGTGCCCCGCCCCCGGCTTCCGACGGGGGCGACGATGCAGGCCGCGCGGGGCGCGCAGCCTGCAGCTTTCTCAATGTGATGGCGTTGCCGCCGGTTCTTGCTTCGTCACGCGCCGCTCCCCTGCCGACGTCGTTGCCCCGTATCCGGCGGCGCCCCTGCGCCACTAGCCTTGGGTTTTCCTGCAATCACGAACCACTAGATCTAGTGGCCCAACCCGATGGACGATAGCCACGCCCCCGGGCCAAGTCAACGCCAAAATTTGCGCCCGGAGGCTTGCGTTTCCGGGCGCCTAGCTGAGATCGCCCGGCAATGCGGGTTCCACGGCAAGCCACGGTTTCCAGCCGTGGAACTGAATGCGGAAATGTTGCAGCGCGGTGCATGGGCAGCGCCGGCAATGCCTCCCTGCCGCCCCCCCGCCCGGGCCGCCTTCAGCCAGGATTGCGCGTGCCATCACGAGACTCGGCAATACTTGTCCCGTCACCAGCCTTGCCCCACGTATCACCGCATGAAGACCGCCACCAAGACCCTGCTCGCCCTGACCGCCGCCGCCGCGTTCGGCGGCTTTGCCGCCACCGGCCTGAACCTGATGCTGGAGCAGCCGGCTGCCGCCGCCCCGACCGCAAGCGCGGCGGTGCCGGCAGCCGCTGCGCTGCCGACCGCCGTCAACGGCACGCCGCTGCCGTCGCTGGCGCCGATGCTGAAGAAGGTGCTGCCGGCGGTGGTCAGCGTGAACACCAAGCAGCGGGTGCGGGTGAACACGCCGTTCGGCGACGACCCGGTGTTCCGCCGCATCTTCGGCATCCCGCAGGAGCGCATCGCGCAGTCGCTGGGCTCGGGCGTGATCATCGACGCCCAGCGCGGCCTGGTGCTGACCAACAACCACGTGGTCGAGGACGCCGACGAGGTGCAGGTCACGCTGGCCGACGGGCGCAGCCTGAAGGCGGAGTTCGTGGGCAACGACGCCGACACCGACATCGCGCTGATGCGCATCCCGGCGCAGAACCTCACCGCGATCCCGGTGGCGAACAGCGATGCGCTGCAGATCGGCGACTTCGTGGTCGCCATCGGCAACCCCTTCGGCGTCGGCCAGACCGTGACCAGCGGCATCGTCTCCGCGGTGGGCCGCAACAACCTGCCCGGCGCGGGCTACCAGAACTTCATCCAGACCGACGCCAGCATCAATCCCGGCAATTCCGGTGGCGCGCTGGTCAACCTCAACGGCGAGCTGGTGGGCATCAACACCGCCAGCTTCAACCCGCGCGGGTCGATGGCCGGCAACATCGGCCTGGGCTTCGCCATTCCCTCCAACCTGGCGAGCCGGATCAAGGACCAGCTGCTGGTCGGCGGCGTGGTCCGCCGCGGCACCCTGGGCATCGACACCCAGGACGTGGACGCGCGCATCGCCAAGGGCCTGGGCCTGGCCGAGGCGCGCGGCGCGGTGGTCACCCGCGTCTATCCCGGCTCGGCCGGCGGCGCGGCCGGACTGAAGGTGGGCGACGTGGTGGTGGCCGCCAACGGCCAGCCGGTGGACAACGCCGAGGCGCTGCGCAACTTCCAGGGCCTGCAGGCACCGGACGCGCGGGTGACCCTGGACGTGCTGCGCGAAGGCAAGCCGCTCAAGATCGCCAGCGGCCTGCGCGAGGCGCCGAAGGCGCTGGATGGCGGCCAGCTGGACGCGCGCCTGGCCGGCGCCAGCTTCGCCGAACTGCCGGAATCGCTGCGCCGCCAGGGCCTGGCCGGCGTGCTGGTGGAGAAGGTGGAGCGCGGCAGCCGCGCGCAGCAGAACT
>Ga0209941_1002185_pt1 | contig 11358 bp, 11 predicted proteins | sample ThiBiot_300_plan_FD_183945 | JGI IMG/M metagenome (GOLD analysis project Ga0209941, IMG submission 183945) | Wastewater bioreactor microbial communities from Cape Town, South Africa - Thiocy_solids_1 (SPAdes) | ecosystem: Engineered > Bioremediation > Thiocyanate > Unclassified | place: South... | reverse complement strand
CGAGCTGGCTTCGATCTGCCGCGTCGAAGCCCTCGACCGGGGGAACCACCCCGCTCTTCGGCCTTTTCCTTGCATCTCTCGCCATCTCGAACGCCATTCCAGTCAAATTAACGGGTCCTGACCCTAGCGGCCAACGGTAAAGGAAAAATCAGCGCCGCCGTTCACGGCTGCGGCCAAATTGCGGCGAAAGGCGCGGTTATTGGCAGAAGGAGGCGCCGCCGCGGCGCGGCTGCAAATCGAGGTGGAGATGCCGTTCGTGGTCGGGATCGCTGCCGGGGCCGAGCACGGTCCTGAACGGCCCGCAGGCGGCCTTGCGGACGTCGTGCAGGAAGCCGGCGTTTTTCCCGGCCGGTTTCGGCTCGACGGCGATCCGGGAGCCGTCTATCAGCGTGAAGCCCGCGATGTCGAGCGCGTTGCCGAAGGCATGCTCGGACATTTTCTCGCCGTTGTGGCGAGGCCGGCAGACATAGGCCGACGCCTGTTGCACCGATTTCAGCCCGGCGCCCAGGTCCGCCTTTGCCGTGGCCGAAACGGTTTCGGCCACGAACCTTGCCGCCGCTTCCGCCATCTGGCAGTTCATCTCGGCGGCGGGGGCAAGGTCGATGCCGGCGCCGAGCGCCCCGACCGTCAGCGGATAGGGGACCGAACAGCCGTTCTCCTCGTCGTGGATGGGCTTTCTTTCCTCGAAGGCGACGCCGAGCGCCTTCAGGCGCTGCCGGCACGCCGCTTCCTGTTTCGGCATCGGATCGATGGGCCGCAGATCGGAGCGCGAATCGGGCTGCCTCGCCTTCTTTTCCGGTTCCTTCCCGGTATCGTCGGGCTGTCGTCGTGAAGGGGCGTCAGCCGGTTTTTGCTGCGGAACGGGGGGATCGGATGGCAGCGTTGCCGGCTGCTCGCCGGGCGAAGGAAGCGGCGCCCTGTCGGGCAGGGCGAGGCTCCCGGCCATGGCCGGGGCGGCGAAAAGAGCCGCGGTGGCCAGGGCAAGGAGCGGGCGGGACGAAACCATCGCGGCGGCAACGTCCGATATCGGCGGTTGGTTGCCGCGCGACGATCACGTTCGATGACCGCGCGTGTCGGGCGTCAGGGAAATCGCGCCGTCAGGAGGAGGCGCCGTGCAGCCTGCGGTCCCAGTTCTCCACCGCCCTGGTCTCGATGCGGCGCGCGGCGAGCATGCGCCACGACTGCGCCAGTTCCGGCAGGGCGGCCAGCGCCGCCAGCGCCTCCATGTCGAGGGTGCGCGTATAAAACAGGTCGATGATGCGGGTGAGCGGCCAGTGCGGTTGAGGCCGCGCTTCGAGCCGCAGCCGGTCGCCGGCTTCGGCGGCGCCTTCCTCCAGCACCCGGTAATACCAGCCGGTACGGCCGCTTTTCTGGACGCGATAGGCCATGTCGGGCCGCTCGAAGCGGGCGTTGAGCCGCCAGCAGGGCTGGCGGCCCTGCGCGACCTGGAGCACGGCGGTTCCCAACCGGTAGATGTCGCCGACGCAGACGTCGGCCTCGGTCAGGCCGAAGGTGGAGATGTTTTCGCCGAACGCAGGCGGCACGGCGTCGACGCCTTCCCCGGCCCAGGCGGCGTAATGGTCGCGCGGATAATGATGGACGGCCTTTTCCGGCCCGCCGTGGTTCTTCCTGTCGCCCTGATGGTCGCCGGCGAGGCCGGTGCGGGTAATGGCCTGCCGCCCCTCCACCCTTTGCTTGCGAATGCCGCTCGGCGCGTTCTGCGGGCCGAGCGGCGCCAGCGTTCCGGTGAATAGCGCCTCGACGGCAACGGCGGCCTTGTCTTCCAGGACGAAATCAAGCGCCAATTTCTTCCAGTCCCTCTTCCAGCCAATCGGCCAGTTGCGGCAGGCCGAGCAGGTATTTCGCGGTGCGCCGGTACGGGCGCTCGCGGGCCGCGGCGAGCGCTTCCGCCCATTCGGCACCGGCATAGTCGCCGCGTCCGATCCAGACAAGTGCGACCAATTCGGCAGCCTCGTCGACATTGAGGTCGCCGATCAGCTCGCGCAGTTCCTCTTCGGCCAGGTTTTCCGTCTTTTCCTCGGCCAGCCCGTCATGCTGGTGAAGGTCGTGGCCGTCGCCGTCGAATTCGACCTCGTGCTCGCTGCCGCTGTCGTAGTCTTCGCTGAGGGCCGCGGCGAGGCCCTTGGCCTTGAGGATGAAGCCGCGCACCGTGTCGGGGCCGATCGAAAGCTCCCACTCCTTTTCCCGACGCTGCGGCACGGCTCCTCTCCGTATCCAGTCCTCGGCCCGATGATACCTCATTTGCCGCCCCCGTCACGTTTCTTTGCCTGCCGCCGCCGGGGCTGATTGACAGGAGGCGGGCTTGCCGTGAAATGGCGCATCCTTTCCCTCACCTGGTTCCAGTCATGGCCGTGCTTCTGTCTCCCAAAGTCCTGCCCATCCTCATGCTCGTCGCCTCGAACGTGTTCATGACGTTCGCCTGGTACGGGCACCTGAAGTTCAAGGCTTCGCCGCTCTACGTCGCCGTCCTCGGCAGCTGGATGATCGCCTTCTTCGAATACTGGCTGGCCGTGCCCGCCAACCGCATCGGCAGCGGCGTCTATTCGGCTGCCGAGCTGAAGACCATGCAGGAGGTGATCACGCTTTCGGTATTCGCCGTGTTCTCGGTGCTTTACCTGAAGGAGGCGCTGACCTGGAACCATGCGGCGGGCTTTGCCCTGATCGCGGGGGGTGCTGCGCTGATTTTCAGGGGTTGAGGCGGCCGCCGGCATTATTTTCGCGGGGCCGGCTTTTTAGGCGTGAAAAGTGTAAAAACATAGCTATATTAGCCGCTGAATCGAAGTGAGACGGTTTGTTGGTTTGGTCCAACGAGCCGTTTTCTTTTTGTGTGGCGCCGCCGTTTGGAGAACGGCGGACGGGCAGAAGGGTCGGACGATGAACAAGGTCCCGATGACGAATGAGGGCTTCGAAGCGCTGAAGGAGGAACTGCGCTGGCGCCAGCAGGAGGAACGGCCGCGTATCATCGAGGCGATCGCCGAGGCGCGCTCGCATGGCGACCTGTCGGAAAACGCCGAATATCACGCCGCCAAGGAGCAGCAGAGCCTCAACGAGGGCCGCATCGGCGAGCTCGAGGACCTGGTGGCGCGCGCCGAAGTCATCGATATTTCCAAGCTGAGCGGCGACAAGATCAAGTTTGGCGCCACCGTCGCGCTCGTCGACGAGGATACCGAAGAGAAGAAGACCTACAAGATCGTCGGCGACCAGGAAGCGGACGTGAAGGCGGGCCGCATCTCGATCTCCTCGCCGATCGCGCGCGCGCTGATCGGCAAGGAAGTGGGCGACACCATCGAGGTCAACGCGCCCGGCGGCGCCCGCGGCTACGAGATCGTCGACCTGCGCTGGCTCTAGGCGCGGTCGGCGAAAGCGATGACGCCGGCCCGCATTGACCTGTCGCGGGTCGAGGTGGTGGTGCCCAACTTCAAGCGGCGCCTGTCGGGCGTCACCAGCACCATCGTCCAGCTCGTGCCGTTGCAGGCGGCCAGGATCGGCGTCGCCACCCTGGGCCCCGGCCTGCCGGACACCTTGCCGAAAATACGCTGGTGGCAGGTGCCGTGCCTGCTCGCGCGGCCGCGCGGCGCGCGCTTCAGGATATGGCATGCGCGCCGCAACCCCGAGATGCTGGCCGGCGTGGTGCTGCGCACTCTCTTGCGCGCGCCGCTGAAGCTGGTGTTCACCTCCGCCTCGCAGCGCCGGCACACGCGCTGGACGCGCTTCCTGATCCGCCGCATGGACAAGGTGATCGCGACCAGCCGCAAGACGGCCGCCTACCTCCAGGTGCCGAACACGGTGGTGATGCACGGCATCGACCTCGACCGCTTCCACCCGGCACCGGATCGCGCCGAGGCGGCGAGGGCGCTCGGCCTCGATCCGGCGCGGCTTTACGCCGGTTGCTTCGGCCGGGTGCGCCACCAGAAGGGCACCGACCTGTTCGTGGACGCCATGATCGCGCTTCTGCCGCTCCATGCGGACTGGTCCGCGCTAGTGGCCGGGCGCGCGACGGCCGAGCACAAGGCTTTCGAGGCGCAATTGCGCGCGAAGGTGGAGAAGGCCGGCCTTGCCGGCCGCATCCTGTTCGTGGGCGAGCACCGCGACATCGAGCGCTGGTATCGGGCGCTGTCGCTCTATGTCGCGCCGCAGCGCTGGGAAGGCTTCGGGCTGACCCCGCTGGAAGCGATGGCGAGCGGGGTGCCGGTGGTGGCGGCCGATGTCGGGGCGTTCTCCGAGCTGATCGAGGACGGTGCGACCGGAACGCTGATTGCGCGCGGCGACCTCGGCGCGATGACCGCTGCCGCCGGGCGATGGATGGCGGACGACGCCGCGCGCGCAGAGGCGGGCGCGGCCGGTTTGCGCCGGGCAACCGAGATGTTCGCGCTGCAGGGCGAGGCCGACAGGCTGATCGCGATCTATGCCGCCGCCATGCAGGACGGATGATCCGGTCCCCGCCGGTATGGCGCCGCCGTTACCGCGAAAGAGCGGCGCCGAGTTCCAGCGGCCCCTCGTCCTTCACCTTGCGGATGGTCAGCGCGGTGCGCACCGTGTCGACGTTCCCGGCCGAGGTGAGCACCTCGATGACGAAGGTCTGGAAGGTGGAGAGGTTGCTCGCCACGCAATGCAGCAGGAAGTCGGATTCGCCCGACACCATCCAGGCTTCGCGCACGATCGGCCATTGGCGCGTCGCCTCGGCGAACACCTTGAGCTCCGCTTCGGACTGGTGCTTGAGGCCGACGAAGCAGAAGGCGACCACGTCCAGCCCGAGCGCCGGCGCGTTGAGCAGGGCGCGGTAGCCGCGGATGATGCCGGCCTCCTCCAGCCGCTTGACCCGCCTCAGGCACGGCGGCGCGGAAATGCCGACGCGGTTCGACAGTTCCACGTTGGTCATGCGCCCGTCGGCCTGAAGCTCGCGCAGGATCTTCCAGTCGATGGCGTCGAGGTCGGCATTGATCGGCATGGCTGCCCTTTTCCCGCGTCGGAAACACCGTATTAAACGAGTTTGCGGGAGCTTCCAGCCATGAAAGGCTCTATTTCGCGCGACAATGCGGCCATGCAGCTTTCCGGGGACACTCGCGCAAGCCTTCTTGGCAGGGCGGTGGCCAGCACATACATTACCGCCGACCCCTGTCCGTTTTCGCCGCGCCCCCGCGGCAGCCCCGTAGAGGCCCCTCATGAATACCAGGCATGCGCCCGTTCTCATCATCGGTTCCGGCCCGGCCGGCTACACGGCGGCGATCTATGCGGCGCGCGCCATGCTGAAGCCGATGCTCGTCGCCGGCCTGCAACAGGGCGGCCAGTTGATGATCACCACGGACGTGGAAAATTATCCCGGCTTCGCCGAGCCGGTGCAAGGCCCGTGGCTGATGGGCGAAATGCTGAAGCAGGCCGAGCATGTCGGCACCGAAATCGTCAACGACATCATCACCGAGGTCGATCTCGACGTCAGGCCGTTTCGGGCCAAGGGCGATTCCGGCACGCTCTACACCGCCGACGCGCTGATCATCGCCACCGGCGCGCAGGCGAAGTGGCTCGGCATCCCGACCGAGCAGACCTTTATGGGCTTCGGCGTCTCCGCCTGTGCCACCTGCGACGGTTTCTTCTATCGCGGCAAGGACGTCGCGGTGGTCGGCGGCGGCAATTCGGCGGTCGAGGAAGCGCTTTATCTTTCCAACCTGGCCAGGAGCGTGACGGTCATCCACCGGCGCGGCGAATTCCGCGCCGAGCGCATCCTGCGCGAACGGCTTCTGACCAGGGAAAACGTCCGCGTCGTCTGGGATACGGTGGTGGACGAAATCACCGGCCGGCCCGGCAAGCCTCCGTTGCCGCCTTCGGTCGAGGGCCTGAAGCTGCGCAACGTCGCCACCGGCGCCGAGACGCTGCTCAAGGTGGACGGCGTGTTCGTGGCGATCGGCCACGCGCCGGCGGTCGAGCTGTTTGCCGGCAAGCTCAGGCAGAAGCCGAACGGCTATCTGTGGACGGCGCCCGATTCGACCCGCACCGACGTGCCCGGCGTGTTCGCCGCCGGCGACGTCACCGACGACATCTACCGCCAGGCGGTCACAGCGGCCGGAATGGGCTGCATGGCGGCGCTGGAGGCGGAAAAATACCTGGCTGGCGTGGAGGTTCATCGGGAAGCGGCGGAATAGCCCCCTAAAAGCCGGATTCATAGGAGAGACGCCAAGACCGATAAGAGGGGAAAAGATGGCGTTGGATTGGGACAAGTTACGCGTGTTTCACGCAGCGGCGGAGGCTGGGTCGTTCACCCATGCCGCCGAGGTGCTGCGCTTGTCGCAGTCGGCGATCTCGCGGCAGGTGAGCGCGCTCGAGCACGATGTCGGCGTGCCCCTGTTCAACCGCCACGCGCGCGGGCTGGTGCTGACCGAGCAGGGCGAACTGCTCTATCGCACCGCCCACGACGTGCTGATGCAACTGGAGAACGTCAAGAACCGGCTGGCCGACACCACCGATACGCCGTCCGGCACGCTGCGCGTCACCACCACCGTCGGACTGGGAACCGGGTGGCTCACGGAACGGTCGAAGGAGTTCCTCGATCTCTATCCGGAGATCAACCTGCAACTCGTGCTCACCAACGAGGAACTCGACCTCACCATGCGGCAGGCCGACTGCGCGGTCAGGCTGCGCCAGCCGCAGCAGCCGGATCTCATCCAGCGGCGGCTGTTCACCGTGCACCTGCATGTTTTCGCGGCGCAGTCCTATCTCGACCGCCACGGGGTGCCGAAATCCGTCGCCGACCTCGACAAGCATCGCATCGTCACCTTCGGCGAGCCGGTGCCGAGCTATCTCTCGGGCCTCAACGTCCTGGAAACCATCGGTCGCCCGTCGGGCCTGAAGCGGGAATCGGCGCTCCAGATCAACGATCTCATGTCCATCCGCCGCGCCGTGAAGCGCGGCGTCGGCATCGCCATGCTGCCCGACTACATGGCGGGCGAGGGGACGGGCATGGTGCCGGTGCTGCCGGAACTGGAGGGGCCGTCCTTCGACACCTTCTTCGTCTATCCGGACGCCATGAAGAACCAGGCCAAGCTCAAGGCGTTCCGCGACTTCATGTTCGGGCTGGCGCGCGACTGGACCTATTGAGCGCGCCGGGCGTTTCGGCCGATTTAAATCGTTCTTATGGGCATTTCTGGCCCTATCGGCACGAATTGCCGATTGGACCACAGCCAGACCCTTTTTGCATGTGTGCATTGCAAAATAGGGCATTGAAACTTGGAGGGGATGGGCACATATAGGGGTCATCTCCTGGACGCGTTCTCCTCCCATTAGCGTCCTTGAGTGTTCCCCTCTGGAGGTTCAGCCCTAACGGGCGCTTCCAATCAACTCAGCCGGATCTCCTGATCCGGCTGTTTTGTTGCCTGAATTGCGCCATGCAAGGCGAAGCCATGCGCGTAACGGTAACGTTCCACCCTTGTAACGTGCGCTTGGCGCCGATTCCGTATTAGTCCGACAATAGGACGCGGTGCGGATCGTCCGGGAGATGGGGGCATCGCCCGGAAGGCCCAGGCTCAGGCAGCCGCCGCGTCCGTCTTTATTCCCGGCCGCCTCCCGACACATGCAGGCCGGGCCGGTGCGGCGGACCTGACGTTGCCTCCCGCGTGCGGTTCGCAAGGAGGCGGCGCCCGGCGAGGCCCGGGCGCCGCCCTTTTCTTCCCGGCAGATCTACGCCGCCTTGCCGTTGGCGTTGTTGAGCGCTTCGTCGGCCAGCCGCCCGGTCAGTTCCGCCATGTGGTCGAAGCTGGCGCGGTAGGTGGCGACGCCGGCGGTGGCCGAGCGCAATTCGATGATCAGGTCGCCGATCTCGGCCTGCGGCATGGTCGCTTCCACCACGTCCCAGCCCGGCCAGCCGTCGCGCGCGTCGTAGCCGAGGATTTGCCCGCGCCGCTGCGGCACCAGCGCGATGATCTTCGCCGTCGCGTCTGAAGGGGTGAGGATTTCGACCTTCATGACCGGTTCGAGCAGCACCGGCGAGCATTGCGCCATGCCTTCCTTCATGGCGAGCCTGGCCGCCATCTGGAAAGCCATGTCGGAAGAATCGACCGCGTGGTAGGACCCGTCCGAGAGATTGACGGCGACGTCGACCACCGGGAAGCCGAGCGGGCCGCCTTTCAGGTAGTCGCGGATGCCGGTCTCCACCGACTGGATGTAGGTCTTGGGCACCGCCCCGCCGGTGATGGTGTCGGTGAACTCGAAGCCCGAGCCGCGCGGCAGCGGCCTGATCTGGAGCACCACGTCGCCGAACTGGCCGTGGCCGCCCGACTGCTTCTTGTGGCGGCCGCGCTGTTCCACCGATTTGCGGATCGTCTCGCGGTAGGGCACGGCCGGCTGGTGGCCCTCGACGGCGATCTGGTTGCGGCCCTCCAGCCGCTCGCGCACGACGCGCAGGTGCATCTCGCCATGGCCGGAAAGCACCGTCTCGGCCGAATCCTGGTTGTGGGTGAGGCTGAGCGAGGGGTCCTCCTCGGCCAGCCGCTGGATCGCCGCCGACATCTTCACGTCGTCCTTGCGCTCCTTCGGCCGCAGCGCGAAGGCATAGACCGGCTGCGGCGGCGAAAGCTCGACCAGCGGCGCGATGCCTGCCTTGGCCGTGGTCAGGGTCTGGCCCGTGCGCACGCCTTCGAGCTTGCCCAGCGCCACCGTGTCGCCGGCGCCGGCTGCGGCGACTTTCGCCTGCTCCTTGCCGAACATCCTGTAGATGCCGGAAACCTTGGCGGTCTGCGCGCCGGGCAGCGTGAACTCGGTGCCGTCGGCGACCTGGCCGGAAAGGATGCGCGCCACCGACAGCTTGCCGGCGTGCGGGGTGTGGATGGTTTTCATCACCTGCGCCACCGCGGCGTCCGTGTCGGCGAGGCCGAGGCGCTTGCGGGTCTCCTCGACGCCGGGCGCGTCGTGGCGGATCGCCTTCAGCAGGCGCAGCACGCCGTTGCCTTTCTCGGCGCTGCCGATCAGCACCGGCGTCACCGAGCCGTCGCGCAGGTCGGCTGCGAGATCGTCGAAAATCTTGTCCTTGGGCGGCTCGATCTCGTCCAGCAGCTGCTCCATCAACTCGTCGTCATGGTCGGCCAGCGTTTCCAGCATGGAAAAGCGCGCCTCCAGTTCGCGCGCCTTGTCGTCGCCGGGAATCTCGGCGATCTCGCTCGGCGCGTATTCGCGGTAGATGTAGGCGCGTTGCAGCGCCAGGTCGATCGAGCCGATGACGACGCCGTCCTTGCGCAGCGGCACCTGCCGCAACAAAAGCGGCACCGTGCTCGCCGGTTGCAGCATCTTCAGCGTGTCGCGCACGCCGGCGACCGCCTTGTCGACCTTGTTGAGGAACAGGATACGCGGCACGCCGAGGTCGTCGAGCTTGCGCATGATGAGTTGCAGCGCCGGGATTTTCTTTTCGTCCGCTTCCGCGACCACGACCGCGAGGTCGCAGGCGGCCAGCACCGGTTCGGCCTCGAAGGCGAACTCGACCGAGCCGGGGCAGTCGACGAAGGTGAGGCTGTCGCCCATGAAGTCGGTGGTGGCGAAGACGGCTTCCACGCTCATGGTATGGGCGCGCGCTTCCGGCGAATGGTCGGAGACGGTGTTGCCGGATGAAATCGGATTTTGGCGGGGGATGGCGCCGGTCCTGGCGAGGATGGCTTCGAGGAGGGTGGTCTTGCCGCTTGAGAAGGGACCGACGATGGCGATGCACTTCGGTCCCGAGCGTCTTCCTCCGGCGCGATACTCCATGACTGACCTCCGCGCGGGCGTTGTTCCCCGGAAGCGGCGGCCGGCCCGTTCGACCGTCGCGGGATTTTTCTTCCCAGCCTTTTTCCATCGTCACATGGGTTGGCGGGCAGGGCAAGGAAAATAGGGAGGGGGGTGCTTGATGCGGCACCGGAACGGGTCGAAACTGGCAGCGAAAGGAGAATGCCCATGAAGATCGTTCCATGCGGCAGCGTGCCGAGCGCCGCTGGGCCGGCCAGCTATTTCACCGGCCGCGTCCGGATCGACCCGATCGTCGGCGCCGAGGCCCCGGCGAGGGTTCGGGCCGCTTCCGTCAGCTTCGAGCCGGGCGCGCGCACCCATTGGCACACCCACCCGCTCGGGCAGACGCTCTACGTGATTTCCGGCGCGGGGCGGGCGCAGGTCTGGGGCGAACCGGTCCGCGAGATCAGGGCGGGCGACACGGTCTGGTTCCCGCCCGGTGAAAAACACTGGCACGGCGCAGCCGCGACCACGGCCATGACCCATATCGCCATGCAGGAGGCGTTGGACGGCAGCCCGGTGGACTGGCTGGAGCCGGTCAGCGAGGCGCAATATGGCGGGGCGTGAAGCGGCCTGTATTCGATGTCAGGGCTTTCGCACCGTGACCCTGGTTGCTTCGCCTGTAAAAAAGCCCGGCGTGAACCGGGCTTTTTCAGAGTCTTTCGAATCGCTTGGCGATGTTATTTCAGGCTGGCCGTGAAGCGCTGGATGCGGGTGCAGGCTTCCTCGAGCAGCTTTTCCGAGGTGGCGTAGGAAATGCGGAAGTTGGGGCCGAGGCCGAAAGCGCCGCCGAACACCACCGCGACACCTTCCGCTTCCAGAAGCTCGGTGGCGAAAGCCTCGTCGGTGTCGATCACCTTGCCGCCCTGAGTCTTCTTGCCGATCAGGTCGGCGCAGGACGGATAGACGTAGAACGCGCCTTCCGGCGAGGGGCAGGAGATGCCGCGCGCCTGGTTCAGCATCGACACGACAAGGTCGCGGCGGGCCTGGAAGATCGCCTTGTTCTTCTTGACGAAATCCTGCGGGCCGTTGAGCGCCTCGACGGAGGCCCATTGCGCGATGGTGCAGGCGCCGGAAGTCTGCTGGCCCTGGATCATGTCCATCGCCTTGATGAGATGGACCGGGCCGGCGGCGTAGCCGATGCGCCAGCCGGTCATGGCATAGGCCTTCGACACGCCGTTCATGGTCAGCGTGCGCTCATAGAGGTTCGGCTCGACCTCGGCGATGGTCTTGAAGACGAAGTCGCCGTAGGTCAGGTGCTCGTACATGTCGTCGGTCAGCGTCCACACATGCGGATGCTTGAGCAGCACGTCGGCCAGCGCGCGAAGCTCGGCCCCGGTGTAGGCCGCGCCGGAGGGGTTCGACGGCGAGTTCATGACCAGCCATTTGGTCTTCGGCGTGATCGCCTTGTCGAGGGCGGCGGCCGTCAGCTTGAAGCCGTTGTCGATGGAGGTTTCGGCAAAGACGGGGGTGCCGCCGCAGATCGCCACCATTTCCGGGTAGCTGACCCAGTAGGGACGCGGGATGATGACCTCGTCGCCGGGGTTCAGCGTCGCCATGAAGGCGTTGAACAGGATCTGCTTGCCGCCGGTGCCG
>Ga0209941_1002184_pt1 | contig 11377 bp, 9 predicted proteins | sample ThiBiot_300_plan_FD_183945 | JGI IMG/M metagenome (GOLD analysis project Ga0209941, IMG submission 183945) | Wastewater bioreactor microbial communities from Cape Town, South Africa - Thiocy_solids_1 (SPAdes) | ecosystem: Engineered > Bioremediation > Thiocyanate > Unclassified | place: South... | reverse complement strand
CATCTTGTTCAGGCGCTGGCCGTAAAAGCCGCCGCCGAGATAGAGATTATATTTCCCCGGCGCGCGGCCGGTCAGCGCGATCTCGGAAATGTAGGGGCGCGCGCAGCCATTGGGGCAGCCGGTCATGCGGATGGTGATCGGTGTCTCCGAAAGCCGGTGCACGGCAAGTATCGCGTCGATCTTGGTGATCAGGTCGGGCAGGTAGCGCTCGCTCTCGGCCATCGCCAGCCCGCAGGTCGGCAGGGCGACGCAGGCCATCGAATTGAGGCGCAGCCCGGTGCCGGCGTTGAGGCCGTCGAGCCTGTATTCCTTCAGCAGCGCGTCGATGGCGGCACGATCTTTCGCCGCCACGTCGGCGATGATCAGGTTCTGGTTCGGCGTGACACGGAACATGCCCTTGTGGCTTTGGGCGATGGCGCGCAGGCCGTCGAGCAGCGGCTTGTCGGGGAAATTGCTAACGCGGCCGTTCTGGATGAACAGCGTATGGTGCCAGCGCCCGTCCTCGCCCTCGGTCCAGCCGATCGGATCGCCGTTGGAGGTAAACGTGTAGGGGCGCGCCTCGCCCAGTTCGAAGCCGAGATGGCGTTCGATCTCGGCTTTGATGAAGTCCACCCCCTTGTCGTCGACGGTGTATTTGAAGCGGGCACGGCCGCGGTCCACCCGGTCGCCATAGTCGCGCTGCACGATCATGGTGGCATCGCACATCTCCAGCACCTTACCGGCCGGCAGGAAGCCGATGACGCTGGCGAGCCGCGGATAGGTCTTCGGCGCCTGGTCGGTGCGACCCATGCCGCCGCCGATGGCGACGTTGAAGCCGGTGAGCTCGCCGTCCTCGACGATGGCGATAAAGCCGAGGTCCTGCGCGTAGACGTCGATGTCGTTGATCGGCGGCACGACGAAACCGATCTTGAACTTACGCGGCATGTAGGTCTTGCCGTAAAGCGGCTCCTCGGGGCCGCTGACCGGCTTGCGCTCCTCGCCGTACCAGATCTCGTCATAGGCGCGCGTCTTGGGGATGGCGTGGTCGCTGGCCTTCTTCGCCAGTGCATGGACTTCGGCATGCAACGCCGAAAGCCGCGGGTTGATCGAGGCCATTACGCCGCGCGAATCGTCGCCGCAGGCCGCCCGCGTGTCGAGCAGCACGTCACGCAGCCCCTGCACGAGCGCGCGCAGGTTCTTCTTGTGGACATAGTGGAACTGGAAGGTCTGGCGAGTGGTGAGCCGGAGCGAATTGCCGCCATAGGCGCGGCCCAGTTCGTCGAGCTTGAGCCATTGCGCCGGCGAAAGCACGCCGCCCGGCAGGCGCACGCGCGCCATGAAGCGGTAGGCCGGCTCCAGCTTCTGGCGGCGGCGCTCGTCGCGGATGTCGCGGTCGTCCTGCTGGTAGACGCCGTGGAACTTCATCAGCTTGATGTCGGTGCCGGGCACGGCAGCCGTCAGTTCGGCCTCCAGCCCGGCGGCGATGGTGCCGCGCAACTGGTCGCTCTCGGCCTTCAGCGTCTCGTCCGGCCCGAGCTTATCCAGCGGCTGCGAGAGATCGCGGCTGCGGTCTATTTCAAGCGTGCTCATCACGAACCTCAGTACACGTCGATCTGGTAGCGGTGGTCGGCCTTGAGCGCGGCGAGGTATTCGCCGGCGGCTTCGCGGCTCAGCCCGCCCTGCTCTTCCACGATGGCGGAGAGCGCCGCATGGACATCGGGCGCGAGCTTGGCGCCGTCGCCGCAGACATAAAGATGGGCGCCCTGCTCCAGCCACACATAGACGCCACGCGCCTGTTCGAGCAGGCGATGCTGGACATAGACCTTGTTCGCGGTGTCGCGGGAGAAGGCGACGTTCATCTCGGTCAGCACCTTGTCCTTCAACAGGGCCTGCCACTCGGTCTGGTAAAGGAAATCGCTGTCGAAATTGCGCTCACCGAAGAACAGCCAGGATTTTCCGGAAGCCCCCCTCGCCTCACGCTCCTGAAGGAAGGCGCGATAGGGCGCGACCCCGGTGCCGGCCCCGATCATGATGATCGGCCTGTCGTCGTCGGGCAGGCGGAAATGGGCATTGGCCTGGACATAGACCGGCACGACGGTGTCGGGTTCGGCGCGGCCGGCGAAATGGCCCGAAGCGACGCCTTCGCGCGCCTCGCCGTTGAGGGCGTAGCGCACGGTGCTGACGGTCAGGTGCGCCTCGTCGGGCGCGTTGCTCAGGCTGGAAGCGATCGAGTAGAGGCGCGGCTGCAACGGCCGCAGGCCGGCGGCGAACGCCTGCGCGTCCAGCCCCTTGACCGGAAAGCGCCGGACGATGTCGATGACGTGGTTGCCGCGCAGGAAGGCCGCGCGCGCCTCCGCGTTCGCCTCGCCGCGCAGGGCCTCTAGCTCGCTCGCACCGCTCAAGGCCGCCCAGTGGTCGAGGAAGCGCGGCGTCGCCGCCGTGATCTCCAGCCTTCCTGCCAGCGCCTCGCCGAGCGCGACCTTCTCTTCCTTCAGAGTTACCGGCGCGCCGGCGTCGAGCGAGAGCGCGCCGGCGAGCGCCTCGACCAGCGCCGGGTCGTTCCTCGGCATGACGCCGAGCACGTCGCCCGGCTCGAAGCTCAGGCCGGAACCGGAGAGCGACAGTTCGATGTGCCGCGTTTCCTTGCTGGACTCGCGCCCCGTCAGCACGAAATTGTCGATGACGGTGGCCGGGAACGGGTCCTTCTTGTCGAACGCCGACGCCTCTGCCGAAGGCGCGGCGGAACTGGCCGGCCTTGCCGCGACAGCGGCCTTGGCGGCTTTCGGCGCCAGCAGGTCGAGCGCCGTCTTCGTCCACGCCGCCGCCGGCTCCTCGTAGTCCACGTCGCAATCGACGCGCTCGGTTAGGCGCTCGGCGCCGAGCTCGGCCAACCGCGCGTCGAGCCGCTTGCCGGCGCCGCAATAATGCTCATAGGTGGAATCGCCCAGCGCCAGCACGGCATAGCGCACGCCCTCGAGGCGCGGCGCCTTGCGCCCTTCCACGAACTCGAAGAAGCCGACCGCCGACAAGGGCGGCTCGCCCTCGCCATGGGTACTGGTGACGATCAGGAGGTCCTGCTCGTCCTTGAGCTTGCGCGGCTTGTAGTCGGCGACGTCCACCAGGGTGGGCACGCCGCCCTCGGCGCGCGACGCCTCGGCCAGCGCCCTGGCGACGCCGGCGCTGTTTCCCGTCTCGCCGGCGTAGAGGATGGTCAGCGAGCGCGATGCGACTGCGGTCGGCACGGATGCGACCGCCTCGTCCAGCCGCACGGGAATCGCCGTCGAACCGCCGAGCGTGCGGGCGTGATCGATGCCGGCGAAATAGCCGCTGATCCACAGCGCCTGCCCCGGCTTCAGCGTCGTTGCCAGGCCGCCGAGGCGCTCCCATTGGTCGGCCGTGAACCCCGGTCCGGGAAAATCGAGTGCCGTCATCTCTATCGCGTCCTGTGCTTCGTCGAGCCGCTGCGCGAGCCGGGATATCCAGTATTTTCAAACGCTTGAACAGGCGGCTCGCATCGTTGGACGGGGACCTTTGCATCGCCTTTTTCGGTGTTTCAAATGAATGATATTGGTAATAGTTAGCAATAAAATTGCATCGAAAAAATATTGAAACGCCCGTCCTACCGATGCGGAAAGGGCGAAACGATCCTTCTAGGAATGGCGACGGGGACGGTCGAAACGTGCCTCGCGGCAGTTTTCACTTTTTTTGACCGGGAGGGGGAAAAGTCGGCTGTGGAAGCCGCTCGTATCGTCCGGCGCCGCCGGATTCGAAGCCAAGCGCTATAGGCTATGGCACAGCAGACCCCCACTCCGGTTTGCTTCGCAAACCACCTCTCTCCCTCAAAAGGGGAGAGGAAAAGCACCACGCTTGTACAAGGCGGTTCCTCTCCCCCGACCGGGGGAGAGGTGGCTCGGCGAAGCCGAGACGGAGTGGGGGGTCGAGCCTTGGTCCCGCCACCCTTCACGGCGTCACGTCGATCGTGCCCTTCATGTTGGGATGGAAGCGGCAGAAATAGTCGATGGTCCCCGCCTTGTCGACAGTGACGCTGCCCGACTTCTTGACGGGAAGCATCACCTCCCAGCCGCCCTTGACGGTGGCCGTGTGGGCAAACGCATCCTTGTTCACCCACTCGATGGTGTCGCCGACCCTGGCCTCGACCCGTGCCGGCGAAAACGCCATCTTGTCGACGGTCACGGTGATGGTCTCGGCCTGCGCGCAAGCCGTGCCCGCCGCCAGCACCAGCGCCGGAAGCACCCAGAAGCGATGGTTCATCGTCCTGCCCTCACTTCAGGCCGGCCGCGACCATCTCGGCGTGCTGCTGGTGGCCCTCGAATATCTTCAGGCCGGTCTCCAGAAGGCTCTTCAGCTCGGCGTTCTCGGCCGACGGGATCAGCACCGTCTTCAGCGCCTCGTTGACCTGCTTATGATATGCCACCTCGTTGTCGACATAGGCCTTGTCGAAGGCAGCGCCGTCGAGTTTCTCCAGCTTGGCCTTCTCGGCGGCGATCTCGTCGGTCAGCGCCTTGCTGGTTGCGTTGTCCTGTGGCGTGACGTTGAGCTTCTTGACGAGGTCGAGCGCCTGTACGTTCACCGCCTCATGGTCGCGCACCATGTCGTTGGCGAAACCCACGACATCCTTGTTCTGCGACTTGGCGATGGCGAGCTTGGCCACTTCGACATCGAGCGCGCCGGCAGTATAGGCGATGTGGGCGATCTGCGGATCGGTCGGCTTGTCGGCGGCATGGGCGAGCGGCGCGGCAAACAGCAGGCAAAGCGCGGCCGTGGCCGCGAGCGGGCGAAAATGCATGGAAGCCTCCTTGACCCGGCGCGCGAAGGGCGGCGGGTACTGATTTCGAGTGAACGTTTCTTTGATGCCAGACCGGGGAAAACGTTCCCGCGGCAAGCGCGGCTTTATGGAAAGGCCGGCCCCTATTCGGCCAGGCCGAGCCGCCCCAGCACGGCGACGGTCAGTCGCTCGCAGCGCTGGCCGGCGAACGGGAAGGCGTCGAGCAGGACCGGACCGATCTGGTCGTCCAGTTGCTTGCGGATCAGGTTGCGGGCGCGGTGCAGCCGCGTCTTGACCGTTTCGGCCTTGATGCCGAGCAGTTCGGAGGTTTCCTCGATGCTCAGGCCCTCGATCACGCGGGCGACGAACACAGTGCGATAGACATCGGGAAGGTTGTCCGTCGCCCGCTCCACGAATTGCAGGATCTGCCGCTGCGCCATCGTCCGCTCCGGGTCGTCGTTGGGAGTGTTCAGGGGAAACTGGATGATCTTGGCTTCGATGGCCGGATCGTCGGACATCGACTGTTCGAGCGCGCGCCGCCTCCTGCGCAGCCGCCCCAGCGCCTCGTTGATGACGATGCGCGACAGCCATGTCGCCAGCGCGCAATCGCCGCGAAAGCCCTCCAGATGCGTGAACGCCCGCACATAGCCTTCCTGGACGATGTCCTCGGCCTCGCCGTCGTTGCGCACGATGCCGCGCGCCAGGCGGTAGAGCCTCTGGTTGTGCGTCTTCATGATGGCGCGGAAGGCGGTGGCGTCGCGCGCCAGCGCCCGGCGCACCAGTTCCATGTCGCCCGGCACGCCGGCAAGCGCGGCGGCGCCCTTCACCCTGTCGGCCATTTCACTTCTCCTGTCATGCGCGATAGGATGCCCTGCAAGACGAAAGGTTCCCGGCCGCGATCCGGGGAACTTTCCGCCGGGTGGAACATCGAACGGTCGAACGGGGCGCCGGCAAGCGGAAGCTCCATACGCGAACGAAGGAGAACCCGCATGGCCGCACAGGAAAACCGCGATCCCGGTCCTGACCTGACGGCAGGAATACCGCTCTCGGCGCTTGCCGGCAAACACCTCCTGCAAGGCCATGTCGGAAAGAAGGCCGTGGTGCTGGCGCGTGCCGGCGACGAGATCTTCGCGGTCGGCGCCACCTGCACCCATTATTCGGGGCCGCTCGGACAAGGCATCGTGGTCGGCGACACGATCCGCTGCCCCTGGCACCATGCCTGCTTCAGCCTGCGTAGCGGTGAGGCGCTGGGCGCCCCCGCCTTCGATCCCCTGCCCCGCTGGAAAGTGGAGCGCAGGGACGGGAAGGTGTTCGTCACCGAGAAACTGGCGAAAGACGAAGCGCCGCCGGAACGCGACAGGAGCCGCGACCCGCGCCGCATCGTCATCGTCGGCGGCGGCGCGGCCGGATTCGCGGCCGCCGAAATGCTGCGCCGCCATGGCTATGACGGCGAGCTGACGATGCTGAGTTCGGACGAGGATGCGCCCTACGACCGGCCCAATCTTTCCAAGGACTATCTGGCCGGAACCGCCGAGGAAGCGTGGATGCCGCTGCGCTCGGACGATTTCTATGCCGACAGCAAGATCGGCCTGCATCTGAAAACGACGGTCGCCGATATCGACACGCAGGCCCATGTCGTCACCACCGGGGACGGGCGCGGCTTTCCCTTCGACCGCCTGCTGCTGGCGACGGGCGCCGAGCCGGTGCGCCTGAAAATCCCCGGCGCCGAACGGCCGCACGTCTTCACCCTGCGGTCCATGGCCGACAGCCGCGCCATCATCGCGCAAGCCGGCAGGGCGAAATCCGCAGTCATCCTCGGCGCCGGCTTCATCGGCCTCGAAGCGGCTGCCGCTTTGCGCGAGCGCGGCCTGTCGGTGCATGTCGTCACGCAGGACACGCGGCCTTTCGAGAAGGTTCTGGGTCCCGAACTCGGCGACTTCATCCGCTCCCTCCATGAGGAGCACGGCGTCACCTTCCACCTCGACGCCACCATCGCCAGCATCGGCGAGCGCACCGCCCTGTTGAGCAACGGCCGCGAAGTGGACGCCGGCTTGGTCATCATCGGCGTCGGCGTGCGGCCGCGCGTGGCGCTGGCTGAAAAGGCCGGCATCGCCACCGATCGCGGCATCCTGGTCGACGAATTCCTCGAGACGGACAGGCCCGGCATCTTCGCGGCCGGCGACGCAGCGCGCTGGCACGACCCCGGCAGCGGCGAGCGCCGGCGCGTGGAACACTGGGTGGTGGCCGAGCGGCAGGGGCAAAGAGCCGCCGAGAACATGCTCGGCCTGCGACGCCCCTTCCTGGACGTCCCGTTCTTCTGGAGCGCGCATTACGACACGGCGATCCGCTATGTCGGCCACGCCACGAGCTGGGACGAAATCGAGATCGACGGCAGCCTCGCCGCCCGTGATTGCATGGTGGGCTACAAGAAGGGCGGCAAGATCGTCGCCGTCGCCGCCATCGGCCGCGACCGCCAGGCGCTCGATTGCGAGGCCGCGATGGAAGCCGTCAGCTAGCCACGCGCGGCCGGCCCGAAGCGGTTGCCACCACGAACGCCTCGACGAAGGTACGCTCGTTGTCGATGGTGGCGACGCGGACGTCGCGGGTGATCTCGACGCGCGCCTGATCGGTGCCGGCATGCCCGGCCAGCTCTATCGCCGCCGCCCGCGCATGCGCCTCGGCGGCCTGCATCGCCTCTTCCTCGGTCTCGAAATCGTCCATCCGCTCGCCGGCGTTCAGCCTGAACACGCCCGGTTCCGGCTGGCTGACGCGCGCCTCGCTCGACATGCGCACCTGCCCGACGACCGCGCCCAGCGCGTTGGCGACGTCGGCATCGCGCGCCACCTCGCATTCGTTGCCGAGCAGCCGCGGCAGGCCGACATAGTGAAGATGGGCGGAAGCGCCGAGCCCGATCACCGGCCGGTCGAGGGCGATCGCAAGCCGGGCCATGCCGTCGCTCAGGCTCACCGCGCGCTGCACCAGCGGGTTGGCGACGGTGTCTTCCCCTTCCAGCCCGTCCTCGGCAAAGACGGTTTCGAGGATGACCTCGGCCGAACGCCGGGTCACCGCCGTCAGCACCATCTCGCAGAACTCGTCGGCGCCGGCGGCGATCAGGCGGCCCTGCCCGTCGCGCCGGCGGCAGAACGCTTCCGCGCCGAGACGGGCGGCGGCGGCCTGCCAGTTGGCCTGGCGGCCGAGCGCGTGGGCGGCGTCGGAAGGGGTGAAGCCGACGACATGCACCAGCCCCCGGCCGACGAGACGGTTCAGCGTCGCCACCTGTGCGTTGGAGGCAAGCAGGCGGTCGAGCGGCGCCGGAGCGGCGCTGATTTCGGCATAAAGCCGCGCCTCGGTGTTGCTCAGGCCCGATTCAAGCCGCTGCGGTACGCCGGTGCGCATGGCGAAGCGCCCGTCGAGACGGCTCGGGACCGGGCTGAGCAGCTGCCGGTTCAGGTGCTTTTCGATGATCTCGCCATGCCGGACGGCAGCGAGCGACAGCGGCACCAGCCGGCGCGGGCCGAGCACGATGGTGGGGATCAGCGAATGCTCGCGCAGCCCGACCTCCGAATCGCCGCCGAGCCCGAAGGTGCGCATGGCGACCGCCTCGACCATGGTCCTCATGCCGCCGACCGTCGCCCCGTCGGGGTCGAGCCGCAGCCGGCCGCCGTCGAGCACCGCGATGTCCGTCGTCGTGCCGCCGATATCGGAGACGACCGCATCGTCGAAGCCGGTCAGGTGGCGCGCGCCGACAAGGCTCGCCGCCGGGCCGGACAGGATCGTCTCGATGGGGCGCGAGCGGGCGAAACCGGCGGTGATCAGCGCGCCGTCGCCGCGAACCACCATCAGCGGCGCGGCGATGCCGCGCTTGTCCAGAAAGCCTTCCGTGGCGTCGATCAGCCGATCGATCATCGAAATGAGCCGGGCGTTGAGAAGCGTCGTCAGCGCGCGCCGCGGCCCGCCGAGCTTCGAGGTCAGCTCATGCGAGCAGGTGACGGGAAGGTCGGTCCTCTCGCGCACCAGCGCGCGCGCCGCGATCTCGTGCTCGGGATTGCGCACGGCGAAATAGCCCGCGATCGCCACGCCGGACACGGTTTCGGCCAGGCCGGGCAGCGCGGCTTCCAGCGCCGAGAGGTCGAGTTCGCCGGCGTTGCCGTGGACGTCGTGCCCGCCCGGGCAGAACACCACCGGATCGCGGCCGAGCGCCTTGGCCAAGCCGCTGCGGGCGAGGTCCTGCTCCGAAAAGCCGATCATGACCAGCGCCACCCGCCCGCCCTGCCCTTCGACCAGCGCGTTGGTGGCGAGCGTGGTCGACATGGACACGAGCTTGATCACGCCTGGCTCGATGGCCGCCTCGCGCAGCACCGCGTCGGCCGCCCCGGAAATGCCTTCCGCGAGGTCATGACGCGTGGTCAGCGATTTCGCCTTCGCCACGACGCCTGTCGCCTCCGACCACAACACCGCGTCGGTGTAGGTGCCGCCCGTGTCGATGCCGAGATAGAGCGAGGGGGCATGGGTAACTGACATTGTCATTTCTATCGCCTGGAAACTGTCGATGACATGGAAGAGGAGGACGGCCTGTCGTCCGCTGACGGGAGGAAAGCCGGCGTCGCCGGCACCGCGACGGTGCCCGCCGGCCGGGCGGCATGTTCAGGCAAAGGCATTGCTCTTGTCCCGGTAAAAATCAAGGCGGCCGACCCGGCGGTCGGCTTCACCGCAGCGTTGATGCAAGGCAAGCATGGCTCATATAGAGTTCAACGCAATTATTTTGTGTGAAGGAATACGACGCCGGATGGCGCATCCTTGCTTTTGCGGCCGCCAATTTCATGCTTTCCTATGAAAAACCGACCCCAGCGACGGCCCTGGGCGGCTTTTGACGTAACGGCACGGAAATTTTCGAGCGATGGTAGCCTGGAACGAATTGACCAAGGACGAGCAGACGGCCCTCAAGCGCATGAACCGCGGCCCCTACCCCGAACTGGAGCCGGCCATGGCCGAGCGGCTGATCGCGCTGGGGCTGGCCGAGGAGCGTCCGCGCGGCGTCGGCATCAACCGCGCCGGGCGCGATCTCGTCATCACCACGCTGCTCGCCGCCCGGGAAACCTGACTATCGACAAAATCCAGGGTCAGGACCCTAGCCCACGACTTCCTTCAGCCCCTGGAGCGCGTCCAGCAGATCCGGGCGGCCCTGGTTGTTCTCCGGGTAGACGGCATAGGCCGGGTAGGTGAATTCGGGCGCGCCCGGCACCGGTTCGAGTTCCCCGCTGGCGATGTGGGATGCGACCGAGCTGCGCCGGAAATAGCCCATTCCGCCGGCGCGCAGGATGTAGCTCAGGGCGAGCGGCCCGAGCCCGATCAGAAGGCCGGTCTCGCCGACGGCGGCCGAACTTGCCTCGTGCTGGGCGGCAAACAGTGGCCCCCAGTCGACATAGACATAGTCCTCGGCATCCACGCTCTCGTTCTCGCTGCCCCTGGTGCGCACCAGGACCAGTTGCTCCTCCTGCAACAGTTCCACCTTGAAACCCGGCAAAAGCTTGGGCGCATAGAGCACCGCTATGTCGAGCACGCCCGTCCTCAACTGGTCGATAAGCTGGTCGGGCACGCCGACATGGGCATGGATGGCGATCTCGGGCTTGGCCTTCTTCATCCAGACCAGCCAGTCGAGCAGCAGCGGGTTCCACAGGCTGAGTTCGCCGCCGACCGCCACCACGCCGGTGCGCCCGAGCGGGATGGCGAGCTGGTGGCGCGCCCTCTCCCATATCTGCACGAAGGATTGCGCGAAACGCACGAACTCCCTGCCTGCCGGCGTCAGGTGCGCGCCGTTGCGGTTGCGCACGAACAGCTGCCGGCCAAGCTCGTCCTCCAGCGTGCGGATGCGCGCGCTGACGGTGGTCTGCGTGACATGCAGGCGCTCGGCCGCCCTGAGGAAGCTGCCCGAATGGACGATTTCCAGAAAGGTCCGGGCGCGATCGATGTCCAAGAAAGCCTCCGCTTAAGTGCAATAATATTGCACCAATGATGCATTTAATTCCATTTGTTTTCCGTATTCAAGCGGAGCACGGTCCAATGAAGGTCACGGTGAGGAGTCTGTCTCCCGCCATGGCTCGAAGTTTTGCGCACCGACGAAAGAGAAAAACCGCCCGATGACCGGCGAATATGCCTCGCCTCCTTGTTTCATGCATGAACTGGACACCGGCTATGCCGGCGTTCCGGCGCGGCAGGACGCGTGGGCGGACGTCTCGCGCTGGCGCAAGGCCGAGCGCAAGCGCCTGCTCGACGCCCGCATGGCGCTCGACGTCGCGGCGAGGCACGACAGCGCGAACCGTATCGCTGCGGCACTTGAGCGCACCGTAAGCAGGATCGGCGGCCGCACCGTCAGCATCTACTGGCCGTTCCGGGGCGAACCGGACCTGCGCGGCTGGGCTTCGCGGGTCATCGAGCGCGGCGGCCGCGTCGCGCTGCCGGTCGTCATCCGCAAGGACTGGCCGCTGGAATTCAGGGCGTGGTCGCCGGGCGACCCGCTGGAGCGCGGCATGTGGAACATCCTGGAGCCGGCGCGCGGCCCGTCGGTGCAGCCCGACGTCGTGATCGCGCCGCTGGTCGGCTTCGACGAGGCCA
>Ga0209941_1002180_pt1 | contig 11396 bp, 9 predicted proteins | sample ThiBiot_300_plan_FD_183945 | JGI IMG/M metagenome (GOLD analysis project Ga0209941, IMG submission 183945) | Wastewater bioreactor microbial communities from Cape Town, South Africa - Thiocy_solids_1 (SPAdes) | ecosystem: Engineered > Bioremediation > Thiocyanate > Unclassified | place: South... | reverse complement strand
GCGACCTCGCGCAGGCCCTTGTCCGACATTTCGAACACGCCGATCTCGTCGGTCGGGCCGAAACGGTTCTTCACCGTGCGCAGGATGCGGTAGTGGTGGCCGCCTTCGCCCTCGAAATAAAGCACGCCGTCCACCATGTGCTCGACCACGCGCGGGCCGGCGATCTGGCCTTCCTTGGTGACGTGGCCGACGAGAACGACCGCCGCTCCGGTCGATTTGGCGTAGCGGATCATCGCCTGCGCCGCCGCCCGCACCTGGGTCACGGTGCCGGGCGCCGAATCGGCGAGGTCGGTCCACAGGGTCTGGATCGAATCGAGGATGACGAGGTCCGGGCGCCGTCCGTCGGCGATGGTCGCCAGAATGTCCTCGACGTTGGTTTCGGCGGCAAGCTCCACCGGCGAGGCGGCCGCCCCCAGCCGTTGCGCCCGAAGCCTGATCTGCGCCACCGCCTCCTCGCCGGAAACGTAGACGACGCGGTGGCCCTTGTCGGCGAGGGCTGCGGCCGCCTGCGTCAATAGCGTCGACTTGCCTATGCCCGGATCGCCGCCGACCAGAAGCGCGGAGCCGCGCACGAAGCCGCCGCCGGTGGCGCGGTCGAGTTCGCCGATGCCCGAGGCGATGCGCGGCGCGTCCTCGATGTCGCCCGAAAGCGTGGTCAGCGCTACCGCGCGGCCTTTTCGCGCGCTGCGCATCGCCGCCGGGCCGGAGCCGATGCCGCTGTTGGTGCCTTCCTCGACCAGCGTGTTCCACTCGCCGCAGGCGTCGCACTTGCCGGCCCAGCGCTGGTGCACGGAGCCGCAATTCTGGCAGATGAACTGGACGCGGGGTTTAGCCATGAGCTTGGTGCGAGGCACCCCCCTCTGGCCTGCCGGCCATCTCCCCCTCAAGGGGGGAGATCGGATGACCGCAACGCCGAAGCTTGTGATCTCCCCCCTTGAGGGGGAGATGGCCGGCAGGCCAAAGGGGGGTGGGAAGCAACGAAAAATTCGTCAAAGAACTACTCGAACCGCTCCGGCAGGTGGCTGTCGTCGGCGAGGTCGAAGAAGCGCGTGAACTCGCCCTGGAAGCCGAGCGGCACCGTGCCGGTCGGGCCGTGGCGCTGCTTGGCCACGATCACCTCGGCCTTGCCGCGCGCATCGTTCATCTCCCCTTCCCACTTGATGTATTCCTCGGTGCCGAACTTCGGCTCCCTGTTCTTCAGGTAATATTCCTCGCGATAGATGAACAGCACCACGTCGGCGTCCTGCTCGATGGAGCCGGATTCGCGCAGGTCCGACAGTTGCGGGCGCTTGTCGTCGCGGCTTTCCACCTGGCGCGACAACTGCGACAGCGCGATGATCGGCACGCCGAGTTCCTTGGCGAGCGCCTTGAGCCCGGTGGTGATCTCGGTCACTTCCTGCACGCGGCCCTGGCTCGCCTTGGCGGAGGAGCCCTGCATGAGTTGGATATAGTCGATGACGATCAGGTCGAGGCCGCGCTGGCGCTTCAGCCGCCGCGCCCTGGCCGCGAGCTGGGCGATCGAGATGCCGCCGGTCTGGTCGATATAGAGCGGGATCTTCTGCATCATCTGCGAGCAGGCGACCAGCTTTTCGAAATCCGTCTCCGAGATTTCGCCGCGCCTGATCTTGGAGGAGGGGATTTCCGTCTGCTCCGAGATGATGCGGGTGGCGAGCTGTTCCGACGACATTTCCAGCGAGAACAGGCCGACCACGCCGCCGTTGGCCGCCTTGAAGGTGCCGTCGGCCTGCTGCGCCGGCTCGTAGGCGTGGGCGATGTTGAAGGCGATGTTGGTGGCGAGCGAGGATTTGCCCATGCCCGGGCGGCCGGCGAGCACGATCAGGTCGGAAGGCTGCAAGCCGCCCATGCGGCTGTCGAGGTCGCGAAAGCCGGTCGCCATGCCCGAAAGCCCGCCGTCGCGCATATAGGCGGCGTTGGCCATGTCGACGGCGGTCTTGACCGCGTCGGTGAAGCTCTCGAAGCCGCCGTCGTAGCGCCCGGTCTCGGCCAGCTCGAACAGCCGCCGCTCGGCGTCCTCGATCTGGTCGGAAGGCGACATATCGACCGGCGCGTCATAGGCGATGTTGACCATGTCCTCGCCGACCGTGATCAGCGCGCGCCGCGTGGCGAGGTCGTAGATGGCGCGGCCGTAGTCGGCGGCGTTGATGACGGTGACGGCCTCGGTGGCGAGCCGCGCCAGATACTGCATCACCGTCATGTCGCCGACCTTCTCGTCGGCGGGCAGGAAGGTCTTGAGCGTCACCGGGTTGGCCATCTTGCCCATGCGGATCAGCTCGGCCGAAACCTCGAAGATCCGGCGATGCAGCGGCTCGTAGAAATGCGCGGCCTTCAGGAAGTCCGAGACGCGGTAGAAGGCGTCGTTGTTGACGAGGATGGCGCCGAGCAGCGCCTGCTCGGCCTCGATGTTGTTCGGCGCCTCGCGGTAGAGCGGCGTCTGCGCCGCGCCGAATTTCAGTACTGCCTCTGCCATGTCATCCCCGACTCGTGCCCCGCACCTCGATACCAGAACGAAACGGGCGGGTGCTGATTTATGTGCGCCGGCTTCGGCCGAACCGGCATTACTTCCCGCGATTCACAGGCTTGCGATTCCGGTGGAAAGAATCCCGGTTGACTCGGCGAAAACAGCAGGAAGTATTTTATTCATTATAGAACAAAAAAAGAACAGACTTCAAGGGATTCGACGATCCGAAGCGGATTCATGGCTCGAAGGCATCGCCCCAGTCCGCCCGGCGGGCTGCCTTGAAGGCGGGGCCGTCGCGCCTGGTGAGCAGCTTTTCCTCCGCGCGGCCGTCCGGCCGGCAAAGCTTCAGCGCCACCTTGCCCGATCCGGTTTTCGGGGGAGCCAAAACGCGGGAAGCGTGCGATGCGGCGGGACGGCGGGAGGCTGCGACGAAAATGAACTTCTCGTCCTCCCACGGCACGTCCGCGTCCTTGGTGAGCCGATGGATGCGCGAGCGGGCGACGCGCCGCGAAAAGTGGCACCAGTCCGGCGCGGCGAGCGGGCAGGGTTCCTGATGCGGGCAGGGGGCGAGGATGTGCGCGCCCGCCTCGGTCAGGTGGCGGCGGGTGTCGAGGATGCGCCGCCAGCCGGCCGGCGTGCCCGGCTCGACGATCAGCAGCGTGTCCAGCGTCAGGCTCCACAGCCGTTCGATCAGCCCCGGCCGCGCCGCCGGCGCGATCTCGTCGAGCAGATAGGAGGCGGTAACGAGTTCGGCAGGCCGGCCCGCAGGCGAATCGAGCGTGGCGTCGGCGTCGATCCAGGTCGCCTCGACGCCCAATCCGGCCCGTTGCGCCAGCGATTCGCCGGTCTGGCGCGCCGCCGCACTTGCCTCCACCAGCGTGGCCCGGGCGAGGCCGGGCCACAGTTCGGCCGCGGCCCAGACGACGGTGCCGGGGCCGGCGCCGATGTCGAGCAGGGTTTCGGGCGAGAAGTCCGGGCGGGCCTGCCCGAGCGCGTCCAGGCTGGCGCGCACGGCGGCGTAGGTCGCCGGCATCCGCGCCGCCAGATAGGCCTTGACCGCAAGCTCGCCCGCCATGTGCAGGCGGTCGTCGCGCAGTTCGGCGCGGTAGCGGTCGGACAGCGTCCTGGCCGCCTGCCGCAGGGCCTGTTGCGGCGTCTGCTCCAGCAGGCCGTCCACCGCCTGCCGCAAGGGTGCCGGCAGTTCCATGGCGCGGGCGCCCTTGGCGGACGGCTATTTCGCGCCCGATGTGCGGCGCCGGGAGGCGGATTTTTCCCTGGGCTTGTCGGCCGGCGCTTGCGCCGCCTCGCCGGACCGGTGGCCCATCTCGTGCATGGCGAGCGCCTTCTCGGCCTTGCCGATATAGTCGCGGGTCATCGGCAGCACGTCGTTCCTGCGCGTCAGCTGGATCTGGAAGTTGACGAGGTCCTGCCAGCGGAACGAGGCTTCCGAGCCGGAGAGGTAGAACTCCCACATGCGGCAGAAGCGTTCGTCGTAGATCGCCTTGACCTTGTCGCGGTTGGCCATGAAGCGCTCGCGCCACGCCTTCAGCGTCTCGGCATAGTGCAGCCGCAGGATTTCGACGTCGGTGACCGCAAGGCCGGAGCGCTCGATATGCGGCATCACCTCCGACAACGCCGGGATGTAGCCGCCGGGGAAGATGTGCTTGCGGATGAAGGCGTTGGTGGTGGTCGGCGGCGCGGTGCGGCCGATGGTGTGCAACAGCATCACCCCGTCCGGCTTCAGCAGCGTGGCGCATTTGTCGAAGAAGGTGCGGTACTGGGTGACGCCGACATGCTCGAACATGCCGACCGAGACGATGCGGTCGAACCGCTCCGACAGGTCGCGGTAGTCGCGCAGCTCGATATGGACGTTGTTGTCCAGCCCCTGCGCGCGCGCTCGCTCGGTCGCCACCTGATGCTGCTCGGTGGAAAGGGTGACGCCGAGCACATTGGCCTCGAACGACCTGGCGATGTAGATCGCCAGCCCGCCCCAGCCGCAGCCGATGTCCAGCACGTTATGCCCGGGCTGGATGCGCAGCTTTGCCGCGATGTGCCGTTTCTTGACCAGCTGCGCCTCTTCGAGCGTCATGTCGGGGCGCTCGAAATAGGCGCAGGAATACTGCATGTCCTCGTCGAGGAACAGTTTGTAGAGGTCCCCCGACAGGTCGTAATGCGCCTCGACGTTCTTCTTCGAGCGCCGCTCCGTGTTCCACTGCTGCAACGGCCGGATCGCCATGCGCGCCGCGTTGAGGAGCCTGCCCGACAGCGAGCCGATCCACGAGATGCCGATATTGTCGTATACGAGGTGCAGGAAGCTCAGCACGTCGCCTTCCAGGAAGTCGAGCTCCTCGTTCATGAAGGCTTCGGGAAGGGCGAGCGAGGGATGCATCATGATGGCGCGTTCGGCGCGGTGGGTATGGATGACCATGTGCACCTTCTGCCCGGACCCGTCGCCGAAGCGGCGCGTGATGCCGTCAGGGCCTGTAATGCGCAGGTCGCCCTTGTGGACGACCTTTTCCACCATCCTTTGCAAAATGATATTCATCGCCGGACCTCAATCGGAACGTTATCGAAGCACGATTGTGATAAAAGCGCAGGCCGTTGAAAAGTTCCAGCCCAAACAAAAAGCCGGACGCATGCGCCCGGCTTTTTGGTCCAGTTCCAGCCTTTTGTCAGGCAAATGAGCCGGTCAGGCCTCTTCTTCGCCTTCGAACTCGGCGTTCGGGTCGAAGAAGCTGTCGGGGCGCGCGTTCTCGTTGATGTCCTCGCCGTAGATCGCTTCCGCGGTCGTCAGCGTCTCGCCGTTGGCCTGGCGCTCGGCCTCGTCGCTCGAACGGGCGATGTTGAGGGTGATCGTGACCTCGACTTCCGGGTGCAGCGCGATCGCCACGTTGGTGAGGCCGATGGTCTTGATCGGGTGGTTGAGCTCGACCTGGTTGCGGTTGACGCTGAACCCTTCCGAGGTCAGGAGGTCGGCGATGTCGCGGGTGGACACCGAGCCGTAGAGCTGGCCGGTCTCGCCGGCCGAGCGCACCGCCACGAAGCTCTTGCCGTCGAGCGTTTCGGCGATTTTCTCGGCTTCGCTCTTGCGCTCCAGGTTGCGGGCCTCGAGCTGGGCGCGCTGGCCCTCGAACTTCTTCTTGTTGGCTTCGTTGGCGCGCAGCGCCTTGCCCTTGGGCAGGAGGAAGTTGCGGGCAAAGCCGTCCTTGACCTTGACGGTTTCGCCCATCTGGCCGAGGCGGGCCACGCGTTCGAGAAGAATGACGTCCATTGTTGTCTCCATAGGTGCCATGCATGGCGGGTCAGGGAGACAGTCAGGAAGGAAGGGCGCCGGGCGCCGGTTTCGCTGTCCTGCCTGTCCGGGCAGTTAGGGCTTAAGGCCCAACTCGGGAAGAACCGCCCCCGAAGCGGTAGGGCAAGGCCGGGGCGGCGCGAAAGCCGCCCCGGAGGATTCGTCAGCGGACCACGTAGGGCAAAAGGCCGAGGAAGCGGGCGCGCTTGATCGCCTTGGCGAGTTCGCGCTGCTTCTTCTGGCTGACGGCGGTGATGCGCGACGGCACGATCTTGCCGCGCTCGGAAATGTAGCGCTGCAACAGGCGCACGTCCTTGTAGTCGATCTTCGGTGCGTTGGCGCCGGAGAACGGGCAGGTCTTGCGGCGGCGGTGGAACGGACGCCGGGTCGGGATCTGGTTGATGTCGACCATTATTCTGCGCTCCCTTCAAAGCTGCGCTGCGGGCGCGGGCCACGGTCGCCGCCGCGCTCGCCTCCACGGTCACCCCTGTCGCCAAACGAGCGCGGGCCACGGTCGCGATCGCCGAAGCCGCCGCGCTCGGAGCGCTCCTCGCGCTTCTGCATCATCGCCGAGGGGCCGTCCTCGTGCGCCTCGACCTTGATGCTCATGAAGCGCAGCACGTCCTCGGAGATGCCCATCTGGCGCTCCATTTCGCTCAGCGCCGCCGGCGGGCAGGTGATGTCCATCAGCGTGTAATAGGCCTTCCGGTTCTTGTTGATCCGGTAGGTGAGGGACTTCAGTCCCCAGTTCTCGACCCGGCCGACCGAGCCGCCGCCAGCGGCGATGACACCCTTGAAACGCTCAACGAGTTCATCGACCTGCTGCTGCGACAGATCCTGCCGGGACAAAAACACATGTTCGTAAAGAGCCATATTGTTCTAATCCCTTTCTTCGGTTTCTTCCGGTCCCGGCGGCGAGAGCCTCTGCAACTTCTCTGATCCGGCAAGCCTCGTTTCGAGGATGCGGAGAAGAAAGGAGCACGACGAGATGGTCGAGAGCGGAGACACGGGAGGCGGACGCCTTTTGGCTTCACACGGCGGTTTTCTTTCGGGAAAACCTCCGGCCCTCCGTTCAGCCCCCAGCTGGGACCGGCAGATGGCGGCTCTATACAGGATTTGCGGCGCAACGCAAGCGCCGCCTTGGCGGTATGGCCTAGCGTCGCCCCGCCGTGACCGCGATCCGCCCGATGCCGAGGACGATGTAGATGCCGAAGAACAGCGCCAGCGCATAGCCGAAGCCGTTCGGGCCGGCGATGTCCATGCCGATGCCGATCGCCTGCGGCCCGAGCACCATGCCGACCCCGTAGCACAAAACGAAGGCGGCGTTGGCCGACGCCAGTTCGTGGCCGGAGAGCTTGGAGCCGAGATGGGCGAGGCCGACGGTGTACATGGCCGCGACCACGCCGCCCCACACGAACAGGAGCGCCGACATCAGGTGCCAGTCGGCGGCAAACAGCGGCATGAAGGCGGCCCCCGCCAGCCCGACCACCGCGCAGGTGAGCAACAGGTAGCGGCGGTCGCGGATGCGGTCGCTGATCATGCCGATCGGGATCTGCAAAAGCACGTTGCCGAGCCCGATCATGGTGAGCAGCAGGGCTGCGTCCGCCTCCGAATAGCCTATCCTGTTGCCGTAGACCGGAAACAGGGCGAAGCCGCCGGTTTCCACCGCGCCGAACACCAGCACCGCCGCCGTCGCGCTCGGCACCAGCCAGATATAGCGCAGGAAGCCGCCTTTTTCCTCGCCGTTGGCCTGGAGCAGGGGGCTTTCCCTGCGCGCCGCGATGACCGGGATGGCGGCCAGCGACACCAGCGCGACGGTGACGCCGAACGGCAGGAAACCCGCGCTGCCGAGGCGCGAGAACAGCCATGGCCCGGCGGCGAAGCCGAGCGACAGCACGGTTGCGTAGATGCCGAGCACGAGCCCGCGCCGGCGCGGCGGCGCCGAGGCGCTGATCCAGAATTCCGAAAGGATGAACAGTACCGTCAACGCCAGGTGCAGGGCGACGCGCAGCGGAAACCACATCCAGAAGGCCGGTGCGAAATAGAAGCCGACGAAGGCGAGCGCTCCCGTCGCGATCATGGCGAGCATGGCCCAGGCGACGCCGATGCGCCGCGCCATCGGCGTGGCCAGCGGCGCGGCGGCGATGGAAGCGAAGCCCGCGACGGCGGTGTTCAGTCCGATCATCGAGGCCGAGTGGCCGCGCGTTTCGAGGATGACGCTGAGCAGCGGCATGCCGAGCCCGATGGCGATGCCGACCACGCTGATGGCGGAAATGGCCGCGACCATCGGCAGCCAGTGCACGGTTTCTTCGAGATCGGATCGGGTTTCGGCGGCCATGGATACTCGACTGCTAGAGAAGGCCGCGCACGAAGCGGTTTCGCACCTGCCGGAAGAAGGGCACGGCTGCGCCCGGCCGCAGCTGCGAATCGACGGCGAGCCGCATTTCTAGTTCCTCCAGTATCATCCGGGTGATGGCGGGGATATCGGCCCGGCGCGCTTCGTCGAGCGGCAGCCACACCAGTTCCTCCAGTTCGTTGCTCGGCCCGCCTTCCGCAAGCTCCGCGGCTACCTCGCTGCGCCACACGCCGAGGAAACGCGTGTCGAAGCGGCGCACGCGGCCCGGCGGGGTGATGGCACGGGCGACGAAGCGCACGGCCTGAAGCGAGGGGCGCACGCCATGGCGCGCAAAACCCTGCCAATCCGGCCTGGTCGTGGAAAAAGCCCCTCTTTCCCCGATCAGGAGCCCCGCTTCCTCGTAGGTTTCGCGGATCGCCGACAGCGCGATGGCGCGCGCCCGCGCCGCGCTGGTGAGGCCGGGCCGCGCGCGAAGCTTGACCTCATCCTGCGGATGCAGGCCGGTCGCGGTCTCGACGCGGCTGTCCGACGGGTCGGTGCGTCCGCCGGGAAAGACGAATTTTCCGGGCATGAAGGCGTGGCGGGCGCTGCGCCGTCCCATCAGCACGCGAACCTCGCCGCCGTCCCTGCGGTCGAGCAGGATCAGGGTCGCGGCGTCGCGCGGCCGTTTCGGGCCAGGCCCGAGCGCGCCGTCCTTGCGTTCCGCCCTGTCGATTTCCGCCTTGGTCATCTCTGTCATGACGGCACGACCTAGCCGAAACGCTGGCCGCGCGAAAGAGACGTTCGGTTGCGCCAGCCGAACCTTATGCCTCGGGGTGCTCTTCGAAGTGGTCGGGCTCGCCGCCGAAGCCGTGCATGTAGAAGGCCCATTGCAGGCCGATGACCGCTCCCTTGATCGGTTGCAGCAGGGCCAGCGCCAGGATGATGGTCATCGGCACCCAGACCGCGATATGCAGCCACATCGGCCAATAGGTCGTCATTTCGACGGCCATGAAGCCGGCGACGACGATGTGGCCGACGATGGCGATCACCAGATAGGCGGGCAGGTCGTCGGCGCGGTGGTGGAAAAGCTCCTCGCCGCAAACCGCGCAGTGATCGACCGGCTTGACGAAGGCCCGGAACAGCTTGCCCTCCCCGCAATGCGGGCAGCGCCCGAAGAAGCCGAACTTCATCGCCTGCCCGAGCGGACGCGGGGTGCGGCCGGATTGATTCTGGCCGCCGAAAACCTGCTCTTCCGCCGTCGGTACGCTCATGTCATCGTCTCCTGCCGCGCGGCCCGTTGCGCGGTTGCGCGGCGCGGCTGCGCTGTCTCTGGCCCTTGGCCTTGTGGAACGAGCGCCTGGAGCCGGGCAGCGGCTTGGGTTCGCTCAGCATCTCGAAGCGCATGGCGCCCGCCATCGGCGCCACCTCGACCAGCCGCACCTCGACGCGGTCGGCAAGCTGATAGCCTTTCCCCGTCCGCTCCCCGAACAGCGACCGGGCCGCTTCGTCGTAGATATAGTAATCGTCACCCAGGGATGACACCGGGATAAAGCCATCCGCGCCGTACTGCGGCAATTGGACAAATAGTCCCGACTTGGTGACGCCCGAGATGCGGGCGTCGAAACGCTCGTCGATCCGCTCGGCGAGATAGCCGGCGACCAGCCGGTCCACCGTGTCGCGCTCGGCCGCCATCGCCCGCCGCTCGGCCGCCGAGATCAGCGCGCCGACGTCCTCCAGCCTCGCCTCCTCGTCGCGCGTCAGCCCGTCCGGGCCGAGACCGAGGGCTGCGATCAGCGCACGGTGCACGGTAAGGTCGGCGTAGCGGCGGATCGGCGAGGTGAAATGCGCGTAGCGGTGAAGATTGAGGCCGAAATGGCCGATATTGGCGGGCGAATATTCCGCCTGGCTTTGCGAGCGCAGTACCACTTCGTTGACCAGCGCCTCGTTGTCCTGCCCGCGCACCCGTTCCAGGATGGCGTTGAACTGGCCGGGCTTCATCTGCGGCCCGCGCGCCAAGGACAGGCCGATCGTTTGCAGGAACTCGCGCAGCAATTCCTGCTTGGCGAGCGAGGGCGCATCGTGGATGCGGTAGATCAGCTTCTGCTTTCTTGCTTCCAGCGTCTCGGCCGCGGCCACATTGGCCTGGATCATGAACTCCTCGATCAGCTTGTGCGCGTCGAGCCGTTCCGGCACGATCACCTTGTCGACCGTGCCGTCTTCCTTGAGCAGGATCTTGCGCTCGGGCAGCTCGAGCTCGAGCGGCTGGCGCGTATCGCGGCCGCGTTTCAGCACCGCATAGGCGTCCCACAGCGGTTTCAGCACCGTATCGAGGATCGGGCCGGTCTTGGTGTCCGGAGCACCGTCGATCGCCGCCTGCGCCTGGCTGTAGGCGAGCTTCGCGGCCGACTTCATCATCACCCGGTGGAAGGCATGCCTGAGCTTGCGGCCATCGGCCGAGAACGTCATGCGCACGGCCATGGCCGGCCGGTCCTCGCCTTCGCGCAGCGAGCACAGGTCGTTGGAGATGCGCTCGGGCAGCATCGGCACCACGCGGTCGGGGAAATAGACCGAATTGCCGCGCTTCAGCGCCTCGCGGTCGAGCGCCGTGCCGGGGCGCACATAGGCGGCGACATCGGCGATGGCGACGGTGACGATGACGCCACCGACGTTCCTGTCGTCCGTATCCGGCTCGGCGAACACCGCGTCGTCATGGTCCTTGGCGTCGGCCGGGTCGATGGTGATCAGGGCAATGTCGCGGAAATCCTCGCGGATAATGCCGAAGGTGTCGCGTATCTTACCCCCACCCCTCACCCCTCCCCTCAAGGGGGAGGGGGATTCTGGGACGTCGACGCCCCCCTCCCCCTTGAGGGGAGGGGTAAGGGGTGGGGGTGCCTTGGCATCGACGGTCACCGGCTTCAGCGCTTCGGTTTCCGCCAGCACCTCGGCCGGGAAGACATGCGGGATGTCGTGGGCGTGGATGGCGATCATCGAGACCGCCTTTTCGCTGGTCAGCGAGCCGAGCACGGCAATCACCTTGGCGCGCGGCAACCCGTAGCGGGCGGCGCGGATCGGCTCGACCTCGACCAGGTCGCCGCTTTTCGCGCCGTTGGCAAATTCCTTGTCGACGATGAGTTCCGGCTGGCGCCGCTCCACCGGCTCGATGCGGAACGTGCCGTCCGAAAGCGCGCGAAAGACCCCGAGCACCGCGTCGTTGCGCTTCTCGAAAATCTTCATCACCCGGCCGGTATAGGCCGGGCCGGACGGGTCGTCGGTGGGAAATGTCTTGG
>Ga0209941_1002175_pt1 | contig 11415 bp, 6 predicted proteins | sample ThiBiot_300_plan_FD_183945 | JGI IMG/M metagenome (GOLD analysis project Ga0209941, IMG submission 183945) | Wastewater bioreactor microbial communities from Cape Town, South Africa - Thiocy_solids_1 (SPAdes) | ecosystem: Engineered > Bioremediation > Thiocyanate > Unclassified | place: South... | reverse complement strand
ACGCCATGTCGACCACACGCCCCAAGGGCCAGTCTCTGGCCGTGATGTTGCTGCTCGTTGCGCTTTTGGCGCCGACGTTGTTGCTGGTCGCGGTCTGCGGCGCGCGGGTGGGCGTGTGGAGCGCTGACTTCAGTCTGGGCGTGCTGGCCCTGAAAGCGGGGCGGGTGCTGGCCTATCTGGGCTTGGCGGCCGCCCTGACCGCCTGCCTGATGGCGTTTCGCGAGCGTCGACTGTTGGGGATTGCGGGAGCGGCCCTGGCGATCGCAGGCGTGACCCTGGGCGGCTATCTGGTTCAGGAGCGCCGTTTCACCGATGCTCCGCGCGATGTGGCGACCGATCCATCGGAGCCGCCGGCCTTCGCGCGTATTCTGGCGGTGGAGCGGCGCCTTGCGGGCGTGCCCGAAACCCGGCCTCAGGCCTGTGAAGGATTGAGTTCCGCGCCGACCCAGGTCGCGCCGGAGACCGCGGCCTGGGCGCTCGAAAAGGCGGGGTTCACGGTTCTGGGCACGGCGCCTTTCCGTGTGGATGGGCGCAAGGAAGGCGCATGGTTCGGCGTGACCCATGATGTCACTGTCCGGATTCGTCCTGGCCGCACCGACGTTCGCGTCGCCGGGCGCGACAGCCTTCAGGTCGGGGATGAGGCTTGTCGTCTCGCCAAGGCCGTCGTTGCAGAGCTGAGGCCTTAAAGGGCTGGATCGGTCAGTCGCCAACTCGCGGCCATCTCTGGCTGAGGGGATGCCTGGACGCGTCCCTCTTTCTCCAGCTTGATCAGATGGGCGAGCACAGAAAGGCTGGCGGCGGGCCACAGTCGCGGATCGACGGCGGCGTATAGCGTGGGCACCATGTCCGCGATCATCTGGTCGCCTGACGCGAGCCGAGCCATGATCTGGGCCTCACGCTCCAGCCTGTGGTCGCGATAGGCCTTCAGGAAGGGGGCGACCTGGGTGATCGCCGGGCCGTGCGTCGGCCATATCGTCGAGAAACCACGCGCCAGGACTGCGTCCAGGCTGTTCATGTAGTCGGCCATATCGCCGTCCGGCGGAGCCACCACTGTGGTCGACCAACCCATCACATGATCGCCGCTGAACAGGGCGTTCTCCTGTCGCAGCACGAAGGCCATATGGTTGGAGGCGTGCCCTGGCGTGGCCATGGCTTCCAGCGTCCACCCGTCGCCCTCGATCCATTCGCCTCCGGCTAGGAGCACGTCAGGGCGGAAGTCGGCGTCATCATCCTCATCCAGCGCGGCTGAGACGTGCAGGGGCCGCTCCGGCGGTCGAGCCGCGAGGATCGGCGCGCCGCCGACGGCCTCGGCCAGCGAGCGGGCGAGGGGGGCGTGGTCGCGATGGGTGTGCGTCACAAGGATGTGGCTGACCACGCGGCCTTCAATAGCGCGCAGCAAGGCCGAAAGATGAGCGTCATCGTCCGGTCCGGGATCAATCACTGCCACTTCGGCGGCCGGCAGGCTGCGTCCGACGATATAGGTTCCTGTACCTGTGAAAGTGAATGGGCCCGGATTGTCGGCGATCACGCGTTGAATCAACGGGGAGACCTGATCGCGTCGCCCGTAGGCGAAGTCGAACTGACGGAGATAGGGGATCATGGCCAGCCTCCCTGCGTGTGCGAATCCAGCAGCCGCTTCTCCACAAAGGAGAGCGGCTCGCACCATAGCCGGACTCGAGAGTGAGTGCGTGCCGTTTGCCTTTTTAGACTACTGCCGCTTGACGCGAACTGCCCGGCTCTTGCCGGCGGTTAGCAGGTAACTGCCCAGAGCTGCACGGCGCACCCTGACTTCCATGCCGCTCCGATTCTGGAAACGGACAGGCGCAGAATCGATCTGCCGCCATTCGCCGCCGTCAGCCAGACGGAAGGTCCATTTGCCCTCCTGATCCTGACCGGCGCTCACTAAGGTCGTTTCAACGGAGTCGACCTCCGGCTCAGCATCCGTCCCGCCGCCGCCTCGGCTGAAGAGCGCAGGAAGGGCTGGAGCGCTGAAGCCGAAGAGCTGGCGCCGTGCTTCGCGAATCTGTTGGCGCTCCATCACCACCAGTTCGCCTTGGCGTTCCGCCGTATCCAAGGCGTCTGCCGTTCGGTCGAAGCAGGCCAGGCGAACGGCGGCGTCCGGCATGGCGCGACATTCGGCAAGATCGTTCAGGAGCGTCGAACGTTCAGAGGATTGAACTTGCGCCAATGTGTCGCAGCTGAGGCCAAATGTGCCGATCGCCGCGACGCAGAAGGTCAACATCGTTCGCATTTTTGGCGCATCCCGAAATCATGACTTTGAATGTGATGGATCATCGCATGATAGTTGATGTTGTGTCACCAGAGTCATTGCGTGGCGAAATTGCGACATGCTCGAGGCTCAATCGTGAATCTCATGTAATTTGCGTGGCCTGTAGTCGCATGTCGTGGCTACCTTTTGTCCGGGTATCGGGCGCGCGTCCAAATTGGGCGACGGTCGAGATTATCCCGTGGTCGACGGGTGGAGGGGGACTTCATCAGAGTCGTCCGCAACTTAGGAGGATAAGCTTTGAATTTTCAGGTCAAACGTGAACGTCTGTTGACGTCGACGATGATCGCGGGCCTTGCGCTGGTCGGCTTCGCCGCCCCGGCTGCAGCCCAGACCACGCCGAATCCCGAGGCCGATCAGCCGAGCCAGGTTAGCGACATCGTCGTTACCGGCTCGCGTCTGCGCCAGCCGAATCTGACCACCACCAGCCCTGTGACCCAAGTCACGGGCGAAGACATCGACGTTCAGGGCGTGACCCGCGTTGAAGATCTGGTCACCCAACTGCCTCAAGCCTTTGCCGCTCAGAACTCGACGGTCTCCAACGGTGCCTCGGGTACTGCGACGGTGTCGCTGCGGAACCTAGGATCGTCGCGCACTCTGGTGCTGATTGACGGCAAGCGGATGGGCTATGGCTCGCCGCAGGACGATGCGGCTGACTTGAACCAAATTCCTGGCCAAATGGTTGAGCGCGTCGAAGTGCTGACCGGCGGCGCCTCGGCCGTCTATGGTTCGGACGCCATCGCTGGCGTCGTGAACTTCATCATGCGTCGCAACTTTGAAGGCATCGAGATCGACGCCCAGTACGGCTTCAATCAGCACAACAACGACTATGATGGTCCGGGCAATGTCCGCAGCGTTATAGAGCGGCGCGCCGCCACTAATCCGTCCAATTTCAAGATGCCGGATGATAACGTCTACACAGGCTTCAGCCGTGAAGTGAACATCCTGATGGGTGTGAACGCGCCGGACGATCGCGGCAATATCACCCTGTATGCCGGCTACCGCAAGAATAACAAAGTTCTTGGTCGTGACTACGACTATTCCGCCTGCTCTTTTGGCGCGCCAGCAGCGGCAACGCCGAACGAATTCACCTGTGGCGGGTCGGGAACGTCCTATCCGGGGCTGTTCTCTGACTTTGGCGGCAATGAGTTCAAGGTCGGCGGCGTTGACATCAACCCAATGCCTGGATTCGACCTCACGGTTGGAAATAGTGGGTTCCGTAACTACAGCGGTGCAACGGACGCTTATAACTTCGGACCTCTGAACTATTACCAGCGCCCGGATGAACGTTATACCTTGGGGGCTTTCGGTCACTATCAAGTCCATGATAAGATCGAACTTTATACGCAACTGATGTTCAGCGACTATTCGACAGTCGCTCAGATTGCGCCGTCTGGAAACTTCTTCGGTGAGTTCAGGGGCGGATTCCGCACGACGGACGGTTCATCATTCGTGAATTGTAACAATCCGCTTCTGAATGCTCAGCAGTCTGCTGCGATCGGTTGTGGTGCACCGGCACTGGCGGCTTACAATACCTTTGTGTGGATGAACCCGGCCACCGAGGAGTTTGAACTGTCGGACGCATCCAATCCGGATGCTGTACGTCTTCTTGATGATCCGAACTATGTTCCGATGTTCATTGGTCGGCGGAACATCGAAGGCGGCGGACGTCAGTCGGACATGCGCTTTGAATCGTACCGCGGCGTGATCGGCGCTCGAGGCGATCTGAACGACGCGTGGAGCTATGATCTGGCGATCCAGTATTCGCGCGCCCAGTACAACGAAATATATCGCAACGAATTTTCAAACACCCGTTTGGCTCGAGCTTTGGATGTCGTTACGGACCCGAATACAGGGCAGCCTGTGTGCTCGTCTGTTTTGGCGGGCATTGATGCGGACTGCATTCCCTACAACATCTTCGCCCTGGGCGGTGTAACGCCGGAAGCGCTCAACTATCTGCAGGTTCCGCTTGTTTCGACGGGTTGGACGACGCAACAGGTCGTGACGGGCTCCATGACTGTCGATCTCGGCTCCTATGGGGTTCAGAGCCCCTGGGCTTCGCGGGGCGTGCAGGCGGCGTTCGGCGCCGAGTATCGTCGTGATGCTCTGGATCTGACGCCAGACGTGTCGTTCACCTCGGGCGACGGCGCCGGTCAAGGCGGTCCGACGCTGGGCCTCAACGGCGCCAACCAAGTCTACGACGTCTTCGTGGAAGCGCAGGTGCCGATCGCTGAAGGCATGGCCTTTGCCGATCAGTTGTCGGTTGATCTGGCTTACCGTCATTCGGAGTATGACTTGGGCGGCGGTACGGATTCCTGGAAGTTCGGCGCCGACTGGGCTCCGGTGCCCTCAGTTCGTTTCCGGGCGAGCATGCAGCGCGCGGTCCGCGCGCCGAACGTGATTGAACTGTTCACCGCCCAGGGCTTCAGCCTGTTCGACATGGACAACGATCCCTGCGACGATCTGAACGACGATGGCGTTGTGAACGGCAGCATCCCTGCGGCCTGTATCGGCAACAACGCCTGGCAGGTGTCGCAAGCCCAGTCTGAAAGCGGCGCGCTCAATAGCCCGGCAGGCCAATACAACTTCCTGCGCGGCGGTTCTGCCGATCTTCAGCCGGAAGAATCGGACACCTTGACTCTGGGGGTCGTGTTCACGCCGGAGTTCCTGTCTGGCTTCAACCTGACGCTGGATTATTTCAAGATCGAGGTAGACAACCTCGTGTCCTCGATTGGCGCGCAGAACTCGCTCGACGCTTGCTACACGGCTGGCTTCCAGACTGCGTGTAATAACATCGAACGGAACGCAAATGGTCAGCTTTGGATCGGGTCGGGCAATGTGCGTGACTTGAATACCAACATCGGCGGTTTGAAGACGTCAGGCGTTGATATTGCGGCGAACTACAACGTCGACCTGGCTGATTTCGGTTGGGGTGAGGTTGGGCGGTTGGGTTTCGCCATGGTCGGCACCTGGATCGACAAACTCGAAACGGACACCGGTCTTGGTTTTGCAAACTCGGTGTATGACTGCGCCGGATTCTACGCCAATCAATGCGGCGTTCCGAACCCGGAATGGCGTCACCGCCTGCGCGTTGATTGGGGCACCCCGATCGAAGGCCTGAACCTCAACGGCACCTGGCGCTACTATGGCGCGTCTGAGGTGGCTGTCCTGGGGGCTGATGGCAGCTTGAACAACGCTGCGGCCAGCCGCTTGGATCGTGAGCTGGATTCGATCAACTATTTCGATCTGGCTGGCACCTGGCAGGTTCGTGACAATGTGTCGCTTCGTGCGGGTGTGAATAACGTCTTTGATACCGATCCGCCGTTGTCTTATAGTGTTGGCACCACTGGTAATAACAACACTTATCCGCAAATATATAATGCTATGGGGCGTTACTTCTTCTTTGGCGTAACGGCCAACTTCTAGGGCGATCCTAGCAAACAAATAAGGTGGCGGCGGATTTCGTATCCGCCGCCATTTTTGTTTCGAAAGGCTGTTTTTGTAGGTTACTCGCGCCGCACGCGGACGGCTCGATTTGAGCCGAGATTAAGAAAATAGCTGCCTAGTGCCGCCTTGCGGACGCGAACCTCTTCCCCTTGGCGGGCCCTAGGGTTGGCGACACGCGTGTTGTCGATCTGTCGCCATGTCGAGCCGTCTGCAAGGTGGAAAACCCAGGCCCCGTTCGCAGCGGCGGTGGCGCGCTCCAGCGTTGTCTCCAGGCTTTCTATGGCATCTCCTCCGAACATGGCCGGAAGGTTAGGCGCGGAGAAGCCGAAGACCGCTCTCTTGGCGGCGTCAACCTGCGCGCGCTCCATGATCACAACCTCACCGCTGTTCGCTGCGGCGCGTAGAGCGGCCATGCGCTCGTCGTAACAGGTCAGTCTTTGTTCGTTTGCGGTGAGGCCCTGACATTCGGACAGTCTTTCGAAAGCAGTGGGGCCGATTTGGGCCTTAGCGCTTCCGGCGATGAGCAGGGAGAGGGTGATAACGGCCGAAAAGCGGCAAATGGGGGGGGATATTGTCAACATTTCCATGATTTTTGAAATTCTTTTTTAAGTTGAAGGGTGGTTTGTAAGTGTCAATTTCTAGGCTATTTGGATGCATATGTGGCGATTTTGAGACACGTGAGGGGCTAACTCGCGTCAATATCGTAAAGGTCAATGAACAAGTTCAAATATGAAGATAGATGCAAAGTCAGCCGCGGTTTCGAATCGCTAGAAATTGAGGCTGGGTTGGGGGTGTCGGCGTTTTTGGGAATATCCGCTTTCCGCTGCGCTCCTTCATTTAATGGAGGAAGAATTGATTTCCATGGAACATCGCAAGCGATTGCTAGCGACCACGATGATTGCCGGAGTGGCTGCTATCGGCTTCGCTGCGCCTGCGTTCGCGCAGAGTGCGCCGCAGGAGGAGGTCTCCCGCGTTGATGAAGTCGTGGTGACCGGCTCGCGCATCGCCCGTCGCGATGCGGTCGCCGAGAGCCCGATCCTGACTGTCCAACAGGAGGATATGACGCACTCCGGTTCGACTACGGTCGAGCAGTATCTCAATACCCTGCCGCAAGTGACTGCAGGCCTTAGCTCGCAGTCGAACAACCCGAGCTCGAATGGCCGCGCCTTTATCGATCTGCGCGGTCTGGGGTCTGGCCGTAACCTGGTGCTGATGGACGGCCGTCGTCCGATGGGCTCGACCGCTGGCGGCACGGTCGATGTCAATACCATTCCTGCGGCTCTGATTGATCGCGTCGAGATCATCAGCGGCGGCGCGGCCTCGACCTACGGTGCGGACGCCGTGTCGGGCGTGGTCAACTTCATCATGAAGAATGACTTCGAAGGCATTCAGATCGACTCCCAATACCGCCTTACCGAAGAAGGCGACGGGCAGGAGTGGGGCACTGACATTACCTTCGGCGGCCAATTCGGCGACGGTAAGGGTAATGCGGTTTTCAACGCCAGCTACTTCAACCGTGAGGTCATGTACAAGGGCGCGCGTGATTTTGCTTCGCAAGCCTCTACAACGACGGCGATCTTCCCTGGCGGTTCGGTTGCGCTAGGCGCTAACACGCCGACGCAAGGGTTCGTGAATGGCCTCTTTGGCGGTCCGAACAACTGCGACGCTTCGGGCGGCTGGGCCGGTTTCGGATTTAATCCGGATGGAAGCCTGTTCTGTACGGGTCTGGAAACGAGCAGCGTCTACAACATGTACGGCTATAAGGGGCCGGAATCTGCTGTAGCCACGAATTTCGCGCCGAACATCTTCTCGTACAACTTTGAGCCGGACAACATCCTGGTCCTGCCGATGGAACGTTGGAACCTGTTCACGCGCGTGAACTATGAGCTCAACGACCACTTCAAGCCTTACGTCCAGGCGCTGTACACCAACTATAACGCCAAGCAGGAACTCGCTCCGACGCCAGCCGGCGGTTCGACGGGCTGGAACGTGGCGGTCAGCAATCCGTTCATTGGATCGCAACTAGGATCGCTTCTGGCGGCGCGCGCTCGTCCGAACGATCCGTTCGCCTTCTCGAAGCGCTTCAACGACTTGGGCGGCCGTACTGGCTTCAACACCCATGACGTCTGGCAAGTCCTGTTGGGCACCAAGGGATCGCTGCCCCGCACCAATACCTGGACCTATGATGTCTATGCTTCGTATGGCCGCACATCGCTGAACGAAATCCAAGGCGGAAATGTTCGGCGCGACCGCGTCGGCCAGTTGCTTGGTCATATCGACGCTAAGGGGGCGACGGAAAGCCAGGCCGCCTATGACGCGCGCGTCGCCGCTTTCCGGGCTCCGACGGTCGCTCAGCAAGCAGCCCTTTCTGGCGGCGCTTGCCCTAACGGCCTCAACCTGTTCGGCGCCGCGCCGATCGATGCCAGTTGCGCGGCTTGGGTCAGCCTTGAAGCCAAGAACCTGACCGTTGTTGAGCAGTCCGTGGTTGAAGCTGTTGTCAACGGTGATCTGTTCCAACTGCCCGCCGGCCCGGTTCAGGGTGCTTTCGGCGCTAGCTATCGTGAACTGGATTTCGACTTCCGTCCGGATAGCGGGCTGCAGCCTGGTCTAGTGGCTGGTTTCAACCAGCAACTGCCGACTTCGGGCTTCTTGAACTGGAAAGACATCTTCGCCGAACTGTTGGTGCCGGTCGTTAAGGATGTAGCTTTCGCCAAGGATGTGTCGCTGTCCCTTGGCTATCGTGTTTCGGAGAACTCCCATTCGGGCACGACCAATAGCTGGAAGGCCAATCTTGAGTGGGAAGTGAATGACTGGCTCCGCGCACGCGGTGGTTATCAGACGGCGGTTCGCTCGCCGACGATTTCGGAACTGTTTGCTCCTCAGGTGAACAACTTCCCGTCCTTCAACCGCCTCGATCCGTGTGACGTTCGTTTGCCGGCTACTGCAGCATACAGCCGCAATGGCCCGAACGGCGCCAAGATCGCGCAACTGTGCCAGACGCAGTCGGCTGTGGCTGGCGGCGCCAACTTCACCTGGTCGGGTCAGATTCCCGCAATTACGGGCGGCAATCCGGATCTGAAGCCGGAAGAGGCCAATTCTTGGACCGCTGGCTTCGTGGCGCGTTCGCCGTTCAGCACGGGCGGTTGGGCTGACAGCCTCTATCTGTCGGTGGACTATTGGTCGATCAAGATCGAAGACGTTATTGCTTCGATCGGCGTCGGCACGATCGTTCAGCGCTGCTTCAACCTGGATAACGCGAACCCGACCTACGACCCCAACAACGATTGGTGCCGTCTGTTTGAGCGCAACCAAGCCAACGGCTCGGTGCAGAATGTCGTCCAACTGTCGCGTAACCAGGCGATGACGGAAACCAGCGGCGTTGACTTCAACTTCGGCGTTGGTTTCGAACTGGGTGGCGCTGGAGCGTTGGACTTCAACGTTCTGTCGACCTGGGTCGAAAAGTACGAATCCCAGACCACTCCGCTGGATCCGGTGCGTGACTTTGTTGGCACCATTGGTACCGGCACGGTGTCGGCCACGCCGGAATGGCGTCATACCGTCAGCACGAGCTGGCGCTTGGACCCGTTCTCGGTCACGGGTACGGCTCGCTTCATCGACGAGATGGTGCATAGCAACACCGTCACGGGCGGTTCCGGTACTGGCGTGGATTCGATGTGGTATTTCGATCTGCGTGCAACCTATGACGTGAATGACGCCGTGTCTCTGCGTGTGGGTGTGAACAACCTGTTCGATGAGCAGCCGCCGCTGTATTCGCCGAATATCCAGGCAAACACCGACCCGTCGACCTATGATGTTCTGGGTCGCCGTTACTTCGTGGGCCTGACTGCGCGCTTCTAATAGAAAAAATATCTTGAATACTGGACGGCGGATCGATTGATCCGCCGTCTTTTTTATGAGCGTTGGCTTGCTGAACGGACGCACCTTATGGGCGCCGAGAGACGAGACGAAGCGAGTGTCGTCATGTTGAAACGACACATTACGATGTTGTATAGTGGATAATTTGAAGGGCGGGCGGCGCGCCACTCCCTCATTTCTGAGAAGGAGTGGCGCGAGTGACGGGGCTCGAACCCGCGACCTCCGGCGTGACAGGCCGGCACTCTAACCAACTGAGCTACACCCGCGTTTCTCTCCCCGCGAGGAGGAGAGGAGGGGCGAATACGGTTCGTCGCGCTTTCGGTCAAGCGCATTGTGGCGCTTTTGCTAAAAAATCTGCGAATTCAGACTCTAGCGGCCGCAATCCAAGCCGTCGGCGTCGGGTGGAACCGCGCCGCCGCCGCCGAGCGCCTTCTGCATGAAGACGACGTCGCGCCAGCCGTCGAACTTCCACCCGGCGTCGCGGAAGGCGCCGACGTGGGCGAAGCCCGCCGCTTCATGCAGGGCGATGGAGCCGGTGTTGGCGCTGTCGCCGATCACCGCCACCATCTGACGCATTCCTAAAGCCTCGCAGGCCCTAAGCAGGGCGTCCAGCAGCGTCTTGCCGATGCCCCGTCCGCGAAACGCTTCGGCGACGTAGATCGAGTCCTCGACCATGAAGCGATAGGCCGCGCGCAGGCGATAAGGCGCAGCATAGGCGTAGCCCGCGACCGCTCCGTCGATTTCGGCGACCAGAACCGGCAGACCTAGGGCTGCGGGTGCGGCTAAGCGCGCTCGCATTTCATCAGCACTGGGGACGTCCAGTTCGAACGTCCCCGTGCCGTTCAGCACGCTGTCGGCGTAGATGTCCGTTACGGCCGCCAGGTCGGCTTCCGCGAACGGCCGGACGATCACGCCTTTTCCCAGCCTTTCTCGACCGCCCAGACGGCGAAGGCGTAGTCGTGGGCGATGTCCTTCAGATAGTCGAAGCGGCCCGACGAGGCGAAGTGACCCGCCTCCATGTTGATCTTCAAGAGCACCGGCTTGCCCGAGGTCGAGGCCGGACGCAGCTTGGCCACCCACTTCTCCGGCTCCCAATAGGTGACGCGCGGATCGGACAGGCCGCCGGTCGCCAGCAGGGCCGGGTAGGGCTTGACCTCGATCTGATCGTAGGGGCTGTAGCTCAGCATGTAGTCGTAGGCGGCTGCATCCTCGAGCGGATTGCCCCATTCAGGCCATTCCGGCGGGGTTAGGGGCAGGCTGGTGTCGCTCATGGTGTTGATGACGTCGACGAAGGGCACGCCGCCGATAACGCCGGCCCACAAGTCCGGCCGCATATTGGTGATGGCGCCCATCAGCAGCCCGCCCGCCGAGCGACCCTCGGCGACGATGTTTCCGGCCTTGGTGTAGTTTTGCGCGATCAGGTGTTCAGCGGCCGCGATGAAATCGGTGAAGGTGTTCTTCTTGGTGAAGCGCCGGGCGGTCAGGAACCAGTTCCAGCCCTTGTCCGAGCCGCCGCGGATGTGGGCGATGGCGTAGATGAAGCCGCGATCGACCAGCGATAGTCGGTTCGTCGCGAAACTGGCCGCCATCGGTATGCCATAGGAACCGTAGCCGTAGAGCAGCAGCGGCGCCGAGCCGTCGACCGGCGTGTCCTTGCGGCGCAGGACCGTCACCGGCACCAGTTCGCCGTCAGAGGCCGGGGCGTTCAGCCGTTCGACCACATAGTCCGCCGGATTGTGGCCCGAGGGGATTTCCTGAACCTTGCGCAGGGTGCGCTCGCGCGTCTTCAGATCGTAGTCATAGGT
>Ga0209941_1002173_pt1 | contig 11426 bp, 4 predicted proteins | sample ThiBiot_300_plan_FD_183945 | JGI IMG/M metagenome (GOLD analysis project Ga0209941, IMG submission 183945) | Wastewater bioreactor microbial communities from Cape Town, South Africa - Thiocy_solids_1 (SPAdes) | ecosystem: Engineered > Bioremediation > Thiocyanate > Unclassified | place: South... | reverse complement strand
AGAGCGTTCTCGCCTGGCTCGATACCCTTTAGCGGCAAGGAAATAATGTGGAGGAGATCACACACCATCCCCGCATAACACCGGAAACGTGGTGCTCCTTCACATTATGATCTGCTGCTGATTACTGGAGTAATGGCGAGCTCGCCATTACTCCAGCCAGGCGGCAATGTAATCGGCATGGCGCACGGTCGGCACGATCCCGAGCGAGGCGCAGCAAAAGGCGGCGTTCATCTCGGCAATCAATTCCTCGAAGGCATACTTCTTCGAGCCGAAGGAGCCCGAGAGATCACGGCCCAGCCGGTGCGGTGCCCCGCTGGCATGCCCCAGCTCGTGCAGGGCGGTCCTATGCCAGTTGATCGGCTCGAAATAGGCCTGCGGCGGCGGCACCTGCACATAGTCAAGAGCCGGCATGTAGAAGGCCCGGTTGCCGCCGATCCGGAAGTCGATGCCGGTGGCCTCGATCAGCGCTTCGACCCTCGGTTCGATCAGACCAGGCGGCGGGGGCGGCGCGATGACGGCGACCTCTTCGGGCAGCCCGTCACACTGCGCGGCGTTGAACACCGTGAAGCGCTTCAGGAAGGGGATGGCCTGGGCTTCCTCGCCAGTTTCGCGGGCTCGCTTCTTCTCCTCGTCGGGAATGAAGCGGTCGGCATAGACGACCGTGGTGCCGCGCTCGCCCTTGCGGACGTTGCCGCCAACGCTGAGGGCCTGCCTGAAGGTGAGCCAGCTCTGGCCGGGGAAGCCGTGCTCGATCACCGCGCCCCAGAGGATCAGCACATTGATGCCGGAATAGCCTCGGCCAGTGGCCGCGTTCCTCGGCATCGCGAGCGGCGCCTTCGCCGCCGCAGTGCCCCAAGGCTGGACCCAGGGCACACGGCCGGCCTCCAGCTCGGCGATGATCTTGCCAGTGATTTCGTCATAGAGGTTCGCCCGGTCGGAGCCGGAACGAGCGCTGCGGTCATGTCTGGACATCGCGGATCTCCGCGACGGGTGCCGGGAGCCTCTCTCCCGACCCTCAACCCGTCACGGCAAACCGGTCCGCACTCTCACTCTCGCTGGGTCCGGGCTAAGAGCGCAGAATCGCATCTACGGGAACACGGCTTTCCGGTTCCCCACGTCAGGGATGGAAGCCCGGTAGGGGGAAGACCCGCTTGCCGGGGCTTCAGCTCTGCCGACAGCCCGGCCCGAAGGGTGACGCTCAGAATTCCTGTTACCGGAAAACCTTGCAGCCAGTCTCGATGGGATTATCGCGTATCTGAGATGCGCGATAATCCTTGATTGCCTGAGCGAGATGTGTGAATATCGCGCATCTGAGATACGGGACAATTCATGGCGATCCACCTTGTGGGCGAAACCATCGACGCGAAGCGGGCGCACCATCGTGCTCAAGCAGGGGAACTGACCCAGCTTGTCCGCGGGGTCTATGTCGAGAGCGATAGCAATATCGAAACCGAGATCCTCGGTCACGCCGTCCGGGTCGCCCATTATCTCTACCCCAACGCCTATCTGTCGTCAGCGAGCGCCGTTTTGCTGGGGCCAGCGCCGGACGGACGGCTGTTTATCAGCGGACGGCGTAATCAACGTACGCGCCTCCGCACTCTTGAGATCATCCAGAACGAAGCTCCGCCCAATCCATCGACGGCAAGCGCCGTGATCGGCGACGATCTGGGCGAATTGCGGGTGGACGTGTCCTCGCCGCGCCAGCGGTTTCTGGAAGCTTTTCGTCTGAGGAGCGAACACGCCAGCGCGATCACGGCCGAGATGCGCACTCAAATGGCGGCCCGCCTGGTCGAGGAGTATGGTTCACCACAGGCCGCAGCAGATGCGGTTTGGGCGCTGGCTCGCGAGAATGGCTGGTATCGCGAGGGCGAGAATGCCGAGCGTTTCCTCCTGGTGCAGCCCGGCGCGGGCAAGGCCCCGGTCAACAAGGCCGCGCTTGATCTTCTGGTCGCTTGGCACGGCGAGCCGCTCGGCCGACTGATCCATGACGGCTTCGAGTGGCGCTGGAAGCCCCGGAAGCGGAGCGGGCCACCGCTTGTACGCGAGACCACGCCGGGAAAGCTTCCGGCCTTCATCGAATCGCTCTTGCCTGAAGGCTGGCTTGCCCAGGTTCTGCACGAACGCGACGAACGCGAGGCGCTTCGGAGCGGCCGACGCTATATGTCCAACATCGCGATCGTCCAGAGCTCCGACGAACTGGCAGCCTTACCGGCGGATGTTCTCGTGACGCCGCTCGCGGCGTTCTTCGAGAAGGGCCGCTTCACCGGACGCTACGCAGGACCGGCGCGCGGCGAGATTGAGGAGACTTTCGAACAGAAGCTCGCGCAAATCTTCGCGCGGGCCGAGACGCCACGCCTGTCGGGCGTCCAGATCAAAGCGCCGATGAGCCTGCTCTCCGATGGCGCTCTCGTGCCGGCTGTAGACGAGCCGTTCACGCACATCCTCAAACCCGCTGGCACCGCAGGGTTCGAGACGCTGCCGATCGTCGAATGGCTCTGCCTCGAATTGGGCCGCGCCGCCGGCTTCGACGTGCCGGCGGCGGCGTTGATCGAGATGCCCGATGGGATGCCGCCAGCTTTGCTGGTTGAGCGTTTTGATATCCGGCGCGGCGTCGAGGACCAGCGCCGTTTTGCGCTGGAAGACTTCTGCTCGATCCTCGATCTGCCGACTTCGGCCAAATATGACGGCACCATCGAACGCATGGCGAAGGGTCTCCGGCCGCTATCGACAGATCCGGCGGCCGACCTCACCATTCTTTTTCGTCGCGCCATTTTCGCTTGGCTGATCGCCGATGGCGACATGCACTTGAAGAATCTCGCGATGCTGAAGACGGCCGACGCCGGAGCCAAGACATTTACGTCAGTCCGGTTTGCGCCGCTCTACGATGCCGTCACCACCCGGGTGTTTCCTGGCCTTGCCGGTGACCGCATGGCTCTGAAGCTCAATGGCAAGGATGATCGACTGGGCCAACAGGACTTCCTCGCTCTGGCGCGGACGATCGGTTTGGCGGCGGGCGAAGCGGAGGCCGCCTTGGCGGACCTGGCGAAACGCCTATCAGAGCGCGCGGCAAGGCTGACTTTGCCGGAATTTGCGGGTGGGTCGGAGGTGGCAAGGGCGGCGCAGGACAAGGTAATCGCGATCCTCACCGATCGATTAGTTTCTTTCGGTCGCTAAGGGAATTCCGGTAATTACTAGACTATTTAGGTAAGGCCGGAAAAACGTAAGGTAAAAGAGCCGAATTCAGGGGGACTCAGTGGATATCTTCGATCTCGATCAGGCTTTGATAGAGCGGTACGAATCGTTCGCTCGTTCCTTTTCGGAGATCCGTGCGCCCGAAATCCGGGCGCAAGTTGATGCCGCCTATGCCGACCAGCGTTTCTGGCCCGAGCCTCTGATTACTATCAATCCCCGCTTTGAGGCAGGAGCCTCGGTTGACCAGCTCGTCGCTCAAGACGTGCTCGATCCCGCCCTCAGAAAAATCTTCGCGGCCGGCCCGGATCGAATGCCGATCAAACTGCACCGCCACCAAGAGCGCGCTGTTGCCAAGGCCCGAAATGGCGAAAGCTTCATCGTGACCACGGGAACTGGGTCCGGAAAGTCGTTGTGCTTTTTCTTGCCGATTGTCGATGCTGTCGTTCGCGCACGGCGGGTTGGTGAGGCACCCCGGACACGTGCGGTAATCATCTATCCGATGAATGCCCTCGCCAATAGTCAGCTTGAGGAGCTTGAAAAATTCATCGGTGGATCAGGGCTCGAAGAAGGGCTGCGTCCAACGTATCGGCGATATACGGGCCAGGAGAGTGAAGCGGAGCGCCAAGCCATTGCTGCGGCCAAGCCTGACATCCTGCTGACGAATTTCATGATGCTCGAACTGCTGATGACGCGTCAGGACGGTCTTGATCGTGCCGTCATCGCCAACGCCGAAGGCTTGGATTTCCTGGTACTCGACGAGTTGCACACCTATCGCGGTCGGCAAGGCGCAGATGTTGCGATGCTTGTGCGTCGCGTGAAGGATCGACTGGTCACCGGGCAGAAGCTGATATGCATCGGCACGTCGGCAACGATGTCGAGCGCGCATGACGAGATAGAACGAGCGGGAGCCGTTGCCCGTGTCGGCAAGCTCATTTTTGGTGAGGAATTGAGTGCCGCCTCGATCATAGACGAGAATCTTGCCCGAGCGACAGATCCCCGGATCAGCAGCGCCAACCTAGGGGGCGCACTCCAAGACGCGGTCCTGGCGGCTACGCCGGAAAAGCTGACGGATAAGGACCTGTTCTCTCATCCGCTTGCCTGTTGGATCGAGACGGAGATCGGGCTCCTCGAAGGCGAAAAGCTGCGGCGTCGGCCACCCATGACTCTGAGCGAGGCGAGTGCGGGGCTCTCGATTCAAACGGGTGTCGCTGAAGTGCAGTGTAAGGCGTCACTTGCTGGCATGCTGTCGCTGATGGGACGTCGCGAAGATCTTCGCGGAGGCGTCAGCGATCGCGCCTTTCTGGCATTTAAGCTTCACCGGTTCATCTCTGGGGCCGGGCATGCATATGCGACGCTGGAAGCTGCCGCGAGCCGGCGCATCGTGCTCGAAGGTCAGGTCTTTCATCCCGCCGATCCCAACGCGCGCTTGTATCCGGTATTCTTTTGTCGGGAGTGCGGTCAAGAGCATCACAGCGTTCGGATTGAAAATTCTCTCGATGGCCTGCGCGTTCTGGCGAGGCCCATTGATGAGACAGCGAGCGAGGAAGTGGAGGCAGACGGCTCGCGAACGGGCTTTCTGGTGCCGGCCATCAATGCGGATTTCTCGTTTGGAGGAGCTGTTGCCGACTATCCCGATGATTGGCAAGAGACGACACCGGCTGGGCAAGAGCGGCTGAAAAGCGGTCATCGCGGCAAGCACGAAGGGCAGCTTCTATCGGTGAGACCCGATGGGTCGCTCGGCGATGACGGCGTGCCAACGTGGTTCTTTGGCGGCAAGTATCGCTTCTGCGCTCATTGTCGTCACCAGCCGCCGCAACAGGCGCGTGACATCAACAAGCTCGCAGGATTGTCTGCCGAGGGCCGCAGCTCCGCGACGACGCTGATCGTCTCAACGATCTTAGCGTGGATGGCAGCCGACGGGACGCTAGAGGAAACCACCCGCAAACTTCTGGGATTTACGGATAACCGTCAGGACGCTGCGCTCCAGGCCGGCCACTTCAACGACTTCATTTTCGTGACCCTGCTTCGAGGAGCCATTCTGCGTGCGGTGCGTGGCGCCGGCGACAAGGGTCTGCCCGACATTCGTTTCGGTGAGGCGGTACGAAAAGCTCTCGGCTTCGATCTGGAAGAGCCCGGCCGCCTCGGGGACTGGATGTTCGATCCACGGGTCAAGGGTTTCCATAACCGTCAAGCGTCCGAGGAGGTGCTAACTTCCGTCCTTGCTCATCGGCTGTGGGCCGATCTGCGCAAAGGTTGGCGGTTCACAAACCCCAACCTCGAAGAAGCCGGTCTGATTGAGGTTCGATTCCCAGGATTGGAGGATCTGGCACGCGACGAGGAAGAGTTCGCGGGCAACTCTCGATTGGCAGCGGCAACGCCGGCAATGCGCGCCAGACTCTTTAATCTCCTATTTGACTACATGCGGCGCGGTTTGGCGATCGCGACGGAGGCTTTGGACCGTCAGCGTACTCTTCAAGTCGCCGAAGCATCCCGGAACCACCTTCGCGATCCATGGCTCATCGACCAAAACGAAGAGCACGAACTACGTCAGGCTGGCTTCTTGATGATCGATCCGCCGAGCAAGGCGGAGATCAGCGCAGCAGAAGATGGATTGATCGTGCGTGGCGGGTGGCGCACAGCGCTCGGCAAAGCCTTGCGCAGCAAGGACGTCTGGGGTGAGCCGCTGCCGGTAAAGGAGTTTGGCGAGGTAATCGCCACTCTTCTGCGCGCGGCGGAAAGCCATCAGGTGATCCGCCGCGTAGTCACTGGTGGCGACGCACCAGCTTGGCGCCTTGCGTCAACTGCCCTGCGCCTCTTTCCCGCGACGAAACGGGCGGATGGGAAGCGAGAGAATCCCTTTTTCCGCACCCTTTATGAAGAAGTCGCAGAGATGCTGGCGCAGCAGGGTGACCTCCCCTTTGCCTTCGAGGCGCGCGAGCATACGGCACAGGTGGATCAGAAGGTTCGGGCATGGCGGGAGGATCGGTTCAGGTTCGGAAAGACGGATGTCGAGCGCATCGCCGAAAACCGTGACGATATGCGTCAGGAGGGTGAGCCCACGAGTTTTCTTCCGGCTCTGTTCTGCTCGCCGACGATGGAGCTTGGCGTCGATATAAGCGCCCTCAACGCTGTCTATCTTCGAAACGCGCCGCCGACGCCTGCAAATTATGTCCAGCGGGCGGGTCGTGCGGGTCGCAGCGGCCAGGCGGCACTTATCATTACCTACTGCGCGGCCCAGTCGCCACACGATCAGTATTACTTCGCCAATCGGCAAGGTCTGGTGGCAGGAGTTGTCAAGCCGCCCGCTTTGGACCTTGCCAATCGGGATCTCCTAAAGAGCCACCTTCATGCGGAATGGCTTGCGGCTGCGATCGTGCCACTCAAGCCCTCGATTCCCGAAAATCTGGACATGACCAGTGCGGAGATGCCGGTCTCGGACGAAATCGCGACTGCCTTTTCAAATCTCAGCGCTAGCGGAGCCGCAAGGCCCACGATGCGGCGCCTCCTTGAGCAAACCGTTAGCGCCATCGATTTGGCCGACGCCCCTTGGTTGTCGGATCTGAATGCATTCGTGGAAGAGACCGATCGGGAGGCGACACAGAATTTTGCGCGCAGTTTCAGCCGGTGGCGAGAACTTTATCGAAGCGCGCGCCGCGAACAGGATGAGGCTCATCAAATCCAGCAGAAAACGTCCTTCAGGCCGGGCGAGCGCAAGGAAGCGGCCCGTCGTCATTTCCGGGCAACGGAAGAGCTCGACATGCTTGAACGCGGTCAGGCTTCGAACGGATCTGATTTCTACACGTATCGCTATTTGGCCACAGAAGGTTTTCTGCCGGGCTACAACTTCCCGCGTCTGCCGCTCTATGCATTTATTCCCGCAACGAAACGGGCTGCGGTTCTGCAGAGACCGCGGTTCCTTGCCATTTCCGAGTTTGGTCCCAACAGCCTGATCTATCATGAGGGGCGCGCTTTTCGAGTTGTGCGCGCCAAGCTGCCGGCGCACGGACGCCTCGACGACGGCAAGCTGGCGACGACCAGCCTCATTTTGTGCGCCGAATGCGGTGCCGCTCATTCCGATGACAAACTGGAACGCTGCCATGCCTGTGATGCCTCGCTCGCGGGCGTGGACCGTCTCGATAACGTCTATCGGATCGACAATGTGGAAACTGCGCCGTCGGCACGGATCACGGCGAACGACGAAGATCGCCAGAGGCGCGGATTCGAAATTCAAACAGTCTTTCAATGGCAGTTCGACAAAGGGGTACTGGATACCCGCACACTTACCCTGCGTGCCGGGACAGAGCCGCTTCTCCTCCTCGACTACGGCGCTCGTGCAAAGCTATCGCGCATCAACAATGGGCTCCGTCGGCGCAAGTCCAAGTCGATCAAAGGCTTCTGTATTGATCCGACGTCCGGACGCTGGGTCAAGGACACGCTGAACGGTGGCGACGACGACGATATCGATGTCACGACGCCGAAGTCGCAACGGATTGTCCCAATAGTTGAGGATCATAAGAACGCCCTTCTGTTGCGGCCGATCGCGAATTTCAACGAAGCGCAAATGGCGACGCTTCAGCACGCGCTCCTGCGGGGCATTCAGATTGTCGCCGAGTTGGAGGAAGGGGAGCTATTGGGCGAGCCCTTACCGAAGCGCGATGAACGCAAGGCAATCCTGCTCTACGAAGCGACGGAAGGTGGCGCAGGCGTGCTCAACCGTCTCGTTGCCGATCCGCACCGTATGGCAGAGATCGCGCGCCAGGCGCTCAATCTGATGCACTATGATTTGCCCTCAAAGGGCGAAGGCATCATCGAACGGGAGGATGCCTGTGTCGCTGGCTGCTACCGCTGTCTGCTCTCCTATTTCAATCAACCCGATCATAATCTGATCGACCGCCGCGACCCAGAGGTAACGTCGTTCCTCTGCGAGCTTGCAGAGCCTGAGATCGCGGACACGCCGGCCGGTGAGGTCGATAGCCCTTGGAGCCGCGCGTTCCGGCGGTGGGGCTTGCCCGCTCCGTCGACGCGCAAGATCGGCGGCATTTTATACGACCTGTATTGGCCGAACTTCCAGGTGCTGGCGGTCCCGGGATTGGTGCCGGAGGGATTAGCGGCGACATGCGCAGATTTGGGGGTGGACCTTGTCGAGCTGCCCGATGAGCCCGGAGAGACGGCTCCGGCTGACCTGATAGAGCTTCTGGGGGCGGCATAGTGGACGCAGTACGATTTTCACCGGGTGATCTTGTCGAGGTGCGAGGACGCGAATGGGTCGTCCTGCCGTCGCCTGACGATGACATCCTCAACGTCCGGCCGCTTTCAGGGTCGGAGGCCGATGCGCAGCGGATCGCGCTCGCGCTCGAAGCAATCCCGGTGAGGCCCGCTCGGTTTTCGCCGCCCCAGCTTGATCAGCGGGACACTCAGGATGGTGCGCGCCTCTTAGCAGACGCCTTGCGTCTGTCGCTTCGTCGCGGAGCTGGTCCTTTCCGCAGCGCCGCTCATCTTGGCGTCGAGCCCCGTGCTTATCAGTTGGTGCCGTTGATGATGGCGCTGAAGCTCCCTGTCGTGCGCCTGCTGATCGCTGACGATGTTGGTATCGGTAAAACGATTGAAGCCGGCCTCATCGTTCGTGAGATGCTTGATCGTGGCCTGATCGATCGCTTTTCGGTTCTCTGTCCGCCACACCTCGTCGAGCAATGGGTTGGCGAACTCGCCGAGAAATTCGATATCGACGCCGTGGCCGTCACATCGGCCCGGGCTCGTAGCCTTGAGCGCGGGCTGCCAGCCGCGCAAAGCCTCTTCGAGGCCTATCCCCACACCGTCGTCAGTCTCGATTACATCAAGGCCGACAGCCGACGTGACGAGTTCGCGCGCGCATGCCCGTCACTGGTGGTCGTCGATGAGGCCCATGCCTGTATCGGTGGCGAGCGTGGTCGGCATCAGCGGTTCGAACTCCTGGAGCGCCTGGCCGCTGATGAAGAGCGCCACATGCTGTTGTTGACCGCGACGCCGCATAGCGGGGACGAGGCCGCATTTGACCGCCTGCTGGGGCTGATCAGCCCGGATTTTGCCGGTGGCCCCCAAGGGGACGAAAATGCCCGCGCCCGATATGCGCGCCGCCTTGCCCAGCATTATGTCCAGCGTCGTCGGCCGGACATCATGGAGTCCGGCTGGAACGAGAAACGGACTTTCCCCGTCCATCAGGTGAAGGACGAGTCCTTTAGCCTCACCGGCGACTTTGCTGCTTTACACGATCGCGTCCTGGACTACTGCCTGGCGGTCACGCAGCGGGCGGGCGCCGACCAGCAAAGCCGCCGACTCGCTTTTTGGGGAACGCTGGCGCTCATGCGCTGCGTCGGCTCGTCTCCCGCGGCTGCGGCCAGTGCGCTCCGCAATCGCCTCGGCGGGGACCAAGGTGATCTCGAACCTGGAACCGCCACTGCCGATGCCGAAGAACGGGCCGAACTCGGCGAGTTGATTGCGATGGCGGAGGCGCTCGATGGGCGCCGTGCGGAGGACCCCAAGGTCGCCCGTCTGTTGAAGCTCTTGAAGGGGCTGCTCCGAGACGGTGCGACGCCTGTTATTTTCTGCCGGTTTATCGCCACCGCCGAGGCGCTGGGCGAAGAGCTCCGCAAGGCGTGGCCAAAGGCCGATGTAGCCATCGTCACCGGTCGCCTGACACCCGAAGAGCGGCGGGCCCGGGTTGACCGTCTCGAAGCCTCGGAGAGCCGAATCCTGGTCGCGACGGACTGCCTCTCCGAGGGCGTCAATCTGCAATCATTGTTCGACGCTGTCGTTCACTATGATCTCAGTTGGAATCCGACCCGTCATCAGCAGCGTGAGGGGCGCGTCGATCGATTTGGCCAACAGTCTCCGATCGTTCGATCGGTGACGATCTTTGGCGAGAACAGCGCCATCGACGGAGCCGTGCTGCAGGTCATTTTGCGCAAGGCGGAGGCGATCCGGAAAGCTACGGGCATCGCGGTGCCCATGCCCGAAGACAGCGAAGGTGTGACCGCGGCACTCATGCAAGCTCTCATGCTTCGTGCCGGAGGGCATCGCGAGCAACTTGCCTTCGATTTTGGTCTGTCGAGCGAGCGGCTCGACAGCAAATGGCGCGATGCCGAGGAGAACGCGAAGGCGAGTCGCGCGCGATATGCCCAAGGTGCATTGAAGCCCGAGGAGGTCTTGCCGGAATGGCGACAGATGCGGGCTCTGAACGGGGGGCCGATCGAGGTTGCCCGTTTCACGGATCGAGCTCTGAAGCGTGTTGGGGCGCCGTTGGAGAACGCCGGGCAGCTTCAGCTCGTTCATCTCGATGCGATGCCCGACGCCATCAAGGAGCGCTTGGAAGCGCGCGGCCTCCGCGGGACGCGAAAGGTTGGATTTCAGGACGATCCCGCTCCGGGAGTGACGCATCTCGGTCGGGTTCATCCGCTCGTCGCCAGCTTGGCGGAGAGTCTGGCGGAGGGAGCGCTGGATCCTGACGGTGCGGCGTTCCCGCCGCTCGGCCGCTGTGGAGTTTGGCGAACCCGGGCCGCCAATCAGATGACGACGCTGTTGTTGTTGCGTCTCCGCTTCAAGCTCATCACCAGTGGGCGCACAAATCGGTTGCTGCTTGCGGAGGAAGCGACCGGGCTCGCCTTTGGAGGGATGGCCCCCGAAGCTGGGCTGACCGGTCTTTCGGCGCTTGCGCTATTGGAGCCTGAAGCGGCCGGCAACCTTGATGAGCAAGCGATCGCGCGTCAGCTTCAGCGTGCCCATGAGCGGTTGGCAACTTACGAACGCGCCGTAGCCGCGTTTGCCGCCGAACGAGGGGCCGTGCTGTCCGAAGACCATTTGAGGCTCACCGAGGCTGCGCGCGGTGGCGCGACGGTGGAGGTTGTCCCGGTTCTGCCGGCCGATGTGATTGGGCTCTATGTCCTCCTTCCGGAGGGCGAATAATGGCTCGCCATCTCAAACGTGTCGCCGACATCGGGCTTACCGCGATCTCAATTGAGGGCGGACTGATTTCACCGGATCAGGTGGCGGCGATAGCCGCTACCGCGCCGGATCAGAAGGCCGCCGCGGACTATCGCTGCCCGAAGGGGACGAATCTGCGGGACGAGATAACCCGCTATTTCCGCATCGGCCAGGCTCATTGGCAGGCCTACGCTAAGTTACCGACACCCAACGTGGTTCAGACCACAGCCTTCGTGAAAAGCGTCCTTGAGGAAGCGTTCGGATATGAAGCTCTGCAC
>Ga0209941_1002172_pt1 | contig 11445 bp, 5 predicted proteins | sample ThiBiot_300_plan_FD_183945 | JGI IMG/M metagenome (GOLD analysis project Ga0209941, IMG submission 183945) | Wastewater bioreactor microbial communities from Cape Town, South Africa - Thiocy_solids_1 (SPAdes) | ecosystem: Engineered > Bioremediation > Thiocyanate > Unclassified | place: South... | reverse complement strand
AAAGTTAGGGCTCAATGCATTTTGATCAGATGAACTATGGGTCTGGTTTGACGTCCCGTTGGAAAGAGTTGATGCATCATTGGTGCCATTATGAGAGCTGGTGCCAATTATTGGGCTCCTTGGTGACGTAGATGTGATCACATTCGAACTCTCGTCGAACTGGTTTGGATAGTTCAACGGTTCCCCGTTGTTAGTGTACGTGGTACCAAATCCATCAATCGGAATTGGTCGAGAATAGTTTATAGATTCTTTCGATAACTTGTGCGTTTTCAAATGTTCGCTCAACTTCTTGGGTGAACCTTTGTCACTAGGTAACCTAATGATGATTTTACCACAATAATCGCAGGCAGCGATGTTGGGATTTGTAGAATCCTGAATGAACCAAGACCAAACCCACGATTTCTTTTTCGCACCAAATTTCTGGCCCGGTCTGTTTTTTCGTTCCCTTTTCTTAAACTCGTTATTTTCATCATCCTTATTAGATTCAATTGCAGAAGGTTGATTGGACGTGGTTGTTTGTTGTGATGTTGGAGATTGTTGAGATTGTTGACTTCGGGGTTGCATCAGCGATTGTTGATGACTATGGTGAATTTGTGACTGCTGATGTATCTGCAGTTGTTGTTGTTGTTGTTGTTGGACAACAGCTGCTGCTGCAGCTGCTGCTGTATTTGAGGTATTGGAGTTCATCTCATTAGAAGTTTGTAATCCGGGGATTTGTTGATGTCCGATAGAACCGACGGATCTCGATTGTAATTGTTGGTTGTAGGAACCGTAAGATAAATGAGAGTTCGTTGAACCGTAATAACTCATACCGAAACTATGATAGCGATGTTGTGTTATCACTGAGGATAACAAACAAAAATTAAGGAGAAAATTTTAGAGACCTGACCAAATAATTTCAAACTCTACAGGCTGAATCTAACAGATACCGAATACAAGCTAGTTCACTGGGGTTGATAATGGCTTTCTAACAGTGTTAAAAATTGAAACTGATTTGTTTGTTTCTTCAGGTCTTGAATAAACAAAGGCTATTCCGGATGCTAGTCGTCGAATTGTCCGTAAAACAAATTTCGACTTCCGAGACCCGGCACGTGTAGCATCCGGCCACCCCGGATCGCGCCGAGGACACCGGGAAATACGATACCCTCTTTGCGGAGCATACCTGTGACCAATACTTGTGTTGAATATTGATTTTTGACCACTGGTTATTGTTGTCGTGATTGTTTCACCTTTTTCTGAGATTTACTTTTTGTAAGACTTATTCTTGAAACAATTTTTGAATTTGTTTGTCTCACATAAAATCGAAATTAGCAAGAATATTGAAAATTTACAAGAAAAAAACTAAAGTTGTTGAAGTTGTAGAATCTATTATCAGTAGTTGACTTGTTTAAACACTACGGTATTTCTGGTTACGTAGCTACATAATCCGCAACAACCACAATTAATGCAGATGTCAGTAGAGATTTAAACAACAATGACAAAATCTGTAATAGCCGTGAAAGTCTAGTACGAGAAAACAATAGAGCTTGTGTGCCTACCGATGATGTCACTACCTTGAAGTTTTGACGTTATCAGTACTCAGTCCGCTATGAATTACCACCTAAAAATAAACGGTACATACACGATATTTTGAAGTGGATGAAATTTTGTATAGCTGAGATTGTCAGAGATTGACGTGATGTCACATCGCAAGGCTATTATAAACCGCGTCATTTGGGTCATATAACGCAGCTGTCTACACGAGTTCTATTGTCGTAAGTTTCCTTTTACTTTTTTGGTGATAGAAACCAGCCATACAGTTTGTCACACTGCGACATACATATATGCAGATTTTGCAACCATTTCTTGCATTGCTGGTAATGAAGCCAGATTAGACAAGACAGTTCCCTCCAGAGAACAAATATATACTAATTTGGAAAGCGTATAGCGACAAAGTACATATGTAAATACATATTTCGGGTATTGCTGTGGTGACAAATGGTCTTTTGGCTGGCTAAATTTTCAAATAGGAAACGAATGATTATGAAAGTATATGACTTGGTCAACCGAGCCTTCGCTGGTTGATATAAAAGGCTGGGATAATCGTATCCAACAAGTCTTCTCGTATTTTTCTATAACAAACAAAACAAGAATATTTGATACAATTTTGTCTAAGATTTTGATCACCTAGTGTTTTTCACTCTCTAATTTCCAACTTTAGTCTTTCACTATTACTACTAACTACTAAGTCATTCTTTACTACTTACTTCAGTCACTCTTTACTAATTTTTAACTCATCTCGGTATCTTTAAAATGCAATTTTCGAAAGTTTTATCATCCTTGGCCTTGTTGTCCTCAGTGTTTTCCGCTACCATTCCAAAACGTGATAATAATGACGATGATGGTGTTGTTGTCGTTCACTTAACAACAACAGTCCACCAGGTCCAAACAGACTACACCACATTCAATGGGGTGATTGTTACTAACGATGTCACTGCTATTTCAACTACTACCGTCACCAGTTACACTGCTACTGTGACTTCAACTATTTTTGGTACTCCTTACACTTTCACCACTGTTGCTCCGACTCCAATCGATACGGCTCATGTCTCTATTCCAAGCAGTGTTATTAACACTAAAAAGACTTCGGACAACACTCCAGAGACTACCAGCCCCTCCAACCCAACCACCTTGAAAGTCAGCTCACTGGCTACAACAGGAAATGTCGATAATGCAGAAACCACCACTACTCCAGCCACGACATCAACTAATCAAGTTTTGCCATCTTCAACCATGTCTCCAACTACCTCGACCCAATATGTTAATGATAACTCAAACTCTGATGGTCCAACTATTACAGGTGCTATCATTCCAACTTCTACCGGGCAATGGATTATCGACAATGTTGTCACCACTACTTCTGACGGGGTCTGTTACGTAGACTACGACTACTATGACATCAACGAACCAGAAGAAACAACTACTATCACATCTACTATCTACACTACTGTTACTCAAAGTTAAGAAAGCCAAAATAAAAACCAGAAAAACAACGATACCGAAATGTTACACTATCTCTATAATTCCAGCACTAGGTACAAACATCGACAATAATATGTATTTTCTTCAGAAAGTTATCGTGTCGCTATGTCAGTGACGTTTGCAGCCACGATAACCAGTTCTACCGGTGTATACCCTGTCAATAGATTAATTATGTTATAATGAACAAATTACAGTTATGGAAAACTGTAATAAAATACGAACATCTCATACACATGTAGCAAACCAATAAATCAATATCCTACAAAGTCTACTGTTGCTTTGCTTCAGTTAAGCTGAGCTTTGCTTAACGTGATAACTAGGGCTCCAACCCTCAGTCACATGAACACCATCCGCTATATAAACATAAACTATACACAGTATATTCATAGGGGACAAATTCAATCAATAGGCTGGTCACATGACTAGCAGTTTCTCAACTGCAGGATTTTTCACCCACAGTAGTATCGCAAAAATTTTCAGTACTGACAAAAACGATTAAGTTTTGAATTTTAGATTGTTAGTCCTTAGTAAATTAAATAGCAATGGGTATGTTAAAGAACACAACACAAACTCAGCCAAAGATAGTCCCACTAGAAATGTTCATCGTTATTGCAATGTGGTTATAGTGATGTATTGCGTTCAAACTATCGTAATCGAGTCAAGCCAGTCGAAAATGAACTTGTTACATGAGACTTTCCTGAAATCTTTGTGGATGACTTCAGGACCTGTTTGAACACATATATGGGATATCTGCGGGCTGCATTAATGAAACCAAGACCAATTACTAACAATATAGTTAACGTTCCAAAAACTAGAAAAACCTTTTGCAAGGGTAAAGAATGCAGAAAGCACACTCAACATAAAGTTACTCAATATAAAGCTGGTAAGGCTTCCTTATTCGCTCAAGGTAAGAGAAGATATGACCGTAAACAATCCGGTTTCGGTGGTCAAACCAAACCAGTTTTCCACAAGAAAGCTAAGACTACCAAGAAGGTTGTCTTAAGATTGGAATGTGTTGTCTGTAAGACCAAGGCTCAATTATGTTTAAAGAGATGTAAACATTTCGAATTGGGTGGTGACAAAAAACAAAAAGGTCAAGCTTTACAATTTTAAGGTTTTAAATGAAGTAAGAAAACTTTTAAGTGTATATTTTATTTAATAAACTTTTGTAATAAGATCATCGACTATATAATGTCTACTGATAGTATTGTAAGACGGTGCAATAAATTCTGAAACGTCGTCGTTTCATATATGAATCGTGTTCCAGGTTACGTTACCACAACGTGCATTACGCGTATAACCCAAATAAAGCTATAAAATCCACAGTTCCTCGACTGATTTACAGTATCAACTATGTCCATTAACGAGACATCGCGCTAAGAGCTACCTGACATTGCCGTAAACTTGGGCAAAAAATCAACATGTGTGGTTGGTTGCCAATTCAAAACAAAAAATTTCGTGGTGCGACCCTATTTGAAACTCACATTATTTATCTTTTTTATTGGTGAACTGGTCTCCATAATGAACTATGATCTGTTGACTGAACAACAGAAGCAGCAGTTGTACTTTCAACAGCAGCAACAACAGTTTCAACTACACCAACAAAACCTACAAAATCAAGCTGCCCAGACAAAACAACAACAACTACTACAGGAACAACACGTACATCATCAACAAGAGGTGAATCAACGCAACATGAATCCACCGTCCACGTTACAAAACGAGGGTGCTGCCTTCAATAACGGGAACGGTGAAGACACTTTCATGGAGGACGACACTATGCTTGATATGCCCCCTTCTGAACTTTTGAGCCAGTCTCCACAAGCATTTGCCACGTCGCCTACGTTTGGTGCCTCTGGTCATTTCGATGACGATTCCACCAACTACCACAATGGAAATAAGTTCACTCTGATTGATTCGCTCAGTTTCAAACCTCCTTCCAATAACTTTACTCTGTTGAACAACAACAGTTCAGCAAATTTGTCAGATATTTCCAATACTCATTCAAACCATTCTGGCTTTTTCCACCCTGGTGCAGAAGATTCAGGTAGTCCCCATCAATTAAATCATCAAGCCAGTTTGCAGAAGTTGCAACAAGAGCAGTTTCACCAGCAACAACAGTTGCAACAGCTACAACAGCAGCAGTTACAACAGCAGCAGTTACAACAGCAGCAAGCACAACAGCAAGCACAGCAACAGGCACAACATCAAGCACAACAACAGCCCCACACTCCGGTACAATCCAAACTGACAGAGGGCCAAAATGCGTCCCCACCAAAAGGAAATTACGTTTATTTCAATAGACAACCGCAATCCTTAACTAGAAACTCTCAGGATAAAGCCACCGGTGCGAAAATTCAATTGGAAAACTACTACTCCAAGTCTGTTCAACATGCCATAGAAAGAAATCAAAGACGATTAGAATTAGAGCAGAAATTGTTAACCCAAGAATCAGGTACTTCTGAAGAACGGAAGAACCGTCAACTACAAAATTTGGGTAAAAAAGAATCGGCATTTTTAAGATTAAGACGTACCAGATTAACCTTGGATGATTTCACTACCGTAAAAGTTATTGGTAAGGGTGCATTTGGTGAAGTTAGATTGGTGCAAAAGAAAGATTCTGGAAAGATTTACGCTATGAAGACTTTGTTAAAATCAGAAATGTATAAAAAAGACCAACTTGCTCATGTTAGAGCTGAAAGAGATGTTTTAGCTGGATCTGATTCTCCGTGGGTTGTGTCATTATTTTATTCATTTCAAGATGCCCAATACTTGTATCTTATTATGGAATTTTTACCTGGTGGTGATTTGATGACCATGTTGATTAGATGGCAAATTTTCACGGAGGATATTACCAGATTTTACATGGCAGAGTGTGTTTTAGCAATTGAGGCTATCCATAAATTGGGATTTATCCACCGTGATATCAAGCCTGACAATATTTTGATCGATATCCGGGGTCATATTAAATTATCCGATTTTGGGTTATCGACAGGTTTCCATAAAACACATGAATCGAAATATTACAAGAAATTATTAGAGAAAGATCAATCATCGAATCACTTGCAACCAAATCAATTGACTAGTGGGAGAAACTCTGTTATGGTTGATGCAATCCATTTAACAATGTCCAATAGACAACAAATGCAAACCTGGAGAAAATCGAGAAGGTTGATGGCATACTCCACAGTAGGTACCCCAGATTATATTGCACCAGAGATCTTCATCAATCAAGGGTATGGACAAGAATGCGATTGGTGGTCATTGGGAGCAATTATGTTTGAATGTTTAATTGGATGGCCGCCATTTTGCTCTGAAGCACCACACGAAACATACCGTAAGATTTTGAATTGGCAAGAAACATTACAAATTCCCGAAGATATTCATTTGAGTCCAGAAGCTGAAGATTTAATCAGAAGATTATTGACCAGTGCAGAAAACCGTTTGGGTAGACACGGTGGTGCAGATGAAATCAAGCAACATCCATTTTTCAGAGGAGTTGACTGGGATTCAATTCGAAAAGTTGATGCTCCATTCATTCCTAAATTGAGATCTATTACCGACACGAGATTCTTCCCTACTGATGAGTTGGAAAATGTTCCCGATTCGCCAGCATTGATCAAAGCAATGGAGGAAGGAGAAAAAGATACAAAGAGTGTCAAAGCCGATCTACCATTTATTGGATACACATACTCAAGGTTCGATTACCTTACTAAAAAGGGTGCGCTCTGAGTTCATAGTAAACAAAATAAATACCTCACATCGATATGGTCTAACCGATTAATTGTAGAGAATGAGGACTATTTTGGAAATGATGTAAATACCTCAACGCTTGATTATCATGCCGACAGGCAAGATCCGGTGTTCTGTAAGAAAATACCTCATCGGTAATAAGTCCCGTGACGGTAAATATTCCTGAAATTATTTGCGTTGGGTCAGCCGCATAATTAACGGTATGCTGCAGATGTACTTTATTGGAAAAGTAGTTTGTAAGCAAAAGCATCTATAGCAAGGTTGGTACAGCAAATTATCAACAGAAGGCGAATTATTGCATGTTAGGGCGGTTTACATGTAGAAAGCTATGAACAAGGTTGTCAGGAAGTTCGACTTACGCTGTGTAGTTAAGTTAGTTTTCCGAAGATCAATCTCAATTTCATTTGTATACAGATTTTGTAGAGATTTACCACAAAAAGCGCAATATTCGTCAGATTGCTCGATGGGGAAACATGTTTAGTGTCTTAGTTATGATGATTAATAATATACATTTTCTTGAAAATGCAAAATTATGGTAAAATTAGTTAACTGTTAGAATCATTGAAGCACATGATTGAAGGTCGCCAAGTTACGATAGTGGTGCCATATTGCGAAATGGATCTGGATTGTGGTGCTACAATGTTGTGTCATGGTACAAACTTGCGACAGTTTAATGATCGGGTCGGTAAACCAGAACGATACCAGCCCGACGGATTTTGTCGGAATTACCAAAAAGGTATAGTCTCACCATAATAGAACAAAGACTTGGGATAGCAATATGCAATAGCACCCTTGAACACAAAACCACGCCACAATGTTCTCCATAGCACGAGCCAACGGACTGTTAATGTGCAACATGGATTGTACCAACCGAACATAGTCAACCACTGGTCCTGGTTATGTTTAATCATTGCAACATACCGTTTAGGGTAAAGTACAAAACGGTATGCATGGCAGAGGCAGGAGCACACAGTGGTGAGAAACGGACCAAGCACGTTCACCGGAGCGGTTAGGGAGACGGTCTACCACTGCATTTTCCGTGTGGTACCGCCGTTCCCACACTACCGAACCGATTCCCAGTCGGTTTAATTACTTACAGATGAGCTAATGAGTTGCATTAACCTAGGAATGGTAACATCCCCGGCGTTTGACTAACATGGCATGGGCCGGCCGAGACAATTGTTGACCAGGGGTTGTTGTGTCATCTGGGGATGTTTTCCAGAGCCCGCACCCGTAATGTATTGCGTCGTCATAAGAGTTTCCTTAGGTGGCTAATCCGATCGTTCCGATATATTATATCGTCATGATACTGCCGTTGTATATAATAGTGGGACCATCTAACAATAAATTTGCTGACAATTACCATTGGCTTCTACTCGGTGTGGGATCTGTTTTTGTTCAATTGATATAATCTCTCTCTGTATCACAGGTTCTGTCTGTACTAAGCACTAATCTCAATTGGTTTCCACATCTTGGTTGTACTCATCTCAATTGCCTACAGTCATCCTCATCTCCTGTGACACCAATTGCCCTACTTCAATTGACCCTGACTGGTTCGTGTCGGTTACTACAAGTTCTGTTACTTAAATTCTCGACACTTGCACATAAACTCGAGAACTTGACCTTCGTTCGTGCTCGAATTTTTGACCTGTTTAACTTAATCCCCATGAAGTCACCCTCATTGGTAGCAGTCCTCGCCTTGCTCTCTGTAGCATATGGCCATGAATTCCACGATTCGGATGATTCAATGATGGATATGCACTCATCAAACGGTATGTCTTCAAATGACCCTGCTCAATCGCTTGCATCACAACCCACATCATCGCTCAATTCCTCCGAAATCGTCCCCACGGCCCATGTGGCACATCACAACCACGGAGTACCTATACTAGAAACGCACTTGGAACCAGAGGAATTAGCATTCTGGCAAAATTACGATACTCAAACCTACTTCAATGCCCCTTCATCACATACTTCTAACTTATATGTCCATGTTATCTTGGGAAGTTTGACGTTTATCCTATTGTACCCATTCGTATTGGTTATGAAAAACATTGGGTCCAATTGGTATTTGCCATTGTTGTCAGTTCACGTAGTTTTGGTGCTTATTTCGTTAATTAATTACTCAATTTTCATCAATTCTGTTCCAGATTTATACCCAGGTAATGCTTACAGTCCAATGTTGTGGATCTTGTTAGTATCGACATGTGTTCAGTATGTTTCCGCAATTGTCTACTATGGTTACAAGTATTACAATGGAGATGACCACACATACTATAAAATCGAGGATGAAGACGACATTTCCCATGCTACATTGTTTAATACACATTCTGCAGACTTGGCTGGTGGGTCGCCATCGTCGTCAAGTTCTCTTGAATTGAATGAAAACCAATTGAAAACATTTGCATCCCCCAAAATATCCTCTCCATTTTTCAGATGGTTGTTTAATTTTGGTGTTTTTTCAAAAATCACCAAGTCTTTATTTGCAATTGATACAGTTATTTTCAACTTGTTAAACTGGGGTAATTTTGTCTATTTCCTTGTATTATTCCCAACAGGTATTGCAATCATGGGAGAATACGGAAAAGGAAAGCAAGTTTTTAACTTGTTAGCACACTTTATCAAGGGAGGTATCTTCTTTATTTATGGATTAGTGAGTTTGTCCAGATATTGTGGTGCATTCACCAAACACGGGTGGAGTTGGAATCACAAATACGTAACTTCCAGGGATAGCACTAGCAAACTCCAAACAAAAGGTTTAATCACTATGGAATTCGTTGAATCATTTTTAATTTTTTTCTACGGATCAACCAATGTGTTTTTGGAAAGATTAGCTTCTGATGGTGGTGCATGGACAGCTAAGGATTTACAACATGCGTCAATTGCATTTATTTACATTGGATGCGGATTGTGTGGGTTGATTTGTGAATTCAAATTGAACGGATGGCGTCACGAAAAAGCTGTCGATAACTATAAATTATTGATGAAAAAGAGGGCTGATTTGGAAAATTCCAAAGAAATCAACATAAAACAGAATATAATCAAAGCATCTCCAGGGTTTTCTCCAAATCCATTCCCAGTATTGACTATTTTCTGGACGGGGATTTTGATGTCAAAACACCTGCAAGCATCTGCTTTATCAACTGAAATTCACACATTATGGGGAACTTTATTCATATGTGCCTGTATTTTCAGATTGTTAACATATGTGTTGATGTTAATAATGCCAGTCAACAATTCGTTAACGAAGCCACATAGACCATTCACTGAGTTAGTAGCATCATTCTGCTTAATTCTCGGAGGAATGATGTTTATGGAATCAACCGATCCATTAGTTTTAACGTTTGAATACTACGGATACACGGTAATGTTCATTTTGAATGTCTCGTTAGGAGTAGTTGCGTTACTAATGGCTCTTGAAATGTCAGTTTTTGCATTCAAAGACTGGATGAAGAAAACAAACTAAGTTAAATGATTCTGAACTATTTAATGCCTCGCCTAATACTTCACGAAAAGCTTTGCTTGATTACTTATTTAATACCATTGTAATTCTTAACTTTTTTTAATTTTTATCTCTTTAGCTATGGTATTTGTTAATATACGACATGAAAAGTAGTTCAAAAGAGTTGAGCATTGTTCAGATGCTACGTAAGAATTTATAACTGATCAGCAAACATAATGGGCTGGCCCAGATTGATTGTGGAAGAGCACATGATTGAATGAAGATAATGCATAAAGATATCGACCGATAGAGACCAAAATGCAGGGGGTAAATGGTTTAACTTTCTCGAGTACTACAGCACAACCCAGGTCCATCAATGCTCCATTGAACTTGCTAAATGGCGCATTGTGTGGCCAAACTTGGATGGACTACTGCACGAGAACGAGCAGAATAAACTGAAAGAGATGGAACACCGTATCTTCTATATAGGTGAAACGTAGTGAAACCTGGAGAAATAGTACGAAATTTCTGGAATGCTTACGGCCGACGGTGCAACTACCTTTCCTTCCCACGTAGCACATGGTCGATACAGGAACCAGTTCATTAGAGTTTACTAACAATCAATCAAGCCTATTGGAAATAATGTGCTGCAAGGTTAGGGAGCTACATTAAGTAGCAACAGTTGCTTGTCGTTTCGTAAACGACATCTGTTTACTATTTCGATGAGGTAAAATAACCTGAAATGGTATTTCTCGGGATGAGTTAGTGTGTAGATAAGAATTATAATGCATGGTAAAGTGGTGCTGCTTCGAGGTGCTTTGTTTTCAATTAAAGCCTCGTTTGATCAACAGGAATAGATGCAGTCTTTAGTAATAATATTACACCTGGCAGCGAACTACGACACTAGAAACCATTGAAGTCTATTACTAAAGTGACCAATGAGTCTGGAGTTGCCACTCCTTCCAACACACAATGGCTCAAATGGTAATCCAGGTACTTGCCAATGGGAAAAGTGCCGGACACGTTGTGGTGGGCTTCAGAGGGGTTCAGGTACCGGACGTGAGACCTGGAACTTTACAAACTGTGCCAGAAAACAGGTATCGGATCTTGGCCAGGTATCTAAACCATTAGCCAAGTACCACACGTCAATAGTATCCCTAAGTTAACATTTACCTTAGCAAAACAAGTTGACACTTGAAAGATCAGAAGAATAAATACCAATACAGGAC
>Ga0209941_1002165_pt1 | contig 11460 bp, 8 predicted proteins | sample ThiBiot_300_plan_FD_183945 | JGI IMG/M metagenome (GOLD analysis project Ga0209941, IMG submission 183945) | Wastewater bioreactor microbial communities from Cape Town, South Africa - Thiocy_solids_1 (SPAdes) | ecosystem: Engineered > Bioremediation > Thiocyanate > Unclassified | place: South... | reverse complement strand
CAGCGCAACCGCATCAGCCTTGAACTCCGCCGTGAACTTCCGTCTGCCCGGCGAACCCGCCGGGCCCCTGCTTGCTTCCATGAACTCCTCCTACACGAGGTGTCCACCAAACGGGGGGATATCCAGAGCTCACGATGGAGCGCGATTTTTTGGAACGCGGGCTCGGGCGCTTCGAGGCGAAGTGAGGCGGGCCATGATCGACCGCGAGGGCGATCTGTCGGTGGTCAAGCAGTGCGAGCTGCTTCAGGTGGCTCGTTCGACGTTCTACTATCAGCCGGCGCCGCGCGGCAGTGACACGGATCTGATGCGGCGGATCGACGAGATCCATTTGCGGCTACCGTTCCTCGGCTCCAGGCGGATCGTCGACGAGGTCGCCGACCAAGGCATCACGGTCAACCGTAAGCATGTGCAGCGGTTGATGCGCATCATGGGGCTCGCGGCGCTGTATCCGAAGCGGAAGACCTCGACGCCGGCTCCGGGGCACAAGATCTACCCGTACCTGCTGCGCGGCATGACCATCGACCGGCCCGGCCAGGTGCGGTGCACGGACGTCACCTATCCGCCGATGGCATCCGGGTTCCTCTACCTGGTGGCGATCATGGACTGGTACTCCCGCAAGGTCCTGTCGTGGCGGGTGTCGAACACCATCGACACCGCATTCTGCGTCGACGCCCTCACCGAGGCACTCGAGAAGTATGGTGCCCCAGAGGTTTTCAACACCGACCAAGGATCTACGTTCACCGCGGCCGCGTTCACCAAGCCCCTGCTCGACGCCGGCGTTCAGATCAGCATGGACGGCCGCGGCCGATGGATGGACAACGTCATGATCGAACGACTGTGGCGATCCGTGAAATACGAGGAGGTCTACCTGCACGCCTACGAGACCGGGGCCCAGGCTCGCGCAGGGCTCAGCACCTACTTCGAGTACTACAACACCCGGCGTCGCCACCAGAGCCTCGAAGGCCTGACCCCCGACGAGGCCTACCATGGCCAGGAACGGCTACCGCAAGCCGCATGACAACCCGGCAACCCGCCACCTACCGGCCGCCGCGGACTGTCCAACCAGCAGGGTCCACCTCATACGAGAACCCCTTTCTGATAGCCCTCGTTGCAACGGTCACTGGAAACCACCTGAGCAAAGCAGCCGCCAAAACGCTACGTAATGAGCTATCATCAGCGCCCATAAGTGGTGAGTGATCGCCAGATTGACTGGAGCACGCAAGTGACTACTGAAGCACAGATCGTGCAACTCTTCGAACAAGCGAAAACCAAACTGGGGTGCCAACGGCCCTTCAATTACTACTCAGTACACGTCGACGATCTGCGACGCTTCCTTGCGACCATGCGTTGGACGCTCGGAATGCTTGACTGCTCGCGGGTCGTGCCGGTACTGGTGGAAGAACTGTTCACACGAAAGCCAAAGCCTCGAGATGGCTTGTTGTTTGTTGGATCACACGATTGCTTCGTCGGTTACACGCTTTCCATGGGGCGGACGAGGACGACAGGGTTCGGTGTTCCCGGCCGTGACGTAAATGCCGCTACGCTTGAATCACGATTCGGCCCGTGTCCTGCACTAACCGCGTCCGCCGAGGATCACAAACTGTTGATCGGTGTGCCGGTATTCGGAAACCCAACAGCGTCACAGGAACTACGCGACGAAATTCTCGCGAAAACTACAGATCGAGGATAGATCGACCCGTCGATCCCCATATATCGTCCAGCTGCTGCTGGAGAGGTGGAACTCGCCGGAACCGCCGGCTGCGCGCAGCCCGCGCCTGACCACCGAAACCTTCCGGACGCCGAGGGTGATCGATTCGAATCGTGCATTCCCTTCGGGCCGCACATAGCGGTCACGTCGTGCCCGTTCATCGCCGCCGCCACGGCTAGTGCCCAAGCCCCGAAACGCAACAGGCGGAGAGCTTCATTCGGGGAAGGGGTGAAGGCAAGGATGTCGGCGCGGGACGCGCCCAGGTGGGCGTGCACGTCGGGAAGCTTTTTCTCCACGCAGTCCAGCAGCGGGTCGAACCGGACGTGAACGGATGCTGCGCCGGGCTGGTCATAAACCAAGCGGAGCATGGCTCCGACGGCAGGCCACATGCTCTTCGGGCAGGCCTACATCGGGTTAGCGGCGAAGCGGGTTCGGCACCGCTGCCAGGCCGCTCCGGGCGTGGCGGTCGCGTCGACGCAGCAGGCGTGGGCGTCGGAGGTCACCAGCCGGACACAGATCAGGCCGCGGGCCACGAGTCGGCGAAGAACGTGTTCCAGGCGGCGTGGGTCTTGGAAGTAGCCCCACGGGTGCCGAGAACCTCGCGGCACCCGTCGGCGTTGGCGCCCGTGGCGACCAGCACCTCGGCATTGATGACCCGTCTGCCTTCGCAGACTTTCATTGTCGGCGCGTCTGCGGCGACAAGCGTGAACGGACCGGCCTCACCGAGTGGCCGGTGCCGGAACTGGTCAACTGCTCGTCGAGGTCAACGGCCATGCGGGAGACCTGCGACTTCGGCAAGGAATGAAGGCCAAGAGTATCCACCAATTTGTCCATCCCCCGAGTGGACACCCCGGTCAGATAGCAGTCGCCCAGGACCGTGATCAGCGCCACTTCGGAGCGCTTGCGACGCTCCAACAGCCGTTCGGGGTAGGTGCCAAAGCACAGCTTCGGGATTGACACGTCGACCGTGGCGACCAGGGTGTCGAACTATCAGCAGCTACGGCCATTTCACTGCGCCAGCCGATCCGGGCCTGGTTTGAAACACTCGGCGCCGACCACCGCGTCCACGTCCGCAAATGGCAGAGCATTGGTCATTGTCTGCAGCGGATGGCGCATCGAGTCCGGCGACGCCTCCCCCAAGGCTTCAGCCAGCAGTCAAGCGGGATCGGCAATGTGAAGTGCGGTGATCGTGTTGACTCCGTTCCGGAGTGAGCGTCAGTGGCTCACTCGAAGGATCGCACGTTGGCCGCATCCACGTTCAACTTGGGGCCCATCCCCGAGCAGGTACATCACCATGCGGGACTCAACTGGCCCGAAACGGCCAGCGACCTCATAATCCGGACACATCGTGTTTGTCAACCCCCAAAGAAAGTCATTTCGCAGCCTGCGCAAGCGCCCTAGCCTCATAGCCGTCTTCCGATCAAGCCATCGGTTCCGTAAGGAGAAGACATGTTGACACCACGAACGTATCTGACATGCAGTCCGCTTTCAGCCAGGCGATGTGCGCCTGTGGCTGACAGCGTTGCAGGTCAGTGTCCCGACCAGCGCGGCAACCGTCTCTGCGCTTCCCAGCTAAAAGCCGGCACTCGACGCAGGTTATGGCGATCCCTAGCCTCCTTTTTCGTCATGGCAATAGTTATGCTTGCAGCCTCGGGATGTGACAGCGGAAAGACGTACGACATCGGGTCGCTATTCCCGGCTACGGCAAATAAATGCGCGAAATATAACGGGGACATCGACGGAGAAGGACCGTTGGGTCATTGTTGGGTAACGAAGAATGACTGCTTGCGTGCGGTGCAAGACTGGAATACGGCAATGCAGGGAATTCCCCGTTCTATTAGCTTCCGATGCGATTGAGGGTGCGCCCTTCAGTCTCGCTATTGCGCATTGCAACCGAACCGAACCGAACCGAACCGAACCGAACCGAACCGAACCGAAGGAGGCATTGTGACAAAACCACATAGATATTACAAGTCACATTTTGAAATAGCTTCATCGGTGTCACCGAAGGATCTTATCGGGATATTTAGGTGCTGTGCAAATATTCAGAATCTGGCTATTCTCACTGAAACAACGAACAGTCTCGCTGTCGCTGTGAACAATTTGCTGCGTCACCCCGTCTTGAGGTGGACTGTACACGTAGCGCCCGAGGGCGGTCGGAGTCGGGCGACCAGCGCGATAACAGACTATAAGACGAGTCAGGACACGTTCATGTTCATTCCGATTGCGCCCAGACAGATCGTTGCATACTCGAGTTACCGGCAATTCATGCTTTCCTGTGCACAGGCAATCAAGGCTGCGGACCCATCCGCTCTCGCCAACGTAATAGAAATCGGATGATTAGTATGGACAGATCGGGCTACAAGATCGCGCTAACGCTCGGCGCTTGCTTTTTCGTGCCTGGATTCATCTGGGGATTCATCGCGGGTTACTATCCATCAGACGCCTGGAAGGTTTGGGGGCTTCTTATCATAGGCGCAGTGCTCTTGAGCACAGGCATCCGGGCACAAAGCCGCGCGAAACAGGAGAGAGCTAGTAAACAGGCGACCCGCATTGGAGAGGAATACCGTCGCCAACACGGTGACCCGCCGTCACGCTCTTTTTAGATTCGACCGGCCTGAATTCTGTACCGTTTCCGCGCGGGTTGCGGCTGCCGGGTGAGTGCAACGTAGTAGTCCGCCTCGTTTCCGTTAGTTCTGGCCATTCTGCGCACGGGACGGCAACGAATATGGATCATGTGGAGTATCGACGTAGGTTCTTTCGTGTTCACGCCACTGGGCAGAAGGAGCATTTGACACAAAGCTGACCAGCACCAGGCGCACCATCGAGTCCGCCTGGCATCACGTGGGGTGTGCGCCAATCCGCGCGAAGCCGGAAGGCGCCTGAAAAGAGACGCAAATGCGCAATAAACTGCCGCGGCAGGAGAGAACTCTGGCAATACGGGCCATCGCCCTCGGGGCCATCGCGATCATCGTGACGGGCACGCTCACGGCATGCACCGCGCAACGGTCGGCAGAGGCCGTCTGCAACGTTTGGAACACCGAAGCGGTACCGTTGCACGACAAATACGCGAACGACGCTGCTGCGGGAAGCGGCATCGAAGCTCTCGTTGACCTGGTCTCGGTGCCGAACGACCTCGCGACACTCATGGACAAACTGGCCAAAGTTGCACCAGACGACATCGAGCCGGACTTCGAAGCGTTGGCGAAGGCGTACCACGCGGCCGCCGGCAGCGGCGCAGACGCCGCGGACCCGCTCGCGGCGATAGTCGGCGGCATCGTCGGTGGACTCGCGGTCTCCGGGTCCGAGCAACGTATCGACAGCTACCTTTCCGCGAACTGTCAGGGATCGCCCGGCGTCCCGAAATAAGCCGCAGTCGCGCAACCCGAGCGGCCCAGCTTTTGGGACAGTACACAATCCGAGAGCGGGCCGACGTCTGTCAAGCGCCTTAGTTTTTTGCCGCATCGTTTCCGCGTTGGGAGGATGCGTGTCATGCCGAAGAAAATCAATTCGGCGGAGGCGAGGATCGGCGTTGGTCGCCGCATCGAGCGCGACGGAGGTCGGGGTGGTCGCAAGGCCACGGACCCGGTCGAAGTCGAAGCCCGTGATGCGCAGTTGAGGTTGAGCCGGTTTCGTGGACATCCTGATCGTCAGATTTCGGTCTGGCAGGGAAGGATGCCCTCATGGGTGCAACGCGTAGGAAGTACACCCCGCAGTTCCGGCAGCAGGTTGCGCATCTGGTGATCGATACCGATCGCACGATCGCCGAGGTTGCGCGGGAGATCGGGGTCGGCGAGCAGCTGCTGGGCCGTTGGGTGGCGATCGAGCGGTCCCGGATGGACGATCCACCAGGAGCGCTGGACGCCGATGAGCGAGCCGAGTTGGAGCGGCTGCGCAGGGAGAACGCCGAGTCGCGGATGGACCGGGAGTTCTTGAAAAAAGCGGCGGCCTTCTTCGCCACGGAGACTTCGAAGCCGAACGGGCATTCGGATGCAACGAGACCGGTCAGCACGGACGCGACGGCAGGCCACGCAAGGCGTCGCAGGTGCGGAGAAATCCCCAGTGGCAATGACCATGACGACCTAGGCACTGATCGGAGCGGCGGTCACAGGAGCCCGGCGAGCTTTTCTCTTCGCCCTGCCGGGGCGGCAAGATCGGAAGTCGCTGACATCATCGCCGTGCGACTGATGACGGAAAGAACGCGGGAACCGGTCCGACACCGTGGCAGTAACCTGGGGCACAACCAGGCGCAAAACTGGGCGCACTGGAAGATACTGCCTGGTCAGAGGAGCGCAACACGATGGACGACAAGTCTCGTCGGACGGATCAAATACTGTCAGCCCGACCGAACGAAGTGAGAGAGGGCGACCGGATTTCTTGGTGAGCGCCAGCGATCCGGCCCGAGGGTCCTCACCCTCGGCGGTCTTCCAGATGGCAAATGACGCGTCACCACGCTGCGGCGGGCAGGAAGCGTACGCTTCCTGCCCGCCCTCCGACCTACCGTGACAAACTGGCCGACACGCGACTGTAGGACGCGCTACTTGCCGGTGTTGACGTACTGGATGCAGTCGCCCTGGTTCTTGAACGCGCTGCCGTCGGTGCGCTCGAGCGTCATCCACCCGTCCTTCTTGCACGCGGCCTTGTCCGTGGCCGCATTCCAGGCTTCGAAGTTCACGGTCGCGACGGACCCATCGGTCAGCGTGATGGTCAGCCCATCCACCTGGCCGGTGAACCCGTCTGCCCAGCCCGATCCGGTTTGTACCGTGATCAGATTCACCGTCTGGGCAGCATATCGCTCGCCAGCCAGACCCGTGCCGTCAACGAACGTGGCCCAATCGGGGTCGGTGTAGTTGCCGAAATACCCTTCGGTGGATTCGAAGAATCGCAATTGGTTGGAGGTTCCTCCGGTCGACCATTCGTTCCACGTGTTAGCCGGATCATTGATTCCGGCGGAGAAATATGGCTCCGTGCCGATCCTCTCGCCGTACCAAGAACTGGAGCTTACGTCACCCTCGAACGGGTTGGTGTAGATATTCAAATACCAGTCCCCGGCAGAAACCTCGTGCGTTGTCGCCTTCTTCGTCCAATAGCTCATCGACGAAATGTCTGCGAGGGCGACTGAGCGTCCGAACAATTCCTGCGGTGTCAGTCCGATGAACGTCTTGCCCGATCCGTCCGAAGCCAGGCTGCCTGATGCAAACCCGGGTGCGGAATCGCCGGGTATACCCACGACATTGTCATTGCCCGGGTCGTAAACCGGGGACATGGGCGTGACGATCGTGCTCGTCGAGGTTGCCGCCGAAGCCGTACCGATCATCGTCAGTGATGCTGTTGTCACGGCAATCGCACCTACCGCTACCAGCCGCGTAATCTTCGACATCTTCACCGTCTGCTCCCATCTCCCGGCACATCTCCAGTGCGCGAGCGCGCCCGCCGATACGGGTCGTTGTGTTCCCCAGCTAACGCCGGATTCCCCGCAGCGGCAAGGGGGGAAGCGGCCCCTGACTGTTCACCCGACAGTTGATTCGCAAGCTCGCGGCCGGTGAGGTAGCGGACTGACACGCCGAACGGCAGGACCGATCAGCGTCGCTATTGCTTCGAAGTCAGGGCCATCGCTGCGGTGGCCGCCAGCCGGTTCCTCGCGCGCAACATCACCATCGCGCACGGCACCGGCCGCCCCTACTCCCCCGGCGCGCTCAGCCCGAAGAACCGCTCGAAGAAGGCGCCGAGCTTGTCGATGACGCGCTGCTTCTTCTCGCTGTGGCCGCCGTCGGCGGCGAAGCGGGACACCGGCGGCAGCACCTTGGTGATCGCGGTGCCGGTGGTGCGCAGCGAGCCATCGCGGAAGGCGGCCTCGACGAACGCCCGCGCGGCATCCGGTCGAAGGCCCTCGCCCTCGATGATCGCGTCGAGTTCGGCTTCGCGCCGCGCCGCGATGAACGCACGCCACTCCTCGTCGACCTCGCCATCCACGGACACCGAATCGACGAAGTTCTCGATCAGGTCCTTCTTGTTGCGCAGCGTCGGGCTGGCATCGACGGCGCGCGATATCTCGGCGCGGACCTCGACGTCCGCACCGTCGCCGCGCTCCTCGCGATACTTCTGCACCAGCATCAGGATGTAGTCGACGTTGATCTCGACCTGCTTGATCAGTTCGATCTCGAAGACGACGTCCTCGTTGATCCGCTCCTTGTCGGCGTCCCGCTCCTTGCGGAATTCCGCATACAGGTCGAGATAGACGCTGCGATAGTCCTGGCTCTGCCGCGGGTCGAGGATCTCGTTGCCGGCGAAGTCGTCGAACGACGTGAGGATGTTCTGCAGCCGGAGGATCGCGCCGAAGAGCGCGATGAACTCCTTCTGCGCGGACTCGCCGACGATCGGCATCCCCAACGGGAACGCGCCCAGCAACGCAGCGACCTTCTCGGCGTAGTCGCGGTAGTACTCGCCGTAGGGCCGCAGCAGCACGACGCCGTGCGCATCCTTGTTGCCGAAGAGCGCGATGGCGTCGTTGGTCGCGTCCTCGAGGTTGCGGAAGCTGACGATGTTGCCGTAGGTCTTGATCGAGTTCAGGATCCGGTTGGTCCGCGAATACGCCTGGATCAGGCCGTGCGCTCGCAGGTTCTTGTCGACGAACAGGGTGTTGAGCGTGGTGGCGTCGAAGCCGGTCAGGAACATGTTGACCACGATGACGAGGTCCAGCTCGCGGTTCTTCAGCCGCTGGGACAGGTCCTTGTAGTAGTTCTGGAAGCGGTCGGCGCTGGTGTCGTAGCTGGTGCCGAACATGTCGTTGTAGTCCTGGATCGCGTCCTCCAGGGCGTCTCGAGCGCTGCCGCTCAACAAGTCGGTGTCGAACGCCTCGTCGTCCAGAACGCCGTCACCCAACACGCCGTCATCCAGAACGCCGTCACCCAGAACGCCGTCACCCACGACCTCGTTCGCTCCGTACGAGTAGATGAGCCCGATCTTCAGCCTGCGCTCGGGCGGCAGGTCCCGCTGCTCGATCTGGAAGGTGCTGTAGTAGATGCGCGCGGCGTCGATCGACGCCGTGGCGAACAGCGCGTTGAATCCGCGCACCCGTCTGCGCCCGCGCAGTGCCTCGATCTGCCGAGGGCCGCGGGACGTCTCCGCGACATTGGTGACGACGCTGTGCTCGTAGCTGGAGGCGCGCTTGGTCTTCTGGTCGAAGTGCTCGAGCGTGTACGAAACGATCTGGTCGATCCGCTCGGGCGCGAGCAGCGCCCGCTCGGTGTCGATGGCGGACACCTGCTTGTCGACGACGTTGCCGACCTTGATCGTGTTGACGTAGTCGATCCGGAACGGCAGCACGTTCTTGTCCGTGATCGCGTCGACAATCGTGTAGGTGTGCAGCTTCTCGCCGAATGCCTGCTCGGTGGTCTTGAGCTGCGGGTTGCCGCCGCTGCCCGCATTGACCGAGAAGATCGGCGTACCGGTGAAGCCGAACAGATGGTAGCGCTTGAAGGCCCTGGTGATCGCGGTGTGCATGTCGCCGAACTGCGATCGGTGGCATTCGTCGAAGATGATCACGACGTGCCCGTCATAGATGGCGTGACCCTTGTTGCCCGCGATGAACGTGGCGAGCTTCTGGATCGTGGTGATGATGATTCGCGCGCCCGGGTCCTCGAGCTGCCTCTTGAGTACCGCGGTGGAGGTGTTGGAGTTGGCCGCGCCCTTCTGGAAGCGGTCGTATTCGCGCATGGTCTGGTAGTCGAGGTCCTTGCGATCCACGACGAACAGCACCTTGTCGATGTACGGGAGCCTGGTCGCGAGCTGCGCGGACTTGAACGACGTCAGCGTCTTGCCGGAGCCCGTCGTATGCCAGATGTAGCCGCCGGCGGCGACGGTGCCGAGCCGGCGATAGTTGGTCGAGATGTCGATCTTCTGCAGGATCCGCTCGGTGGCGACGATCTGGTACGGGCGCATGACCAGCAGCATCCGGTCGGCGGTGAGCACGCAGTACTTGGTCAGAATGTTCAGCAGCGTGTGCGTGGCGAAGAAGGTGCGCGCGAATGACGGAAGGTCTTGGATCGGCCTGTTCTGCGCATCCGCCCACCACGACGTGAACTCGAACGAGTTCGAGGTCTTGCGCGATCGCTTCGACCCGGTCACCTCGCTGAGATGCTGGCTGCGCGTGGTGTTGGAGTAGTACTTCGTCAGCGTCCCGTTGGAGATGACGAACAGCTGCACGTATTCGAAGAGCCCCGAGCCGGCCCAGAAACTGTCCCGCTGGTAGCGGTCGATCTGGTTGAACGCCTGGCGGATGTCGACGCCGCGCCGCTTGAGTTCAATGTGCACCATGGGCAGGCCGTTGACGAGCACCGTCACGTCGTAGCGGGTGGCCCGGGTGGCGCTCCGCTCGAGATCGCGTTCCCCGGGCGCGATCTCGTACTGGTTGATCACCTGCAGCCGGTTGTTGTGGACGTTCTGCTTGTCCAGCAGCCGGATGTTCTTCGTGGTGCCGTCATCACGCCGGAGCAGTTGAATGTGGTCTTCCTGGATACGAACCGTCTTCTCGACGATGCCGTCGTTCGCGCCGGCGATCCGCTCGGTGAAGAACTGATCCCATTCCGCGTCGGAGAAGGTGACGTCGTTCAGCTTCTCGAGTTGCGTGCGCAGGTTGGCAACGAGGTCGGCTTCGGAGGTGATGGGCAGGTATTCGTACGCCTGGGCTCGCAGCAGCCGGATGAGCTCGCGTTCCAGCTCGGCTTCCGACTGGTATGACGCTGCAGCGGCGCCGTCCGGCGCGTATTCCGCCACGACGGTGCTTTCCGCGGACACCGCGATCGGCTCGTATCGCGGCGGGTAGGAGCGTGCTTCAGTCGTCACCGTGCCGCCGTTCTTCCATGAGCATTGCTACTTCGGCAGGCGCAGAGCACTTTCCTTGGTCGATATTCTTCTCAGCCTGCGCGATTCGCTGCTGCGCGGCGGGATCGGCCAGCGGTTCCATAGTCGCCTCGAGCGACTCGAGATCTTCGGCTGCCAGTGTCTTGGACGCCCTTGCTCCCCGGTCTTCCTTGTACTCATAATCGGGATTCCAACCGGCCTGTCCAAACAGCTCGACGATCTTGGCCTGCTCGCGTCGTGCTATGTACTCTCGCAGCGCAGCAGCCACCGCCGCTGTGAGCGTGGGCTCGCCACCGATACGCAGTGCACGATCAAGAAGCGCCGAGTCGATCGCGACCTTCGTGACCATATCGCGCCTCCTCACCAATTCCTCAGCACTCGGCCGAACCAGTGTCACACGTGCGCGTCGTCCACGCCGCGGTTCTCCCACTGTGCGTAGGTGCCGCCTTCCCAGGTCCACTCGTTACGCCCGTTGCTGGAGCGTCCTAGCGCGATCACGCCGGCGGGCGACGTAGACCTGAAACGGACGTCACTAGCCGGCCACGACGGTGCTTTCCGCGGACACCACGATCGGCTCGTAGTGGTAGGCGGGCGCGTCCGTCATGGGGTTGTGGTCCCGGCGTCGACGACGGGGTCGATAGTGCGCAGGCCGAGCACTTCCGCGACGCGCTTCATGTTTGCATCGTGCGTCGCCACCACCACGTCGCTGCCGAGCGCCAGCGCCGAAGCGAGGTGAATCGAGTCGAGGGTCTTCACATGTTCGGTGATGGCCTCGGCGGTGGCAAGGATCGGTTCGGACACGGGTATCCCACCCACGTAGTCCAGAACCTCGGCGCGTTCGGAAACTGGCTGGCCTTCGCGCCGGAGGACGCGCGTGAGTTCGGTCTGCA
>Ga0209941_1002156_pt1 | contig 11498 bp, 9 predicted proteins | sample ThiBiot_300_plan_FD_183945 | JGI IMG/M metagenome (GOLD analysis project Ga0209941, IMG submission 183945) | Wastewater bioreactor microbial communities from Cape Town, South Africa - Thiocy_solids_1 (SPAdes) | ecosystem: Engineered > Bioremediation > Thiocyanate > Unclassified | place: South... | reverse complement strand
CGCCCGGGGTCGGTGCCTCCGGTCGGGATTCCGGGGCTGGCGAGGAGGGCCCGGCAGGGCTGACCGCAGGCTGGCGCGGTGCCGGACGCGGCGGCACTCTGCATGATCATGCAGCGCGGCTCCTGACGATGAAGGTTAAGCGATGGTCACTGCTTCTTAAGAGTTTCTTAATGAAACAGCCATTCCACCTTCATATTCCTTGCATAGTTTCCCTTCCTGTCAGCTAGTACTCCTCTCACTCCATCCAGGTGCATGCTTAGATGTTCAACAACCTGATCGAGTCGAAGCGCAAGCGGCAGCGGAGTTTGGGTGGCACGGTGGCGAGTTTTCTCCTGCACGGTGGGTTGATCGTCCTCATCGTCGTTGCGACGGCGAGGGCGAACACGGAGCAGGAAGTGACGAAGGAAGAGAAGGTGGACTTCGTCGAGATCCCGAAAGACGAGCCGCCGCCGCCCGAGCCAGAGCCAGACATGGCGACACCGCCACCGCCGCCGCCCGACGTGGTAGCGGCACCGCCGCCTCCGAAGGGTTTCCAGCAGTTGACCCCACCCATGAACATTCCCGACGTGATCCCCGAGATCGATCTCAGCCGCAAGGAGATCAGCGAGGCGGACTTCAGCGGCAAGGGTGTCGCTGGCGGGACAGCAACGGGAGTGGTGGGGGCGCCTCCACCAGTGGTGGTGGACGCAACCCAGACCTACTTCGAGTTCCAGGTGGAGAAGCCGGTCGCACCGCTGAACAACGTCGCTCCCAACTACCCCGGAATGCTGCAGTCGCAGGGCGTGAAGGGCAGGGTCATCGCGCAGTTCGTGGTGGATACGACGGGGCGTGCGGACGTCAGCACCTTCAAGGTGTTGGAGAGTGATCACGAGCTCTTCTCGGCCGCAGTCAAGAGTGCCCTCCCGCGCATGCGGTTCATACCCGCAGAGGTGGGTGGTCGCAAGGTGAAGCAGCTGGTTCAACAGCCGTTCGTGTTCGACATCAAGTGAATTGTGAGGTCATGTGTGCTGGTAGCTGAGCGAAGGCCAGCTTCGCGGCACCACGACCGATCGCGTCCACGTTCGATTTTCAAGCATCCACCGATATCGCAGGAGAACAGCCATGGGACAGCACTCGCTCTCTGAACTCTGGGCTACGATGCCTCCGTTCGCCAAGATCATCTGGCTTGCGTTGACCATCATGTCAGTCTGGTCGCTTTCGATCGCCATCGGAAAGTGGTGGACCATGCGTCGTGCCCAGGCGGAGACGCGCAAGTTCGCCCCGGAGTTTGCCCAGTTCCTTGAAGAGGACAACCTTTCCGAGGCAATCAACCTCGCCGACAGCTACAAGCGTTCGTACGTGGCCCGTGTGCTTGGCGGAGCGCTCCAGGAAGTCAAGCCGCTCATCATGGACGGCTCGGTGACGGTGTCCGACATCAACTCCGCCGAGCGTGCCATCGAGCGCGAGATGATCATGATGGTGACCGAGCTCAAGCGTGGTCTGTCGCTGCTCGCAACGGTTGGTTCCACAGCTCCGTTCGTGGGTCTGCTGGGCACGACGATGGGCGTGGTCAACGCCTTCGGCGCCATGGCCAGCTCCGCCTCGGCCGGTCTCGGCACGATCTCGGCCGGTATCTCCGAGGCGCTCATCGCGACCGCTTTCGGTCTCGTCGTGGCCATCCCGGCCGTGTGGCTGTACAACTTCTTCCAGACGAAGGTCGACAATCTCAATGCCGAGATGACCTACGTCTCGAAGGAGCTCATCGACTACCTGATCCGCGGCGTCAGCGGCGAGTTCGGCCGGTCGCGTTTCACGCGTGAGTTCAACACATCCGTTCCGGGTAACCACCCGATCTCGCAGTAATCACTGCCGCGGCACGAGGAGGATAGAGAATGTCGATGTCAACTGGGGGTGGGGGAGCCATCAAGGCTGAACCCAACGTGACCCCTATGATCGACGTCATGCTCGTGCTCCTGATCATCTTCATGATCATCATTCCGCAGATCAGTGCGGGCTTCACGGCGACGCCCCCCGAGGGCGCCAACCTGAAGCCCCACCCTGAGGAGGATTCAGATCAGGTGCTGGGCATTGACAGGAACGGACAGTATTTCCTGAATCGGGACCCGATCCAGAACGACAGGTTGGGCGACGAGTTGAACCGGATCTATTCGGCCAGGACCGAGGACAAGATCCTCTACGTGAAGGCCGATCGGGAGCTGCAGTATGAGAAGGTGCTCGACGCCCTCGACATTGCCGCCAGGAATGGCGTGGCGGTGAGCGGGCTGATTACCGAACAGCAGGCCGGCACGGAATCGGTCTCCGAGACACCCACTGGAGGTGGCTGACCATGTCGATGTCAGCTGGCGGCGGCGGCGGAACACTGCAGTCCGAGCCGAACATGACCCCGATGATCGACGTGCTGCTGGTGCTTCTCATCATCTTCATGATGATCGTGCCGGCCTCACGCAAGACCATCGACCTGCAGTTGCCGGATCCCAACCCGGCACCACAGCAGGCCGAGATCCAGAACATGGACCAGATCGTGCTCGAGGTCCTGCCGAACGACTACTTCGAGATCAACAACGAACCGGTGCAGGGTTCACAGGCACTCGCGGCCCGTCTGCATCAGATCTATGACGGTCGGCCGGACAAGGTGATCTTCGTCAAGGGCGCATACGAGATCCGCTACCAGGATGTCATCAGCGCCATGGACGCCGCTCGCGGTGCCGGTGTCAAGATCATCGGTATACCGCCCAAGGCAGCGGAACCGCCGCGGGTGGGCAAGTAGCCCAGGCTGATCCTGGCAAGACAGGACTGCCGATCCTCAGGTCGGCGCGCGGCTGACGAATCCTTTTGGGCCCGTCTGTCGTATAACCGGGGGGCGCGGCCGCGACGCCGCGCTCCCCGGTACTCGTTTCCCATCCCGATACGTCCGTGACGCTCACTCCTCCCAGACGCGATTCGACAGTCCCCAGGCGATACCGACCTCCGATCGGTATCCCTGATCTCGTCGAGCGCAACAGATTGCAGGGGCTGCTCGGGTCGCTTGGGCTTCACCTTCTGGTCCTCCTGCTGTTCATCCTGCCGGTAATGCTGGGCGGCGTCATGAAGGTGCGCGACCACCGCCGAGCCACGGGCGCGGATGCGGCTGGGGGAGGAGGGGGAGGTCGGGGCGGTACGGGTGCCCTGGTCACCGAGCGCATCTTCTATGTACCTCACTTTCCACCCGTAGCGACCAGCCCGCCGGAGCCCGCGACGAAGACCGTGCCGAGGCCAGTCCAGCTCGCGCCACCAGTGCCACCGCCAGAGCCGACCCCGGAGCCCACCCCGCCAGTGCCTCCGGCAACCGCAGAGCCGCAGCCGGTCTCGCCGCCCACACAGGCTGCGGCACCGGCTGCGGCGTCTTCCGGAGGCGCGCCGACGATCGGCACTGGCGGCGGGTCGGGTAACGACGGCTCCGATGGCTCCGGCCCCGGACGGGGCGGTGGCATCGGTTCGGGTGTCGGGACGGGGCGGGGAAGCGGCGTCGGTGCGGGTACCGGCTTTGGCCCGGACTCCATCTTCCCGCCCACCCTTCTCACCCTTACCCTGCCGCCACTCGATGCGCCGGACAGGATCCGGCCCTATCGCCTGGTCGCCTATTTCGATGTGGATGAGCGAGGCAACACGAAGTTGCTCGGCTTCAACGAGACGCGTGACTCGCGTTTCAACCGACGGATCAGGGAAGTATTGGGGGACGTGAGGTTCCGGCCCGCCGTGCGTCCCGACGGTCGCCCCGTGCGCGATACCGGTCGGTTCGAGATCGAGTATCCCTGATAGAGCAGTCCTGTCTGGCTGAGGATCTGTCCAACCACACCACAACGGTCGAGATGTTCGGCGCGTTGTGAGGACATTGCGTGCATGGTCGGACCGACCATCGGTGGCACGAGCGCGCTCTCTCTGGCCATCATGCCATACCCGCCGTAACTTCTCCGCCGCCGTCCAGGCCTTTCGAAATCTCGTAACGACCTGTCCGTTCCTCATCCACCGTCCGGCCGTATGCGTTCCCCCGCGCATACCGTGCTGGATCCTTTCTCGCCAATGACATCACTCTTCGCCAGGAAGCCCATTGCCCCGGAAGTCGTTGAGGATGATTCACCGATCGGCACCGGCCAGCCTGCAAGCCTGAAACGTACGCTCGGCACTGGGGACCTGATCATGTTGGCCATTGGCGCCGTGATCGGAGCTGGCATCTTCTCCTCGATCGGCACAGCGGCAGCGGGGGAGATCCTTCCTGGCGGTGAGATAGTGAGGTATGGCGCCGGACCGGCGCTCATCCTCTCGTTCGTGCTCCTGGGGTTCGTCTGCGGTCTCGCGGCGCTCTGCTACGCCGAACTGGCCTCGATGATTCCGCTTGCCGGGAGTGCCTACGCATATTCCTACGCCACGCTCGGCGAACTCGTGGCCTGGATAATCGGCTGGGACCTGATCCTGGAGTACGCGGTCGGCAACGTGGCCGTGGCCATCGCGTGGAGCGGTTACTTCACCTCGTTCCTGACAGCATTCGGGATAGACCTGCCGGGCTGGTTGACGCACGGCTACCGTACCGCGCTGTTGAGTTCCAACCCAGCCACGCACGCCCTCCTGCAGACGGCACCCCGGGTCGCTGGCATCCCGATCCTGCTCAATGTTCCGGCCTTCGTCATCGTGGGGCTGGTGACGGCGCTACTCTATATAGGCGTTCGCGAGAGCATCAGGGCGAACAACATCATGGTGGTGGTCAAGTTGTTGGTACTCGCCCTGTTCGTCGTCCTGGGCGTCCAGCACATCGACCCGGCGAACTACAAGCCATTTGCTCCCAACGGCTGGCGCGGCATTCATCAGGGCGCGGCCATAGTGTTCTTCGCCTACATCGGGTTCGACGCTGTATCCACCGCCGCCGAGGAGACCAGGAATCCGCAGCGGAACATGCCGCGCGGCATTCTCGGCGGACTGGCCGTCTGCACCGTCATCTACATCATCGTGGGAGCAGTGGCTACGGGGCTGGTGCCCTACGAGCAGTTGAGGGCAGCCGACCCACTCGCCACCGCGCTCCAGGTGGCCGGCCTGCAGACAGCCAGTTGGATCGTCGCTTTCGGTGCAGTCGTCTCGCTGACCGCGGTCCTGCTCGTCTTCCAGTACGGTCAACCGCGTATCTTCTTTGCCATGGCTCGCGATGGTCTCCTGCCCAGGTGGGCGGCCCGCATCCACCCGAAGTACCGCACGCCGCACATCACGACCGTGCTCACCGGTGTCATCGTGGCCCTGGGTGCACTCGTGATGGATGAGAACGAGATATACGACCTGACGAACATTGGTACCCTCTCCGCCTTCGCTATCGTCTGCATCGGAGTGCTTGCTTTGCGGGTGATGGACCCTGATCGGCCGCGCCCGTTCCGCGTGCCGTTCATCTGGCCGGTCGCGCTCGGGGGCGCCGGCGCCTGTCTCTACGTCATGACCGGCCTTCCCGTGCACGCCTGGGAGCGGTTCGGTATCTGGCTGGCGATCGGCCTGCTCCTGTACTTCGTTTATGGTTACAGGAACTCGCTCCTTCGTCGCTCCCTGTCGACATCATCCTTCACCAGGTCTTCATGAGTGCCACGATAGAAGAGACCGGCTCCGGAATGAAGCTCCATACGAAGATTCTTCTCGGTCTCGTAGTCGGGGCCCTGTTCGGGATCCTCGCGAATCAGACCCTTGGAGGCACGCACCCGGTCGTCGAGTTCGTCAACACGTACATTGCCGGGCCGGTGGGGCAGATATTCTTCCGCCTGCTCTACATGATCGTCATGCCACTCGTCTTCGCTTCGATAGCTCTTGGCGTGGCGGGACTGGGTGACCTGCGACAGACCGGACGCGTCGGGGCGAAGACCCTGCTCTACTTCCTCGTCACCACGGCGTTGGCGGCGACGGTAGGCCTGATGCTCGTGCAACTCGTGAAGCCTGGCACGCGGATCACGCCGGAGATACGTACGGGTCTCATGCAGACCTTTGCCGGAGATGCGGCGACGAAGGTGGAAGCTGCCCAGCACACCAACTTCGGGATCGATACCTTCGTCGGTATCGTCACGCGTAATCCGGTCAAGTCCGCGGTGGACGGCGACATGCTCGGCGTGATCTTCTTCGGGCTCATGTTCGGTATCGCGATGACCATGATCGCCGAGGATCGTGCGCGGACGATGACGCGTGCCCTGGAGGCGCTCAACGACATTGTCATCAAGATCGTCGACATGGCAATGCGGCTGGCGCCGTACGGCGTGGCCGGGCTCATCTTCGGCGTCATGTCCCGCTTCGGCTTCGACCTCGTCGCGCCCATAGCGCGTTACGTCGCCGTCGTGATGGGCGCATTGCTCCTGCACTCACTCATCACGATCCCGATAATCGTGCGGGTGCTGGCCGGCCTCTCGCCGGTGCTCTTCTTCTCGCGCATCAAGGCGGCGCTGGTGACCGCCTTCTCGACCAGTTCGAGCGCGGCGACGCTACCCACCAACATGGCCGTCGCCGAACAGAGTCTGGGCGTGCCGGCCAAGATTTCGGGCTTCGTTCTGCCGTTGGGTGCCACGATGTGCATGAACGGCACGGCCATCTTCGAGGGGATCACGGTCATCTTCCTCGCCCAGGTCTTCGGTGTCTCGCTGTCGTTGGGCGGGCAGATCATCGTCATCGTCATGTCGGTCATGACCGCCGTCGGAGCGGCCGGCGTACCCGGCGGTTCCCTCCCATTGCTCGTCGGCATCCTGGCGATGTTCGGGGTGCCGGGCGAGGCCATAGGCATAGTTCTCGGGATCGACCGTATCCTCGACATGTCACGGACCACGGTCAACGTGCTCGGTGACCTCAGCGCCGCGGTGGTCATAGGCCGCTCCGAGGGCGTCTGGAGCCCGGCGGACGTACCGACTCTGACTGCCAATGGACCGCTGGACGAGACGCCTGACTGGGCTCCTCCGGTGGCCGAGCGCAGGCCGCCGGCGGGCGGACGTGCCGCTGGCTGACCGGGTGGGGCAGAAGATCGGCGCGGCCCGATCGGGCTGCGAGAGAGTGCCGGGGGGCGGTTGTCGGCCCTCCCGGCCTGCCCCTGAACTGCCTGCCTCAGGTCACTCCGGCACGGCCATTGCCGCTGGCTCACCGCCGGCCGCCTCGAGCCCGCTCGCGTCGATGCCCAGCAGGCGGAGCGCGCCGTGGACGGCGCCCCGCACTGGCAATACCGTCTGCTGATGTACCCGGGCGCCGGGAACTGCGCTGCGCAGCCGGTGCTCGAGACGGCGGCGGAGCGGTGCGCCACGGGAGAGCAGTCCGCCCGCCAGTGCCACCGGGATCGCTGATCGTTCATCGACAAAGAGCTGGCGAGCAAGGGCACGGACGTGAACGACCAACTCCTCCACGGCCATGCTCAGTATGGCATCGGCTCGCAGGTCTCCCAGTTCGGCCACCTGGAGCACGACTGGCGCCAACATCGCGAGGGACGTCGGTGTGGCCCGGGCTGCCCACGGGATGAGTGAATCCACGCGGTCCACTTCACAGGCCGTGAGGATGGCCCCGATCAGCGCTGTAGCCGGTTCTCGACCGTCGGCGGCAGCCGTCACGACGCTCAGAGCCCGGCGCCCGATCCATGCTCCACTGCCCTCGTCGCCGAACACCGGTCCCCAGCCCCCACAGCGGGCAAATGCACCAGTCGGGCTGCGAGCGAATGCCACCGATCCTGTGCCCGCGATCAGGAGTATGCCAGGGCCTTCACCGAAGGCGTCATCGAGTGCGATCGAGGCGTCGGCCTGCACCAGCACCTCGTCAGCCAGTTCGCGATCGGTCAGCGCCTGCCACAGCGCATCGCGCTCCACCTCGCGGCCAACGCCGGCCACGCCCACGGAGAGCACCCGCGGCACGAGATCGTCAGCGCCAGCCGCACGCAAGGCCTCGCGGACGACGTCTGCGATGGCGTCGGCCGAGGCTTCAGCAGCGCCGGGACGCACGGCGCTCGCGCGGCCCTCTGCGCTGGCAAGCTCGACGCCCCGCTCATCGACCACCATGGCGCGGGTGATGCTTCCGCCACCGTCCACACCAACGACTATCAGGCTCACGCCGCACGCTCCTGAATCTGCACCGGCTGTGCCGGGTACGGATGGGTGTATGAGGACAATATTCCCGTGAGCATGGTGATGGAGGTACCGATCAGCACGTACCACGGCCAGGCGATGGTTGCCAGCGGGCCAAGAGCGTCGCTCAGGGATGGAATCAGCTTCGCCAGCGGCTTGGCGAAGACGACGAACGTCATGCAGATGATGCCGGTGGACATGCCAAGGATGGCATCCCGCTGGATGGCTCGACGCCAGACCATGCCGAGGAAGAATCCGCCGAGCAGGCCGCCATATGTGAAGCTGGCGATGGACAACGCGACGGTGACGACCGGCGTACCCTCCGCGCGGTAGAGCATCGCACCGCCTATCAGGACCACTGCCCAGAACAGGGTGAACAGCCTGCTCAGGCGCAGCACACCAGCCTCCCCCGAACTCCGGCCCGTGACGGGCAGGTAGAGATCGATCACCGTCGCCGCCGAGAGCGAGTTCAGTGACCCTGAAACAGTGCTCATTGCCGCGGCAAGGATGGCGGCGATCACCAACCCGGTCAGCCCCGGCGGCATCACCTCGACGATGAAGGTGGGGAAGATCTGGTCTGGTATGGCGAAGCTCCGGCCTTCGTAGAAGGCGTAGAGACCGATTCCGATGATCAGGAAGAGCGCGAACTGGGCGATCACCACGATGCCGCTGCCAATGAGCGCGCGGCGAGCATCGCGCAGGTTCTGCGACGCGAGCAGTCGCTGCACGATCAGCTGATCCGCACCGTGCGAGGCCATGGAGAGGAACGCACCTCCAATGAGCCCTGCCCAGAGCGTGTGCGGGCGGTCGAAGCCGGTATAGGTATCGATCATTCTCAACTTGCCCTCGGCGCCCGCGCCGGCCAGGATCGACGTCCATCCACCGTCGACACCGACCCCGATCAGGTAGAGTGCCGCCACTCCGCCCAGCAGGTAGACACCGGTCTGCATGACATCTGTCCAGATCACTGCGCGCATCCCGCCGTGATAGGTATAGACCAGTGTGAAGAGCCCCAGGATCAGGATGGAGAGAGGCATGACGGGGATGCCCGGGAACAGCGGCCCGATTATGAGCGCCACTGGTATTGCCGTGGCAAAGACCCGAACCGAGTCTCCGAACGCGCGTGTCACCATGAATACAACGGACGCGAAGCGGCGCGTGGAGACCCCGAACCGTCGTTCGAGCAGGGCATACGCGGTTACGAGCTCACCCTGGTAATATCGCGGTAGCAGGGTGTAGGCGATCACGATCCTTCCAATCAGGTAGCCGAAGGCGATCTGGAGGAATGACAGGTTCGTGGCGTACGCCAGCCCCGGAATGCTGATGAAGGTGAGCGCACTGGTCTCCGTGGCCACGACCGAGAACAGGATCGCCCACCACGGCACTCCGCGTCCGGCGACGAAATAATCCCTGGCGTCCTTCTGCCCGCGTCCCAGCCACATGCCCAGCGCTGTCGTGGCCACGAGATAGATGACGAGGACAGCCAGGTCGGTGAAGGTGAAGGCGCCCGTCAAAGGCTACGCTCGGGGTTCGGTGAAACGGGGTCAGACCACCACATACGCTTCCATGGCGAAATATTCGGCCAGTCCCAACGCGTCCAGAGCGGTCGCGGTGTCCTCGTTGCGCGCTTCCACACGCTGCCAGAATTCACGGTCGTCCAGACCGGGAAAGGGGGCGGAGTCCTTCTGCGACTGGTGCTTGAAGATCGCCTGAATCTTCAGGCGAAGCTCTTCCTGCGACATGGTCACGAGCCAGGTTGCCTCGGTTATGGGCCATTCCTGCCAGGCGCCTCGATAGAGCCAGACTTCGGGCCGGGGTATGGTATGGGGAGTGGCCTCAGCCCGTGCTCCACGGATCGTGTCGGGAGATCCTCCAATGGGCGCCACGTTGGCCAGGGCAATGTCCACTGCTTCCTTGCACATCCGGTGCGTGCCATGAGGGTCGGACAGGTCGCCAGCGACGAAGATCAGGTCGGGCCGCAGTTCCAGCAGCAGGGCTTCCACGATGGCCACGTCCTCCGGGCCGATCGGGTCCTTGCGAACCTGACCCGTCTGGTAGAACGGCAGGTTCAGGAAGCGGGCATTCGCGGCGCTCAACCCCATCACCTCGATGCCGCTCACCGCTTCCGATTCCCGGATGACGCGCTTGATATCCTGGATCTCGACGATATCGACTTCGCCGGGTTGCTTGCCTGACAGGAAGTCCCTGACCGTGGCACAGAGTCTGGTCGTCTCTGCCAGCGGAAGCTGTCCCTCCCTTCCCAGGCGGTCCAGGAAGTCCACATACCGACGCACATCGTGGTCGAACACGGCGATGTTGCCGCTCGTCATGTAGGCCACCGTGATCTCGTTCTCGTTCAGCACCAGCTTGCGCAGAATTCCTCCCATCGAGATGACATCATCGTCGGGATGGGGTGAGAAGACGATTATCCGGCTTGAGCGAGGAAGCCTGGATCGACCTCGAATTCGCGCGCCGAGGGAGTTGAAGACGAAACCGTTCACCGCGCCGGGCGATCCGTGCTGCGCGACCAGTGACGACAGGCGATGCTCGGCGTAGTCGCGCAGGGTCAACTTGAGTATTCCGGTACCCGCCTGACGGGAGAGCCAGGCTACCGCGCGGACGGTCAGCTCGGGCGTCCACTCCACCTCATCCAGCAGCCAGGGCGTGGCCACACGCGTCAGCGCGGCGGCCGCCGAGTTGTCCAGGTAGAACGTGGTGTTCGGGTGTAGCTGGAGGAAAGTGGCGGCCACCTGCGGATCCATCTCCCCTTCCACAGCGCGACGGACAATCGCCGCCTTGTGCTCGCCACCGGCAATGAGGGCGATCTCGCGCGCCTCGAGGATCGTCGCCACACCCATTGTCAGCGCTTCCCGCGGCACGTTGTCCTCGCCAAAGAAGTCGGCGGCTGCGTCGCGACGGGTGACAGTGTCGAGCGTCACGAGGCGCGTGCGACTGTCCATCCCTGAGCCAGGCTCGTTGAAGCCGATGTGTCCTGTCTGGCCGATGCCCAGAATCTGGAAGTCTATGCCGCCGGCTTCCGCGATCGCGCTCTCATACCGCGAGCAGATCGCGCCTACCTGATCGCGCGCAGCGCTACCGGCGGGAATGTGCACATTGGACGGGTCGATGTCGATGTGGTCGAACAGGTTCTCCCACATGTATCGGTGGTAGGAATGGAGACTGTCCGGCGCCATGGGGTAGTACTCGTCCAGGTTGAACGAGATGACGTTGGCAAAGCTCAGCCCTTCCTCCCGGTGAAGCCTGATCAACTCCCGGTACACCCCGATGGGCGTGGAGCCGGTGGCCAGCCCTATCACGGCATGCCGGCCCTGGGCGGCGCGCTCGCGTATGATATGGGCCATGCGTCTGGCCAGGATCTGCGCGATGACACGGTGATCGTCCTGGATGACG
>Ga0209941_1002132_pt1 | contig 11609 bp, 12 predicted proteins | sample ThiBiot_300_plan_FD_183945 | JGI IMG/M metagenome (GOLD analysis project Ga0209941, IMG submission 183945) | Wastewater bioreactor microbial communities from Cape Town, South Africa - Thiocy_solids_1 (SPAdes) | ecosystem: Engineered > Bioremediation > Thiocyanate > Unclassified | place: South... | reverse complement strand
TTCTACCCCTGAATAAACTTTAGGTTTACCCGCTACGCCTGGCCTGTGGTGACGTAATGCCCGCGCGGCGACGGGCGGTACGGGCTGGACCTGCAGCGTGCTTCTCCATGGTAACTTACGCTTGTCATCGTAAACGTGTAGTTGACATGCGTGGAGGTGTTCGTGGCGGAGGTGCCGGGCTCTGCGCGCTTGGAATTGGTCGACGGGGTGGCGCATCTCGACGAGCCGGCGGCGGTGTTCGCGGCGATGCTGGCGGGTTGGGAGCGGCAGCAGCGGTCCCGGCTGCTGACGGACGGGACGATCGTTTCCCGGTTGGGGTTGCTGCGCCGGTTCGCCGCGTTCAGCGAGTCGTTTCCGTGGCAGTGGACTCCGGCGGACGTGGAGGAGTTCACGATGTCGTTGATGTCCGGGCATAGCCGGGCGGCGCCGTCGACGATCCGCGGGCATCACCTGACGCTGCGCATGTTCTGCGATTTCCTGCTCGATTCGCGTTACGGCTGGGTGGCGCAGTGCGACGAGCGGTTCGGGCAGGTTCCGTCCCAGGTGTGTCACGATTTCAACACCGCCGCGCACCTGGTCGATTACGAGGGTCGTCCGGGGCGGCGGCCGTTCACCTATGACGAGATCCAGCAGCTGTTCGACTTCCTCGACGACCGGGTCGATAAGGTCGCGACGTCGGGCCGCAAGGGTGCGTGGGCGGCGCTGCGGGACGCGCAGATGATCAAAACCTGTTACGCGTTCGGGTTGCGCCGCAGGGAGTTGTGCATGCTCGACGTCGCGGATCTGCGGCCGAACGCGGCCATGCCGGCGTGGGGCACCTACGGCGCGGTTCACGTGCGCTACGCCAAGACCTCGCGGGGCAGCGCGCCGCGGCGCCGCACCGTGCTCACCGTCCCGGAGTTCGACTGGGTCGTCGCCGGCCTTGCCCAGTGGGTCGAGCAGGCGCGGCCGCTGCTGTCGACGGGCAGGTCAGGGCCGTTGTGGCTGACCGAGCGTGGGCAGCGCACCACGCCGCGGTGGCTGGAGGTGCGGTTCGCGGCGATCCGCGAGCAGGTCGGGCTGGATCCGGCGTTGTCGCTGCACTGCCTGCGGCACTCGTATGTGACTCATCTGGTCGAGTTCGGTTACCCGGAAAGGTTTGTCACCGAACAGGTCGGGCATTCGCATGCATCGACGACGGCGATCTACACGTCGGTGAGCAACGACTTCAAGACCAAGACCTTGCAGCACGCCCTCGAGCGTGTCTATCGACGGGAGGCGCCATGACCCGACAGGTGAGCATGGCCTGGAACCTGCGGCAGTTGATGGCCGAAAGGGGCATGTTCCAGACCACGGATCTGCTCGGCCCGCTCGCCGAGCACGGCATCGAGATCTCCCGTCAGATGGTGCACCGGATCGTCACCAAGGCCCCGCACCGGATCAACCTGGACCTGTTGGCGGCGCTGTGTGACATCCTCGGCTGCACCGCCGCCGACCTGCTCGAGGTGCAGGTCGCACAGGCGCAGCCCGCCCGGCGGGCCGTCGGCGAAACCGGCCCGGGCATCGGCACGATCAGACCCGTGCGGGCCACGGTGCGCCGACCCGACGGCGTCGAGTGAAAAAACCGCGACCCTGCTGCGTTGTCTGCGACAAGGCGTTCGACGGCGGCGGGGCGCGACTGCCACACGGCCGGATCTGCCAACCCTGCAAACGCCACCTGGCCTACCATCCGCAGCCATGCCCCTGCTGCCGGCAGATCCGGCCCCTGGCTTACCCGTCGGCCGAGGGCGCCACGGTCTGCGCCGCCTGCGCAGGCGCCGTCTCGGTGTTCGCGTGCGCCACCTGCGGGCGGGAAGACCACCCCTACGGATCGCGGCGCTGCGCCCGCTGCATCCTCGCCGAGCGGCTCACCACACTACTGACCGACCCGACCACCGGACGCATCCACACACGCCTGCGCCCGGTGTTCGACACCTTGGTCGGCTCTGACCGTCCGCAAACCGGCATCTACTGGATCAGCCGCCCACCCGGCGACGGGCCGCGCCTTCTCGGCGCGATGGCCCGCGGCGAAATCCCTATCAGCCACAGCGTTTTCGCCACCCTGCCCGGCAACCGGTCACACACCTACCTGCGTGACCTGCTCGTCGCCGTCGGCGTCCTGGACGCCTACGACCCGCGGCTGGAGCAAACCACCCGCTGGATCGCCGACCGGCTCGAGAACGCCGACAACCCGGCCCACGCCGAGATCGTGCGCCGCTACGCCCGCTGGCACGTGCTGCGCCAACTACGCACCACCGCCGGCAAGCACCCGTTGTCGAAGGGTCAGGGCGAAGGCGCGCGCGAACGCGTCAACGCGGCGCTCGTCTTCCTCGACTGGGCCGCGGCCCGCGGACACGGCCCAGCCGAGATCACCCAGTCCGACGTCGACGCCTACCTGGCCCGGCACCCCGGCCGCAGGTCAACAACGGGCGGGTTCATCTCCTGGATGCACACCACCCGCGTCAACACCGGCCTGCGCACGACGCACCCGGCCCGCGCACTGCCCGCCGTCACCACATCCGATCAACAACGATGGCGCCACGTCGAGATCCTGCTCCACGACGACACGGCCAAACCCTACGTGCGGATCGCCGGGCTGTTCATGCTGCTGTTCGCCCAACCACTGGCCCGCATCTGCCACATGCGAACCAGCCAGATCGACACCTCGGCCCGGCAGACGACCGTCACGTTCGACGCGGTGCCCATCGAAATACCCGAACCCCTCGCCGGTCTCGTCCGCCAGCAGGCCGAAGCCCGAGGAAACGCCTCCTACGCCAGCCGCCGCAACGGCTGGCTGTTCCCCGGCGGAATCCCAGGCCGGCCCCTGAACACCGAAAACATCCGCGGACCGCTCGTCGCACTCGGCATCCGACCGAACGCCTCACGCAGAGCAGCCCTGTTCCAACTCGCCGCGCAGATCCCCGCACCCGTCCTCGCCGAGCTCGTCGGCACCAGCCAGAACAACGCCGCGAGATGGGCCGCACTCGCCGCACGAGACTGGGCCACCTACATCAGCCACCGAGCCGCCAAGCAGCAACCCGATTGACCGCAAACCCCGGCGATTCGCGCCGGACGAATACTGCAGCGTCACCAATCCCGCGTCAACCTTTCGTTGACGCCCTTGCCGAGTTCGATGAAATCACAAACCCAACAGCAGTGTCAGTCGTCCTGTGTACCCCGGATCGTCATCAGCCGAAGGCCAGGCACGTTTTCGAAGATGCCATCATCCGACACCACGGGTACATCGAGCCGCATCGCGGCCGCTGCGATCCAGCGATCACCGTTGTGGATCTTGTCGGCCAGCGCGTGTCCGATCCGCTGGCAGTCGACCCGGAGCTTCGCGCAGACCGTCATCGTCTCATCATCGGGCTGCATGATCGCCATCTCCGAAATACGACGCTCCAGACGTCGCCGTCTCAATTCGCCCCAGTTGGCGCGTAGAGCGCCGAACCGCAACTCCATCACGGTCTGGAAGGAGAGCATCACCGGCGATTGTCCGATGAGCCTGCGGTACCGCTCCGCCATCGGATTCGGCCGCTCCACGAACATCGAGCTGAAGACCATCGTGTCTACGACGACACCGACCTGGTCGGCAGGGCTCATGCCTCAGCGAGCGCCGAGAAAAATACGTCCCACTCCTCATCGGACACGTCTTCGATCACCATGTGCTCCCGGTCCGGGAGCGGACGTGCCGCAGCGAGCGCCTGCTCGGGCGGAAGCACAAGCAGGTGCGGCTCCTCGGGCTGCTCCATCGTGGTCATGACGACAACGATACCGGCCACCGCAGATACCGGCGAGATTCGTACCAAGCAAGGGTTTCCACGATAGGCGGCTCGGCGCCGCCCGCGCAGACCCGTGCGAGCTGAAATTTCTGCAGTCAACGGCCGGAACGTTGGCCCGGGGCGACTAGCGCGGATGTCGGGCGCCCTATTCATGCATGGTGATGTCGATGTCGCGGATGAGCACCGGGTCGGGTTTCGAGTACCTGATGCGGCATACCGCGCGCGGCGACGCACCGGATCGGTCCACGGCGATGACCCGCTACTACGTGAACGCCGGCTACCCGGCCGGCGTGTGGCTGGGCGCAGGTTTAGCCGGCGTGCATGACGGCGCCGGGCTCGCCGCCGGTTCGGCCGTGTCGGAGGAGCAGATGGCTCGGCTGTTCGGTGCCGGCCAAGACCCAGTCACCGGCGCATCGCTCGGCCGCGAATACCCGACAGTAGCGCCGCCGGCCGATCGGATCACCGCGAAGGTAGCCCAACTGCCCGCCGACCTACCCGCCGACGTGCGGGAGGCGAAGGTCTCCGCGATCACCGCGGCCGAGAAAGCCCGCGACACTCGCGGCGCGGTGGCCGGTTTCGACTTGACGTTCTCGGTACCGAAATCGGTGTCCGTGCTGTGGGCGCTGTCCGACGCGGACGTGCAACGGCAGATCGTTGACGCGCACCACAATGCGGTCGCCTCGACGATTCGGCTGATCGAACAGGACGTGGCCCGCACCCGCACCGGGCACGGAGGTACCGCGCGCGTGCCGGTGCGCGGTTTGATCGCGGCCGGGTTCGATCACCACGATTCCCGCGCGGGGGATCCGCAGCTGCACACGCATGTCACGATCGCCAACCGCGTGCAGGCAGCGTCGGACGGGCAGTGGCGCACGTTGGACTCCCGGTCGCTGTATGCGGCGTCGGTCGCGCACTCGGATACGTATGATCTGCTGCTCGCCGACAATCTCACCCGCGCGCTGGGTGTGGCCTGGGAGGTGCGGCTGCGCGGCCGGGCCCGCAACCCGCGCCGGGAACTCGCCGCGATCCCGGACCATCTGATTATCGAGTTCTCGCAGCGCACCGCCGCGATCACCGCCGCGAAAGACGCCGCCATCGACACGTTCGTCGCCAAGCATCACCGACAGCCCACCGGCCCGGAGGCGGTGCGCATCCGTCAGCAGGCAACCCTGGAAACGCGGCAGCCGAAACACGTCTCGACCCTGGCCGAATACACCGACCATTGGACCCGCCGCGCCGACCTCATCCTCGGCTCCGACGCTAGGGCGTGGGCCGGCCACGTCATCGCGACACCGGGCAACGCCACCCCGGCCGCCGTCAGTCCTACCAGCGCGGCCCTGCCCCGTATGGCGACAGCCTCCGACATTGACGAGCAGACCATCGAGATTCTCGCCGCGGCCGCGTTGGATCAGGTCGAAGGCAAACGGGCCACCTGGTCACGCTGGAACCTGGTGGCCGCGGCCTGCCGCACCATGGGCGTTGCCGGGCTGCAATTCGCCACCGAAGCCGATCTTCTGGCCGTGCGCCGCCGGGTCACGGCCGCCGCGATCGAACGCAGCATCCTTCTCAACCCGACAAGCGCATCCGCCGCCGGCACGGAGATTGATGCGGCGACGGGCAGATCAATTTATGACGCGCCCGAAGTGTTCACCTCCCTGGAGGTGCTGGCCGCCGAAGACTCGCTCCTCCGGGCCACCGAGACCGCCACCGCACCAACCGTTTCCGCCGACTTCGTCGACAGCATCGTCGCTGCTCCCCTGCTCGGGCGCGACCACCGGCTCGCACCCGACCAAGCCGCAGCGGTCCGCAGCATCTGCACTTCCGGGCGGGTGTGTGACGTGCTGATCGGCCCGGCCGGCACGGGTAAGACGACCACGATGGCCGGGCTGCGCGCCGCATGGGAACACGAACACGGCCCCGGCTCCGTACTCGGCCTCGCCACCTCAGCGGTCGCCGCGGAGGTGCTCGGCACCGAAATCTCGATCGCCGCCGAGAACACGGCGCAGTGGCTCGCCCAGCAACGCTTCCAGCCCCGCCGCGAACAGCGCATCACCCAGCTCGAAACCCGCCGCGCCGACGCCATCACCGCCGGTGCGCCGATCGGCGGCATCGACCAAGCGATCGCCCTGGCCCGCGCCCGCTTCGACCAATGGGCGCTGCACCCCGGCCAGCTTTTGGTCGTCGATGAGGCGGGCATGGCCGACCTGGCCACATTGAACGCGCTCGCCGCGCAGGCACAGACCGCGGGCGCGAAGTTGCTGCTGGTCGGCGACCACGCACAGCTTCCCGCGATCGGCGCCGGCGGCACCTTCCAGCTCCTGGCCGAACATCAACCGGACACAGCGCAACTCACCGACATCCGCCGCTTCGTGCGCCCCGACGGGCAGGTCCGCCAGTGGGAGGCCGACGCGTCCCTCAAGCTCCGCCGCGGCGAGCCGACGGCACTGGACGCCTATGCGGCGCACGGCCGGTTCACCGACGGCAACGCCGATGTCATGATCCACGCCGCCCACCAAGCCTGGAAATCCGACCAAGCACGCGGCCTGACCAGTCTGCTGATCGCCGCCGACAACGAAACCGTCCAAGCCCTCAATCTCACGGTCCGGGCCGATCTGATCGAAGCCGGCCAAGTCCGGGCCGACGGTGTGCCGCTGCACGACGGCACCGTCGCCGGGTTCGGCGACCGGATCATCACCCGCCGCGTCGACCGCCGCCTTCCCGATGGCACCGCCCCGAACGTGCGCACCGACGATCGGGGCAGGTTCGCCGAGGGCTTCGTCAAGAACGGCACCGTCTTCACCATCACCCAAGTGCGCCGCGACGGGGCGATCCGAGCCCAAGTAAGCGGCGGCCAGCCCGTCATAATCCCTGCCGACTACACGGCGCAGCACGTCGAGCTCGGCTACGCCGTCACAGCGCACCGCTGCCAAGGCGTCACCGTCGACACCACCCACACCATCGCCACCGGGCAGATGACCCGGGAGGCGTTCTACGTTGCCATGACCCGCGGACGGGCCGCCAACCACGCCTACATCGACACCGACACCTGCCACGGTGAACTCGACACCCTCAGCCGCGAACGCGAAAACCGGCCCGCCCGAACCATTCTCGAACAAATCCTCACCGACCAAGGCGCCGAAGCCTCCGCCCACGCCCTGAAATCCAGGCTCATGCGCGGATCCGACCGACTGCCTGACGGTCGCGACAATCGGACGACTTCCCGCGCACCGCTGGAGATATCGCGATGAACACGCACCAGATTCATCCGCACAGCCCCGCGGCCGGGGAAACACGGACAGCGCAGCCCCCGCAACTTGCTGTGGATGCGTCGCTCGGCCTATTTCTGACGACGCGGCAGGCGGCGGACCTGATCGCCGTCACTCCCCATCGACTCGCGACGCTACGCATGGCCCACGATGGCCCCGTCTACTACCGGACACCCACGGGCGCGGCGATCTACTACCGGCAGGACCTCCTGACATGGGGCGCAGCAGCGCCTTCCCAATCACCGGTCCGACCATAGCCAGTTCAGGGCATTCGCCACGAGTAACCCGGTCGCCCTGCGTCCTGCCGCATCCTGCGGAATGGGTCGTCACCAGCGAATCATTGCTCGGAGACAGTCATCGGAGCGTCAATACCTTCACTACCTGTTACGGTATTGACGTGAAGGTAGTGACGAAGCTCGAACGGCTACGTGAGGTCGCATTGGACCAGCACGGCTTCGTCACCACCGCGCAGGCCCTGGGCGAAGGCGTCTCGCACGCCGAATTGTCGATGATGGTTGCCCGCGGTCGCCTCGAGCGCGTCGCCCATGGCGTCTACCGAGTACCCCAGGTTCCCGAAACCGAGTTCGATCAGTATCAGCTCGCAGTGCTGTGGACGGGAGCTGCCGAGGCGTGCCTCAGCCACGACACCGCCTTGCAGGCTTGGGACATCACCGATATCAACCCCGACCGCATTCACCTGACGGTGCGCCGACACCGACGCGTCCGGCGCGAAGGTGGTCACGGGTACGTCATCCATTGCGAGGATCTTGACCCGCGCGAGGTCACGTGGTGGCAGGGCATCCGCACGGCCACTGTACCGACGGCCATCAGGCAAAGTATCACCTCGGGGGTGCCGACCTATCTGATTCGGCAGGCAATCGAACGCACCGGGCGCACCAGCCTCCTACCTGACAACGCGCGCGCATTGCTCGTCACGCAATTGGAGGCCCGAGATGCCCGACGGTGATCGGAGAAATCTCGCGCAGTCGCTGGGTGATCTGACGCCGAAGGGCAAGGCACCTGGCTCCGCGCGGGTACTCAACGCCTGGATCGCACAGGCGCAGGATCGTCTGGGTTCCACGGGCCCGCGTTTGGGCTGGTTGGTCGCTGCAACCGTCGTCTCAGTGACGTTGCAGCGTGCCGTGGACGATTCCGGCACGTCGATGTTCCTGTTGAAGGGCGGGACACTATTGCAGTACAGGCTGCCCGGAATGTCCCGCACCACGAAGGACATCGATGGCCTTATCAGGGGCGATCTTGACCGCCTTATGGTCGAGCTCGACCGCGCGCTGTCAAAGCCGTGGGGGCCGCTCACCTTCGTCCGTGACCAGGTTGAGGTCATCGATGTGCCACACCGGATCGTCAAGCCACGCCGCTTCGATATCGTCGTACAACTCGGGGGTGTCACCTGGAGGCGCCTCCAGATCGAAATCTCGCCGAATGAGGGCCATGCGGGTGCCGAGCCCGAGGCAATTCCTGCCCCATCGCTTTCCGGGTTCGGGCTGCCCACGCCGGATCGTCTCGCGAGCCTTCCACTGGCCTACCAAATCGCGCAGAAGGTGCATGCGTGCACCGACCCGCACAACCCGCCGACCGACATTAACGACCGCGCCCGTGACGTCGTCGACCTGCTTCTGTTGCGTGAATTCACCGAAACGTCGGGGACTCCGCCACTCGCGAAGATCCGCGCGGCTATCGTCGACGTTTTCGTCTCTCGCGCCGATGATGCACGCTCGACAGGCAGTTCGCCTCGTGCATGGCCGACAACGGTGACCGCGCACGAACACTGGGCCGCAAGCTTCGCTCCGGCAGCGCAGTCTGCTGGAGTCACGGTCACACTGTCCGAGGCAGTCGACCAGCTGAACGCGTGGCTCGAAACAATCGACAATGCCTGAGCCGCAACGTCGATGTGAACGCGCAACAAACCACTCACGGACGGGCCACCCGCCCGGTGCGGCATGGGCGACACCGCTGATCGCCTGCGGTAGCCCCTCACTGAAGTACGTGCAGCTGAGTTGTTGCGCAAGTGACGCAACAACCTCTCGATCCGGGAACAGTTGCGCGAACTCAACCCCGCGATGGAGATTCGTCCGGTCCAGTCCGCGACCGAACCGCCGCGTCGCTTGTTGCCATAGCGAGGCCACAATCCTCTGGGCGCATTCGACCGCAGGGTTCAGTCCAAGAGGTCAGCTGCGGATCGCCACCGGGGAATCCCCAACGTGATCCGCGAGATCGCGGCAATCGGAATCGACGATGGGATCGTCTTCAACACCTAAACCGGATCAACCTGCGCCGACAAGTGCCGCAGACATAGACTGCGCATCGTTTCGGCATTCGTTGCGCCGTAACCGTGCGCAACGGTGACCCTACGTGATCACCCTGCGTTCGGGTTCCGGCAGGAAAATTGGTCGTGCGGGCGCCGCCCGTACCTTATTCGTACCTTACGAGGACCGAAAGCGGCCGATTCTCGTCAACACTGCCCAACACGCCGAGCCTTTCATATTCGCAGGTCAAGGACACCTTTCCGTCATTATCATCAAGTGCCAATGCCGCTCAAAAGCCCCTTCGGGCGCTCTCCTAAAGCGGGTGTCGGCGGTTCGAATCCGCCCGGGGGCACAGTATTTTTGCAGGTCAGTGACCACATCGATTGTCGATTGCGACCTTAGCGCGCCGCAGTCCGCAAGGAGTCCGCAAGAATATCGGACCGTCCAACGACGACATCGGCATGCTGTCCGGCGGCGAGCAGCGAACGCTCGCCGCCGCACAATCCCTACTCGGCAGCGAACCGGTCGACCTGTCCGAGGCGATGACAGGTCCCGACCGACCCGCCGGCCACGCCGTCATCGCTGCGCTCACCCACGCCACCGGCGCGTCGAACCCGATCCGCACAAGGACACTGTCCCGAGACGCAGGCCAGTCGATCACGCCGCTTCGCGACGAGGGCACGGCACGCAACCTCGGCTGAAACTCGCTGAAGCGCCCAAGGCCCCGACAGGCGAAGTCGTACTCTTCTGGCTCTGGGGCTACCTTCGATACGATGAGGCGCATGAGCAGCGCATTCGGATCTGCGGCCGAGCCGGCGAGCGAGGCACTCGCGCGCACACACGCTGCCCAGCTGATCGCTCTCGCCGCGGAACACGGCATCACCGGCCTCTCATTTGCCTCGGCCGGGCGCCTCCGCGGACGCGTCGATCCCGGACGTGGCCTTTTCGACGTGTTCGAGTTCCAGCGCGCGGCCTCTGATCTGCTCGGAGCCGAGATTTCCGTCTTTTCCGACGGGGCACTTCGCAACGACAACGTCAGTGCAGATCTCGAAGCAGCCGTCGCGCTGTGACGTCTGGCCGCGCCGCGGAGCACCGGGCTCTGCTCGAACTCGAGGCGCTGCTCCACCACATCCAAACCCTCAGAGATGACGGCGACGCCGATCGCTTCACCGAAGACGATCACTACCGCTGGGTGCTGCATCGCCTGTGGATCGCCGTCGGCGACGAGGCCTACGCCTACGCCGCAACTCGTCACATGCCAGTGCGAGAGCTGGTGTGCTCTCCGGGCGAGAACGGCGCACCCCCTCGACCGGCACCGTCTCATTTCCGACATCCTCCGACAGAGAGGTCGACGACCGGATCGCTCGACATCCGCGTCGCGGTTCCTGTCCTGACCGCGGTCAACGTCAAGCTGTCAGGAGGCCGGGTTCCCGCGGACGCCTCCTCTGTGCCTCATTCATCGCTTGCGACCTTTCAAGAGCACCGTCATCCGTCAACGCCAGCAGACCAGCCATCGAACAGATAAGCGCTGGTCAAGAAGGCTCATCCCTTCTTTTCAACCACCGCCAACAACCGTCAAGACCGCCCTCTGACGCTCTCCAAAAACGGGTGTCGCGCCTTCGAACTGGGCGAAATCGTCGATGCAGTCAGCCAATGGAAGGCAGTCGCTGCCCGCCACGGCCTGTCTGCGACCGATATCGACGGCACGCAGCGCGCCTTCGGCACGCTCGATGAAGTCGCAGCCTCGCGCGTCCTTTAGTTGACATGTCAACCACATCAAGGCATCATTGATGCACCAACAGAAGTGTGAGCATGAGGATGGCGCCCATGAACGTCGAGAACGTCGAGTTCGGCATCGACACCTTCGGTGACGTGCCGCGCGACAACGACGGCCGGCTCGTGTCATATGCGCAGGCGATCCGCGCCGTGCTCGCTGAGGCCGTGCTTGCCGACGAGGTCGGCATCGACGTGATCGCGGTGGGTGAGCATCACCGGCCCGAGTTTGCGATTTCCGCGCCGGACACCGTGCTGGCCGGCATCGCCACCGCCACCAAGAACATCCGTCTCGCCTCCGGCGTCACTGTGCTGTCCTCGGACGATCCCGTGCGGGTCTTCGAGCGGTTCGCGACGGTCGATGCGCTCTCGAACGGCCGCGCCGAGGTCATCCTCGGGCGCGGATCGTTCACCGAGTCGTTCCCCCTGTTCGGTTACGACCTCGCGGACTATGAGGTGCTCTTCGAGGAGAAGATCGACCTGTTCCACAAGCTCCTCGACGAGAA
>Ga0209941_1002125_pt1 | contig 11626 bp, 10 predicted proteins | sample ThiBiot_300_plan_FD_183945 | JGI IMG/M metagenome (GOLD analysis project Ga0209941, IMG submission 183945) | Wastewater bioreactor microbial communities from Cape Town, South Africa - Thiocy_solids_1 (SPAdes) | ecosystem: Engineered > Bioremediation > Thiocyanate > Unclassified | place: South... | reverse complement strand
ACTTGGCAGCGCGAGTTCGCGGAGTTCAGGGAGAAGGGCTAGGCGCGGTGCCGTGTTCCTGGCGCAGCTTAGGGTCGCTGCGGCTGGCGACCGCAAGCCCAAAGCGCGCTAGGTGGAGGCAACAAAAAAACGCGCTCTCGCGCGTTCGATATCTTCAACATACGCCCGTATGCGGTATTCGTCAAGGGGTTGCAGGCGAGTGGGGGAAGTGCGGTGTGGAGTGGGTGGGGCGGGACATATGCGGCGAATCTCTCAGCGGCGTTAGGTGTCGCAGGGCTGGACTAGGGTCTGCGGAGAGGTGGTCGATCACAAGTGCTGACCTGGGGCCGGCGCCGCTCGGGAGGTGGCGACCAAGCCGTTAACGCTACGGCCGCCACCAAGCGAGAGTCATCCCTGCGATTGCAGGGAAGTCACGAGGCTGCGCACGTACGTTGGTTCATCCCCTCGCCGTGGGGAGGTTCGGGCAGCCCGGCAGGATTGTAACGCCTGGCATTTTGGCTCTTGACATTGAGGACGCTGGAGTAGCATTATGACGACTAGGGCTACGCACGTACGTCATGGCCCGATATAGGTGAAGATGAAATGCGTTGGGAGTCACGTTAGATACAGCCTCCATGCCGCCGTCGCATCCGTCCAGGTACAGAATAGGGTGAATAGCTCGTCATCGGCGGATCAGATCATTGTCGACATCTGGTTCGCCTCTTGGTCCACGGACGCTTCGCAAGACGTGCGGGTAGGTTCTGACGTGCTCCACGACCGTGGCGGCTCCAGCTTCAGTTTTCGGGCAAGCACCTCTTCAAGGGGGCGGCGCCGCTGAGCCGGGCCAGGGAACTCTGGGCAAAGTCCAGCAAGAGCGGTCCTCCGGGCCACTCCCTCCTTGGGCACCTCCTAGACGTCGGCATGGTGGCGCGCCATTTGCTAATGGACGCGAGGCTCCAACGGGCGCTCAGGCGTTTCGCGCATGACCTTCGGTTGGAGGTGGAAGCTGCGAGGAGGCTGTTGGTAATCCTCGCCGCACTTCACGACATAGGAAAGGCCTCGCCAGCGTTTCAGAGGAAGTGGCCGGACGGTGCGCCCCCGGAGGCGCTGCAGAGGCCGGTACCCGACATACCGCACGGCACGATCAGCGCCATGATCCTCAAGGACTGGCTCCGCGAGAGAGGGATGCACTCAAGGGAAGCCGAGACGCTCGCTCACGCCGTAGGCGTCCATCACGGAGTCACCTTGCCTCCCGGTCTCAGCACTACCTTCGGCCTCGATTCCTCGGGTGTTGGTAGCGCACCCTGGGAAGGCTGGCGGAACGAACTCATTGAGGCGGTCGTAGAGGCCTTCGGGCCCCTGCCCGAGCTAACAAGTCACAAGGGCTATAGAAGGTCCTCAAGTTGGGGATTTCAGGCTGGCCTAACGTCCGTGGCGGACTGGATCGGCTCCGGCCTCCCGTTTGCGCCGGAAGTATCTGACCGAACGGCTTACATGGCAGCCAGGGAGACGGACGTGGCCCTCCGCCTCGAGGAGATCCAGTGGCCGCGTGACGGGCAGTGGTGGGTTGAGCCCAGCTCCCCTGAGATGTTCGAATCTTGGTTCCAGGGTACGCGCGCTGGTGAGGATCCAAGACCGCTTCAGATCGCAGTTCAAGAGGCTCTGGTCCAATCGCGTGGGGAGCAGTTCCTGCTAGTAATCGAGGCCCCCATGGGAGAGGGCAAGACCGAGGCGGCCTTCTTCGCCGCTGTCCGTGCCGCGACCGCGCGAGGACTCTACATCGGGCTTCCCACACATGCGACTAGCGATGCACTTCACTCTCGGCTGACGGCGTTCGTAGAGAAGCACGCGAGTAGGACGGTGCACATAGCGTTGGCGCATGGGGCGGCGAGAGCGCTTGCCGCGCTTGGCGGGGTTACTGCCTCGGTGGTCCTAGCGCCCAAAGTAGACCTGGCGCTGGACCCGGTAGATGAGGAAGGCGCCGAGGCTGCGGCGACGCAGGCTCTCTGGCTGACGACCGGCCGCAGGGAGTTACTGGCCGAACTCGGTGTTGGGACCGTGGATCAGGCGCTGTTGGCTGTCCTTTCTACGAAGCATCACTTCGTAAAGCTATGGGCGCTTGCCGGGAAGGTGGTCGTTCTCGACGAAGTCCATGCCTACGACCGCTACACCTTCGGACTGCTTGAGGAGCTGGTCGAATGGCTGGCGAGCATGGGCTCCACGGTGATCGTGATGAGCGCGACACTGCCGCAAGGCACCCGTACGGCCTTAGTGGAGGCGTTTCAAAGGGGCACTGAGTCCGAGGTGTTGCCACCGGACTCCGCTCTTTACCCTCGGCTCACGCTCGTAACGCGAGACCTGCTGCTGACGGTGCCATTCGCTGCATCAAGAGACTCGAGAATGGGCATTGCGGCGGCACCCTACCCGATAGAGGATCTGGGACACTTCGTGTTGGCACTGCAGGCCGGTGGCGGCGCGGTAGGGGTCATCGTGAACACGGTTTCGAGGGCGCAAGAATTGTACGAGTTCTGCCGAGCCGCGGGCGCCGAACCCCTCCTGCTTCATGCCCAAATGCCCCTAGGCGAGCGGCAGAACAGGGAAGCGGAACTGATAGAGAGGTACGGCGTAGGGTCCAAGGGTCAGCGTGACGGGCTTGTGATTGCCACGCAGGTCATGGAGCAAAGCCTAGACGTCGACTTCGACGTGCTCGTATCGGACATGGCGCCGGTCGACCTGTTGCTGCAGCGCGCGGGCAGGATGCACCGTCATCTGCGCGGCGGCAATCGCGGTCCTCACAACTCCGCGGTGCTCTACATAGCCGGCTTTGGCGACCTTGAGTATGGACCCCATCTAGATGCGATGGAGGGTATCTACGACTCCTACATCATGTGGCGCAGTTGGGCTGCCCTCACGATGAAACCGGAGTTGCGGCTGCCCGATGACATCGATTCGTTGGTTCAGCAGGTATACGACCTGGACTCTTCCGCCGACCTTCCACCAAGTGTCTCGGTAGACATGCCCGTTCTGGCGCAGGCGTTCAACGCGCGTTTGGAGGTGATGGATGCCGCGGTAAAGGCTTGGGTCGTGGGTTCGCCGCTAGAGCCCGCTTCACAGGCCTGGCGGAGTGTGTCTACTGACGACGAAGGACGTGAGCGCGGTAAGGCCATCGCCCCGACCCGCTTGGGTGAGCGCCGCCTAACCGTGATACCGGTCTACTCCTCGAAAGGGCGGTGGCGTTTGCCTGGGAACGACGAAACTGTGTCTAGCACGGCTGGCCGAGTTTCGGCAGATTGGTTGCGCGCCGCGCTCATGTCACAGATCGGAGTCAGAAATGTGGCCCTTATCGCAAAGCTCGAGGCGCACCAGAGGCCAGAATGGTGGACGAAGCACAAGCTACTGCAGTTCTTATTTCCGCTAGAACTTGGTGACGATGGTACTGCGGTCGTAGACGCGAACGTGCGCCTAGATTCGGAGTTGGGTCTGGTCATCGGCCGGGCGCTCTCGCGGGGGAGGGGACGATAGACGTGGGGAGGTCTTTTCAGCTACTCGATGAGCGCTGGATCCCTGTTGAATCGTTGGAGGGGGCGTTCTCTGAAGTAGGTCTGCTCGAGGCGTTCGAGCGGGCAGCCGATTTACGGCGAATCGTACATGCTTCGCCTTTGGTGACAGTTGCGCTGTACCGGCTGCTCTTCGCCATCTTTCACCGGGCGGCACCTGTTGCCAACGACAACGAGTGGGGCGACCTGTGGGACTCCGCTACGGCTCATAAGGATGCTGGGTCCTACCTCGAACGCTGGCGGCACAGGTTCGACCTCTTCTCGGAGACAGAGCCATTCTGGCAGGTGCCGGATCTGAGTGACGAGCTCGAGACAATGTCATGGGCGAAACTGGCCGCGGAGCTGAACGACAACAACAACAAGGTGCTGTTCGACCACACGCGCACGAAACAAGATAGGCCGTTGGCCACGCCGGCTCAGGTGGCGCGACTATTGGTGGCATGTCAAGTGATGTCTGTAGGAGCTGGCAACAGCCCCACGGGCTTCAACTTGAACGCGGTGCTAGCTACTTCACTGGTTGTGATACCCGAAGGCGCGAACCTGCGAGATACGTTGCTGGCCAATGCGCGCGTTGGGAAGTCGAAGGGCGATGCACCCGTATGGGAACAGCCCGTACCCAGGGCAGCCGACATCCTTGAGGGGAATTCGCAGAAGCCAGCTCGCACGTACCCTTACGTTGGGTTGGCCAGGCGGTTGACCTGGCTCACCAGGGCGATAAAGATTGTGCCACCCGGCAGTTCGGAGTTTGTCGAAAGCGTGATATTCGGGGCGGGCCGCAGGCCGGCGGTCCCGGATGGAGACCGTGACCCATGGGTGGCCTATCGCGTCTCGAAGGAAGGGAAGTGGGTGCCTCAACGCCTCGACCCTACTCGGGCGATTTGGAGAGACCTACAGGCGATAGCCATACGAACGGACGATGACAAGCGGGCTGTTGCCCCGGTTCTTGCGAGCCTTGGCGCTATCCGAGAAGGCGACCGCCCGTTCCCAGACTCCTGGTCCCTATTGTTGGGCGGCCAGGCGGCGGACAAAGCGAAACTCGAGGGCTGGGGACAGGAGCGTTGGCAGCTGCCTGACTCTGCGCTACGAAACCCGCGGGTTCGAGAGGCGTTGTCGCTTGGGACGGCGAGTGCGGAAGAGGGCGGGCACCAATTAGGCAAGATTCTGCTCGCGCTGGCCAGAGATGTCTTGGCGCCCGACCCACAGACGAACCCCGATTTGGCCGCAGTGCGCATGTTGGCGAGTGGTTTCCCCGCCCTCAAAACGTACTGGTCTCGGCTTGAGGTGGCATTCTCGCACTTCTTGCACCGCCTGGGTGAGGCGAACGGGGATTCAGATCTTATCGAAGGAAGCGCCCTGAAGAACTGGTACAGCGACACCGCGCTGGCCGTGAAGGCTGCCACGGACGCCACGTATGGCGTGATGGGGAAGGATGCACGCGCTTTGAGGGCATGGGCTAGGAACTCTCCGAAGCTCGAGTTGCTTGCGAGTAAGTACCGCCGCATGGCGAGAGAAGCCGAAGGGAGCAAGGGGTGACGGAATCATACTTGTCTGACCGCTTCGCGCAGCACCTGCGCAAGGTGCTGGAGGGGCCTGGACGTGCGCGTGCTGTCTTGCGCAGATCTCTGACTTTGCCACCAGGGGAGTCAATGGCGGCAATACCCTACGTCGAACCCTTCGTGGCCACCGCGGGCAAATGGACGAGGAAGTGCGCCTACCTGGTTGCTGGAGTCAGCGCCGCTTCAGGGGTTGATGTCGGCAGCGGAAGCTTGGGTGCTGCAGCTGCTCGCTTGAGGCTGAGGACTGATTCTAAGTCGGTTGAGACTCGTTTCCTGGCCTTGCTTGACGCTGACGAAGAGCAGTTGCCGTATCGGTTGCGCCAGATGATCGTGCTTATGGCTGGGAACGAGATCGCGCCCGATTGGGCTGGACTCTTCCGGGACCTCAGGCGGTGGCAGGCACCAGGCAGGCCCGCGCAGATCATGTGGGCACGCGACTACTACACCGTTGTCGGCTCTGCGGGAGTCGAAGACGTTGAGGGTGATGAAGGTCCCGACGACGAGCTGAGTGAAACGAGATTCAACCCAGATGAAGTTCAGGAAGATTAGGAGGGGCTAATGTCCACGAGAATTGAGTTCCACGTACTTCAATCCTTCGCTCCAAGTAACCTCAACCGCGACGACACCGGTAGTCCTAAAGACGGCGTTTTTGGCGGGGTCCGAAGGGGACGCATCTCGTCGCAAGCGCTAAAGCGTGCTGCGCGCCTCCACATGCGAGATGGCGGCCTGATACCTGCCCATGCGGGCTCGACTAGGACCAAGAGGCTCGTTCACCTTATCGAGAAGCGTCTCGAGGGGCGCGTGGATCCCGCTGTGGCACAGGGCGCGGCGGTGAACGTACTGGCGAAAGTTGGAAGCCAGAAGAAGATTCAAGCCAAACCGGCTAAGGGCGGTTCGGAGCCGCTAACCGAGTATTTACTGTTCGTTGGAGAAAGCGAGCTTGAAGAGATCGTCGAAGTAATAGCAGCGCAGGCGGAGGAACTCAGCAACCCCAAGTCCAAGGCGTTGGACGCCGCAGGGCTTGCGGTCACCGAGATCCTGAAACGTAAGGGTTCTGGCTCCGTGGACGTAGCGCTTTACGGGCGGATGCTCGCGAACCTGCCAGAAGGTAACGCCGATGCAGCTTGCCAGGTGGCGCACGCGATCAGCACACACAGGGTTGACCGCGAGTTCGACTATTTCACGGCCGTGGACGACGAGAACCCTGCCGACTCGAGTGGTGCTGGCATGATCGGAACTGTCGAGTTCAATAGCTCCGTCTACTATCGCTATAGCGTTGTGGACGTAGATCAACTTCGGGCGAACCTCGCTGATGACAAGGTGCTCACCGCCAACGCTGTAAGTGCCTATGCGCGCTCGGTCGTTGAGTCCGCTCCGAGCGGTAAGCAGAATACCTTCGCGGCGCACAATCCCCCTTCTGTCGTATTGGTAACCGTGCGTCGCCACGGCGGTCCGGCGAACCTCGCGAACGCGTTCGAGAAGCCGGTGAGCCAGGCAGGGGGTGGGCTTGTTGAAGCGTCGGCCACGGCGTTGAGAGAGTACTGGCATAAGCTCGACGGCGCTTATGGAAAGGCCGACGACGCGTGGGTTCTCGACCTCACGGGGACGTTCGATTCCGACAAGGGAGTGACGCGCGTTGCGTCACTAGACGAGCTGGTTGCTGCTGTCAGGGCAGCATCGATGTGAACGCATGACGTGGACCCTGAGGATGCGTTTCGCTGGGCAGATGCAGAGCTGGGGTACAAGGTCTAGGTTCGATAACCGAGACACTGAGGTAGCGCCGTCGAAGAGCGGAGTGCTAGGCCTTGTGGCGGCGGCTCTCGGGAGGGATCGGACCGAAACGGTTGTTGACCTGGCGGCCCTCAGACTCGGCGTCAGGATCGATAGAGAAGGCGTGCTGCTGAGTGATTATCACACTGCCCAGGACGTCATTAGGGCGGATGGCGGTGGTCGCCAAGCAACGGCGCTCTCAGTGCGTCACTACCTAGCAGACGCTGTGTTCCTCGTCGGCCTTGAGAGCGAAGAGAGGCCGATTCTGGAGACAATTGACCAGGCGCTCGAGAACCCCCACTGGCCTTTGGCGCTAGGGCGTCGATCGTTCCCGCCCTCAAGGCCGGTGCAGCTTCGGCCTCCAGAGGACCCGACTCCTATCTTCGAGGGGCCGCTCAGAGAAGCCCTTTCGGAGTGCCCGCCTCTGATTGAGACACCGGCTGGCCCCGACGTGAGATACGTCGTTGAAGATGAGACTGGAGACCAACTCTGGTTCGATCAACCGACCTCGACCTTCGCGGAGCGCACGTTCACCATGCGCAAGGTGCGCATCGTGGTCGCGCCGTGGGGGGAAAAATGGTCTTGAGCCGATTGGAACTCAACCTGGAAGACCCAAGCGCCAGGCGGGACCTAGCTAACCCGTACGAGATGCACAGCACGCTCATGCGGGTGGTTGAAGAGAGCGCAAGTAGACCCTTGTGGCGCATCGAGCAACAACTAGACGTCTCGATGACGGCCTCCATCCTTATACAGAGCGAGGGCGTTCCGGACAGCGAGGCACTTCGGGCCTATGCTCCGAAGTATTTCCGGAAGTTCGACTCTAAGCAGAACGTTCTCCTAGAGAATTTAGCGAATGGGCAGGTCCTAAACTTCAGGCTACGGGCAAACCCAACGGTCACGCGTGAAGGTAAGAGGCACGGCCTGGACGATGTTGACGAGCAACTAGCGTGGATTGAGCGGCAAGTAACAAGGGCAGGCGGTGAGCTGTTGGGCGCTGAGACCAGCAATCCCGCCAGACTCAAGATGGTAAGGCGCAGCCAGAGCAGTCCTATCGTGATCCTTGGCGTGACGTTCGATGGTCAACTCAGGGTTCTGGATGACCTACTTCTGAAGGTGGCCGTACGAACAGGGATTGGACCCGGCAAGGCGCTCGGATTCGGGCTCTTGACGCTGTCGCGATGAGCAAGAAGAGGGCCATCGACCTCCGTAGTTTGCCGAAGCTGCGCGATGGCCTTACTTACGTCTTCATTGAACGAGGTCGAGTCGAGCGTGACGACTCGTCGATCGCCTGGTACGGGCCTGATGGGGCCGTTTCTTTGCCGGCGGCCGCCCTAGCCACACTATTTCTCGGACCGGGTGCGACCATCACGCACTCTGCCATGATGGCGCTGGCCGACAATGGGGTAACCGTTGCGTGGGTCGGTGAAGCCGGTGTGCGGTTCTATGCTGGTGGAGTCGGTGAGACGCGCTCGGCGAAGAACGTTGAGAAGCAAGCGATGGCCTGGGCCGATGAAGCAAGGAAGCTTGAGGTCGTGCGGCGGCTATACACATTTCGGTTCGGTGAAGACCTCGATCCAGACCTCACGCTAGAACAAATCCGGGGAATGGAGGGAGTACGAGTCAGGACCGCATACAGCCGAGCCGCGAAAGTGCATGGGGTCAAGTGGCGAGGGCGCAATTACAGGCGTGATGGCTGGGACGAGGCCGACCCCGTCAACCGGGCCCTCTCTGCCGGCAGCGCATGCATGTACGGTCTATGTCACGCTGCTATCGTCAGCCTTGGCTTCTCGCCCGCCTTGGGGTTCTTGCACTCTGGCAAGCAGCTATCTTTCGTTTACGACATAGCGGACCTCTATCGGACTGAAATAGTTGTGCCCGCGGCGTTCGCCGCCGCCGCGGTGCCGGGTGAAGAGATAGAACGGCGGGTGCGACTCACGCTCCGTGACCAGTTGAGGAAGTCACGGTTCCTTGAGCGTGTGGCGCGGGACCTGCATCGCCTTTTCGACCTTGACCCGGACTCAGTTGATCCGTACGAGGCTGACGCGGCCAAGCCCGGAGATATCTGGGATGGTGACAAGTTCGTGCCGGGCGGAGTTGCTTATGGTCGTAGTGACACTTGAGCTTGTGCCTCCCCGCCTTCGTGGGGGTCTAACTCGGTGGCTTACCGAGATTGGCCCCGGCGTATTTGTAGGACGGGTCAGCTCACTCGTTAGAGATCAGCTGTGGGAGCTCATCATTACGGAGGCCGCGGCGACAGGCAGAGCGGTGTTGGTTAATAGAGCGGCGAACGAGCAAGGATACGAGATCCGAATGCACGGCGACTCGAAGAGACGAGTGGTCGATGTGGATGGTCTACAGCTAGTCGCTAACAAGCACGCGGCATGGCTCGACTGGCGCGACGATGAAGAAGACATCAACTAGTTAATCCCGTGAGTAGACGCTCAGTAGCCTTTTCGCTTTGGATCGCTAGCGCGGTCCGCGGAGCTTGAAAATAGAGACATAGGACCTCGCGATTGCTAGAATCGTCGTGCTGGTCAAGTGCCGTCCCCGCGCGCGCGGGGGTGAACCGCCGGGGACGGTGGTTAGGTGCCTGAGGGGCTCGCCGTCCCCGCGCGCGCGGGGGTGAACCGACCGACCTCACTGAGCACCTGGAGGCGCGGTTGCCGTCCCCGCGCGCGCGGGGGTGAACCGTCGATGAAGACTTGTCGGCTCCAGGTGCGGAAGCCGTCCCCGCGCGCGCGGGGGTGAACCGTCCTCACTGAGGCCGATGACGTTGGCGAGCAAGCCGTCCCCGCGCGCGCGGGGGTGAACCGAGGTACGGCGCTAGGTGCGCGTCGGCCAGGCGCCGTCCCCGCGCGCGCGGGGGTGAACCGACATTGCGGGCATTCCGACCGTCGCCCGCCGTGCCGTCCCCGCGCGCGCGGGGGTGAACCGACGGCGGTGCCCCCTGCTCCCAACACCCGCAGGCCGTCCCCGCGCGCGCGGGGGTGAACCGCTGAACGCCAATCTGGCGATCATCGACTGTTCGCCGTCCCCGCGCGCGCGGGGGTGAACCGCACGGGCACGTCATCGGCCTGAACTTGCGCCAGCCGTCCCCGCGCGCGCGGGGGTGAACCGCCGCGCAGGACGGCTTCCATCACGTCAGGGTTGCCGTCCCCGCGCGCGCGGGGGTGAACCGACGCCGTCGCCCGCGACCGCGAGGGCTTGCAGGCCGTCCCCGCGCGCGCGGGGGTGAACCGGGCGCTGGCGTTGGCCGCGCGCCCGCGTGGTTGCCGTCCCCGCGCGCGCGGGGGTGAACCGCTGCCGAGAGTAATGAAGTCCCGCGTGCTGCGGCCGTCCCCGCGCGCGCGGGGGTGAACCGACCTGCATCCATGCGGCCGCGGCTAACGCGAGGCCGTCCCCGCGCGCGCGGGGGTGAACCGTCACCGAGCATCACGGCGTGCGAGGCGTGAGCGCCGTCCCCGCGCGCGCGGGGGTGAACCGCGCGACTGCGAGCAGTCCGCCTGGGACCGCTTGCCGTCCCCGCGCGCGCGGGGGTGAACCGACTGCTCTGGGCGCCCTCGTGGGAGCACACGCGCCGTCCCCGCGCGCGCGGGGGTGAACCGTACGCGCACCTGCACGACGAATGGGAACGGCTGCCGTCCCCGCGCGCGCGGGGGTGAACCGCCGTTTCACGAGGCGAACGACGTCATGGCGCGGCCGTCCCCGCGCGCGCGGGGGTGAACCGCTCAGGAGTTGCTCGTCGGTGGCGTCGAGGACGCCGTCCCCGCGCGCGCGGGGGTGAACCGACCGCCGCTGAGAACGAGCGGGCGCAGAAGCAGCCGTCCCCGCGCGCGCGGGGGTGAACCGTGGAGGAAGTCACTGGCGAATCGTTCGCCGCCGCCGTCCCCGCGCGCGCGGGGGTGAACCGCCGATGCCTCCGAGCGCGCCGCCAACGGCGACGCCGTCCCCGCGCGCGCGGGGGTGAACCGGGCGACGTGATGATCGCCAAGTGCGCCGAGTCGCCGTCCCCGCGCGCGCGGGGGTGAACCGGCGAGGATGAGGACGGCGCTCGTGGCTGACGTGCCGTCCCCGCGCGCGCGGGGGTGAACCGACGTTGCAGTACTCGAGTGTCACGTCGCAGGCGCCGTCCCCGCGCGCGCGGGGGTGAACCGGCGGAACTGGCGAAGGTCAAGGACCCACCGCCGCCGTCCCCGCGCGCGCGGGGGTGAACCGACCAAGTGAACTTCAACGTTGTATCGCAAGCCGCCGTCCCCGCGCGCGCGGGGGTGAACCGGCCTGCTCGTGCAGATCGTCGCGATTGTCGTGGCCGTCCCCGCGCGCGCGGGGGTGAACCGCTGACGCCGGGCGCGATGCTGTGCCGCTGGGCGCCGTCCCCGCGCGCGCGGGGGTGAACCGTTCCTCACCGACCTGGAGACCTTCGCGACGTTGCCGTCCCCGCGCGCGCGGGGGTGAACCGCGCGTGAGGATGCCCAGGCGCTTCTGCTGCGCGCCGTCCCCGCGCGCGCGGGGGTGAACCGAGCAGCCCCTACGACCACGCCGCGGCGGAGGGGCCGTCCCCGCGCGCGCGGGGGTGAACCGACCGAGTTGGTCAGCACAGGACGCCACAGGTTGCCGTCCCCGCGCGCGCGGGGGTGAACCGCGTCCTTCAGAAGCGCTGGCCCAACACCCCCAGCCGTCCCCGCGCGCGCGGGGGTGAACCGTCGCCCTGATTAAACCGCGCCTCATCATCGTCGCCGTCCCCGCGCGCGCGGGGGTGAACCG
>Ga0209941_1002124_pt1 | contig 11632 bp, 6 predicted proteins | sample ThiBiot_300_plan_FD_183945 | JGI IMG/M metagenome (GOLD analysis project Ga0209941, IMG submission 183945) | Wastewater bioreactor microbial communities from Cape Town, South Africa - Thiocy_solids_1 (SPAdes) | ecosystem: Engineered > Bioremediation > Thiocyanate > Unclassified | place: South... | reverse complement strand
GACTGTGCTCGGCATCGTTGCCACCCTCTCCTTCGGCACGGAGAGAATCCTGACCATGCATTCCGGCGAGACGGTGGAACTGTCCGGCCGTACCGTGCGGTTCGACGGAATTTCCCCGCGCAAGGGGTCGAACTTCACCGAGGACCGCGCCAAGTTTGTGCTGCTGGGCGACGACGGCCGGGAAACGGGTGAAATAAGCTCGGCCAAGCGTTTCTACCCCGCCCGGCAGATGACGACAACGGAGTCCGGCATCAGGACCATCGGCCTCAGCCAGCTCTATATCTCGCTCGGCGACGAGGCGGCGGACGGCTCCGTCGTGGTGCGCCTGTGGTGGAAGCCGCTGGTGACGCTGATCTGGCTCGGCGCGCTGGTCATGATGGCGGGCGGCACCCTGTCGCTGATGGACCGGCGCCTCAGGGTCGGCGCGCCCTCGCGCCGCCGCGGGAAGCCGCGCCCGGCGGTGAGCGTGCCATGAGGCTGAAGGCTGCGCTGGTCGTTCTCGTTCTCTGCCTCTTCCCGGGCACGGCCCTGGCTGTCGCGCCCGACGAAATGCTGGCGAACCCCGCCCTGGAGGCGCGCGCCCGCGGCATCTCGGAAGGGCTGCGCTGCATGGTCTGCCAGAACCAGTCCATCGACGAATCGGACGCCGACCTCGCCCGCGACCTGCGCCTTCTGGTGCGCGAGCGGCTGACGGCGGGCGACAGCGACGCCGAGGTGATCGACTATGTGGTGTCGCGCTATGGCGAATTCGTGCTGCTCAAGCCGCGCCTGAGCGCCCATACCGTGCTGTTGTGGACGGCGCCCGCGGCGCTGCTCCTGGCCGGCGCGCTTGCCGTGCTGGCCTCGGCGCGCCGGCGCCGGCGTGAATCGCCCTCGCTCAGCGCCGAGGAGAAGGCGAAGCTCGACGCGATCCTGCGTGACGGCTGAGCCCGGCTTTTTCCAACATTACGAAAGTTTCATTCGCCGGAAATGGCGCGGTAATGTCGCGCGCTCTATCTGTGCCTTCCCAGGATGCCGAAACCGCACCCGACGAACAAGGCAAAGGACAGAGATCATGAACAAGGCCCCCGCTTCATCCTCGTTTACTCGCAAGCGCCTGATGGCTGCCGCCGCTTCGCTGGCGATCGCCGGCGCGATCGGTTTCGGCGCCGTCACCACCGGAACCGCGCCGGTGCGGGCCGATGCCGTGCGCGTCGAGGCCCCGCAGGTGCCGAGCTTCGCCGACGTCGTCGAGCGCGTTTCGCCGGCCGTGGTCAGCGTGCAGGTCAAGGCGAAGATCCAGCCGACGTCGGACAGCGACGGGTTCGGCATGTTCCAGGGGCCGGACGGCCTGCCCGACAATCCGCAGTTGCGTGAATTCTTCAAGCAGTTCCGCGGCTTCGGCAATCCGGACGGGCGCCCCGACGGCAAGCGCTTCCATCGCCGTCACCAGGACGGCCAGCCCCGGCCGGTGGCGCAGGGCTCGGGCTTCTTCATCTCCGAGGACGGCTACATCGTCACCAACAACCATGTGGTCGACGGCGGCAGCGACTACACCGTGGTCATGAGCGACGGCACCGAACTCGACGCCAAGCTGGTCGGCACCGACCCGCGCACCGACCTTGCCCTGCTCAAGGCCGACAGCGACCAGAAGTTCACCTATGTCGCCTTCGGCGACGATTCCAAGTCTCGCGTCGGCGACTGGGTAGTGGCGGTGGGCAATCCGTTCGGCCTCGGCGGCACGGTGACGGCCGGCATCATTTCGGCGCGCGGCCGCGACATCGGCGCCGGCCCCTATGACGATTTCATCCAGATCGACGCTTCGGTCAACCGCGGCAATTCCGGCGGCCCGACCTTCAACCTCAGCGGCGAGGTCATCGGCATCAACACCGCCATCTTCTCGCCTTCCGGCGGCAATGTCGGCATCGCCTTCGATATCCCGGCCTCCACCGCCAAGGAAGTGATCGCAGACCTGATGAAGGACGGCTCGGTCAGGCGCGGCTGGCTCGGCGTCGAAATCCAGCCGGTCACCGCCGACATCGCCGAGTCGCTTGGCCTGAAGGCGCAGAAAGGCGCGCTTGTGGCGAGCGCGCAGGACGACGGCCCGGCCAAGAAGGCCGGCATCGTCGCCGGCGACGTCATTACCCAGGTGGACGGCAAGGACGTCGCCTCGCCGAGGGAGCTCGCGCGGCTGATCGCCGCCCAGACCCCGGGCAAGGCCGTCGAGATCGGCGTCTGGCGCAACGGCAAGTCGGAGACGTTCAAGATCGATCTCGGCAAGTTGCCGAACGCCGAAAAGCAGGCCTCCGCCGACGACCAGGAGCAGGAAACCCCGGACGACACGGCCTCCCTGGCGGATTTCGGCCTGACCGTCGCCAAGGCCGATGACGGCAAGGGGCTGGTGGTCACCGATGTCGACCCCGACAGCGCCGCTTCCGACAAGGGCATCCGGGCCGGCGACGTCATCACGGCGGTCAATTCGGCCGAGGTGAGCAACACGCAGGACGTGGAGAAGGCGATCGCCGAGGCGCAGAAGGCCGGGCGCAAGTCCGTCCTGGTGCAGTTGAGCCGGGACGACAACAACCGCTTCGTCGCCCTGCCGATCGCCCGCGGCTGAGCCGACCCCTTTCCCGCGCGGCGATCCCGGGCACCCCCCGCCGGCCGCGCGGGAAGGCAAGGAACCGGGCGTCGTCGAGTAACCGTGCCCGGTTCCGGCGGCGGCGGGCGAAAGCCCGCTGCCGCGCGCATGGGAGTGCTTAGATGCCTGCACCACGCACGACCGGAATCGGCTATAACGGCGCCATGAAGATTCTCGTTATGGAAGACGACCGCGAGGCGGCCGACTATCTTGAGAAGGCTTTCGCCGAGGCCGGCCACACCACCCATGTCGCCGGCGACGGCGAGACCGGCTTCGCGCTCGCCGATTCGGGCGACTACGACGTGATGGTGGTGGACCGCATGATGCCGCGCCGCGACGGGCTTTCCGTCATCGCCGCGCTGCGCTCGCGCGGCAACACCACGCCCGTTCTCATCCTTTCGGCGCTGGGCGAGGTCGACGACCGCGTCACCGGCCTGCGCGCCGGCGGCGACGACTACCTGACCAAGCCCTACGCATTCACCGAATTGCTCGCCCGCGTAGAGGTGCTGAACCGCCGCGCTTCCGCCAGGGAAAGCGAGACGGTCTACCGCGCCGGCGATCTCGAACTCGACCGGCTTTCCCATACCGTGAAGCGGCAGGGCCAGGAAATCGTGCTGCAACCGCGCGAATTCCGGCTGCTCGAATATCTGATGCGCCATGCCGGCCAGGTGGTGACGCGCACCATGCTGCTCGAGAACGTGTGGGACTATCACTTCGACCCGCAGACCAACGTCATCGACGTTCACGTCTCGCGGCTGCGCGGCAAGATCGAGAAGGGCTTCGACAAGCCGATCCTGCATACGGTGCGCGGCGCCGGCTATATGTTGAAGGCCGGTTGAACCGTCATGGCGCTTTCCATGCCGGCCATCATGAAGACGACGGCGGCGCGGCTGTCGGCGCTTTATTTTCTCCTGTTCGCTCTCTGCGCGGTTCTGCTCGTCTTCTACATGACGTCGCTGTCGGCGCGCATGCTGACCGGCCAGACCCAGGACACCATCAACGACGAGGTGCTGGGCCTTGCCCGCGCCTATCAGCGCGGCAGCCTGCCGTTGCTGGTGCGCGTGGTCGAGCAGCGCTCGCGCCAGCCGGGGGCCAATCTTTACCTGATCGCCGATGCCAACGGCCAGATTCTCACCGGCAACGTGCAGAGCCTGGAGCCGGGCGTGCTCGACACGGAAGGCTGGACGACCCGCCCTTTCTCCTACCACCGCTTCGGCGAGGGTGAACTGGAACGGCAGCGCGATGCGCCGTCGCAACCGGGGGCGAAGGCTTCGGAAGGCGAGATGGGCCACAACGCGATCGCGCTGGTGCTGAGGCTGCCCAACCAGATGATCATGCTGGTCGGCCGTGACCTCGGCGAGCCGGAGCGGTTCCGCGCCATCGTCCGCCAGGCCTTGATGCTGGCGCTCGGCATGATGGGGCTGGGAGGCCTGCTGATCTGGTTCTTCGTCGGGCGCGCGGCGCTGAAGCGCATCGACGGCGTGTCGGAGGCCAGCCGCCGCATCATGGGCGGCGACCTTGCCGGCCGCCTGCCGGTGACCGGCGCCGGCGACGAGTTCGACCGGCTGTCGGAAAACCTCAACGCCATGCTGGCCAGGATCGCGGCCTTGAACGAGGGGCTGAAGCAGGTTTCCGACAATATCGCCCACGACCTGAAAACGCCGCTGACGAGGCTGCGCAACCGCGCCGAGGCGGTGCTTTCGGGCAGGCACAAGGTGGCCGACTACCGCGCGGCGCTGGAATCGACGATCGCCGAATCCGACCACCTCATCAAGACCTTCAACGCGATCCTGATGATCTCGCGGCTGGAGGCGGGCTATTCTTCCGAGAGCTTGGCCAAGGTCGATCTGGCGGCGGCCGTCGCCGACGTGGTCGAGCTTTACGAGCCGGTGGCGGAGGAGGCGGGCGTGGCGATCGAGACGGCCGTCAACGGGACCTTCATCGTCGACGGTAACAGGGAACTGATCGGCCAGGCGCTGTCGAATATCGTCGACAACGCCATCAAATATTCGCTCGACGCCGCCGGCGGCAAGCCGGCCGTGCGCGTCGGCCTCGAGCGCAAGGGCGGGGAAGTTTTGCTCACGGTCGCCGATAACGGCCAGGGCATTCCCGACGCCGCCGACCGTGCCCGCGTCACTGAGCGGTTCGTGCGGCTGGAAAAGAGCCGCTCGCAGCCGGGGTCCGGGCTGGGGCTCAGCCTCGCCAAGGCGGTCATGAAGTTCCACAACGGCCGGCTTGACCTTTTGCCGGGCGATCCGGGATTATCCGTCGTCATGGGCTTCCCGGAAAGAATGGACCATTGATGGCGACAGCGGACGACGCCGAAGACGGTTGGCGGCTGGTTCCGGCCACCCGGCTCGTTCCCTTGAACGAGGAGAATGCGGCGCGCACCCTTGCGGAGATCGCCGCCGCCGCGGTGGAGGACGATTGTCCGCGCGTGGCGAAACTGCTTTCCGGCAGGGGACCGGCCGCGGCGTTTCTCGCCGCAGCGTTCGACCTCTCGCCCTTCCTGCGCGATCTCGCCCGCCGCCGCCCGCACATGCTCGATGCCCTTTTCGACAGGGATATCGAGGCGCGGCTTGCCGAAATCCTGGCCGGGATCGGCGGGCTGGCGCTCGCCGAAGATGTTTCCGAAGCCGGGCTGATGATGGAACTGCGCCTGCGCAAGAGCGAGGCGCATTTCCTGATCGCGCTGGCGGATCTCGCCGGCGAGGTCGACACCGCCGTCACCGTGCGCCGGCTGAGCGACCTCGCCGATGCCTGTGTGCGCTCTGCCGTTGATTTCCTGCTGCGCGACGCCCACCGCCAGGGCAAGCTGAAGCTCGCCGATCCGGCCCATCCCGCTGAAAAGTCGGGCTGGATCCTGCTCGGCATGGGCAAGCTCGGCGCGCACGAGCTGAACTTCTCCTCCGACATCGATCTCGTCGTCTTCTTCGACCCCCAGGCGCCGGCCGTGACCGATCCGCTCGACGCGACCGACATGTTCTCGCGCCTTGCCCGGCGGCTGGTGCGCATCCTGCACGACCGCACCGAGCACGGCTACGTGTTCCGCACCGATCTCAGGCTGCGCCCCGATCCGGGTTCCACGCCGCTGGCGATTCCCGTCGAGGCGGCGCTGAACTATTACGAGGGGCGCGGCCAGAACTGGGAGCGCGCCGCCATGATCAAGGCGCGGCCGGTCGCGGGCGATATCGAGGCGGGCGCCGCCTTCCTCAAGGAACTCCAGCCCTATGTTTGGCGCAAATACATGGACTATGCGGCGATCGCCGACGTCCATTCCATCAAGCGCCAGATCCATGCCCACAAGGGCCACGGCGAGATCGCGGTGAGGGGCCACAACGTCAAGCTCGGCCGCGGCGGCATCCGGGAGATCGAGTTCTTCGTCCAGACCCAGCAACTGATCGCCGGCGGCCGCTTTCCCGAACTGCGCGGGCGTGAGACCGTGCCGATGCTGGCCGAGCTTGCCGCGCGCGGCTGGATCACGGCGGAGGCGCGCGATACGCTCGCCCGTGAGTACTGGTTCCTGCGCCGGGTGGAACACGCCGTGCAGATGGTGGCGGACGAGCAGACGCACGCGCTGCCCGAGGACGACGAGGGGCTGGAGCGCATCGCCCATATGCTGGGCTTTGCCGACGCCGCCGCCTTCGCCGCAGCGTTCCGGGCGGCCCTGCACGAGGTCGAGCACCACTATGCCGCCCTGTTCGAGGCGGCGCCGGAACTGTCGGCCGGCGTCGGCAACCTGGTCTTCACCGGCGACGTCGACGACCCCGACACGCTCCGGACGCTTACCCGGTTGGGTTTCCAGCGGCCGAGCGACATCTGCCGCGTCATCCGCAGCTGGCATTTCGGCCGCTACCGCGTCACCCGCTCGGCGGAGGCGCGCGAAAGACTGACCGAGCTGACGCCGGCGCTGCTCAAGGCCTTCGGCGAGACGCGGCGCGCCGACGAGGCGCTGATGCGCTTCGACGAGTTCCTGGCCGGCCTGCCCGCCGGAGTGCAGCTGTTTTCCCTGCTGCAATCCAATCCGGCGCTCCTGAAAATGCTGGCGACGATCATGGGGGCCGCCCCCCGGCTTGCCGCTATCATCACGCGCCGGCCGCATGTGTTCGACGGGCTGCTTGATCCCGGTCTGCTCAAGGACCTGCCCGACCGCGCCTATCTTTCGGGCAGGCTCGCCGCCTTCCTCGACGGCGACCGCAATTACGAGGAGGTGCTCGACCGGCTGCGCATCTTCGCCGCCGAGCAGAAGTTCCTGATCGGGGTGCGCCTGCTCGCCGGGGCCATCGACCCGGCGCGGGCGGGCAGGGCCTTTTCCGACCTCGCCGATCTCACCATCGGGGCGGCGCTGGAGGCGGTGACGGAGGAATTCGCCGTCAGGCACGGCCGCGTCGCCGGCGGCAAGGTCGCCCTTCTTGGCATGGGCAAGCTCGGCAGCCGCGAACTGACGGCAGGCTCCGACGTCGACCTCATCCTGCTCTACGACCACGATGCCGAGGCCGAGCAGTCGGACGGCGAAAAGCCGCTTTTTTCGTCCCAGTATTTCAGCCGCATGACCCAGCGGCTGATCGCAGCCGTATCGGCGCCGACCGCCGAGGGCGTGCTCTATGAACTCGACCTGCGCTTGCGTCCTTCCGGCAACAAGGGGCCGGTCGCCACCCATGTCGGGGCTTTCGTGAAGTACCAGCGCAGCGATGCCTGGACCTGGGAACACATGGCGCTGTCGCGCGCGCGCACCATTGCCGGCGACGCCGGCCTGCGGGCGCTGATCGAGGAGGAGGTTGCCGCCGTTCTTGCCCTGCCGCGCGACGCGGATAAGGTGAAGGCAGAGGCGGCCGACATGCGCGCGCTGATCGGGGAGGAGAAGCCGCCGCGCGACCTGTGGGACATCAAGCTCGTTCACGGCGGGCTGATCGACCTCGAATTCATCGCCCAGGTCGCCGTCATCACGGGCAATGTCGAGCAGGGCGTGCACGTCACCGGCACCGCCGAGGTGCTGGCGCGCCTCGGCGCGGGGTTCGTCGATGCGCAGGCGAGGCAGGAACTCGTGGAGGCGTATGCGCTCTACCAGGCGCTCACGCAGATGATCCGGCTTTGCCTGACCGGAGACTTCGACCGCAACGACGTGCCGCCTGGCCTTGCCGACCTCCTGCTCGCCGTCACCGGCCTGCCCGATTTCACCGTCCTGGAAGCGCACCTGAAGGAAACGGCGCACAGGGTGCGCGGCCATTTCGGCCGGCTGTTGCCCGCTTCGAGGAAGAAGGGGTCAGGCCGCGGCCTTTAGCCTGTGCGGTGCCTTGCGGATCGGGATGCGCACGGAGACGATGGTCCCTGAGCCTTCCGTCGAGCGGATTTTCAGCGCGCCGCCGTGCAGTTCGGCCAGCGAGCGCGAGATGGCGAGGCCGAGGCCGGAGCCGGCGTGGTTCTTCGAGAACTGGTTCTGCACCTGCTCGAACGGCCGCCCGAGCTTGCCCAGCGCCGCTTTCGGAATGCCGCAGCCATTGTCTTCGATGGAGAGCAGCAGCGCGCCCGAGGTGTTGCGCGCCCTGACCGTGATGTGGCCGCCTTCGCCGGTGAACTTCACGGCGTTCGACAAGAGGTTGATGACGATCTGCTTGACGGCGCGCCGGTCGGCCACCAGCGTCATGGTGTCGGCGATGCGGGTTTCCACGGTGATGTTCTTGGCCGCCGCCTGCAGGGAAACGACGCGCACCGTCTCGCGGATCAGCGGGTTGAGGTCGATCTCCTCGCGTTCCATGGAGAATTGCCCGGCCTCGATCTTCGACATGTCGAGGATGTCGTTGATGACGCCGAGAAGGTACTTACCGCTCGAATTGATGTCGCTGGCGTATTCCTCGTAGCGATCCGAGCCGAGCGGGCCGAACAGCGCCTGCTGCATCAGTTCCGAGAAGCCGATGATGGCGTTGAGCGGCGTGCGCAATTCGTGCGACATGTTGGCCAGGAATTCGGACTTGGCGCGGTTGGCGGCCTCGGCGCGGTCCTTTTCGCGCATGTATTTGCGGTTGAGTTCCACCAGTTCGCGCGAACGCTCCTCCTCGGAGCGGCGCGCGAGGCTGAGGTCGTGGATCGTCGCCATCAGCCGGCGCTCGCTGTCGACCAGCTTTTCCTGATGCTGCTTGATCTGGGTGATGTCGGAGCCGACCGACACCATGCCGCCGTCACGGGTGCGAAGCTCGTTGACTTGCAGCCAGCGCCCGTCCGCGAGCTGGCGCTCGTAGGTCGCGCCGCCGCGCGGGCCGTTGGCGTTGGCCAGCCGCCGTTCGGAGGCGAAGGCCAGCATCTTTCCCTCGAGCGCCGCGCGCGAGGCGCCGGGCACCACGTCGCGGTCCGTAAGGCCGTTGTCCTGCTGGTACTTGGAGTTGCACATGACGAGCGACTGGGCCGAATCCCACAGCACGAAGGATTCGTTGATGTTCTCGATCGCCGTCCTCAGCCGCATGTCGGCGGCCTCCGAGCGCAGCGCCAGGTGGCGCTGCTCGGTGACGTCCACGGCGATGCCGATCAGCTGGATTTCGGGCGCGTCCGGGTCGACCACCTGGGCGCGGGCGCGCATCCACACCCATTGCCCGTCGGCGTGGCGCATGCGGAATATCTGGTCGATATGGTCGATTTCGCGCGCGACGATCTTCTTGGCGAGTTCGAACAGGTCGCCGTCGTCGGGATGGATGATGTCGTGCACCTCGCCGAACGACAGCATCGCCTCGCACGGCTTGTAGCCCAGCATATCGTACATCGAGCACGACCAGAACATCTTGCCGCGCGCCATGTCCCAGTCCCACAGGCCGCAGCGCCCGCGCACCAGCGCCATGTCGATGCGCTGGTTGGCCTCCATGTAGATGCGGTCGGCGGCCTCCGCGCGCGCCACCTGGCTGAAATAGGCGTAGAGCACGATCATCAGGAGGCTGCCGGTCAGCGCAAACAGCAGGATGTTGAGCGAGACGTTCGCGCGCCAGCCGGAAAACACCGCTTCCTGCGGCACCATGGCGGCGACCGCCCCGCCATGGCGGGCCTTGAGGGCGAGGGCCGCGTACCAGGCTGCGCCGTCGACGGTTACCTCCATGACGCCGGCCCGCTCGCCGAACAGGAAAAGCGGCTGGCCGCCCTGGACGATGCCGTCCAGTGTACGCCCTTGCCAGCCGGAGGCGCTGGCCGATACCGCCTTTACCTTGAAGGAGCCGTCGGTGAAGGCAAGGACGTGGTCGGCCGAAACCGCGCCTTCGCGCGCCATGCCGTCGAGGAGCGCCTGTCCGGCGCCGGCGTCCTCGATGTCGGCGTTCACCAGTTCGCCGGCCGCCAGCGCGAGCACGGCCCTGGCGTTACGTGCCGCTTCGTTGTGATCGTTCATGAGGGAGAAGAACCGCAGCGCCGCCAGCAGGGCGAGGAAGACGACGATCAGGATCGGGATCAGCCGGCGCAGATAGGGCTCGGCCGCCAGCAGCTTGCGGTAGGCAGGCTCGGCGATAAGCCGCATGTTGCCGATCAGACGGGCCTTGCCCGGCTGCCTTCGCCGTTCAAAACCGATCCCCCCGGGCGCGCCCCACGCGTCCGCCTTGGCCATGAAATGGCTCTCCCCGAATTGCCGCTGTCCTCGTGATCCGGCTACACCGCACGTCCGAATCGTCAGTAAGGAATCAAAGGTGATTCGCGTTGTCCAGAGGGGCTGCGAAAAAAGATTAAAAATCGAATAAAATAATGCTGATTGGCCCTAGGCCAGCGTGCGCTCGATGATGTCGCTGAGGTCCGGCGACAGATTGTCGGCCTGCGCCATGGCAAGCAGGGTCTCGCGGGCCTTCGCCTGGCGCACCGGCTCCAGCGAGCGCCACGATCTCAGCGCCGTCGCCAGTCGCGCGGCCATCTGCGGATTGCGTTTTTCCACGTCCAGCACCGTCTCGGCGAACAGCCGGTAGCCTTCGCCGTCGCGCCGGTGGAAGCCGGTCTGGTTGGCGTTAGCGAAGGTGCCGACCAGCGAGCGCAGCCGGTTCGGGTTGGTGGCCGAAAAGGCGGGATGACGGGACAGGGCGCGGACGCTTTCCACCGTTTGCGGTCCCGGCACGCTGGCCTGGACCTGGAACCATTTGTCCATCACCAGCGGGTCGTCGGCATAGCGCGTCTCGAACGCGCGAAGCGCTTCGGCCGCCTGCGGCGAGCTATGGTGGCGGTGCGCCAGCACCGTCAGCGCCGCGGCCCGGTCGGTCATGTTGGTGGCGGCGTGGAAGTGAGCGAGCGCCAGATCCGCGCCACCGGCAAGCCGGCCGAGGTAATCGAGCACGGTGTTGCGCAGCGCCCGCCTTCCGGCGCCGGCGGCGTCGGGGCTGAAGGCGCTTTCGTCATGAAGGCTTTGGTACAGTCCGGAAAACATCGCCCTGTTTTGCCTGGCGATTTCAGCCGCGAGCGCCTCGCGCGCGGCGAAAATGGCGTCCGGGTCGATGTCCTTGCCGATCTCGCGGGCGATATCGACCTCGCCGGGAAGCGTCAGCGCCAGCGCACGGTAGGCTTCCTCCAGCCTTTCGTCGCCGGCGATGCTGCCGGCGAGTGCGCTCAGCCGGGCGCTGAAGACGGGCCTGTCGCCGCCGAGGGCCTGGCGGAAGGCTGCGGTCAGCGCGTCGGTCAGGAGCGTGTTGAAAGCCTGCCAGCGCGAGAATGCGTCGCTGTCGTTGCCGGCAAGGAAGAACAGGTCGTCGGCGCTCTGCTCCACCGAAAGCGTGACCGGCGCCGAAAAGCCCCGGTTGAGCGACAGGGCCGGCCGGTTTTCGACGCCCGAGAAGCGCACGCTGTGCCGCCGCTTGCGCACATGGATGACGCTGTTCTCGATCGTAGCGCCCTCCACGCCGTCATAGGCGCAGTCCCTGCCGTCGGCGCCGACGAGGCCGAAGGCGAGCGGGACATGCATCGGCCGCTTGCGGCTTTCGGCGGGGGTGGGCGCCACCGACTGCTCGATCTCGAGGGTAAGCTGCCGCGCGGCGGCGTCGTAGCTGGAGCCGATGGCGATGTTGGGCG
>Ga0209941_1002120_pt1 | contig 11646 bp, 10 predicted proteins | sample ThiBiot_300_plan_FD_183945 | JGI IMG/M metagenome (GOLD analysis project Ga0209941, IMG submission 183945) | Wastewater bioreactor microbial communities from Cape Town, South Africa - Thiocy_solids_1 (SPAdes) | ecosystem: Engineered > Bioremediation > Thiocyanate > Unclassified | place: South... | reverse complement strand
CCTGGCGCCGCAGCATGCGTTCCTGTTCGTTGTCGGCCTGGATGGAAGCGCGCAATTCCTCCAGGAAGCGCTGGCCGTAGGCGGGCAGCGGCGCGCTGTTGCTCCACATGGCGCAAATGTCGAATTCGATGCGCTGCCCGCGCAGCGTCACCGGCACGCGTACCAGCGCGCCGGGAAAGGTGAGGGCCGAGGAGGGCACGATGGCGACCCCGTTGCCGGCCGCCGCCATGGAAAACAGCGTGTGCGGCGAATAGCTTTCCAGCTTGATGAGCGGCAGCGTGCCGGCGAGCTTGCAGGCGGCGTCGAAGACCTCGCGCGACGCGTGGCGCTTATTCAGCGTCAGGATCGGGAACTGCAACAGTTCGGCGATCTCGACCGGCTGGTCCGGACGGGTCAGGAATTCCTCCGTGGCCAGCGCGACGAATCCGAGCTTGCCCAGAAGAAGGGTTTCGAACAGGTCGATGGGAGCGGAAGGACGGGCGCTGATGGTCAGGTGCACCGCGCCGGCGCGCAGCTTGTCGGCAAGCTCCGGGCCGCCGCCGTCCTCCATGCGGATGTCGACGCCGGGGTGCCGCCGGCCCCAGGCTTTCAGGAAGCCGGGAAGGTAGCGTTCGATGAGTTGCGAGCAGGCCCCGATCTTCAGCACGCCGGCCTGGCCGCGTCCGAGGTCGTCCGCGCTCATGCGCAGGCTGCGGTCCGCCTGCAGCACGTCGTTGACCTTGGCGAGCAGCGCCTGGCCGCCGGCGGTCAGGCGGACGTTGCGCCCGGCCTTTTCGAACAGATCCACCCCGAGATAGGCTTCGAGCGCGCTGATCTGTCGTGACAGCGCCGACTGGGTGATGTTGAGACGCCTGGCGGCGAGCGTGAAGTTCATCAGCTCGGCCGCCGCCACGAACCCGGCAAAGTTGCGGATATCCAATGCCTCGTCCCCTCAGCCCTGAAAGTGCGGTTTCGGCTGCAAGCCTAGAGCCTTTCATAGCTACACGGAAGCGGTTCTGTTTCTCCGATGGCGATGCGGTCCGGCCGACAAAGCGGGCGCGCGCCAGCGGGAAACCCTCCGGCAGAACGATTCCGTGTAGCTATGAAAGGCTCTGGAGCAAGATGCGTTCGGATTGAAGCGTTCCGCCGGCGACGCCTGCCGCTCAGGTGAAACGCGCTTCGGCGGCGATCAGCTTTTGCCCGGCAAGATCGCGCCACAGCGCTTCGGGAATGTCGAGCGCAAGGCTCGCCACGGCCTGCTCGACTTCACGCCTGGCCGCGCCGCCCGTCATCACGCAGGCGACGGCGGGATGGTCCATGGGGAAGCGCAGGGCGGCATCGGCGAGTCTTACTCCATGCCGCTGCACGATTGTTTCGATGCGTCGCGTCCGTTCGAGGATATCCGGTGGTGCCGGGTAGTAGTCGAACATCGCGCCGTCGACAGGCCCGGTGGCGAGGATGCCGGAATTGAACACGCCGCCGAGCACGATGCCGATGCCGCGTGCCTCGCACATCGGCAGGAAGGTTTCCAGCGATTGCTGGCGCAGCAGCGAATACTGGCCGGCCAGAAGGAACAGGTCGAAATCGCCGCGCGCGGCCAGCACCTCGCAGGTCTGCCAGTCGTTGACGCCGGCGCCGAAGGCCCGGATGACCTTCTGGTCGCGCAGTTCCCGCAGCGCGCGGTAGCCGCCTGCCATCAACTGGTCGATACAGGCGTTCCGCCGTTCGACGGTTCCATGATTGGCAAGGTCGATGTCGTGGACATAGAGGATGTCGATGCGGTCGAGACCCAGCCGTTCAAGCGAAAAGGCGATGGAGCGCATGACCCCGTCATAGCTGTAGTCGTAGACCTCGCGGCGCGACGGCGTGTCGAAGAAGCGGTCGAGGCCGGTCCGCTCGCTTGGCGCGCACGGCTCCAGAAGCCGCCCGACCTTGGTAGAAAGAACATAGTCGTCCCGCTGCTTACCGCGCAAGAAGCGGTTCAGCCGCGTTTCCGCCAGCCCGAGGCCGTAGAGCGGCGCGGTGTCGAAGTAGCGGATGCCCGCCTCCCACGCCGCCGCGAAGGCGCCGTCGACCTCCTCGTCGCTTCGCGCGCGGTAGAGGTTGCCGATGGCGGCGGTGCCGAGGCCGAGTTGCGTGAACGGAATTTCCGCGCCGGAGGAAGAGGTGAAGATCTTGCGCCGCATGATGCCGGTTCTACTTCTGGTTATAGAGCGCCATGGCTTCTTCGAGCGACGGCATCGAGGGGGCCGTGCCGGCGCGGGTGACGGAAACGCCGGCCACGGCGCAGCCGAACCTCACGGCCTCGGCCGGGGCGTATCCCTTTGCCAGGGCCGCGGCGAAGCCGCCGTTGAAGGCATCGCCCGCGCCCGTCGTTTCCACCACCGGCCCGGCCGCGACGGCGGGAACGTGAACGGACAGGTCCGCCGTGCGCAGCAGCACGCCGCGCTTGCCGAGCGTGACGATCGCCGCGCGCGCTCCCTTGGCCAGGAGCGCGTCCGCGGCCGCCCTGGCGTCGTCGATGCTCTCCACCGTCCGCCCGGTCAGCGCCCCGGCCTCGGTCTCGTTGGGCGTCACGTAGTCGCAAAGCGCATAGATGGATTGCGGCAGGTTCGCCGCCGGGGCGGGGTTGAGGATCGTCGTCACGCCCGCTTCATGGGCGATCTCAAGCGCCCGCATGGCGGCCTCGATCGGCTGTTCGAGCTGGGTTATGAACACGCTCGCCGAACGGATCAGGCCGGCATTGGCCTCGATGTCCTCGACCGTGATCAGGGCGGCGGCGCCCGGCGAGATGATGATCGCGTTGTCGCCGGTGCTGTTGTCGACGAAGATGTAGGCTGCCCCGGTATAGCTTTCGGGCGTGGGGATCGCGGCCGCCGTCACGCCCGCCTCGCGCCATGTGTCCTTGGCCATGTCGGCGAACGTGTCGACGCCGAGCCGGGTGATGATATGCGTCTCCACGCCGAGCTTCGCCGCGGCCACCGCCTGGTTGGAACCCTTGCCGCCCGGGCCGAGCTTGAAGTCCAGCCCCAGGATGGTCTCGCCCATGGCGGGCTGGCGGTTGGCGCGGTAGGCGGTGTCGGCGACGAAGACGCCGAGAATGACGACGGAACCGGTCACGCTCTATTCTCCATCCGGAGGGACGACGCCCTTGCGGAAGGCGAAGCAGCCGTAGAAGCGGCGCTCGCCGGTCTGGATGACGCAATAGGCCTGCCTGGCGCGCTCGTAGAACGCGTAGCGCTCGACGCCCACCATCGGCCATGGTTTGCCTTCGGCGCGGTCGACGGCCCGCTGGACCTCCTGTTGTACGGGCGGCACTTCGTCCGGGCTGCCGACGATCTCCATCCTCCCCGCGGAATCCTCGACGAACGTGTCGAGCGGATAGAGCGACAGGACGGCCTCCACGGCCTCGGCCGCCGTGACGTTGTCGATGCGCAGCAACCGGCCGAGCCGCGTCTGCCGGGCGATCGAATCCGAGGGGAAGTTGGTATCGGCGATGATCAGGTCGTCGCCATGGCCCATGGCGCGCAGCGCGTACAGGACGTCTGCATTGAGCAGCGGGCTAATTCCCTTCAGCATGGTTCCTCCTGCAAGTCACGGCGCCCGAAGGCGGGTGCCGGTAGCGGCGTCGAAGATGTGGATGTGGTCCCGCTTCGGCCTGATCCTGATGTGATCGCCGGGGCGCACGTCGTGGCGTTCGCGAAACAGGGCGACGATCTCGATGTCTCCGGCCCGGGCGTAGACCAGCGTTTCCGATCCCGTAGGCTCGACGACGGCGACGCGAACCTCGACGCCGTCGTCGGCGAGTTCGAAATGCTCCGGCCGGACGCCGTAGACGACCTGTTGCCCGTCCGCCAAAGGCAGGTCCGGCGCGGGAAACAGCGCGCCTGAAACGTCGACCTGGCGGCCGTTGCCGGTGACGGTGCCCTTGAGGCGGTTCATCGACGGCGAGCCGATGAAGCCTGCAACGAACAGGTTGGCCGGGTGGTCGAACAGGTCGAGCGGCGCGCCGACCTGCTCGATGCGGCCGGCGTTCATCACCACGATCTTGTCGGCCATGGTCATGGCCTCGATCTGGTCGTGGGTGACGTAGATGGTCGTCGTCTTCAGGCGCTGGTGCAGTTCCTTGATCTCGGTGCGCATCTGCACGCGCAACTGGGCGTCGAGATTGGAGAGCGGCTCGTCGAACAGGAAAACCCGCGGATCGCGCACGATGGCGCGTCCCATCGCGACGCGCTGGCGCTGCCCGCCCGAAAGCTGGCGCGGATAGCGTTTCAGGAGCGGCGTCAACTCCAGGATGTCGGCCGCCGAGCGGACCTTCTGCGCGACCAGCTTGGGATCGACCTTCTTCAGCTTCAGGGCAAAGCCCATGTTCTGCTCAACGGTCTTGTGCGGGTAAAGCGCGTAGCTCTGGAACACCATGGCGATGTCGCGCCGCGCCGGCGACAGGTTGTTGACGGTCCTGCCGCCGATGTCGATGTCGCCTCCGGTCACGCTTTCAAGGCCGGCGATCATCCGAAGAAGGGTGGACTTGCCGCAACCGGACGGGCCGACCAGCACGACGAACTGGCCGTCGTCGATGTCGATGCTGACGCCGTGGAGCACCTGCGTCGCTCCATAGGCCTTGGTGACATCACGGATAGCGACTTCAGCCATTCACCGCCCCGATTCCTCTCGTGAAGTTCTGTCATGCACCGGTGCCAATCTATTGCATCGCGACGTTGACTCCGCAACGGGTTGTGACACTATTGACGGCGACATTGGCGAAACTCCTGTTTCAACAGTGAATTTTCGTACCGTTGGGAGGAAGGCAGATGAAGGTAGAAATATACAATCATATCATGCGCCGCAGCGCGTCGCGCCGCGACGTCCTCAAGGGCGCCGCCAGCCTGGCGGCGCTGTCGGCCGCGTCGGGAACGGGCCTTGCGGGTCTGGCCGGGCCGGCGTTCGCCGAGGACGACCTGCGCGCCCAGATCCTGCAGATACCGGGCGTCGGCAAGGGATCGCCGACGGATGCCGACTGGCAGAAGGTCGGCGAACTGTGCCTCGGCGCGACCAAGGCGAGCGTCGCGGAAGGGGAGTTCGCCGGCGTCGAGCTGACGTTCATGGGATTGAACAACCAGAACCTGCACAACTTTCTGTTCCGCGGCTTCCTGAAGCCGTGGGAGGCCTATACCGGGGCGAAGATCAACTGGATCGATCTGGCGCAGGGCGACTACAACGCCCGCCTGCAACAGTCGATCGCAACCGGCACGGTCGATTTCGACATCCTCGAGATGGGTGCGCCGTTCGAGGGCGACACCGCCGGCAAGGGGCTGCTCGACGAAATGCCCGACTGGGTGAAAGAGCAGATCGACATGGACGACCTCGTCGCCTACCTCAAGCCGCCGGTCGGCACCTGGGACGGCAAGACGTATCGTGTCAGCATCGACGGCGACTGCCACACCTTCTCCTACCGCAAGGACTATCTCTCCGATGCGGCCATCTCGGGGGCCACGGGCATGACGGAGGTGCCGACGACCTGGCAGCAGGTCAACGAATGGTCCACCAAGATCAAGGGGCAGAAGGACCCGCTCACCGGGCTCGACGCCTACGGCTTCCTCGACCCGCTCAAGGGCTGGGGCGGCTTCGGCATGTACTTCCTCTCGGACCGCGCGACCGCCTATGCCAAGCATCCCGACGATCCGGCGTGGCTGTTCGATCCGGACACGATGAAGCCGCGCGTCAACAACCCTGCCTTCGTGCAGGCGATCCAGGACGTCATGGACCTGATCGCGGCGAAAGCCTATCCGGCGGACCAGATCAACGCCGACCCGGGCACCACGGCCTTCCAGCAGTTCCTCGCCGGCACCGGCGCCGCGTTGTGCTGGTGGGGCGACGTCGGCTCGATGGCGCGCACCTCCGACACCTCGGTCGTCGGCGACGTCGTCGGCTTCTCCGCCAATCCCGGCTCCGACAAGGTCTACAACTCCAAGACCGGCGAGTGGGAAACCCCGGAGGGCGGCAATTTCGCACCCAACCTCGCGTATCTCGGCTGGGGCGTCTACGTCACCAACCGCGTGTCGGGCGACGAGAAGAAGCGCAAGGCGGCCTGGTCGGCTGCCGCCCATCTCGGCGGCAAGGATCTCAGCCTGTGGACGGTCGCCTATCCGTCCGGCTTCCAGCCCTATCGCCAATCGCATTTCAACTACGACGAATGGGAAAAGGCCGGCTACGACCGCGCCTATATCGAGGACTATCTCGGCTCGAACCTCGACAGCTACAACCATCCGAACGCCGCGATCGAGCCGCGCATCCCCGGCATCTTCCAGTATTATTCGGTCGCCGAGGACGAACTGGCCAAGGGCTATGCCGGCCAGTACAAGTCGGCGCAGGAAACCGCCGACGCCATCGCCGCCGCCTGGGAGAAGATCACCGACCAGATCGGACGCGAAAGCCAGATCAAGCTCTACAAGGCTTCGCTCGGCATGTCCTGACGCCTTTGCCCCGACGGGCGCGCGGGTGGCGCGCCCGTCATCGGCCGCCCGCGCGGGCGGCCGCCCGACACGCAGGCCGGCACCAACTGGAAACCAGATGAACGAATGAGCCAGGGCGACCTCCTCCATGTCGTCACGGACGACGACATATCCGACGCCCGGCGCCGGTTCGGCCACGGCATCGTATGGGCCTCGGCGGCGTTGATGGCGGCGGTCGCCGCCGCGCAGTACGCGCAGGTCCGCGGCCTTGCCGATTTCGGCTTCCAGTCGTGGCGGCCGACCCTCTATGCCTATATCTTCTGGGCGGTATGCCTGTGCTGGAGCAAGGTGCTCATCCATGGCGAGCACGGCAAGCGCACGCTGTTCGTGCTGCCGGCGGCGCTGTTCGTCGTCTCGCTCACCGTCTTTCCGATCCTGTTCGGCCTCGTCATCGCCTTTTCCGACTGGAACCTGTCCTCGCCGCTCGGGCGGCGGTTCAACGGCCTCGACAACGTCCGCCAGATGTGGGCCGATCCGTTCTACTGGAACGCGCTCGTCAACATGGTCTGGTACACGCTGGCGATCCTCGTCGAATATGTGATCGCCTTCGGGCTGGCGCTTCTGCTCAACGCCGAGATACGCGCCCGGAAATTCTTCCGGGTGGCGTTCCTTCTGCCGCTGATGCTGTCGCCGGTCGCGGTGAGCTGGATGATCGGCAAGTCCATGCTGGAGGTCCGGTTCGGCCCGGTCGCCCGGCTGGCGCGCTGGCTCGGCTGGGACAATCCGTCCTTCTTCGGCTCGCCCGAAATCGCCCGCTTCACCATCATGGTGCTGGACGCCTGGACGTTCATCCCGTTCATGATGATCATGATCCTGGCCGGGCTCCAGGCGATCCCCAAGGATCTGACCGAAGCCGCGCGCGTCGACGGCGCCCGGCCGTGGCAGGCGTTCTGGGAAATCGTCTTCCCGCTGATGCTGCCGGTGTCGGTGACGGCGATCCTGATCCGCATCATCTTCAAGCTCAAGCTCGCCGACATCGTCATCAACCTCACCGCCGGCGGGCCGGGCGGCGCCACCGACACGGTGACGTCGTTCATCTTCCGGGAGTATCGCGACCGCTCCAACGTCGGCTACGGCACCCTTCTGGCGATGGTCTATCTCGTCATCATCATCGTTTTCATGACCATCCTCATGAAGCTCGCGGAACGCTTTACGGGACCACGCACATGACGGACGGGACGGATCGCGGCAGGGAGGGAGGCGACGCGCCCGCGGCCCTGCGCTTCGGCGGCAAGGCTGGCATCTACCTGCTGCTCGTCCTGTGGGCGTTCGTCTGCCTGTTTCCGATCTACTGGACGATCACGACGAGCTTCAAGACGGCGCCCAACGTGATGAAGGGGGCGCTGATCCCATGGGTCGACTACCAGCCGGCCTGGCTCGGCTGGCGCTCGCTCGGCCTGTCGCCGGAGACCATCGGCGCGGCGAGCACGGTACGCGATGAATTCATGAAGCGCTTCATGAATTCCGTCGTCGCGGCCGTCGCCTCGTCCACGCTCGCCGTCATGCTCGGGTCGCTGGCGGCCTACGGCCTGTCGCGCTTCTCCTACCGTTTCGGCTTCATGAAGAATTCCGACATATCGTTCTTCTTCCTGTCGCAGCTGATCCTGCCGCCGGTCGTGTTGGCGCTGCCGTTTCTCGTCCTCTACAAGGAACTGGCGCTGCTCGACACGCGCGTCGGCCTGGTCCTTCTCTACACGCTGACAGTGCTGCCGATCGTCATCTGGATCATGCGCGACCAGTTCTCCTCGATCCCGACCGAACTGGAAGAGGCGGCGCTGGTGGACGGCCTGTCGATCTGGGGCGCGTTCTTCTTCGTCATCCTGCCGATCGCCCTGCCGGGCATGGTCGCCTCCTTCATCCTCAGCCTCGTGCTGACGTGGAACGAGTATTTCTTCGCCGCGCTGCTGACCTCGACCCATGCCAATACGCTGCCGGTGATGGTCGCCTCGCAGACCGGCAGCCAGGGCATCTCGTGGTGGTCGATGGCGGCGCTGTCGTTCGGCGCGATCCTGCCGCTGATCGTGATCGGCGTCGTGCTCGAACGCTATCTCATCAAGGGCATGACGGCCGGTGCAGTGAAGTAGCGGCAACCCGATATCCTCGACCGTGCGTTCAGTCCCCATGGCCAAGACATCCTCCCCCCGCCTTCCATCCGACCGCAAGCGCGCGGCCGCGGCGGGGATGCCGCCGGCCGGGAAGGAGCGCTACGGTGCCCCGGCGCTCGAAAAGGGGCTCGACGTGCTCGAACTGCTCGCCGGCCTCCCGCACGGCGTCAGCCAGAGCGAGATCGCCCAGTTGCTGGGCAGGTCGCTGCAGGAAGTCTACCGCGTCGTCATGGTCCTGGAGCGGCGCGGGTTCATCCAGCGCCGGAAGGGGGAGGACGGCTATTTCCTGTCCAACCGCATGTTCGACCTCGCCAACCGCCATCCGCCGCTGTCGCGCCTCGTCACCCTTGCCGCTCCGCTGATGCACCGGGCCGCGATGGCCGCGAACCAGGCGCTGCACATGGCGATCCTGGACGCAACGTCGATCAGGATCGTCGCCCAGGTCGACAGCCCCGCGCCGTTCGGTTTCAGGTTGCGGGTCGGGACCACGAACCCGGCGATGGCGACCGCCTCCGGCCGGCTGCTGGTGGCCTTGCAGGCACCGGCGACCTGCGACTGGATGCTGGAAGAGATGCGGCATGGCCGGCCGAAGGAAGAAGCGGACGCCCTTGTGCGAAGGGTAGGCATCATTCGCACCAGAGGCTATGAGATGGTCGCTGGCGAGAGCCTCGAGGGCATCACCGACGTCAGCTTTCCGCTGATCGACGGCAGCGGCGTCGCCCAGGCGGCCCTCACCATGCCCTATCTGGCGGCGACCAGGCAGACGGTCGGCTTCGACGAGGCTTGCGAGATCGTCTTTCGCACTGCGGGCGCGATCACCGAGGCGCTGGACGGGGTGATGCCGAAGGTGTCGTTTCCGCTGCGGCGGGTCGCCGCAAAGCGTACACCCAGGCAGCCCGGCTGAGGAGATTTCCTCAGGTGTTATGTTCGAAGACGGGATCGAGCCAGAGCGGCTCGCCGTTCTCGTCGGCGATCTCGTCGAATATGTGCGCCATGGACGCCGTCCATTTCCGCTGGATCGCGCTCGCGGCGCTGATGCGCGCGGCGTGGTCATAGCCCCATCTGGTGCGCACGCTGCTCACCACCAGGTCGCCGCGGCGCCATATGCGGTAGTCGCAGAAGCCCGCCTCGTCGAGCAGGGCGAGGATCTCGGGCCAGACGGCCTTGTGCGCGCGGTCGTATTCGGGTCCCATGCCGGGCTTCAGCCGATAGAGGAAGACCAGCGGCTCTTCGTGATGTGGCGCGGGGCTCATGGCCCGTCTCCGCCGCCGTCGGGCCCGGGTGCTTCCGGCACCACGCCGCCCTGCCGGCTGGACTTGAGCGCGGCGTCCACCAGAAGCATGGTCTTCAGGGAATCGCGCACGTTTGTCACGAGCCGCGTGTCCTCGCCCGCCGCGAAGCGTTGCAGGTTCGCCATGACGTAGGCGAAGGAATCCGGCGCGCGCTCGCCGGCAAGCGGCAGTTCCGCCCATGGCTGCCCGTCATGGCAGATTTCGAGGCGTTCCGGTTGCGGCTTCAGATAATCCATGAGGTAGCCGATATGGAGATGGGCCGCCCCTTTCATGCCCTCGACCCGGATCGTCGCTTCCGTGTGCCGGGGGCCGTGGGCGTAGGTGTGATTCAGTGTCAGCGAACAGCGGATGCTGTCCCCGTAGTCGAGGATGATGCTGGAGCGGGCGTCGGCCTGGCCGGCGTAGCGCGGATGCTTCACCGACCGGGCGTAGACGCTGCGAGGCTCGCCGAGGAGGCCGCGTATCCAGTCGAGATAGTGGATCGAATGCAGCGGGATCTCGACGGCGTCGAGCTTCGGGATGAACGACCACAGTTCCCACGGCATGTAGACGCAAAGGTGGACGTCGACATCGACGATCTCGCCGAACAGGCCCTTTTCGGCAGCATCGCCGATGGCCAGCATCGAGGGCGTGAAGCGAAGCTGGAAATTCGTGGCGGCGACGATGCCGCGGCTGTCCAGTTCATGGACGACGCGGCGGGCGGCGGACCCGTCCGGGCCGAGCGGCTTCTGGATGAGGGCGCTCGCGCCGCGCGGCAATCGCCCGACCGTCGCCGGCACCGCCTCGGGCGGCAGCGCGATATCGAACACGCCGTCGGTCCCGCAGGCGGCGATTGCGTCGTCCAGAGACGCATGGACGGTCGGAACATCGAAGTCGCGCGCCAGTTTTCGGGCCGTGTCGGCATTGAGGTCGAACACGCCCGCCACCGGCAGGCCGGCTTTCCTGTAGGCGGGCAGGTGGGCGTCGCGGACGATGCCGCCGCAGCCGATGACGGTGATCGGGCGCGGGCGGGAGGGCATCGGCCAGGATTGGCGCAGCCCGGAAAGGATGGCGGGGATCGTGCTCATGGTCGTTCTCCCGGTTGCAGGGGTATCCGGTAGAGCCTGGCAGCGTTGCCGGCCATGACGGCGGCGGCTTCGTCGGGGCCGAGGCTGCCGATCATGCGCCTGAACCCCTCGACCCATTCGTCGAAGGAGATATGCAGCGTTGAAACCGGATGGTCGGTGCCGAACAGGCAGCGGCCGGGGCCGAAGGCGTCGAGGGCGCCGTGCGTCACGTCCGCCAGGCTGTCCCATGTCCAGTCGTGATCGTAGGCGACCGGGTCCGACAGCTTGATGGCGATGTTGGGTTGTCGCGCGACAAGCTTAAGCCCCTCGCGCCACAGGCGCATGCTGTCTGCATCGCGGTCCATCGGGCTGCCGTAATGGTTGACGATGAAGGCGATGGTTTCGAAGTCGGCCGCCAGCCGTGCTGCGTCCTCGAACTGATGCGGGGTGATCAGAAGATCGAAGCTCAGGCCGAGGTCGCCGGCCCGTCTCAGGTTCTCGCGCCAGACACGGTTGCCGAAACGGTCGTTGGCGGGCGTGCGCCGCCTGGCCGGATCGGGGTGCCAGCTGACGATCTCGCGAAGGCCGATGGTGCGGGGATGGGCCGCGTGGCGCTCGATCAGCGCGGCCGAGGCGGGGTCGCCGAGCGCGGCATGGGCGACATAGCGGCAGGCGATTCCTTCCGGACGCTCCAGCCCGTCCAGCCAGG
>Ga0209941_1002114_pt1 | contig 11665 bp, 10 predicted proteins | sample ThiBiot_300_plan_FD_183945 | JGI IMG/M metagenome (GOLD analysis project Ga0209941, IMG submission 183945) | Wastewater bioreactor microbial communities from Cape Town, South Africa - Thiocy_solids_1 (SPAdes) | ecosystem: Engineered > Bioremediation > Thiocyanate > Unclassified | place: South... | reverse complement strand
AGAGCGTTCTCGCCTGGCTCGATACCCTTTAGCGGCAAGGAAATAATGTGGAGGAGATCACACACCATCCCCGCATAACACCGGAAACGTGGTGCTCCTTCACATTATGATCTGCTGCTGATTACTGGAGGTTCTGTCCAATGACAAGCGCTTCATCTTTTCGGCGGCCGCGCACGCGCAGCGCGCCGTGACGTACTTGCACGATCTCCAACCGAAGGCGATCGAGATCGGCGAAGCGGCGTGACGCGCACCAGCATCCGCGCGATCGACGCTTGCGTTTATCGCCCGCTTTCTTCGTCATACGTAGGCCTTGCCATTAGGCGGGGCTTTTCTCGTCCTTTTCGTCAAACGCGTGCTGGCGACCGGAGGCAGGAGGGCCTTCCTTCCGCCTTTCGGCCGCGGCGCCAAACGGGCCGAGTGCGGGTCGCACGGCTCTGCAAAACTGCAGTTCGTTGTCAGGAGGGCAATCTTCCTGTGGCCGTCGTGACGCGCGCGCCGCGATCTCGTATCTAGTTGTCCTGTGCTGATCACCGACCGGGAAGGACTTGGACGGTGTGGGCGAGTCTACTTCAAGGTTGTGCGCAGAACACTGCCGCGCGGTGTAACGTGCCGATAGCTGCTGCCTTTCCTCATCGTTCGGTCTGACGCGTCCACTGCGTCCTCGATTTGGCATGTCTATCCGAAGGCCGACGTTCGCTGCGCTCCTTCTCGATCTCAAGACCGCAACGGCCGTTCTCAGCTTTCTTCCCCTGGCCGCCGCGCGCCCATTCCTCGCGAGACAAGAAAGCCTCGCCCTGTCCGTCCTCCACTGCGTTGCGGCCCTTCGGGTGATCGGTCCGATCGCCTCCGGCTGACGACAGCCATCGAGGTCGCGATGGTCGCGGCCCGAGAAACGAAAGAGGACACGAACATGGCTACCATCGGCAACTTCACCGCGAACGGCGACGGCTTCGTCGGCAGCGTCAAGACCCTCGCTCTCGGCACCGTCAAGACCAAGATCGTCCCGGCCGAGCGGACCTCGGACAAGGCCCCGGACTACCGGATCTTCGCAGGCGCGAACATCGAGTTCGGCGCCATGTGGAAGAAGAAGTCCCAGGACACGGGCCGCGAGTACCACTCGGTCAAGCTGGACGACCCGAGCTTCCCGGCACCGATCTACGCGACGCTGGTCGAAGTCGAAGGCGAGGAAGGCTTCTCGCTCATCTGGTCTCGCCCGAGCCGCGACTGAGATGGTCGCGACGAAGGCCTCGCCTAATGGCGGGGCCTTCGAGCGTGAGCGGAAAAGAATGCGCACTGCGCGCCACGGCGATGTCCTCGTCGACCTCGCCAACGGGCTCTGATCAACCGCCTGTTTGGTCCAGTCTTGCAAGGCGTTCAGGCATGTCGAGCAGTTTCATCGCGGCGGCGGCAATGGCTTCGCCGATCGTCGGATAGGTTTCCGCCGAGTTGATCGAGACGCCGCCAGGAAACGTTACCGTGGCCTGATAGCCGTTGCCTTTTGGCGTGGCCGAAAGCTGGATGGTGGGCATTTCGCAGGTACTCCCTGTCCGATGACATTTCCCGTTGAAGCCTGGCGGCGCCGCCGTGAATTATATCCATCGGCGCATGTGGTGGAACAACAGCGGCTGACCTCATCTCCCGCGCGTTGAGCGCGACAGGCGCCGCCTGGATTCGCCACTCGAGGCTGCCGATAGGAGTTCGTTCCACGTGTCCGGTGGATTTCCCCGGTTCAACATCTTCCTGAATACTGCGTACGCGTCGTTCGCGCTCTCGTAAGCGCGCAGCGTCGAGTCATCGTTCACCCATGCGAGAACGATGATCTTGGCGTCCGCCGATTGCTGGTAGCGGAAGAACAGGCGGAACTGCTGGAGGAATTTGGCGCGGAACCAGTGTTTGTATTCCTCGCCGAGCGTGCCTCCCTGTCGGTAGACGTCGCGCATCGGGTCACTGGGGATGTCTTCGAACGCCACCTTCAAAACAGCCGCGAGGAGCTTAGCTGCGCGCTTCTTCTTGTATTTCGTGGGATCTTTCTTCCGCGCCTTCTCGACGGTCTCGATCATCGCCTCGAGTTGATCGAGAAAGAGGGGATGCGCGTAGATCGTCCAACCGTTGATCTCAAGGATGTCGTCGCTCACGCATCGTCGTCCGGGAGAGCCTCGTCGAGGTCGACCTTGACCCCTTTGACGAGAGCTTTGCCTCGCGCGAGCAGCGACTTGGGCACCGGCCGAAACCGCGCAGGCTCTTTCGCCATATCGCGCGCCAGGAAGTCGAGGAACTTGCCGATCACGGGATCCCCGTCATCCTCTCGCGCCTCCTTCTTCGAGATCATGACGGTGCCGTCGGCGAGCCCGCGGAACACGACCTGGTCGCGTTTGCCAAGTGCAAGCATCTTGCGGATTGCCGCGGGCACGGTCGTCTGGCCGCGGTCTGTGATGGTCGCGGGGATCTCGAGGATTTCGGCGGTCTTGGCCATAGCCGGCTCCTTGCGTCGTCACGCCGTCTCATGTAATGCATTTGCATTGTAAGTCAAGGTCTGCCTGGGCGCGACTAAATGGCCGCCAACGCGCGGTTCCGCCGTCTGGTCGAGTTGGCGCTGGAGCTCAACGAGAATGATGCACGATTGCCCGCCTCCGATGCCGCTGCTCCAGCGTTGGCTTCGGGGATCTGCGCGAATGAACGGAAACTATGGCCACCTCCTTTTCGAACAGGCCATCCCGAACGACCAAGCCGTCGTTGACGAACTCCGCCCCTATTTTGAGTCGGCTCATCTCGACGCCCGCGAGGTCTTTCACCGCACTGCTCGCATCGACCTGCACCCCGATGCCGGAGCTCCTGGCGCTCATGCCCAGTATCCCACCTGCCTCCCGCCCACCGCAAAAAAGGGTCTGTTCGGGGAGGTCATGACCGGGCTGATGACCCAAGCCTACCAGTTTATCGGCGGGCATCAGTGGACCATCCCGGTTTTTCTCTTTCGATACCACGCAGAAGCAGAGGCCTACATCTTCGACTTGGCGCGCGATCCGCCTCGCGTGCGGGAAATCTCCGGCCGGCACGGAAACGACTTCATTGCTCTAGCCATAGATCCGGCCAGCGGCGAGGTCGTCAGATTCATCGCGGGCGAAGCCAAGTGGCGCGCCGATCTTACCCCGAGCGTGATGGACACGATGATGTTCGGCGAGTGGACAGGTCCGGCTGGCGCCAGGGTGCGAAGCAACGACGGTGTTTGGAACGAGATTAACCGCGGACTTCCAACCCCCCAAGGCTTGGAGCAGATGCATCGGCTACTGTGCGAAAAGGCGCGCGACGACTATGCGGAGGCGATCGTCTCGCTCGATAGAGCCTTGCTCATCGGCGGGAATCCTTTGCCGCGAACAGATCTCGTTTTCGTGGCAGGGAACAGGGCAGCCCGCCGCGCGCAAGGGCAAACGTATCTCCCAACGAATTCGCACCCGGTCGAATACACCGCTGGCCGTCCGTTGCAGGTGGTCGAACTCGTTCTCGAAGGCGGCGTCGATCTTATAGAAAGCCTATACCGCTCGTTGTGGGGCGGCCGCTGATGGCTAGGCTCGACGAGCAGAGGCGCGAACTGGCGCTGAGTCTTAGGGCTCGTGCGATCGAGAACGAGCTCACGCCGACGCAGGCCCGGCTGTTTGTTCGAAGCCTCCAGATCTCCTGGCAGGTCCCGCCGATCGGGTGGACGGAGCGGGAGTCACACGAGCAGCTTGCGGACGCACGCCGCCTGCTCCACGCGGCATCAATCCTTCGCGAAGTGGACGGTCAGGCCTCGCCGGATTCGCTCGCCTGCTATCGTCGAGCGGCGGAGCTGCTCGAATGGCTAGCTCGATCCTCCGACCCCGTCACCAGAGACGTGCCGGTGGCACTGCTCGCCGCAGGGGCATACCAGCTTGCGGGCTTGCCAGCCATGGCGACGAGCTTGTTGAGGCAGGGGCGGTACGGCGCCGGCATCGCCGAAATTTTCGCGGACTTCCTAAGCGCCGATTTCGATGGCCTGCTTGAGCATTGCGCCCTTTTTTGGAGCGATCATCCGAACCTTACCGGTCGTTCCGGTTCAGCCAGGGTCCTCGACGCCGCCGACCTCGCGGACGACGAGACCGACGACCCGGCAAACGACGCGGATGCCGTGGATGCGCCCCGTCGGGAAGCTCGCCCGGAAAGCCCGGTCGGGTGGTACGTGCTCGTGGAGCTCATACGCGTCCTCGGCCTTCTCGGCGATGCTATGCGACGCGGAAACCAAGGCCGGGTCGAACAGGCGCTGAGTAAGCTCTCTGACCTAACCGTGCTTGCCACTCGGCTTTCCAGCGAGGAGCTCTGGATACTCATCAACCTGATCGAATCGACGGCGAAGCGCTTCGCCGACAACAGCCTGCACGGGCGCGTTCGGCGGCTTGCAGAAAACGCGCCGAACCAACAGGCCCGCATGTGGCGCTTCGCTCGTGAGCAGTTCGCCAGAGGACGTGGCGTGCTGTGGGCCTCGCAGGTTCAAGGCCTTGAACGGCTCATTGCGAACAGCAGCTTCGCTCTCTGCACGCCGACCGGCTCCGGCAAGACACTCGTCGCAAACTTGGCGCTCGTGAAAGAATTGCTTCTTGTCGATGCGCAGCCGGGCGAGGCGCCGCTTGCGTTATACTTGGTCCCCTCCCGCGCACTCGCGAGCGAAGTCGAGACAAAACTGACTGCGGAGCTCGGTAGCGATCTCATCATCACCGGCCTGTACGGCGGCGCGGATTGGGGTATCACGGACTATTGGCTAACGGCGGACAGGGCCGTCGTATTGATCGCAACGGTCGAAAAGGCTGAGGCGCTCCTGCGATACGTCGGTCACCTGCTAACCCGGCGACTGCGCTTATTGATAATAGACGAAGCGCATCAGGTGGTGAGCGAGGACGATGTCACCACAAGGGAGGCCCTAGCCGCCCACACAAGCCGTGCCATGCGCATTGAAGCAATGGTCACGCGCTTGCTCGCGACCAAACCTGGCATGGCGCGGATCGCGCTCACCGCGGTCGCGGGCGGGGCGGCACGCCCCGTCGCTCGTTGGATCGAGGGGCGGCCTGACGCCGAGCCCGTCGGGCTTGGCTACAGGAGTAGCCGCCAACTGATTGGCGCCCTGAGAGTGGCTTCGCGGCGCGTGCCGGAGGCAATCCTCGACATCATGAACGGACAGATGTTGTACGTTCGCGGGCGGGATCAACCTATCTACCTTCCACTGCGGATTCCGGCGATGCCGGATCCCGCAGCGCCTGTTCGCGACAGCCTTCCGCATTTCACCGAGCTATATGTCTTGTGGACTGCTCTGCATCTCCTCGAGGGCGGACGCCGCGTCTTGATATCGGTGGCCCAGGCGCCCGAGCGCCTGATGAAGCGCTATGCCGAAGCATTCGCTTTCGCCAGTTGGCAGAGCGTGCCACCATTCGCGCCGCCTATCGACGCCGACGGCCTTGCGCGCTACCAGGAGGCTCGCTTGGCATGCCTCGACTATTGCGGGCCCGAGTCTTTCGAACTCCGGTTGCTCAAGAGAGGGATCGCAACGAGCCACGGCCAGATGCCTCAGCGCTTGAGGCGCCTGATGACCGACCTCATCGATCGGAGAATCTGCCCCATCACGGTCGCGACCGCCACATTGACGGAAGGGGTGAACCTGCCATTCGACATCATCTTCCTGACAAGCCTCGAGCGCCGCAGCTTTGATCAGCAGACCGGTCAACCGGTCGTCGTGCCAATGTCGACGGCGGAGTTTCGCAACCTCGCTGGAAGGGCCGGGCGTCCAGGCGCCGCTCAATCGATAGAGGGCATCACGCTCGTCGCTGTACCCGAGACGATATCCTCGACGGCCCCCGCGAAACGCCGGGCCCAGCAAAGGCAGGTTCGCGCGAGATCAGCCGAATATGACAATCTCCTGTTCCGCCTGCGCGCCGACGAAGAGGTGGGTGGCGGCGCCGGCAGCCCGCTCGCGGTGCTGCTGCGGTCGATCGCGAACCGCGCGAGTACTCAATTCGGCCTGCAGACGGAGGAGCAATTTCTTGCTTGGCTGGAGGCGACACTTCCCGAGGGGGCCGGCGCGAACCTCGGAGTGGCGTCGCGGACGCCGCCCGATTTGTTGGGCGACAGCTTAGACGAATTAGACGGCTTCTTGCTGGCGGCGATCGAAGAGCTGGCTCGCTTCGAGCAGGCAGAGGTCGACGGCCCGCGTGCAGAGACCTACTTGCGCACCCTGTGGCAACGTACCTTTGCGCAGGTGTCTGCGGCCGAGGAGGCTTGGCTGGAACGCAGCTTCATCAAGCGTGGCAGAGCGTTTGTCGAGAGACTCTATCCCAATGCACTGCAGCGTCGAAGGCTCTACCAGTACGGCTTTACACCCTACATCGGTCGTCGCTTCGAGCTCGTCGCCCCTCAACTGGTCGCGGAGCTCTTCGCGGCTGCCCAATACGGGACATGGACAGCAGAACAACGCTTCGACTTGTTTGTTCGACTGGGCGAGCGCATCCGTGCGGAGCCTGGGATCGGCTTTCGTGTTCGTCCGACCCCCGGTGACCAGCAGCTCCTCGCCGATTGGCGCAGCATCCTGGGCTGGTGGACACAGCGCCCAGGCGCGGGGGCGCCGAGCGCGGACAGACTGCGGTCCTGGCAACGCTTTGTCGGGGACAATCTTGAGTTTAGACTAGGCGTCGCAGTGGGTGCGGCCGTAGCCCAAGCGTGGAATGCTAACGCAGGAGCGCTCGAGACGCCGAGTCTGCAAACCTGGCGCGCGACCGCGAACCTGCCATGGGTCGCCTTCTGGTTCCGCGAGCTGCTGCGCTGGGGAACATTGGATCCTTTCGTCGCCTTCGCGCTGTCGCAGGGCCTGGCGCAAACCAGGGAGGCTGCGGCCGCGCGACGCGCCGAGTTCGAAGTCTGGCTTGCGGCACAAGGCGCGGGCCTCGAGGCCGAGACGCTGATCGATCCGCAATGGTTTCTCGCCTGGCAGAGGTCCCTCGCCGATCGGAATGTCGCGCAGCAGATCGTTCGAGGGAGTGCCGCCGCCTTAACAGGGACGGACGGCCGGCAGGGAGTATATGACGTTCGGCCGATCATTCGCGGCGACCGTGTCGATTGGATAGATGCTGCGGGATATTCACTGGCGAACTCCGCCATCTCGCCCGCACTCCTGACAAGCCGTCCGGAACGTCACGATTTCCGGCTTTCAACCATTCAAGCGCCAGAGGTTACGCGAACGTTCTGACGGGGTCTTTTCAGGAGCGCGCCAACCAGTGGCAAATAAGCCCAAACTGGCAGGCTGACGGCCGCCCCGACTCGGCCCGACCCGTGATCGCCTTTGGCCTTCTTCCCGACGTGCCGTCGCGTCTCTGTCGAAAGGTAAGCCCGGTCGGCCTGCCCGCGGAATGAGGCTACCCTTCACCGAAGGGGGCCGGTACAGTCGAAAGGTGCGTCGCGGCTCATTTCACCTGCCGGGAGCAAAGCAAACGGGTGGTTGGCGATGGCGATCTACAGTTGTGGCCCGACGTGACAGTACTGGAGCTCAAGGCGCAGCACGATGCGCTCCAGAAGATTGCGACGACCCGTGACCCCATTCGGGCGCTTGCCGAGTTCGTCTGGAATGCGCTCGACGCCGACGCGACAAACGTTTCCGTCGAGCTCAACCGAAACGCCCTTGGAGGCCTCGATGCTATTACTGTGCGGGACGACGGAAACGGCATCAGCCGGGCACGAGCGATGGAAGACTTCGAAAACCTCGGAGCTTCGTGGAAGAGAGGCCGCCAGCGAACTCACCTCAACCGCGTACTGCACGGGAAAGAGGGGCAAGGCCGATTGCGCTTCTTTTCGGTCGCGCAGCGGGCGAGTTGGTGGAGCGTCTATAGGGACGGCGATACCCTACGCAAGCTATCGATTCAAATCGCGTCCGACTCGCTCCACAAGTCCGAGGTGACCGAGGTCGGCCTCGCCGACAGTGATGTCGCCACCGGCACGATCGTTGAGCTCAACCCTCTCAAGGATACGTTTGACTGGCTCACAGGAGAGGAAGCGCGGACCGATTTCGCCGCTGTCTTTGCCCCTTACATCCTGCAATACCCGGACGTCGTCATAACGTTCGACGGCCACGTCGTCGATCCCAGCGCCACTGTGGCGCACTCGAAGGAATTTCCCGCACACTCAGTCATCTGCCCAACACGCGTTATCAAGGACCTGTCGATCAAAGTGATCGAGTGGAAGCACAGCGTAGGCGGTCGGAAGATCCACCTTGGCGGGCAAAGCGGGGTTGTCCTGGGTTCGCTCCCGGCTAATGTCACCGCGCCAGGCTTCGAGTTCTCGGCTTACGCATACGCGCCGTTCTTTCAGGAGATCGCCGACGCGAACCTCCTCGAGTTCGACGGCTTGAATGACGTCGACTTCATCAAGGTCATTGACCACATACGCGATCAACTCGGCGACTACTTCCGCACGCGCCAGGCGGAAAGGTCGTCCGAGCTCATTCAAGAGCTCAAGAACGCAGGCGTCTACCCGTACGAAGGTGATCCGAAGGATGAGGTCGAGAAGCGCGAGCGCCAGGTGCTCGACATCGCGATCCACGCGGTCTCCTCCTATTCTCGCGACTTCAAGCGCGCCGAGAATCCGCTGAAGAAGATCACGCTCGGCCTGCTCCGCGAGGCGGTGCGCCACAATCCCGAGGCGATCCACAACATCCTTCACCACGTTTTCAACTTGCCCAAAAACCGTCAGGATGAGTTTTCGAGCCTGCTGCAGAAGACCAATCTGGGCAACATCATCTCAGCGTCGACGCTGATAGCGGACCGTGTCGTCGCCCTGGAGGTCCTCAAAAGCATTGTCTTCAATCCGACGCACCGACGTACCGTCAAGGAGCGAGGCGAGCTCGACGTCCTCGTGCAGGCCAACACGTGGATATTCGGAGAGAACTTCCACATCACGCTCGCCGAGGCTGGGCTCTCACGCGTAATGCAGCGCGTCTCTGAGGAACTCACCGGGCACAAGGGGAAGAGGAAGGTTACGAAGCCCGACGGGTCGTCGGGACGTGTCGATTCGTTCCTAGGCCGCATCGTGCCGCACCAGGATCAACTCCACCGCGAGTTCCTTTTGATCGAATTGAAGAGGCCGTCGTTGAAGATCAGTCGCAAGGAGACCGACCAGCTTGAGGACTACGTCAACGCGGTCCGAAAACAGCCCGACTTTCACAGCACGTCAACCTACTGGAATTTCTTTCTGGTGACCGGCGAATACGAGGACGACGTGGGGGAACGCATCACCCAGCAAGGCCGCCCCTCGGGCGTCCTCATCCAGAAAGACACGCATGTTGTTTGGGTCAAGACGTGGTCTCAGTTGATCCGGGAGTGCGAGGCACGTCTCCACTTCATCGCCGAAAAGCTTCAGGTCGAGGTTACCGATGAATTCATCGAAGAGCGGATCGCGCAGCTTAAAGCTTCAATCCTGAAAGAGGAGCCCAAGCCCGTCGATCAGGCCGTAGCGGCATCAAACCCCTCCCAGGGCGAGCCCAAGTCCACCCACGCTGCCGACGCCGCGTCGCCGCCCGCCTAGAAAGTGTTGCGCCCGCGTTCAGGATTCGCTCCATGTCGCGTTGCAAGCCCTGAGGCGTGGCCGCCCCACCAACGAGATCTCTGATGGCGGCTTTCGAAAGCAACCTGGATGAGCAATCGTCGAAGCTACTTCAACGGCACGCGAGGCGACGATGCCCTTCAATGAGTTCGGCTTTCAGGAGGTCGAATACCACAAGCTCTATCGACAGTTTGCCGCTCCGTTCCTGGTCGAAGGGAACGTTGAGAATAACCTGTATTTCATTCACGAGGCGCAGCAGAACCACATCTATGGAGTCAACAATGCGCTGCTCGAGCTCACGAGGGACGCCCTGACCCTCCTGTCGCGAATTGCATTCACTGCGGAGGCCTCCCACTTTCTCCGGTTCGGCGTGATGCGTCGGCTGCGGATGATCGATTCATCGTTCAAAAGCTTCCAGAGCATCGTTCCGCCCAACCGGACCGTTCCACTATCGCAGGAGCAATCCGATCGGGTCTGTCGCGACCTCAACGCGATCTACATCGACCTCCTAGGCCTCCTCGACAATTACGCTTGGGTGGCGGCGCATCAGCTCGGGTCAGCCGTGACGAAAGCTGCAAAGCCACTGTCGATTGGCCTTTTCAAAGATGCTTTCGCCGCCGATACCGCTCTGAAACCTATGGCCGACGCTCTGCGTTCGTTCGATGACTGGGAGAAAGATGTCAAGACGCGCCGCAATCCGGCTGCGCATCGGATGCCGCTTTATGTGCCGCCGGCGGCGCTGACACCTGAGGACGTTGTCGAGTTCGAACGGTTCGAGGCTTCGATCTCCGAAGCTCTTCGTGCGCAAGAGTTCGAGAAGCTGGACGGTCTGCGCGAGAAGCGTGGGCGTGTCGGGACGCTTATTTTGAAGTTCCTTCACGATCCGGGTGAACCCATGTTCGATGTCTACCCCACCGTTCCCGAGGATATCGGACAAGCCATTAAGGTCGGCCGGGTCATTCAGACATTTCTATCGGAGTCGGCTGGAGCAGCGCCCTGCTGATCCGCTGGCGCGTTGATATCGCTACGGCGCTTTTGGGGAGAATGGGGAAGCCCTGATCGACGGTTCGCAATCTTAATCGCGGCTTTCGTCGATTGTCAGCAGACGTCTTGCCTCCGCCAGGAGCCACTCGGCGTGGTCGTCACCCTCTTCCAGCTCCCAGCCTTTCGCTTTTGCGAATTCATAGCCGATGATCTCCCGCGCCTTGGCGCCGGACCAGCTCATGAGTTTTATCATGCCTTTGTAGTCGGCGAGAACCTCGAAAGCGCGAGTGCGATGGTCTTCGAAATCATCGATTGCCTCCAATAGTGAAGCGTTTGAGATCGCGACCGCCGTTGCGCGCTCAAAATCGATCTCGTGCAGAGCGTGTGGCACGGCGCCTTCGACCAGGTCGCGCACATCGTCTAGCGTCAGGCTTTGCTCGTGAAAGGCCGCCCGGCGTCGTTGCAGCTCGGCGCTCACATTGCGACAGTCGTGGCAAATAAGGACCTTGCGGTACGACCCGATCACGATTTGGCTCGCCGCGTCAGGGCGCCGCCTTGCAAGGCTCTCTTCATCATCCTCGTGAACGTACTCGACGACTCGGTGAATGCGAGCTGTCCATTTTCCGCGGTTCGATTTTCGGCAGATCTCGCGCTTCGACCTCCCGCAGCGAGGACAAGTCCAATCCGAGCCGGCTTCAATCCAAATCTTGGTCTCCGCCTGAGACGCTTCGACCGCCGCGAACTCGCTGTCGGTCGGGGGGGGCGGGCGATCGCCTTGCGCTTCGGCTTTGGAGATCGACCTGCACTGTCGTTGCAAACAGAGCGTGTCTCGATGAGAGAACCCAGGCGATGCCGATAATCTGCGGGAACGGCCGCCGCGAACAGTCGATAGACGATGTCGCGTTCCTGAATAGGGCCGAGGAGGCGCTGGCCGGGCGCAACTTCGCGGCGGTGCCGGCCACCCGCGATGCGCTGCGCCATCCGCGTGGCGAAATCGGTTCGATCGGCGAAGTCGTCCTCAGCCGCCAGCCAGGCGGCTCGGGCCTTCTCCAGATCGATCTCGTGCGTCCGGTTCGGAGCGCGATCTCGGAAATCT
>Ga0209941_1002112_pt1 | contig 11683 bp, 8 predicted proteins | sample ThiBiot_300_plan_FD_183945 | JGI IMG/M metagenome (GOLD analysis project Ga0209941, IMG submission 183945) | Wastewater bioreactor microbial communities from Cape Town, South Africa - Thiocy_solids_1 (SPAdes) | ecosystem: Engineered > Bioremediation > Thiocyanate > Unclassified | place: South... | reverse complement strand
ACGGTGAAATTCGTGGATGTCAGCCAGGCCGACATGGGCTTTCCCTCTCCCGGCGTCTTTTCCTTCGCCATCCAGAACGGCATGAAGCTCAAGTCCGTGTTCCACATGGGCGCGCGCGACACCTTCAGCTTCGCCTTCCGCAAGGGCGAGGGAACCAACGACCTCAAGACGCTCGAAGGCAAGACCATCCTGCTCGGCTCGGCCGCGTGGCAGGCGATCACCGATCCGCTGCTGGCGGCCCAGGGCGTCGACGTCAAGAAGGTCAACTATGTGGAGGCCGGCTGGCCGACCTGGGGAACGGCGCTTGCCGGAGGCCAGGGCGACGCGGCCCTTTCATGGGAGGGCCTGCGGGCCGAATGGATCGCCAAGAAGCTCGACTTCGAATACTGGCTCGGCGTCCAGCACTCGAAATTCCCGGCCAACACCTTCGTGGTGCGCGCGGCGGACCTCGAGGACCCCGACCGCAAGGCATTCCTGGAAAAATACCTGCGCGGCTGGGCGATGGGACTGGAATTCGGCTACCAGAACCCGCGCGCGGCGGTGGAAGCCGTGTTCGAGCAGTTCCCGACACTCGCCTCCAACCTCGGGCCGGAACTCGGCACCACCTCGATCCTGCAACAGATCAACGTCTTTCGCGGCGACATGGACAAGCGCGGCGGCTGGGGCTGGCACGACATGGAAAGCTGGCAGGGCTTCTTCGACGAGATCCACAAGATCGGCCAGATCACCGAGCCGGTGAAGGCCGAGGAGGTATGCTCCAACGAGCTGATCGCCACAACCAACGATTTCGACAAGGCCAAAGTCAAGGCCGACGCGGACGGCGCCCAGTTGTCCGAGGGCTTCGCCGCGCTCGACGTCGAGGCCATCAAGGCGCATCTGTTCGATTCGGCGATCTGAGGATCATGAACGCTTCGCGGGCGGCGGCGGGCCGCCGCCCGCGGTCGCGACGCAGTGGTGAGGGAGAGGGCATATGTCCGATAAAACAAGGGTTCTCGTCGTCGGCCTCGGCAATATGGGCGCCTCGCACGCCAGCGCCTATCACCGGCTCGACGGCTTCGAGATCGCCGGCATCATGAGCCGTTCGATCAAGTCCAAAAAGCTCCCAGCGGAGCTCGCGGACTATCCGCTCTACGAGGATTTCGACGCCGCACTGAGGGACGCCAGGCCCGACGCGGTGTCGATCAATACCTGGCCCAACACCCATGCCGACTATGCGCTGAAGGCCTTCGCGGCCGGCTGCCATGTGTTCATGGAAAAGCCCATCGCCACCACCGTGGAGGATGCCGAAAGGGTGGTCGCGGCGGCCAAGGCCGCCAACCGCAAGCTGCTCCTAGGCTACATCCTGCGTGTCCATCCCTCATGGATCAAGTTCATCGAAATGGGCAGGACGCTCGGCAAGCCGCTGGTGATGCGGCTCAACCTCAACCAGCAGTCGAGCGGCCCGGCCTGGCAATGGCACAAGAACCTGATCGATTCGCTGATCCCGATCGTCGATTGCGGCGTCCACTATGTCGACGTCATGTGCCAGCTGACGGGCGCGAAGCCGGTACGGGTGCACGGCATCGGCGCCAAGCTGTGGGCGGACGCCGCCAAGCAGAATTACGGCCACCTGCACGTCACCTTCGACGACGGATCGGTCGGCTGGTACGAAGCCGGCTGGGGACCGATGATGAGCGAGACCGCCTACTTCGTGAAGGATGTCGTCGGTCCGAAGGGCGCCGTCTCCATCGTCGCCGGGCAGACCGAGAGCGCCGGCAAGGAAGCGGAAGAGGTTTCCGATTCCGCCGATATCGACCGCCACACCAAGACCGACGCCATCAAGATCCACTATGCCGCCGTCGATGCCGACAAGAATTTCTCCAAACCGGACGAAATCCTGTCGATGCAGGACGAGCCCGGCCACCAGGAGCTGTGCGACCGCGAGCAGGCGTACTTTCTGCGCGCGATCCGCGAGGACATCGACCTCACCAGCTCGATGGCGGCCGCCGTCGACAGCCTGCGCATCGTGCTGGCCGCCGAACAAAGCATCGAGCAAGGCAGGGCCATCGACCTGGCCTGATCCAGGACAGGCGCGACATTCGAGGAGAAAACGACATGGCGACGACCGAAAGCCTGCTCAGGACCTATGCGGACGCCGACGCGCTCGCCCTCGCCGGGCTGGTGCGGGACGGCGAAGTCTCGGCCGCCGAACTGGTGGAGTGCGCCGTATCCGTGATCGAGCGGCTCAACCCCGAGCTCAACGCGGTGATCCACAAGCTCTACGACATGGGGCGCGAGGCCGCCGCGAGCGTCGACCGCGGCGCGCCGCTCGCCGGCGTCCCGTTCCTGCTCAAGGAACTGGCGTCGTCATGGAAGGGCGCGCCGCTCACCAACTCGTCCCGCTATCTCAAGGACCTCGTCGCCCCCGGCGATTCGGAACTGTCGCGGCGCATCCGGGCGGCCGGGCTGCTTCTCGTCGGCAAGTCGAACGCGCCTGAAAACGGCTGGTCGATCAGCACCGAGCCGAAGCTCTACGGCATAACCAGGAACCCCTGGAAGGAAGGAATCACCGCCGGCGGATCGAGCGGCGGCACGGCGGCGGCGGTCGCCTCGCGCATGGTGCCGATCGGCGAGGCCAGCGACGGCGCCGGCTCGATCCGCGTGCCCGCCTCCTGCTGCGGCATCGTCGGCCTGAAGCCGTCGCGCGGCCGCGTCACGCTCGCCCCCTTCGGCGACTATTGGTACGGCGGCGCCTATTTCCTCGCCTGCACGCGCAGCGTGCGCGACACCGCCGCCTATCTGGACGCGGTTGCCGGCGGCCTGCCGGGCGACGCCTACACGCCGCCCACGCCGGAGGGGAGTTGGCTCGACCTTTCGGCGCGCGAGCCGGGCAAGCTTCGCGTCGGCTTCACCGTCACGCCGCCGAACGGCGCGCCGATCGACCCGCAGGTGAAGGAGGCGGTGCTTTCCACGGCACGGACGCTGGAAAGCCTCGGGCATCAGGTCGAGGAGCACGACATGCCCCTCGACGGCGAAGCCGCCTGGAAGACCTACACCGACATGACCTGCGTGCAGACGGCGGCCATGTTCGACCAGCTGGCGGCGGTGGTCGGCAGAGCGGCGACGCCCGACGACGTCGAACCCGTGACATGGGCCATCATCGGGCGCGGCCGCGCCACCAGCGGCATGGAGCATGCCACGGCGGTGGAGCGGCTGCGGGTGCTCGGCCGCGAGGTCGTGGGCGATCTTTTCCCCTACGACATCTACCTGACGCCGACGCTGACCCACCTGCCGCGCCCCATGGGCTACTACGACATGGCGATGACGGACATCGACGCCTACAACGCCTTGTGGACGGACGCGATGTTCGCCTTCCCCTTCAACTTCTCCGGACAGCCGGCGATCTCGCTGCCGCTGGCATGGGCGAGCGACGCCATCCCGATCGGCGTGCAGCTCGTCGGCCGTTACGGCGACGAGGCGACGGTGCTCGCCGTTTCGCGCCAGCTGGAACAGGCGATGCCGTGGCGGGACCGCCGGCCGGCGATCAGCGCCTAGCAACGAGGCAAGAGAGGCAACGTCAGGTTATCTTCCCGCGCGCGGCGACGGGCCAGGTCTGCGCGTAGCGGCCGCCGCGCAGGATATGCACGGCATCGACCATGTTGGTCACCACGCAGGCGTGATTGGGGACGATCCTCAGCCGCTGGCCGACGGCAAGGCCGATATCGCCGCCGGCGGTGAGGCGGCCGTGTTCTTCCGAGAGCTGGTCGATGGCGATGTCCGGGCGGCCGAGGACATGGCCGTAGCCCGACAGGCCGAGCAGGTCGGAGGTCAGCGTCTTCGAGCCGGCGTCGATGACGGCGCGGCCGGGCGCCGGCACCGAGACGACGGTGGCCAGCACCGTCAGCGCGCAATCGTCCCATCCGCACGTTCCCTGCTCCACCAGCGACCGGTCGTTATAGACATAGGTGCCGGGCCGATACTCGGTGACGACGGGCGCCAGATGCGCGCGCATCCTGTCCGGCGATCCGCCGGAGGTGACGGTGGCGACGGCGATGCCCCGCGCCTCGACCAGCGCCCTCGCCTCGCGCATGAAAGCCTCCACGCCGGCGGTCCCCCCGGCCGGCGGATAGGTCATCAGGCCGCCGAAGGACAGGCCGGGCGCATCGGCGATATGACCGGCCAGGACGGCGGCCGCCTGCGGCGAGGAAACCCCGCAGCGCCTGGCGCCCGTATCGCATTCGACAAGGACCGTGAGATCGGCCCCTGCGGCCGAAAACGCCCTCGAAAGGCCGTCCGCCACGGCCGTGCTGTCGGCCACCACCGCGAGCTTCGCCCTCTTCGACAGGGCCAGCAGCGCGGCGAGCTTGTCCTCGCCGACGATGTTGTAGGTGATGAGGATGTCGCGGATGCGGGGGCTGCCGGCAGCCATGGCCTCAGCCTCAGATAGCTTCTGGCAGGTTATGCCGATGGCACCGGCGTCAAGCTGGAGTTCGGCGACGGCCGGAAGCTTGTGCGTCTTGACGTGGGGGCGGACCGCGAAGCCGTGGGCGTTCGCATAGGCCTGAAAGCGCGTGATGTTGCGCTGCGCCACATCGAGATCCACCAGCACCGCCGGGGTTTGCAACTCAGCGAACATGAGACCTTTGAACGTTACGCTCCGTCCGGCACAGGCAATCCGCTGGTGGAGCTGAGGGGGATCGAACCCCTGACCTCGTCATTGCGAACGACGCGCTCTCCCAGCTGAGCTACAGCCCCGTTCAGCGGATGGCGCATTTATGGGGCACGGCCGCAAGCTGTCAAGCGGGCTGCGCGCCACATCGCAGATTTCGTGGCGCCGGCTTTGCCGTCCTATCGGGTCTTGCCCGTTTCGCCGGCAATGGCTACATGTCGCGAAGTCAAGGAGCCTTCCATGAACGCGCTTATCGACACGCTCATCTACGCGCTCAGCCTCTACTGGTGGATCGTCATCGCGTCAGCCATCTTTTCATGGCTGTTCGCTTTCAACGTGGTCAACTCACGCAACGCCTTCGTCAACAATATCGGCACGGTCCTCTACCGGCTGACCGAACCCGTGTACCGCCCGATCCGCCGCTTCCTGCCGGACCTCGGCGGCATCGACGTCTCGCCGATCATCGTGCTCCTGGTCATCTTCTTCCTGCAACGCTTCCTGGACAGCACCGTCCGCTTCGCCTTCCTCTGACGGCAATGGCCAATCCCTTTTCGGGCGCGGCAGCCTGCTTTCGCCGGCGCGCCGGCGGAATCGATCTGTTCGTGCGGCTGACGCCCGGATCGGCCCACGACAGGCTCGAAGGCGTCGAGGTCTCGGCGGACGGGCGCGCCTACCTCAAGGCGCGGGTGCGCGCCGCGCCCGAAAAGGGATTGGCCAACGCCGCCCTCGAAAAACTGGTCGCCAGGGCGCTCGGCGTGCCCCTGTCCGCCGTATCCGTCAGCGGCGGCGGCACGGCGCGGCTGAAGACGCTGCATGTCGGCGGCGATCCGGCGGTTCTTCCTGAAAGGGTCCGGCCCCTCCTGCGGGGCGGCGCGTAAATTCCTCTCCTGCCCGGCGCAGGCCCCTTACGCCGCACGCCCCCTCACTCCGCCTCCGCTTCGCTCGGCGGACCGTTGCCCAAACAAAAAACCCGGCGGTTGCCCGCCGGGTTCTTTTTTCTCAGACAGAAAGGACTGTCTTAGAACGAGCGCTGGAAGCGGACGATACCGCCGATGCCGTCGACCTTGTTGAAACGGTCGATGTCGAGGTTCCGCGAGCTGTTGAAGTAGTCAACTTCAGCCGTGACGTTGAAACCGGGGACGATGTCATAGGACACGTTCGCCGCCAGACCGAAGGTCTTGCCCTCGTCATAGGAAAGCTGCGCGTTCAAAGACGTCTTCTCGTTGACCTTGTAGGTGCCGCCGCCCCAGACAGCCCAGTTTCCGGTCCAAGGCTTGTAGAAGGACTGACCGCCCGGGTTCGTGGGGTTGAAGTCTTCCTCGCCGTAGCCGCCCATGATCCAGAGCGACAACTGCTCGGTGGCGTTCACGTCCAAGCGAGCCTTACCGGCCCAGGTGCCGTAGTTGCTGTCATAGGCGCCGACCAGCGAGACGCCGCCCCAGCCCTGCGTGTACTTCACGCCGGCCACGACATGCGGCATGTAGCTGTCGATCGCACCGATGTAGTTCGGAACCTTGTCAGAGAAAATCCCGTCGCCATCAAGATCGGCAGCAGACTGATTACCACTGCCCTGTTCCAGCGATACGATCGCCGAGAAGCCGTTGCCGGCGTCGAACGTGTAGCTGATCAGGTTGGTGTCGAAGTCACCGTAGGGAACGAGCGTATCGTTGATGACCGCACCGGCATAGCCGTTGAAGGTATCATAGGCCGATTCGTCCTTGCCGAGGCGCAGGCCGCCGAGCTGGATCCAGGCGAACTTCGCTGTGACGGAAGTGCCCGGGCCGCCGCCGTACGTGCCAAGATAGTCACCATCGTCGATGCCGATTCTATTAGAGTGCCAAGCGTTGGTCCAATCGAAGCGGGTCTCGGTGAAGGTCTTCAACGTGCCGAGTTCGGTTTCCTGACCGGTGTAGGTCTGGAGCGCGAAGCGGGTGTTGATGCCGTAGGTGCCCTGCAGCTTGCCGTTGCGGGCATCGTTGGCGTCAACGCCAGCCCAACCGCGGATGTTGGCGTCGCCGCCGGAGATGTCCATACGGACATAGCCGCCGATGCGCAGGCAGGTTTCGGTGCCGGGGATGTAGAAGTAACCAGCGCCGTACACGTCGCAGATGCGGACGTATTCGGCCGGTTCCGGCTCGGCGACGACGACGGCGTCGGCCGCCTGCACGCCGGAGACTGCGACGAGAGCCGCAGCGGAGCCGAGAAGAAGGCTCTTGATATTCATTTCTGACCTCCAGTCAAAGTTAAAAAACGGGTCTGGGTATTTTTTGCTGAAGGACAGCTTTCCCTGCCCCATCCCCACTGCTGAAAAAGATGCGCGAGCGCGCCGCTTCCTCTTTCGTGACATTACCCATCGGTCGGGCGCGTTCAACCTCGTTCGTACCGCCGCATGCGCCGCCCGCATGCTATCGGTGCCGGCTGTTGCAGAAAGAGCACATTTTGAGCCTGCTCTAAACCTCTCGTTAAGGATGGCAGCGGCTGAAACGGCCGGATCTCGCGGCTTTGACGGTGCGACTCACCGGTCCGGCCGTCTGGGGCCGGCCTTGCGAATCAGGGCGCTGCCCGCGGGCAGGCGGCCGGCGCGCCGTCCGCGCGGCGGTAGGCGAAGACGCGCAACGGCGAGCCCGCATCGAGCGGGCACCCGGCCAGCCAGGGCGGCGAGCGTCCTTCCATCAGCGCCACGGCGAAGGCGAAGCGCTCGCGCAAGGCCGGGTCGATCACCTGCGGCGCGGCGCACAGGACGACATGGGTGGCGCGGCTTTCGTCCAGCGCCCGGCGCGGATCGCCGGTTCCAGGGTCGAGGAAGCGGTCCGCGCGCTCCATGCCCTCGGCGGCATGGTGGTTCGGGATGGATACGACGGCGGGGTGGTCAGGCTTCGACACGATCCCCACGCCAAGCAGGGGCGGCGACAGGACGACCGAGCCGGCGGGCCAGGCGAGGCCGCCGGTCGCGGCCGGGCCGCAGAAGCCGGCCGTCCCGAACACGGAGGGCGGCGTCGCGGCCGGCCTTGCCGCCAGAAGGAAAAGGACCAGCGCCGCGCTCAGGCACAGGCCGGGAAGCACCAGCAGCACGGCCGACAGCGGCCATCGCCCGGGCAGGGGCATGTCCGTCAGGATGGCGCGGCGGCCGGGCGGCAACAAGGCGGCGGCCACGAACACCAGGCCGATGCCGGAAAACAACGGCAGGTAGCGCAGATAGCGGAAATAGGCGAGCGTCTGCGCAAGCGCGAGGGCCGATGCCAGCGCCACGATGAGCAGCGGGCGCGGCCGGCGGCCGGAAAACAGCCATACGCCGAGCGGGGCAAGCGCGCCGACGAACAGCAGCACCGTTGCCGGCAGGCTGTCGGACAGGACGAAGTCCGGCCGCTGGAACAGGCTTTTTTCCTGCGGAATGGAGCCGAGCGCGACCGCGCGCAGCCGCGCGCTCATCTCGCCATAGGGACCACCCATGCATTGCGGGTAAAGCGCGAGCACGACCGCCACGCTGGCGACGGCGAGGGCGCCGAGCGCCAGGGCCCGCGCCGGCCAGCGGCCGCGCGTGTCCGCCATCGCCGGAAGGCCCATGAACGCGCAGCCGGCCAGCACCAGCGCCAGTGCGTAGGGCGCGGAGTAGCTGTCGCATCTGCCGACGGCGTAGGCGGAAGGCGGCACGATGGCGACGAACAGGAGAAGCGCGCCCGCCGCCAGCCCGGCACCGAAATTCCTCAGCCGGGCCGGGCCGCCGTCGCGGGAAAAAACGAAGTCGAAGGCGTAGACGCCCATGACCAGCGCGTGGAAGACGGCGAACTCGAAGCTCGCCGCCAGTGCCAGCGCCACCACCAGGCCGTTGGCGAAGGCGGCGAAGCGATGCCGCGACAGGACCAGCGCCAGCGCTGCCAGGAACAGCAGGATCTGGAGATTGTGGTAGTCGATGCGGTAGGGCGCGAACTCGAAAAGGCTGGCGGCGGCCACCGTCACCGCCACGAACAGCGGCAGGATCGTGGGCGTGAACCCCACCGCCGTCATCAGCCTGCCGTAGCAGTAAAGCGCCGGGACGAGCAGGATCAGCGGAACCACATAGCAGGCGACCGTCAGCGCCGGTTCGAAGCCGAGCAGCGGAACCAGCGGCCAGGCGACCAGCGCGTAGGGCAGATCGACGATCCACGGCCAATGGCTGGCATAGGGTTCCGGTTGCAGGATGCCGGGCAGCGTCCGGTCGAAGACGTTGCCGGTGGCGACGAAGGTGCGCAGTTCATGCAGCTTGATCAGGTCGTCGGCGTCGCCGTTGAGCGGCGAACCGAGGAAGACCAGCCACGCCATGTAGAGCGACAGGAGGACGAAGCAGAGCACGGCAGGCGACAGGAGAAGCGCCGGCAGCGTCCCGCCGCCCTGCCTGCCGCCCATCCCTTTCACCGCCCCGGATCCCATGCGATCCGTTTAGGCGCATAAGGTTGTGTTCGCGTAAATGGAAAGGCCCCGCCGGATCGCTCCGGCGGGGCCTTTTCTACCTCTTGAGGCGTTGCAGAAGGGGCTTAGTTGCCCTGCTTCTTCAGCGCGGCGCCGAGGATGTCGCCCAGAGAAGCGCCGGAGTCGGTCGAGCCGTACTGCGCCACGGCCTCCTTCTCCTCGGCGATTTCCAGCGCCTTGATCGAAACCTGGAGCTTGTGCGTCTTCTTGTCGTAGGAGATGACGCGGGCGTCCACCTTCTGGCCGACCGAGAAACGCTCGGGGCGCTGCTCGTCGCGGTCGCGGGAAAGGTCGCTGCGCTTGATGAAGGTGTCGATGCCGCTGTCGACCAGCCGCACTTCCAGCCCGCCATCCTTGATCGCGGTCACTTCGCACGTCACCACGGCGTTCTTGCGCAACTCGCCGGAAGCGGCGGCATCGCCGGCCGCGTCGCGCGAAAGCTGCTTGATGCCGAGCGAGATGCGCTCCTTGTCGATGTCGACGTCGAGCACCTGCGCCTTCACCATGTCGCCGCGGTTGTACTCCTCGATGACCTGCTCGCCCGGACGGGTCCAGTCGAGGTCGGACAGGTGCACCATGCCGTCCACGTCGCCTTCGAGGCCGATGAACAGGCCGAACTCGGTCTTGTTCTTGACCTCGCCCTCGACCCGGCTGCCGACCGGATAGTTGCGGGCGAAGGCTTCCCACGGGTTTTCCAGCGTCTGCTTGAGGCCGAGCGAGATGCGGCGCTTGGCCGGATCGACCTCGAGCACCACCACGTCGACCTGCTGCGAGGTCGACAGGATCTTGCCGGGGTGCACGTTCTTCTTGGTCCACGACATTTCGGAGACGTGGATGAGGCCCTCGATGCCCGGCTCCAGTTCCACGAACGCGCCGTAGTCGGTGATGTTGGTGACGGTGCCGGTGATCTTCTTGCCGATCGGGAACTTGGTGCCGATGTCGGACCACGGGTCGCTCTCGAGTTGCTTCATGCCGAGCGAGATGCGGTGCGTCTCCTGGTTGATGCGGATGATCTGCACCTTGACCGTCTGGCCGATGTTGAGGATCTCGGTCGGATGGTTGACGCGGCGCCATGCCATGTCGGTGACGTGCAGCAGGCCGTCGATGCCGCCGAGGTCCACGAACGCGCCGTAGTCGGTGATGTTCTTAACCACGCCCTCGACCACCTGGCCCTCTTCGAGGTTCTGGACGATCTCCGAACGCTGCTCGGCGCGGCTCTCTTCCAGAACCGTGCGGCGCGAAACGACGATGTTGCCGCGGCGGCGATCCATCTTGAGGATCTCGAAGGGCTGCGGGTTGTGCATGAGCGGCGTGACGTCGCGGATTGGGCGGATATCCACCTGCGAACGCGGCAGGAAGGCCACGGCGCCGTCGAGATCGACGGTGAAGCCGCCCTTGACCTGGTTGAAGATGACGCCTTCGACGCGCTCGCCCTTGGAGAACTTCTCTTCGAGCTTGACCCAGCTTTCCTCGCGGCGGGCCTTCTCGCGCGACAGCATCGCCTCGCCGAGGGCGTTCTCGATGCGCTCGACGTAGACCTCGACGATGTCGCCGGGCTTGAGCGTGGAATCCTTGCCCTTGGCACCGAATTCCTTCAGCGGCACGCGGCCTTCGACCTTGAGGCCGACGTCGATGATGGCCATGTCCTTCTCGATCGCGGTGATGGTGCCGCGCACGACCTGGCCTTCGCCGGAGTTTCCGGCGGAAAACGATTCTTCAAGCATGCTCGCGAAATCGTCGCGAGTGGGGTTCGCTACTGACATAGGGTCTCCTGAAAAGCCTCTCCCGGAGGCGGCGCCGTGGGTTAGCGTTGCGTTGGCCTGCCGGCGTTCCGGGCTTTTTTCAAAAAAGCCCATGGCCGCTCTCATGCGGCAATTCCGGCGCATTACGAATGCTGGCAGGCGGGTTCAGGTTCTTCTTCCCGCGGCAGCGTCGATGATCGCCACGGCCGCAAGAAACGCGGCCTCTATAGACATTTCCGACGTATCGAGCAAGTGCGCGTCGGCGGCGGGCTTGAGCGGCGAATCCGCGCGGCCCATGTCGCGCTCGTCGCGGCGCTTTATGTCGGCGAGGATCTGCCCGAAATCGGCCTTGCCGCCGATCGCCTCGATCTCGTCGAAGCGGCGCCTGGCGCGCACTTCCGCGCTCGCCGTCACGTGAAGCTTCACGGTGGCGTCGGGGCATACGACGGTGCCGATATCGCGCCCGTCGAGCACCGCGCCCGGCGGCATCTTCGCGAATTCCCGCTGCTTTTCGACCAGGATGCGGCGAACCGACGGGATGACCGCCACCTTCGAGGCCGCTTCCCCCACCGCATGCGCAGACAAGACCTCGCGGTCCAGCGCCGAAAGATCGACCTGGCCGGCCGCCGTCTCGGCGGCCGACACGTTGTCCAGCGGCAGCCCGAACCCCAGAAGCGCGTGCGCCACCGCGCGATAGGTGAGGCCGGTGTCGAGCAGGTTCAGCCGGTAGTGGTCGGCGAGCCGGCGCGCCAGCGTGCCCTTGCCCGCCCCGGCCGGGCCGTCGATGGCGACGACGAGGTTCATCTTCCCGGAGCTCATGCCCTGAGCAGCGGCCGGGTCAGGCAGG
>Ga0209941_1002110_pt1 | contig 11695 bp, 9 predicted proteins | sample ThiBiot_300_plan_FD_183945 | JGI IMG/M metagenome (GOLD analysis project Ga0209941, IMG submission 183945) | Wastewater bioreactor microbial communities from Cape Town, South Africa - Thiocy_solids_1 (SPAdes) | ecosystem: Engineered > Bioremediation > Thiocyanate > Unclassified | place: South... | reverse complement strand
CGGCCGGGGGCGGAGCGGGTTCCATGCGCGCGGCCTATATCGCCTTTGGCGTCGTTTTCCATCCATTTGCACAGCCAAATCGACGGAAAACGACTTCCCTTTCGCTCTGCTGATCTAGTAACGCGGGACGGGGCAGAGGCGTTCGGGAATGGAAACGGGAATGCGCGTGGGTCTGTCCGCACATATCGAAGGGGGAACCGCAGGCGGTGCGCCATGCAGCGAGCGCCCGTGGCTGAGCATCCTGATCCCCGTCTATAATGTCGAGCCTTATCTGCGCGATTGCCTGGCGTCGCTGTTGCCGCAGCTCCCGCCGGTTGGGGTGGAGGTGATCCTGCTCGACGACGCTTCGACCGATGGCTCACTAGGGCTGTGTAGCGAGATCTGCCCGCAGTCGCACCCGCAAGTCCGGCTGATGCGCCATGCCAGCAACGCGGGATTGAGCGCGGCACGCAATACGATGCTCGACGCGGCGCGGGGCGATTATATCTGGTTCGTCGATTCCGACGATGAAGTCATGCCGGGCGCCGTGGCGCGATTGCGGTCGATACTGGATTGCAACACGCCGGACCTGCTGCTGTGCGACTTTCGAAAGCTGGACAAGAATGTGCAATCGTTCGTCGGGCCAGCCAATCTGATGTCGACAGACCGCGAGGCGCTCGTCCGCGGCATCTTCGCCAGCCGCCGGATGCACAGTTGGAGCAAGATCGCCCGCCGCGAATTGTGGAGCGACGATCTGCGCTTTCCGGTCGGACGATGCTTCGAGGACATGGCCACCACCCCGTTCCTCGCCCTGAGAGCGCGGAGCTTTTACTACTGCCCCGAACCGTGGATTCGCTATCGTGTGCGCGCGGACAGCATCACCGGGATCATGTCGCGAACCCGCGGCCGCTTCGACGATAGCAAGAATCGCGATGTCGCCACCGCGCTTACCGGCTTCGTCGCCGCCGCGCGCGCGCCTTTGCCGAATTTGTCGGACGAGACCCTTTATTGCATCGCGCAATTCTGGGCCAAGGAATTTACGAAACTCTGCTGGCGCCTGCTGAGTGCCCGCTTCGGGCGGGACCGCTGGGCCGATCTTCGTGCGAAGGCCCGCGACTACCGCGGCCTCATGGAAGAGCGCGCGCCGATGCCGTTCGCCGTACTCAACCAGCTTCATCTGCGCCGGGGCAAACCGGGCCGGTGGGCCATATTGGGATTATGCCTATTCTTTTCCCGGAGCGAGACGCGCGCACGGGGTTCCCCGCCGCGATCAGCCTAGCCGCGCTGGGCCAGAATGCGTTCAATCAGCGTCACGTCCGACGGCTTGTCGGCGTCGATACAGGCTTCGGCGTCGGACATCGGCACCACGCGTGCGGCGAGGCCGAAGCGGCGCCCAGCGCGGGCGACGCCGCCCTGTATCGTGAACAGTCGCAGCAATGCGCCCGCGAGCAGCCACGGTCCGAAGGCGGCAATGATCTTCAGCCCCTTTTTGCGGTCGCGTTCGATCCGTCCCCAAAAGTCGAGCAGTGGCAGCACGCGCTGCCCGCGCAGGCGAAAGAGATTGGCGCCCGACCACCAGCCGCGACGAAATTTGAGCCAGGTGCGCCGCGATTCGGGGTAGCGCGCGAGCAGCACGCGCCGCTCGACCATCGCCACCGCGACATCGCTGTCCGCTGCGCCGGCGAGGAATTCGGCGATCATCGCGGGCGTCAGCAGCACATTGTCGGCCGTCGTCACCAGCACCGGCGCGTCGCCTTCGGGCAGCGCAGCGGCGAGCGAAGCGCTGATCCCCTTTCCCGAATCGGCAAAGTGCAGGTCGGGCACGGCCGCCAACATGGGTTCGCGCGCCAGTTCGGCGCTGTTCTGTGCGAGCACCCGGATCGCGCCCACCTCGGGCGCCGCGCGCAGCGCGGCGATGACATGGACGAGCATCGGCCGTCCGCCGACCGGCAGCAGCGCCTTGGTCGACACGCCGCTGCCGGTCAGCAGCGGGTCGGCACCGGGGCGGCTTCCGGCGAGGATGATGGCGGAAATCGGGCCGGGGATGGGAGCTGTCATTGCGCCGCCGCCGCAGGCGCGACCCGGCGCGCCGTCACGCCGCGCAGAAAGTCGGCGGCCTCGTCGAGCACCGGGCCTTTCGCGCGAAAGGGTGCCGCAAGCGCCATGACGATGCCGGTGTGCCCCATGCCCGGATAGACGCGCAGCGTCGCCGATCCGCCCAGCCGTTCGATCGCGGCGGAAAGGTTCCGGCTGTTGCGCGGACGCACCGTTTCGTCCTCGTCGCCGCTCGCCAGCCATAGCGGGGGCGCATCGCCGCGCGCATAGTGAATCGGCTGCGTCTTTTCGGGCGGGCGCACCTTGCCCATCGCGCGGTCGGCCATGCCGCCCTTTTCGAACGGCAGGAAATCATAGGGGCCCGCGAGGCCCGCAACGCCGCGGATCACCGACGCGTCGCTCTTGGCGCCGCGCATCCATACGGGATCGAGCGCGAGCATCACCGCATTATAGGCACCCGCCGAATGGCCCATCAGCGCGATGCGATCGGGATCGCCACCCAATTCGCCGATGTGGCGGTGAGTCCACGCGACCGCCGCCGCGGCGTCCTCCAGAAAGTCGGGCCAATGCGCCTTGGGGACCAGCCGGTAATCGGGGATCACGACGACGAAGCCCTGGTTGGCCAGCGCCCGGCCGGCGAAGCCATAGCTTTGCCGTTCACCGCTGCCCCAGCCGCCGCCATAGAAGAAGACCACGACCGGCAGCCGGTCGCCCGCCTGCGCCTGTTCGGGCACCCAGATATCGAGCGATTGCCGCACGCCGCGACCATAGGGCTGGTCCGCAAGGAGCAGGCGCGCGCCCTTGCCACTGCCGAGCAGCTTGTCGGCAAGGTCGAGCGACTTGGCACCGCCCGCAACGATCGCCCTCGCTCCGCCGCCGAACAGCAGCACGAGCAAGCCGATAAGAAGAAGGAATTTGATCAACCGCCGCTGTTCCCTGACCGTCCGATCCGCCATTGCCTCACCCCGCGACCCGGCCCGTCTCCGCGCCCTACAGCCGTCGGCGAGCGCGAACAAGCGCCGTGCGCGTTACCTTTTCGCGCGTCGTGCGTTGGGCGGGCATGACCAGCCCCTATTCGCGCCCCGCCCTGATCTGCAACGACCGGAGCGGCAGCTATGACGAGAGCATCCACCGCCGATTGATTGACGCGTGCGCAGCCGCAGGCGCGCCCGTCGCGGCAAGCTTCATCCTGCCGAAGGACGATCTGCCCGACGCGGCGGCGCTGCGCGCAAGCGACATCGACCTGCTGATCGTGTGGACCGGCGACGGGACGATCAACGCCGCCGCGACCGGTTGCGAAGGCTGGCACGGCCCGCTGTTGCCGCTGCCCGGTGGCACGCTGAACCTCCTGTCGAAACATTTGCATGGCGATCATCCGGCTCCCGTCATTCTGGAGCGCGCGCTGGCGAGCGGCGGACGGCGCGCCCCGGTCCCGACCATCCGATCGGCGGCGCGCGAAGCGCTCATCACCGTCGTCGCGGGGCCGGCGACACGCTGGGCCGAGGTCCGCGAAACGATGCGCAGCCAAGGGCTGATCGAAGCGAGCCGCGAAGCGCCCGATGCGCTCGAGGAAATGCTCAACGCCCCCGGGGTGCAGGTCGCGGGATCGGGCGCCGTCTATCCGGCGATCATCCTGACCCCGACCCGTGACGGCATTACCGCCGACGGCATAGTGGCGGACGCAACGGCCGATGTGCTGCGCCACGGACTTGCGTGGCTCGGCGGCGATTTTCGCGATGGTCCGCACGAGCGCGTCGCGACCGCGGAAACGATCATCCTCGAAAGCGATCGCATCATCGCGCTCGAATATGACGGCGAACTGGCCGAAATCCCCTCGCCCGCCCGCTTCTCGATCGGGCAGAGCGCGCTCGACTTCATCGCGACCGCCTGATGCGCCTGTTCCATATCAGCGACCTGCACTTCGGGCTCGAAGATCGCGATGCGCTCGCCTGGTTCCGCGAATGCGTCCGCCGCGAACAACCCGACGCGGTGTTGATAACCGGCGATCTGACGATGCGGGCGCGGAGCCGCGAATTCGCCGCCGCCTGCGACTGGATCATGGCGCTCGACCTCCCCGTGACGGTCGAAGTCGGCAACCACGACCTGCCTTATTTCAACCCGGTCGCGCGGTTCCTGCACCCCTATCGCCGGATTCGGCGGATCGAGGCGCTGGTCGAACGCGAGCTCGACTTTCGCAATCTGGCCGTCGTTCCGTTGAAGACCACGGCGCGGGCGCAATGGCGGCTCGATTGGTCGAAAGGCTGGGTGACGCGCAAGGCGCTTGCCCGCACGCTCGCTGCGATCGACGCTCTGCCGCGCGGGACGCAGGTACTGGTGACGGCACACCACCCGCTCGTCGAAGCGGGGACCAAGGGGCGCGCGCTGACCCGCGGCGGCGCGGCGGCACTCGCCGCCCTCGCCGATCGCGGCGTCGCCGCCGTACTGACCGGGCATGTCCATGACGCCTTCGATCTGATCGCCGACACCCCCGCGGGGCCCATCCGCATGATCGGTGCCGGCACCCTGTCGCGCCGGATCCGGTCGACGCCGCCGAGCTTCAACGAATTGCGTATTCGCGGCGGGGAGATTTCGGTCCGCGTCCGCAATCTGGCGCGGGTGCCGACTCCCGACATGCTGATCGACGCCATCCCCCCCGACGCGCGGCCGCCACGCGAACCCGGCGAGCCCATCGCACCCGTCGGCGCGGTGCCGCCGACCGATCCGCCCGTCCATTGACGCATCGGGATTGACGCAGTGCCGCGTCCCGTTAGGTTGCACAAAAAAACGGGATGAGGATCATGCTGACAAAAGGCGACGATTATCCGTTGCACCAGACCAGCGAGCCGATTGCGTTCGCCGGGACCGACCGCAACTTCTACGACCGCTATTTCTTCAACGGCTACAGCGCGGACGGCAGCGTCTTTTTCGCCGCCGCGATGGGGTTTTACCCCCAGCTCGGCATCGTCGATGCCAGCTTTTGCGTGATCGCCGACGGGGTGCAGCATAATCTGCGCGCCAGCCGTCGTTCGGGCGGCGAACGGCTCGACCTGTCGGTCGGCCCCATCGCCATCGCGATCGACGAACCGCTGCAAAAAGTGACGCTGCGGATCGCCGCCGGCGATGGACCGCTGGCCGCCGAACTGACGTTCACCGGACGGCATTTTCCGATCGAGGAACCGCGCTTCATCCGCCGCAACGGTACGCGGCTGTTCATGGACTATACGCGGATGACGCAGAACGGCCGCTGGTCGGGATGGCTTTCGGTCGACGGCGCGCGCACCGATCTCGGCGCGGGTTGGACGGGTACGCGCGACCGGAGCTGGGGGGTGCGGCCGGTCGGCGCCGCCGAACCGCAACCGCCGCCGGAGGGCAATTTCAACCAGTTCTTCTGGCTCTGGACGCCGTGCAATTTCGACGCTGCATCGCTCTTCTTCCACAGCAACGATGATGGTGTCGGCGCGCCATGGAACCGGCGCGGCGTGATCAGCGGCGACGACGGCACCGAACGCCATTTCGATGCGCCCGGCTTTGCCATCGACTGGCAGAGCGGGACGCGCCGGGTCGCGCGAATGACCGCCGATCTCGGCGGCGGCCGCGCCCTGACCTTGACCCCGGCGGGTCCGGTGTTCGCGATGAGCGGGCTCGGCTACACGCATCCCGTCTGGGGTCACGGGCTCGATCATGGTGCCGAGCTTGCCGTCGCGCATGACCGGCTGACCGAGGCCGAGCGCGGCTGGGGCAATCCGCTGGCAATGCACATCCAGGCTTTCGTGACCGCAGACCTGGTCGACGGCGGGCGGACGCACCGCGGCGTCGGGGTGCTCGAACAATTGTTCGTCGGACCGCACAGCCCGACCGGATTGACCGGCCTGATGGATCCCGCTGCATGAGCTTTCCGACCGCGCCGGAGGCAATGACGGCCGACTGGATCGCCGACAAGCTGGGTCAGCCCCAAGGCGCGCTCAAAGGCTTTAGCGCTGCCGCCATCGGCACCGGGCAGATGTGCGACAGCTTTCGTCTGACGCTCGATTGGGCGGACGGCACCGGGCTGCCCCCAACGATCGTCGCAAAATGCCCGAGCCATGACGAGGCAAGCCGCAATATCGCGGCGCTCACCGCCACCTATGTCAAGGAGGTGAGCTGGTATCGCGAACTGGCAGCGGGCAGCGGCGTTGCGGCACCGCACTGCTACCATGCCGATATTGCGGACAATGACGTCGATTTCATCCTGCTCCTCTCCGACCTCGCGCCGGCGCGGCAGGGCGACCAGCTCGCCGGCCTCGGTCTTGCCGGGCTCGCGCCGTGCATCGACGCCGCGGCGGGGCTGCACGCGCTGTTATGGAACGACGTCCGCGCGGACGCGCTGCCATGGCTGAACCGCGACACGAGCCAACTCGTCCGCGCGCTGTTTCCCGGACTCTATGAGGGGTTTCGCGAGCGCTACGCGGGTCGGCTCGACCGCGACGCGCTCGATCTCGGCGCCGGGATCGTCGATCGTCTCGACGCTTATCTGACGCGCACGCCGGCCGCGCGCACGATCGTTCACGGCGACCTGCGCATCGACAATATCCTCTTCGCCCCCGACGGAGCGCGTTGCTGGCTGGTCGACTGGCAGACATTGGGCCGTGGCAGCGGCGCGACCGACATCGCCTATCTGGTGGGGACGAGCATCGCCGATCCGGTTGAACGCGCGGCCGCCGATCGCGCCGCCTTCGACGCCTGGATTGCCGCACTGCGCGCGCGCGGCGTGGAACCCGACGAGGCGGGATTGTGGGACGATTACCGCGTCGGCGCGCTGAGCGGATATTTCATGGCCGTGTTCGCTTCGATGAATGTCGAACGCACCGAACGCGGCGACGAAATGTTCGCGGTGATGGCCGAGCGCCCCGCGCGGCAAGCGATTGCGCTCGGCAGCCTCGATCTTCTCTAGGTAGCGACGCGGCTGTCGACGACCGCTTCGACGATCGCAGCGCAAAAGGCGTCGAGGTCGTCGGGGCAGCGGCTGGTGATGATCCCGCGATCGACGACCACGGCTTCGTCGAGCAGCCTTGCACCGGCATTGCCGATGTCGGTGCGGATCGATTTGTAACCGGTCATCCGACGACCTTCGGCCAGTCCGGCCTCGATCAGAAGCCATGGCGCATGGCAGATGGCGGCGATCGGCTTACCCGCCTTGGCGAAGGCGCGGATCAGGTCGATCGCCGCGTCCTCTACGCGCAGCAGATCGGGATTGATCTGCCCGCCGGGGAGCACCAGCGCGTCATAATCTTCGACATCGACGTCCTTGATCAGACGATCGACCGCGATCTTGTTGCCCCAGTCGCCGCCATCCCAGCCGCGAATGTCGTCCGTCCGCAGCGACGCGATGCTTACGTCGGCGCCTGCGTCCTCAAGCTGTTTCAACGGCACTTCGAGTTCGGACTGTTCGAAACCATCGGTCGCCGTGATCAATATCTGGCGACCGGTGAGCGATGCGGCGTTCGGCATGGGCTTTCTCCTTCGATGCTGTTGCCATGCCAACGCGCCGCCATCGCCCGATGTTGCAGTCGGCGCTCAGAAAGAACCACGCAAAAAGGGCGGCCCGTCGCCGGACCGCCCCCTCTGCATCGCCGACGCGGTGCGCGTCAGAAGTGGAAAGTCACCGAACCGCGATAGCTCTGGTTCGACACGTCCTTGCGACCGATCGTCGTGTCGGCGCCGATCGAGAGGTCTACATTGCCGGTCGACAGCGTCAGGCCGGCGCCGACTTCGGCCCAATCCTTGTCGGTACCCGCCAAACCGAAGATGGCATTGGGGCCGAGCCCGCCGACGAAATTCGCTCCGAAAGCCGCCGGCGCATCCTTGAATTCATGCACATAATCGGCGTTCAGATAAGGCTGAATCCTGCTGCCGGCCTTACCCGACAGGGCGAGCCCGGCGCGCGCCTGCACGCTGTCCACGCTGTCGCGATCATAGACGAGCGCCGGAACGCCGCCCGTTTCCTTATATTTGGAGAAGCCGATATGCGTGGCGCGCAGCGCCGCGCGCGGACCGACTTCCATCGAACCGGCATCGAACATTTTTGCCAGGCTGACCTCGCCCGACACGACAAGCGAACTGTCTTCGCCGGTCAGCGTATAAGGCGTGCCGACCAGGTCGGCGATACGTGTGGTCTTCGATCCGAAGGCACCGGCGCTGGCCTGCGCGGCAAGCTCGACACCGCCCGCGAAGCGTGTCTTGCCATAGAGCGTACCCTGGACCAGCGTGCCCTTCGCCGACTGGCCGACGACCGCGGTGTTACCCTTGACGTCGGTGTAGCTGAGCGAGAAGCCGACCAGACTGCCGTCGCCGACCGCCTTTTCAACGCCGCCCGCAAGGTAGAAGCCGTCGAATTGATCGCGGCCGGCCGCCGGAACCGCCGTAGCCATCGCACGGCTGTCGCCGTCCAGATAACCGCCGGCAAGGAAGCCGCTCATGTCGTCGGGCAGCTTGCCCTGTTCGACCGTCATCGGCGCCGAATCGCTGCGCACCGCAGCGCTGTCGGCACCCGCCGCTGTCATGTTGAGCGCAGCAAGCTGCATGGGTCGGCCGATATAGGCCAGCGTTCCACCCATGCTGGCTTCATCGAGCCGCTGGAGCCGGTCGCGGGTAAAGCGCGCCATATTGTCGACGGCGACGGTCGCAAGCGAACCGCGCAACGTTTCGGTCCGCGGCGCCCAGCTGTCGAGCGTCGCCTGGATCGTTGCTGCGCTTTGCATGTCGAGCGGGCCGTAAAGTCCCGAAAGACCTGCCGCACCGCGCGAATTGTCGAGCAGTTGCGCATAGGCCTGCTGAACGGGCGATGCGCCGCTGACCACATTTTCGTAGAGACCGGCGTCGATCGCCACCGTGACCGACGCGGGACCGTAAGTCAGCGTGGGCGTCAGGATTGCGGAAATATTGGCGACATTGTCGAATGTCCCTGTAATTCCGCCTTCCGCGGTCAGGAAGACATATTCATCGCCCGCCTTGACCGAATAGCCGCTGGCCGGCGAGAAAACCACCGTGCCGCCAAGGTCGGCCGTGCCGAGCGACGTGCCGTTCGCAACCACCGACAGCAGATCCGACGTGCCGTCGCCCAGATTGACGAACAGCTGGCTGCCCGATGCAAGCACCAGATTGCCACCAACGGTCAGCGTCCCGACGGTCGTGGTCGTCCCGGGCGCGATCTGGCCTGTGACGCTGGTCAGATAGGGCGCGTTGATCCGCCCCGAGCCCAGCAGGCCGCCGCCCATCAAGCTATAGTCGCCGATCGTGGTCAACGTTCCGTCGACCTGATTGAGCCCGGCAAATTGCGTCGTGTTCATCAGCGTGGTGAGCGAGGCGCCGCTTGCGATCACCAGTCCCGCGTCGGCGGCCCCGATGGTCAAACGATCGATGGTGATATCGGCGCCCGAAAGCGTGGTCGTTCCCGCCGCTGCCAGCGTCACGTCGAAATAACGCGCCGCGGTGCCCGCCAGATGGTCGGGGTCCGAATTGTCGGGCACGAAACCCGTCGCGCCCGGCAGTCCGTTGGTCAGCGTGGCGGACGGCAGAACCGTCCCTGTCCCATCGGCCTGCGCTTCGGGTGCAATTCCGTCGATGAACCCCCCGGCGGCCGTGACCTGCCCCTGACCGGCGTTATTGCCAGCCGTCCCGATCGGATCGCCCGTCACCGTTTCGACGCCCGTCGCCGTGTCGTAACAGTCGTTAAGGCCCGTCGTCTGATAGCAGATTTGCCCGAAGTCCCCGTCGGTCCCGAAAATCTGTTCGCCCGGCGTCGTCGGAATCCCGTTGACGGGCTGACCGCCGGACAGGATCATATAGGCGGGATCGAGCGTCGAGACCCAATGATTGGCATCGGTCCACTGTCCGTTTCCGGCCTTCGTCCCGACATAGTGATAGGGATTGTTCTCCGCGATCCAGTCCCAATAGAGGTAAAGCGGCTGATAAAAGCTGACGGCGCCATAGCTATAGGGCGCTTGGCCGTTGAAGAAGCGCGAATAGCCGCCCGACAACACGCCAATCACCAACTGCTTCGAAAAATTCTGCAAAATCAGCGGCCCGCCTGAATCGCCGGGAGCGGTGATGCCTTCGGTCGGCGTGCCGTCCTCTGCGGTGCGCGCATTGTCGCGGAACGCGTTGAAATCGAACACGCTTGCGCCCGAAAAGCCGCGGCGCGGATCGTCGAAGTCGAGGAAATAGAGATTCTGGGTCAGCCCATTGGGGGCTCCGCCGAACAGAAAACCCTCGAAGGTTTCGAGGTCGGTCAGCGCGCCGAGGATGTTTTCGGCGGCGCGGCGACGGAAATCGGAACCGCCCGTCTGGCCGGTTTCGCCCGTTCCGACGCTGCCATATCCGTAGATGCCGACATTGTATCCGGTGCCGTCTGCGGTGACATCGGTCGCGGGCAGCGGCGAGAAGAGCAGCGCCCAGGTGGGAACATCGGCCGCCGGGGTGTCGAGCGTGGCGAGCGCGACGTCGCCATAGAGGAAGCTCTGCGCATCCGGCTCGAGCGAGTAGGGATTATAGGCGACATGGTTGACGTTATAGAAGGATTGCGCGGTGTTCGTTTCATACTGCCCCGTGCCGTCGGCACCGCCGAACAGCCAACGGATCAATTCATCTGTCTCCCCCGGCGCGTTGGCACGCAGGTTGTTCTCGAAGCCGAACCCGATCGGAATCCCGCCCGTCGCCGCGCCATAGTCGGCACCGGGCGCCTCATTGACGCAGTGCGCCGCAAAAATCACCGTGCGCGGATTGATCAGGGTGCCGGTGCACAAGCCGACGAAGCCACCGCCCTGATCGATGATCATCTGGCCGATTCCCGTCACATTGTTCGGATCGCGCGCACTCACCGTCGTTCCGGGGTTGGCGATCAGAATTTCGGGTTCGGGCGACACCTTGACGGTATAGGCGCCCGCCTGGGTGATGTTCAGACCGTCGTCTTGCGGTTCGGGCGCCACAGCGTCGAGAAAGCCGGCACCTGCCACCGGAGCCGCGCTCGCTTCGACCTGCGCCGAAGCAGGTGCCGCCTGAAAAATCCCGGCAGCGCACACGGACGCGAGAAGAACACCGCGGCGTGCACGCCGCGAGATCGGATAAGATTGCATTTTCTACCCCCTGATTCAGTGTCATCCGGTCCGGGTCGGGATCGACTGACGTGGGGACAGAATAACCGCTGTCACGAATATGACAATGTTCGTTTACAGATATTTAGCCATTTCGGAGGCGGTCCCGGGGTACAGGCGTGAACCACGCAAAAAGGGCGGCCCGTCGCCGGACCGCCCTCCTTTTCTCCGCCCGTCGGCGGAAGAAACTTAGCGCTTCGAGAACTGGAAGCTGCGGCGGGCCTTCGCCTTGCCATACTTCTTACGCTCGACCGCGCGGCTGTCGCGGGTCAGGAAGCCGGCCGCCTTGACCGTGCCGCGAAGCGCCGGTTCGAAGCGGGTCAGCGCCTGCGCGATGCCGTGCAGAACGGCACCTGCCTGACCCGACAGGCCGCCGCCCTTGACGGTCGCGACAACGTCATACTGACCGGCGCGTTCGGTCAGGCCGAAGGGCTGGTTGATGACGAGGCGCAGCGTCGGGCGCGCGAAATAGACTTCCTGGTCGCGGCCGTTGACGGTGATCTTGCCCGTGCCGGGCTTGACCCACACGCGGG
>Ga0209941_1002100_pt1 | contig 11748 bp, 11 predicted proteins | sample ThiBiot_300_plan_FD_183945 | JGI IMG/M metagenome (GOLD analysis project Ga0209941, IMG submission 183945) | Wastewater bioreactor microbial communities from Cape Town, South Africa - Thiocy_solids_1 (SPAdes) | ecosystem: Engineered > Bioremediation > Thiocyanate > Unclassified | place: South... | reverse complement strand
ATTAATGCTAACAATGTTGTGTAAAAGGTACGCAAAAAAGGGCAACTTTGCAAATTATTCGTACAATGATGATATGCAAGGTTACGCCATGTTAATGTTGGTTAAAACATGGAATTCGTTTGATCCCCAAAAGAGTAATAACCCATTCGCATTCTTTACACAATGCATCAAAAACTCCTTCATCCAATATCTCAATCACGAAAAGCGACAAAGTAGCGTAAAAAACAAAACCCTTATTGCTGCTGGCATGAACCCTTCTCATAGTTATATGACCGAATACGAAAATGCTCAAAGTGAACAGCGCGATCACAATATGGGTGGACACAACACCTTCGATCACCTAACCAACACTGATACGGACCCTGATGTTGAAGTTGACAAAGAGAATGAAATGATAGATATTTAATTAAATAAAGTAGTAAAAATAAGAATAATAATAAAGAGGTTTCATTTTGAATACAGTCAAGAAGCTGCGTAAAGCAGCGTGTTTTACAGACATACACTTCGGAAAAAAATCAAATTCAGACCAACACAATCAAGATTGCTTGAACTTTGTCACGTGGTTTTGTGAGCAAGTACGAGCAGATAAAACTATTGACCACATTGTGTTTTTGGGTGATTGGCACGAAAACCGTAGTTCCTTAAACATCTCCACACTCAAATATTCGCATGTGGCTGGAAAGATGTTAAATGATCTTGGCCTCCCCGTATTTTTTATCATCGGCAATCACGATTTATATCATCGGCATTCGCGTGAAATCCATTCATTGGTACATTTTTCAGAGTTTGAAAATTTCGTACTGATTGATGAGCCCGTAGTTCGCACGGACATAGGCAACGGGGTTTTGTTTAGCCCATTTCTATTTCATCAAGAGTATCCGAGGTTGGCAGAATTCTTGAAGATTCCTGTTTGGATGGGACACTTTGAATTCAGAGGATTTGTGGTTTCGGGTTACAACATCACAATGCCAACTGGTCCCGATCCTAACGATTTCAAGGGCCCAAAACACATCGTTTCGGGACATTTTCACAAACGCCAAGCGTTTGAAAATGTTGTATACATCGGTAATACATTCCCAATGGATTTTTCGGACGCAAGCGATAATGAGCGTGGGATGATGGTGTATGATCACAACGAAGATATCATGGAATTTATCAACTGGGCCGATTGCCCAAAATATACCCGCACACATCTATCCTCTATTCTTGATAACAAGGTTGTTATATATCCACAATCACGCGTTAAGTGTATCGCTGATGTTAATATCAATTACGAAGAAAGCAATATTCTTCGTCAAGATTTCGTCGACAAATACCAACTACGGGAGTTTGTCATGGAAGAATCGATTGAAATTAAAAACGCATTATCAGGTACCACAACTCAAGTGGATGTTGATAGTGCCGAATTGGCCAACATTGATGATGTGATGATTCAAATGTTACAAGAAATCGATTCGGATCACATTGATAACGAAATGTTGATCAATATCTACACCAATCTAAAAGTTGTAAGCGCATAAGGAACAATAAAGAATGTTGAAATTTTTGTATCTCTCAATCAGAAACTTCATGAGTTATGGCAATAATATAACTCTTGTTAATCTGCATAACCCCGGAACGACACTAATTGTTGGCGAGGATCTTGACAATACCACCAATGGGCAGGGTGGTAATGGTGTAGGGAAGACAACAATCATGAATGCACTAACGTTTTGTGTGTACGATAAACCCATTTCCAAAGTTAAAGTTGATGAGCTCATTAACAACGTAAACAAGAAAAATATGGAGGTATCTGTTATCTTCCAAAAGGGTGATTGGTACTATAAGATCATTCGAGCTCGTAAAATGAAGGCAGGTGCCGCTGGCAACTATGTTAAATTATACGAAAAATTTGGTTCGGATGAATTTACGGATGAAGATGAGAAAACCTTAGATAGTATTGCTAATACAGATAGGCGCATTGAAGACATTATGGGCATGTCATACGACATGTTTGTAAGAATTGTTGTCATTTCAGCTAATCATGTACCATTTTTGGACCTTCCTGTTAGTCACCCAACACAACCAAACCAAACTGACTTCATCGAACGTTTGTTTGAGTTGACCCTATTGTCCGAGAAGGCTTGCTCCCTGAAGGATGCCATTAAGTCCACGGAAGAAACCCTTAAAATACAAAAAATTAAAACCGAACAATTGGATAAAGAACACACCCGTCTCAAAGAACAAATTAAATCAGCCAGGCTACGTGTTATCAATTGGGAACGCACCAATGAAGATACTATTGAAAACCTTGAACGCAAGCTGGAAAAAATTGCTAATGTCAACTTCGAAAATGAGCGTCAGTTACACGAAGAGTTGAAGGTTGTTGAGGCAGATCTCAACGCCATTTTATCAAAACAGAAAGATTTGATAAAGGCAGTTAAAAAATATAACCAAGTTCAGGAGAAAATGAGCAACGATCTTGTTCATTTGAAAGATGATAAGTGCCCATACTGTTTACAACAATTCCAAAATGCTAAGGATAAGATTGAGGAATGTCAAAAAGCTCTGGATGATGCTCATGAAAAATTAAACAACACGAATGAAATGTTAAAAGAGGTTGATGATGCCGCTGTGGATATGGTAGAAGCTAAGTTGCAACTATCGCGTCGGATTACGGTTCAGAATCTAGAAGAATTGATCGAAATTAAAAACCAAAGTCAAGTAATTCGCGACAAAATAGAGGATTTGAGAAATGCAGTTAACCCATTCTTAGAGCCTCTGGACGAGCTTGAAAACATTACCATTGAAGCAGTAGATTACAGCGAAATCAACAGATTGAAAAAGTTAATTGATCATCAACAATTTTTAGTCAAACTGTTGACCAAGAAGGATAGTTTTGTTAGAAAGGCGTTTTTGAATAAGAACATTCCATTCTTAAATGCTCGACTTCAGTTGTATCTATTCCAATTGGGTTTGACACATAAAGTTGAATTTACACACGAGATGACAGCAGAAATTAGCCAGTTCAGCCGACCAATGAGTTTTGGTAACTTGTCCAATGGCCAACGAGCTCGTGTCAATTTAGCTCTGTCGATGGCATTTCGAGATGTCTTACAAAAAATTCACACGCCAATTAACATTTGTTTATTGGATGAGGTTCTGGATGTTGGTTTGGATACTGTTGGTGTCCAATCAGCAGCAAGGATGCTTAAACGCAAATCACGCGACGAATCATTGAGTATGTACATTATTTCACACCGCGATGAAGTCGATTCCACATTTGACAGAACAATGACGGTACAACTGAGCAAGGGATTTTCCTATATCAAAGAAGAAGCTAATGAATGAGTTAGATGATCCAGCCTTAATATTGTATTTGGGCATTTCCTTTGTGGGTATTCTTTCATATATCATCTATTTAATAATTAAAAATAGGTAAACACGCAGTACCCTCCCCAGTGTTTGTTATAAATAAACGAAATATTGGGGAGATTTTTATGAAATGTTTGGGTATAGACCAATCATACACTAGTACTGGATTAGTGCTGATCGAAGATGATGAAGTAATACATTTTCACAAGGCCACAAGTGACAAATCAAAAGATGTATTCGATCGTTGTTGGGATATTGTTTCTCAAATTCGTCAATACGCTCTTGAACATAAACCTGATCATGTTGCTATAGAAGGTCTTGCTTTTGGTATGACAGGTAATGCCACAAGAGACCTTGCTGGGCTACAGTTTGCTATTATCACCGTAATGAAAAATATCGATCTTATAAATATCGATATCGTCACACCACTTTCATTAAAAAAATTTGCTACCAATGATGGGAAGGCTAAAAAGGATGACATGATGAAGGCCCTTCCTGAAAATGTAATGAGTTTATTTAAAGATAAGGGGTTCAAGAAAACAACAGGCCTAGCAGATTTAACGGATGCGTATTTTCTTGCCAAATTTATTCAACACAACAATAAATAATTAAACAATAGGAGATTTACAATGTCATTACTTAAAGAATTAGCTAAAAACATTCACGAAGCAGATGAGTTTGCTTTCGGCGGAGGCGCCATGAATACTGATCAACCAACCACGACGCCAGGTGGACAGGACGAGTTTGGTTCACCAAGCCCAGCAGACGATGTAGATACACCATCGGATGATATGGGTGATGAAAATCCAGAAGACTCGGTTGCAATGGATGTTCCTTTATTGATTCGTATCATGGAGTGGGCACACGAAGATGCTCAAAGTGATGTTGAGTTGCACAAAGTTACAGAAAATCTTGTTGCTATGGCGGCCGAAGGTAGAACATTAACCATGGATGATTATGATGCTGCTCTTGAGGGTGTTGGTCAAGATGAAGACGATGATGGTTATGGTGATAAGGGTTCTATGCCTGATGTTGATAGTGTGCCTACAGACACAGACCCAGGTGCTCCGGACGACACCATGTAAAAGTCATTAATAAGTAAGTAAAAAGGTCAACATTTGTTGACCTTTTTTTATTTTGTGAATACAATAAAATCATCTGAATTATTTGGAGTCATAATGAATCCGAACTCAACCCATGTGGAACTGCAGTGGACTGATAGTATGTATGCTACTGTTTTGCTCCATGCTGCAAAAAACGATTGTGGAGTACTTACGCCGAATCCACATCAGCTAGTATTGTTGGATGTCTCCACAGAAGATTTAGCGTGGAAACTGTTAAATTGCTTTATTCACCATCGTGAAAATGGTGTATTTCCATCCACAGTGTCACTGCCTTGTGGCACTAAATTAGACGTAGCTTTGTGGGTTCCTCTCTCTGATGCATTGTTTACAGTTGTTGAAGTTTATCAGTTAGGTATGCCTGTTATAATTGATTGAATATAAATACTCCAAATACAATAGGAGTATTAGCATGTTACTAACCGAAATAACAAAAGTTGTTACAGTAGATTCGTTATTCGAACAGATTCAGCGAGAGTTTATTCGTGATATGTCAATTCTTTCAGAAGTGACATATAATTCTGACGGCTCAATAGCTTGGGAACCGCCAACGCCTGCTGAAAAGGCACAAGCAAGTAATATTGTGCAGCGTCACCAAGCTGGGCCATCATCACAAGAAATTCGTCAAAAACAGTTATTGGACGCAACACCTGTACCGGGTGATTTTGTTTTCTTCCCCGATACCAAAACGTCGGGAATCATCATGAAATTGGATCAAAACACGGGCGTTGTTGATGTGATGAACAAAGACAGAAAACCAATGGGCTCGTTTAACATCAGAGACATGAAAATGACTGGTAGATCAAATACTCCATATAAAACCGTATACGGAATGTTTAGAAACTCCATCGTTAGACCCATTGCTCCCCCGACACCATGGTTAAACGATTTGTTGTTGGTGGGGGTGTAAACATCTAACATCAACCAACTCAAAAAAGGTCACGTGTTGACCTTTTTTTGTTTTTGGGTATAATGATGTACATATTCAACTCCACCTGGAGAACAACATGTTTAAATGGTACGCTAATTATTGTAAAAGTCGTCCTGCAGCACTCAGAATGTTCTACAGCTTCTCAGGCGAAGAAGCACCGGAAGACCGTTGGAGCCATTTGGATAAACCCAAACCCCCAAAAACCGGATTTCAAATGTCACATGGTGAAGTTCTTGGTGCTGTTATCGGATCGGCGGGTATAAGTGCTTGGGCCAAAAACGTTGGTCGGAGTTCGAGTAATATCATCAACGATACCGCTCAAGAAACCGGTAACATAATTGCGATTATTATTGGTATATGGTTTACGATTAGCATCGCTGACGGTTTGTTGCGGTTGCCGTATTTCCTGGTGACCCAACCAGTAGCGACCGTAAAAGCATTGCGTAAGTGGCTGATTGTGCGGTTTGGCGATACACACCCACCACTTGTGGTTTTGTGGTGGATTTTGGTCCCAGCCCTTATCCTTAATGCGTTTGGTCTCTTGGATTGGCTTGGTAAATACTTCTAAAAATAGGTGATGATGGTTTAATCTAACGACAAATCTTCATCACCTATTTTTTTACGATATTTGATTAGTTTTTCGATATACCCATTGTTGCGCAATGTTTTAAAGGCGATATTTTCTACAGAAAATTCTCCTCCACTCGCTAGTCCTGCTTTACGCATATTCCAAATCTTATCTGTTACTTTCTGAACAGATTGTTTATCATCAACCTTATCGTCAATGATTTCATCAATTAACGACATCATTTCTGCAGCTTTAATTTTGGTTGCATACTTATCAATTTTGGCGTTGTCCTTCTTCATTACAGGCTTTTCTGCCCACTTGTCGTCTTTTATACTAAAAATGCCAGTAGCAACAAGATTTTCATCTGCCAATTGAACATAAACTTCAACTGGATATCCATAAATTGTGATATCATGTTGTTCATTCCACAACGTTTTCTTTGCTTTAAAAAATTCTTCAATTTTAAACTTACAAGGTTTACCTTCTTTGGATGTTACATTGGCGATTAAATGCAGATCAATATCAGATTGTGGTGTGTAATTGTAGTTTGCTAAACTGCCAGTGAAAATGATATCTTTGATATCCATTTCAGGTGTTTCTAAGAATTCTTCAAACTCTTTTGCAATTTTTAACAATGCTTTGCGCACTTTAGGGTCCAAGTCCCCATTACGTGACCAAATGTCTGAATTCAATTCCGTGTGGTATTGAAATTTAATCTCCACTTTATGTGGGGATACTTCATTTAAAAGGTATTCTTTAAAGCCAATCTTCATGCACATTCTCCATTTCGGAGTATTTATCAGCGGTTGATTTAAGTTTTGAATTATTGTAAGATGGTCACCTAAATTATATAGAGGTATTCATGTCTGACGAAATTCTAAAATATTGGCCCGTTGAAAGCCCTCCACGCGAAAATCAAGTCAAGGCGTTTGAGTGGTTGGAAAAACAAACAGCCAAATACATATTGCTTCAAGCTCCTGTTGGAGTTGGTAAATCCCTCATTGGTTTAACATACTCACGATACCTTAATCAAGGTAAAGGGGATTCCTTTATACTGACCCCCCAAATCATTCTTCAGAAACAATACGAAGATTCGTGTAGCAGTGATATGTTGGCTTCTTTGTACGGCAAGGGAAATTACAAATGTGCCAATCGCAACACCACATGTGATGTAGGAAGCTTGGTTAAACCAAGATGTGACAATTGTCCAGCCGCTGCTGCAAAGTCTCGTGCAAAAATTGCACCAAACGTTGTGCTAAACTACAAACTCGCTATGCTAAGTTTCGTTTATACGCAAACATTTAGAAAACGTGGTTTAATGATTCTTGATGAATGCCATAACACAGAGAGTGAACTAACCGAAATCGATGCTATACAAATTTTCGCGAAACGGTGCGAGCGTTATAACATTCCGTGGAAGGCACACACTGATATCGTATCGGCTATAAATTGGGTTAGCGACAAATATCTTCCGGTTATGGATAAAAAACTGCAAGCATTAATGGACGAATGTGAAGAATTAATCGATAAAGGTACCAACGGACGTCATGTGTTACCTGCTGAGATTAACAAACTTCGTGAAATGAATGCTCTTGTTGAGCACATTCAGGGACTTACAGACATTATAACCGAAGGAATGGATTCGCTCCAGAAGAATTGGTGTTTGATTTTTGACAAGAACTCCATCAAGTTTAAACGATTGTATGGTGCCCACAGCTTTGAGCATATTCTACAACCGATGGCGGATAGATTCTTGTTCATGTCGTCTACCATTCTCAACCCCAAAAGTTTCTGTAGAGATTTGGGTATTAATCCCGACGAAGCAGCATTCCTATCATTAGAGTCAGATTTCCCTGCAGAAAATCGACCCGTTGTATACATGCCGCAAATGAAAATGACTGTCAATTGGAATAGTGATGAAAATGTTGGCAATCGTAAAAATATGATTAACACCATTAAACAACTCATGGAATTGAATAAGGATCATTCAGGTATTATTCACACAGGAAACTTCGCGATTGCAAAGTGGTTAACGGAGCAATTAGAAGACCAAATCCCTCATGAGATATTACATCACAATCCTGAAAGTGGAGACGACAGAAACCAAATTATCAAAATATTTCAATCAACCAAAAAGCCGGCGTTGTTAATATCCCCAAGCATCACAGAGGGATTGGATTTGATCAATGATTTGGCACGATTTGCGATCATTGTAAAGATTCCTTACGGATTTTTGGGCGATCAATGGATCAAGCGCCGCATGGAAATATCGTCAGAATGGTACCAGCGACAGGCTATTGTTGATATTATTCAAGGAGCAGGCCGAGTTGTACGGTCAAAGGATGATTGGGGTCATGTATACATCCTAGATAGTTCGTGGGGATATCTGTATACTCAAACAAAAGGAATTATTCCTGATTGGTGGCACGACGGATATCATGTAGTTAAATAAAAAGGCCCATCATGGGCCTTTTTAATATACAGGATGTGGATTTTTTGATTCTACCTTAAATCGTTTGTCCAGAAACTCTGAAATCATTTGTCGTTCAGCATACGACATATTCATCATTTCGGTGTAAGACACCGCGCCGCGCATAAAGTATATTAACGACAAGACCGACTCCATAATGGCCTCGACTTCGTTGTTTAAACTTTTAAATAACTTCCTCACAGCATCGCGGTCACCACTCCTAATTACCGTGTAAAAAAAACTAGTGGGTTTAACGGAACACTGATTTCGACCTCCTGCCCACAATCTTGACACGTTGTTTTAAATTCTGTTGTTGGACCCCAATCACTACTTTTATCCACCGCTTCTTTGATTTGATCAAACCACATTGTTTGGATGGTTGTTGCCCACTCCATAATAAAATCTTTATCTGTAACTTCATCAACCGAAGCGATGACACTCACAACTGTTTTAAACAGCTCCCGCTGAATTTGTTCAGCGGAATGATCATCCATGCTCATACTACTAACTTGCATCATGCTCATAATATTGTCAAACTTTACGGGGTGTAACTTGACAACTTGTCCGTTTGGTAGCGTTACGGTGTAAAGACTGTTTATGGTTGTTGGGTCAATCTGTTTGGCTGAATTAATAAATTTGGTCAACGTCGTGGTATATTCATGACTTTTTGAATCTTTACAACCATGATCAAAAGTCACCGTAATAGTATCACCATAAGTAACTTTACGCAAACACAACATTAGATAATCAACATCTTTTGCAAACAATTGCCCAGGTTTGATAACTTGAGGCATACACTTTACAAAAACTTCCGTAATTGCCTTACCATTAATGATTTTATCAGGGCTTTTCATGACAATTTCATCTAGGGCTGTTAAGGGATTTACCTGAACTTCACCACCGGTAACTGAAGAATCAAGTTCACCATCTTTGTAAAACAAACCGCCCGATGGCAACCTAAAGGTTTCCCCAGGAATAACAACACGTTCCAGCAAGGGATTAACAGGACGTGGCATATCTGTATTATTCATATTTGTCTCCATTATAAACAATATTTCTCATTAATTATATATGAGATAAACACAACGCGGTTTTCAACCCACCGTTTAGGTAATAAATAACATTAACATCAAACTCTCAAGGATAATACAACATGGCAGATCTATCGTCGGAACAAATGGCAGCACTTAATAGATTTTTGGGCACATTGACCAATTCTGCTGGTGCTGTAAGTCGTGGTATGAACGACCTGAATGATGTCGTTAATAGACGCGTGCGTGCCGAAAAGGCCGACGCATTATTAGTTGATAAGATGAGTAAGAGCAAGAAGGTTTACATTGACCGCATTGCTGAAATGAATAAGACATTATCGGGTGCAAACAGCAAGATGTCAATATTCGCTGGCTCAATCCACCTAGCTGACAAGGGGTTCAACAAACTATTAACGTCTTCAGACGTCACAGCTGATTATTTACAAAACAGATTTCCTAAAGAAATAGAAAAGGGATTGTCGTCATTCGTTTCAAAAACGGGTGTTGCTATTAATGATTTCAGAGATGTGATGCGTCTACAAGATATTAGTAGTGAAACAAAGCGATTAGTAGAGGGATTTGCTGATGGCACCCGTACACAATATCATCATGTCAAAGAATATATGGATTTACTGGGTGATGCTGGGACATCGATAACCAAGATGGCAGGAATGTCAGGAATCGCCGCTGCTGAGTTTAAAGATTTAACTAATAAAGTGGAGCAGGCTCGTAAAGGTACAGTGGAGCGCGACCAAGCCGAAGCTGCTGTGTCTAAGTTTGTTGTATCCAACCAAGATAAACTTGCTAAGTCCGCAATCAAATTGTCAGCAACATTAGCAGAAGTTGCCGATGAATCCAACCATCGCAGTAAGTTTGTTGCTGCGCATTGGGATGCAGTAGAGGCACAGGGCAAATTTGGCAAGCTCATAGGTACACATATGCGACCTGGCGGAGGCGGAATTCCAACTGCGCTGCGCGCATTAGAGATTTCCGCTGTAAGTGCATCATATAATTTAGTACGTTCATTTGGTTCAAAGGCCATGACTGAGCTTATGGATATGGCTCGCACAGGCATGCAAAAAGGTGTTGAGCCATTTCCGAAGATAGCTGCACAATTGCGTATGTCTGGTAAAGATTACCAGGAGATTATGGCAACCAACAAACAAGCTGTAGCATCGTCTATCGGAGGATATACCACCTTTAATGATCTTATGATTAAACACAATGCTGAATATATGGATATTACAGGTAAAGATCCGGTTCTTGCTGGAAAAACAGCAGCGGGCGCTATCACATTAATGAAGAGTTTTTCTGGTGCTGCAATGACTACCAAAGAAGTATCTAGTGGTATGACGGATATATCCCAAGATATGGGTAAAATGAGGGATATTTTTGGCATGACCGCTCAAGACACATTAGAGATGAACAAGCGTATCATGGAGAGTGCCGGCATTCAAGAAAATATCATCAGAATGAATAAGGAAGAACGTGCTGCGTTACGTACGAGTATCAATGCTCGAGTTGAAGAATATGGTTTAATGGGGTTATCAGCAAAAAAGGCCGAAGAGTTAGTTACACTTACCCAGAAAGCATTGGGAATAAAGAGTCCAAAAGACATTGTTCGTGATTCTATGAAAGCAGCCCAATACGCATCACAAGTTGGCTTGGGGGGCCGAGATGCTCAGATGATGGCTGCTTTGTTACGTAAAAGGGCTACTGTTGGTTTAACCGGCGAAGAAGGTAAACAGTTGGAAGGATATGCAAACCAAGTCGCTAAATTAGAGATGAGTATGCAAAAACGCCAAGCTGGAATGGATGAAGGTGGTCAGCTAGCCTTGCAGGGCATGCGTTCACACTTCGATCAAGCTATGGGAGTGGACGAAAAAAGAATTATTGCTAGCCAAAAAGAGGTAGAAATGGCGAAGGGCTTAGCTGCTCAGGGCGGGAAGGCTTTAGGTGCAGGTAAGGGTGGCGTGATGGCAACTGGTGGCACATTGCTTGATGTAAAAAATGCAATAGATACCCTAAATTCTAATGTTACAGGCACATGGGCCTTTTGGGGTGCTGCTATTGTTGGCGCCATTACGGTTTCTACTATAGGTACGAAGGGTGTTAAAGACATCCTCTCTAAAGGTCTCGGTGGAATTGAAAAAATGGGCGGAAGAACAGCAAAAGATTTGCTTACCGGAACAGCAGATGTTGTTAAATCCAGTAAAACTCTTGGCTCTATTGGTGGTGTGTTAAAAGGAGCTGCTAGTCTAAAAGGTGGTTTG
>Ga0209941_1002083_pt1 | contig 11864 bp, 4 predicted proteins | sample ThiBiot_300_plan_FD_183945 | JGI IMG/M metagenome (GOLD analysis project Ga0209941, IMG submission 183945) | Wastewater bioreactor microbial communities from Cape Town, South Africa - Thiocy_solids_1 (SPAdes) | ecosystem: Engineered > Bioremediation > Thiocyanate > Unclassified | place: South... | reverse complement strand
AACAATTCCATTGGAATTGTATTGATATGAACAACTGGTTTTGAGAAATCTTTAAACACAAATACTAAATCAAAGTTCTTTAATCCAAATTGAACTCTTTCAAGATGAGCGATTTCAATCTCTTCTAATGTGACAACCAAGTATGGAGGATCAATCAATTGAATCAAGCAATCTCTGGTTGGCATACACAAAACCGCCGATCTAAATGGAACACCTTGGAATCCTAACTCACGGAATGGAATATCCAAGTCAACCATTCCGTTGGAGGAGTCGGCAATTAATTCTGCAAAAGACTTGAATTCTTTATCCAAAAGTGCCTTTCTCTTTCTTTCTTCTTGTTCTTGTTGTAATTCATCTTCATCACCATATCTGTATCTTCTCTTTCTTCCACCAGTTTCATCAAATGCCATATCACTAGCTTCTCTATAAAACTGAACGTCGAAGGTTTTCTTTTTACCAATCATGATAGGATTCTTCAAATGACAGTGGATGATAACTATTAATTCGTCTTTACATGGTTGGAAAAACAAATGTTTGATGTTAGAGAATAGGACATCAACCTTTTGATCATTTTTAAATGACGATTGATATCTTAAACCATTTTCGTGAATCTGTAATACCCCACCGATTTTCTTGGTGTCAGGAGTTGGTCTGATGAAAACCTGTTCCAATCGTTTCATTCTTGATCCCTTCAATTCAATCAAGTTTCCTTGAGTAACAACATCTGCTAATTGTTTCTTTTCTTGTTCCCTCTTAACAGATTCTTTCTTTAAGTCTTGAATGGCCTTGAACACGTCTACCATTCTTTGACGATCCCTACTTCTGAAAGTGATTGATCTCACAAATGAATTCTCGGGGTTATCTTCGTACGGTAATTCTGTTCTCCTGGAAACGTTACCACCGGCACCTGGGGAATTGAAATTTAACCTTAAACTTGTGAAATCTCCTTCTTCATTTTGAGAACCACTCTTAAACGAGTTAATATGGAATGGAACTGGTCTACCACAGATAGGTAAGATAATAGTTTGATTTTTGTAATCAACATGAATTTTCAAATCTCTAACACTGTTTGGGATTTGTGATTCACGAACATAGGACTCATATTTCTTGAAGACTGGTTTGAAGTCAGAGCTATCAGTAGCGTCAGCCTTAGAAAATCTTGCTAAACCTTCTTGAATTCTCTTTTCGTGTAATTTGGATTGAATTTGTTGACGAATTTTCTCGGCATTGAGATCATCAGCACCATTATTTTCATTTCTTAATTTCGATTTCAAAATTTTCGAGTTCAAATCTGGTTTTTCTTCAAGTTTTGGAATTTTTTCCGATTTTACTTTTTTAGTATCAGCCGTATCATCTTTGAAATAGAATGTAACATCCGACTTTGATTTCCCATGAGTAGTTAATAAAATTGGTTGAGATTCACTAATTTTGAAAGTGTCGGCCAATAATAAACCATAATTTTTCAACTTGTTACTTTTAGCTTCAGAATTAACCAAGTTATTAAACCCAATAGTCAATGAGAATATTTGACCATTTTGTAATTTTCTTTCATTCTTAGCGTTCAAGATAAATGTTGAATCTCTAAATTCAATACCAATTAACCAACCACAATTTCTTGTAAAGTGGTCAACTAATTCGGGCTTTTCAGCTTTTACAAATTCGATAGCTCCATTGTATACATGCTTGGCAAGTGTTCCAGCTTTCAACAAGTTCGAAACAATATGGGTTTGTAATTTTAACAAGAAATCATAGTTTGCTTCGATTTCCTTTGTTGGATCAATCAAGAAAGTTCTGGCAATATTAGAACAATATGATTTATATCTCAACCCCAAAGATGCAAGAATTACACCATCTCCGATCAATTGAGTTTCTGTCGACACCGCACTTGGTTTCAAATCATATTCACCGCCACTTTGAATGATAGGCGAATAACACCACTCTACCAACTCAGGATCAAAGTCTTTTATTGGACCCAAAAGAGCTTTTCCCGTTTTCGATCTCGAAAAGAATTTATTATTTTCGATTTTATCTTCGATATCGTCGGATATTTTCGCATTAGTGACCTTCTTCTCCTCGTCAACAACCACCATCATTTCATCAGTAAAAGTTTCCATCATTACAATCGAGGTTTTGGCTGCAATTTTGGTGTTGGCAAATTCTTCAGAATCTTTGACCTCCATTGATTTCGACAACAACAATGTGATATCGTAAGTGGACAATTCCTGATCCTTGCAAACTTCTTGCCATTCGTCGATGAATTTACCGTGGTATTGATCTTTGGTAACAACACCATAAGATGAGTTGAATTTTTTGATTTCATCGACCAATTTAACAAATTGAGCTTTGTTGTGTTCCTTGTCTTTGGTTCTTTCCCAAATCTCCACGTCCAGTGAATTGGCTGTAGGCTTGGTCAATAATCCTTTCAAGTACTTAGCCTTTCCTTCCGAGGTGACAAATACGCACTTATCTTTGGTGATGTATATACCGGTGTGAACAAACTCGTATCCTAACAACCAAGTTTGTAAAACTGTCGACTTTTTGTATGTGTTCTCATCGTCTCTGGCACCAACAAGTACTAAAACCTGGTCAAACTTGGACTCAATCATATGGTTCTGGATGATCGATAACCGCTTGAAAAACAAGCCGCTATCAATGTGAACATCAGACATGGCTCTTTTCTTGTGTTACTTGATTGATTACTGTGGGTCCACCAATGTAATACTTAAGGTCGTTTCGTTCCATGGTGATTTTACGCCAGATTTTTCACAATAATCCGCGTACTGCACGAACAAATTACACGCACAGAATCGTCCGTGGTAGAGTTGGACAGAACCTAAGCCGAACATTGGCAGATTTGTGGTGTGTTTAGACAGCCATACGGAGCAACCAGTGGTGATCGTGGCGGTAGCAAAGATGGTAACAAATAGAGCAACACATTGTTGATTGAATTGCTGCTAAACACGTCTACTTCACCACGTCTACTTCACCACGTCTACACTGTCGATGACTACGTTATCAGTTGTACTCTCCGATGGGGCAAGTTCATGTCTCTACGAATAACTCTATTTTGTGCTTCTCAGTCACTGGGTTAGGAACAACTGGTACATTACAAGTCTCCAATACACTCTAATGCTGCACTCTTTATTCTAATCTCCTTACGATCGCCATCATCACACCATGGCAATGCTGCATCCGTATACTGTAAAAAGAGCACATTTTCGTTCTTGATACCCTCGCTCTATTTAATTTTCTACAGTTAAGACCGCGCTAATATATATCCTCATCAATTGAATTATGTTATTTACAGCGTCTCGTTTCTTTATTTCACTCAGCAAAAAACCAGTATTGCCTCTACCATTTCGTGTCCATTCTATCAAACCAATCACCCTTTTAACTGTACTTCAGCCCTCCACATAATCTCCAATTAATTTTTGTAAGGACAAAGGGAGCCCATTAGTACTGCTCACTCTGTTCCGGTCTTTCGTTCGTGTGACAACAGACTCGATGTGCCTGTCTCAGTACATCTTGTTTTCTGCCAACTCGTTCATCATCTCAGATCAGAATCGTGATATATATCCTGCACATATTCCCCATCTTTATATTTCTAGACGCGTTTAACGAGTATTTTGGTTTCCAACATCAACACTTTTAGCAGCAATGTTCAGACAAGTAAAGAGAAAGACTGCTGGTAGAAGGAACTTTGAGGGTGGAATCTACCGGTCTGAAACAAATACGAAAGTTTACGGTCACAGACTTTCTTTTTACGATTCACCACCGACATCAGAAATAACTCTTGAAGAGTTTGAAACATGGGCCATAGAACGATTAAAGGTGTTAATCGAGATCGAATCTTGTGTTGCGCGTCAAAAACCCCTCAAAGATATCGAAACTGTTTTAAAACCTATGCTTTTGAAGTATCTTCCTTTGACAAATAACCCCGACCGTGTGATGGAAGAACGTCGTAAAGACCATTATTCTCATTTTATATTGAGACTTGTATTCTGTCGGACAGAAGAATTGCGTAAGAAATTCATCAAAAATGAAACTATTTTATTTAAAATCAGATACGGTTTGTTACAGCCTCATGAGCAGCAAGATTTCATTAAAAGTTATAGTGACAAATTGCCGTGGAATTACATTTCTCAGGAAGAAAAATTACAGTTATTTGATGATTTGTATTCAGCAACAGGGATTATAATCAAAAACCATTTGATTATGGAGTCAGGAATTACCGATTTTACCATCACCAACGATCATTTAAAACAACAAATTCGGGCCAAAGAAAACTTCATAAAACTACCATTCGAAAAAGTACCAAACTTGATAAGTAATCGATCAGTTTTGATCCGTGATGGTTATGCATACATCCCAACAACATTGCAATTGAACTTGTTGGCTGTAGAATTCCAAGAAAATTTGACTAGAGACTTGATACGAACATTCCAAACTTTACCAAGATTGGATGAAGATGATCGATTATTGCCATTAATAAACAACTTATCCCACAACTTTTCCAATATTCAATATGATTCAGCCGACTTTGGGTCTGATCCTTCATTGGTTTCTGATATCAATGCCCAATCCATTACACAATCATCCATCAACAAACATTACCCTTTATGTGCATCGCATTTACAAAGAAATTTACATGTAAACTCCCATTTGAGATACCAAGGTCGTCAACAATTGGGGCTCTTCTTGAAAGGTATTGGGCTCAGTGTAGATGAAGCACTCAAATTTTGGGCTCATGAATTTACCAAAAATGGCTCCATATCCATGGAGAAATTTAACAAAGACTACAAGTATAATATTCGTCACCAGTACGGATTAGAAGGGGCAAGGATCAATTATAAGCCTTGGGACTGTGCCACAATATTTTCAAAACCAAGACCGGGAAAAGGCGAGGCCCATGGGTGTCCCTACCGTGATATGGATGCAGAAACCTTAGTGGAGAATTTACAGCAAATGGGAATCACCGATCAACACGACATAAATGGAGTAATTGACAATGTTTCAAAACGTGACTACACAGTGGCATGCACAAGAGTGTTTGAATTAACTCATAAAACCCAATTGGCTGGTTCTAAGAACGAAGAAGGAATGCACATTAACCATCCAAATCTTTACTTTGACAGGTCCAGACAACTAGAGAGAGGTGAAGCAAAGTCCACCGTTGAAGCATAAGTGTTACATATTATAAACGTACATAAATAAATAAATAAATAAATAAATAAGTAATGGTGAAGAACACCACCACAAAAGGATATTCAAAAGTCCAATGAGTCCAACAAGGCCTTGAAGTTCCACCACGAAGCACCACTACCACAAACACCAACCCAGAATGGTGTTAAGCATCCATCGTATAATGACCAATGTAAAACTAATGGAACTTGAATAACTTGTTTGAACAATGCGATTTTCCAGTCTCCGTTCATTTTAGAAACCGGAGTTCTTCTAATCAATTCAATGATTTCTATAACCAAGTATGCACCCCATACACGACAACACCAAATGTATGTTTCAATACTCCACCATGCATTATCGCTAGTACCGACCCAGTTGTGGTCAGTTAACCACCCAGCATTCTCTAACAATTCTAAAACAATACAGTTAAACGCTTGTAAAAAGTTTACAAACCGGTCTAATTTTGCAACCGGATTGGTTGGGTCCATCCATGCTTTGAACTCATCAATAGCCCATGGCATGTACTTAATAGAATCTGTCAATCTGTTGAAAATTCTGACATCAGCAATGTAGGAAGAGATAGCCTTTAAATGAACAGCCAACTTCGACACTGGCTCTGTGCTTTCTGTTTCAGCAGGTGCATTCTTTGGGTCGTTGGAAGCATCGAATGTGCGTTTTACCAACTTGTTGGACGACAGGGCCAAGTCCTTATTTGAAGTCTTCAACACTACTGATCTAATTACTTGCAGAAGGTTGTATTTCTGTTGACGCAAAAACTGCTTGATTCTGGGCTTGTTGTTCAACACACTCGACATCAACAATGTAAAGTAACAGATGAAATACAACATCGAGTCAAGAGTCGATGTCTTACTCAAGATCTTATCATTAATCTCGGCATAAAACTTTCTGCTAAACACCGAACGCTTCAAAACTGAGATAATCTGGAGCAAAACTTGAAGCGGTAAAGGCTTCGCTGACAGCAACTTGGATTTCGGTAACGGACTAAGCGACACGATTCCCATAGTAGACATTGGATGTAATAAAAAATGAAGAAAAAACTAAAGTGAAAAACTTGTAAATAAAATATGTCAAGTATATATGGGGTATCAGATGCACGATCAACCGCGGTCTGATAGTGCGCATCGGTGGTAGTAAATCTTACTGCCCACGGTAGCGGGCCATCGCACTACGAGCGCAAAATACGGAAGAGAGCGGTGCGAGCGTCCCGCCACCGCTCCGTGGTGATTTGGTAGCACCGACGCATTGGCGGTGGCTTAAACCCCAAGATAGCCGCGGCAGTGGAAATCTACCAATCCTTATTTGAGTAATTCCAACACAATACAACTAATGATTTACAAGACGATAAAAAGTTTAAATGTATTGTAACGTGAAAAGTATATAGTATAATTAAGTAATATCATAAAGAATTAAAGACATGAATTATTTACTTCGACAACGCTATGTCATCGACATCTGACCGCAACACTTCTAAACGCATAGCTTCTTTTCTAGCATAAGCATCTCTACCGTGTTGATCTGCAGACCCCACAGTTTCCAAAATTACCTCGTTAATCTCTTCGGTACCATCGTCAACTTGTGGTAATATAAAATTGAGAGCCACGCCAATGAAACCCGCAATGGCAAAACCAGTTTCCAAAACTAAAACGATAGCATCAAAGAATGATTGCAATGCAGTGTTGTCACCTTTGTAGGTGAAGACATTTTCGAACCAATTTGGAACAAAAACAGCACCAAAACCAGGTAACAATGCTGCTGTCAATACAAACCTGTCTCTTCTAGTAAACTCAGTAGAAGCAATAATTTTAATACCGGACACCCCGACCGAAGTGAACAAGAAGGATGTCATTCCTCCCCAAACTGGTGCTGGAATAGAAATGAATGCTGCAGCAAACTTCGAGAAAATTCCCATCATAAGCAAGAAGAAACCACACCAGTACCCAACTCTTCTATTTGCACATTTAGTGATAGAAATAACCCCATTATTTTGGGCAAATGTAGACACTGGAGTGATGGTAGCCAATCCTGAAATAATACCATTCAATCCATCACATAAAAGCCCACCTTGAATTCTCTCTTCGTAAAGTGGACCCTCCACTTCTAATCTCGAAACATCACTAGTTGCAGTAATATCACCAATTGCTTCCATCATCAACACGAGACGAACTGCAATGAATGGTAAAATAAATGGACCATAAAGTTTTAATTTAAAAGTATGGACCCAAAGGAAAGTGACTGCCTTCGCTTGATTAATAGCATCACTAGTGAAATATCCACATCCGGCAGCTACTACACTTCCAACAAATAAACCAACAATGACGGCAGTAGATTTCATAATTGGCGAACCGAATCTTTCAGAGATAATGATAGTTGCGTAGACTAAGAATCCAAGACCAACAAACTCGGCTGACCCCCATGGCTTGCTGTGGGATCCCATTGTGCAAATTTCACCAATACAAGTAGTTCCCCCAACCCAATTTTGAAAACCTTCCTCGATTAAGGAAGTACCAATCAATAACACCACTGGTCCTGTAACAATTGGTGGAAAGACTTTTTGCAACACCAGTGGTGGCATGAAAGAAGCACCAATTTCGAAAATGGAACAGATCAACGCTGATGCCAAAAGCATTCCGTATCCTTCTGGGCATGGAAGTTGTGTACCATCTTCAGCAATTGGGCATATACCATTAGAGTACAATAGTGGAAAAGCCTTTGTGACAACAGGAATTGTTGCGAATGATGTCCCGACAACTGTCAACAATCCAGTACCAATATAGTACTTCGTTCCATATACTTTAATTTTAGATATTTGGACCCATGATAAAAGTCCAGAAACAATCAATGATGTACTTACAAGATATGACTCTATTTCATGGTCCAAGTTTCCAACTGTAGCAATAATCATTGGAGGAGTGACAATACCTGCAACCATTGATAAACAATGCTGGAATCCCAAGAGTGCTCCCAAGATTAAGGGCATATCAGAATCCAACCCGAAGAATGGTTGAGTCTTGAGTTCTCTCTTCATAAATGGAATTTCTGGTGTGAAAAGATAGGCATAGTCATAGTCTCCAAAGAGCCCATCCTTGGTGGTCCACTTCCGAAACCATCTCTTTAATACTGTTTTTGCTTGATTCATATCTTGATGCAACTAATTATAGTCGATGATGAAATATCAAACCAAATCACCTCCACAGATTTGACACCACTTATATAGATTCTGCAGCCCCGACTCGTAGAATAATAATCTGGGGGTGTCAAGGTGATGGCATCGGTAACTTGATGCAAAAGTCCAAAATAATATTTTTCAATTAATTGTCTAAGCATGTTACCGGAGTGGAGTAACCAGAGTAACTACGATAAGATTTTGCCATCTGGCAAACGAGCTACTTGCAAATTAGTGTCATGATGTGGACATGGAGCGTCTACGTTACATGTAGCATTTTGTGGTTCAGTTACGCCCTTCTGTCGAAGATAGTGGTCTGCTATCCTCAGATCCTTTTAGATCTGACTGATCGAATGTAATGCAAAGCTACCATTATTTTTCTACATCCTGTACATCGATAAAAGAACTATCGGTAATTTCCGCAATCCCTCTATTTTAAATAGGCTATCGACATTTGTAGTATGGAACAGCGGACCAAATGGTGAAATTGCGCTTGTGCTAATTTTCATCTTCATGTGGACGCACGGTGTCCCCACAAATCGCTTCCCTGAAGCTTTTCATCGTGCGGTTGCAGGGTTTTGCATTTGGCTCCGGTGATGGGTATCGGTGAATATTACTCTCGCAAGGGTTGTTGAGCTTGAAAATACCCAGTGGTCTCGTAATCTGGTTCTTCTGTGTTGTTGCCAAATTGAGTTCTATACGTCACCATGGATAGTGCCGTTGTTTTTTTTGTAGTATACACTAATCAGCGCTTACAAACCTACATAGAGATATATTTTCCTATCGTATAGCTTAGTCGAAAGATAGGCACAATTACAAGAGTGTGGTAGTACTACTGCCTTGCGAGCTAATTCTATCGTTGTTGTTACATCATAATTTCGTTCACGTCGGGAAACCGTGCAGTTATCTTCCCGGTGCCGTTGCTTTAAACGAATGTAAGGCTATCGGCAATCTGGCTAAACAGATCAATCGGCCCGTAAGCCAAGCAAACGGTATATTCCTTTCTCAGAGTCATTGATTACATCCTATGATAAATTAAACATGATTTTGAAGTGGGTTAAATTTTGTGTGACTGGTCCTTATGGATAAACCCGACATACTGCCTCGATACAGTTATAAATCTGACTCCACCATGGCTTCCAAGAATAAACCTATTACCCCAGTATTGAACGACGTACAATGACAATGTCATCTTCTGCCGGCAAGCTCCTATGAGTAAGCAAAGCTCTGGTCAGATAGGTACTGCCATGAAAAATAGGATTGTATTGAGTTTTGTTACGGCACGTACATAGTTTTGGCCGTACCCCACTAAGTTGCTATTATTACAACGATTACACTACCCTTGCGACCACACTACTCTTGTAGACTACTGATTAGAAGTTTTTTGCAAAAACTTTTCAATACTCAGACTACAGTCTGATTACGGTGCTACTGTGGGAATAGTCAATTGACAAGAACATTGGACATAATGGGTACACAAAGGTCTTGTTAGAGCAATCATGTGCCACGTCTCTATTACACCTTTAAAATGATCATGGTTGTGCTATAAAAAGGTATCTACATCAATACACCAAGACGGTTAGATGGTTGTGGACAACTGAGATAATGGTATCTGTGACCGTCAAATCAAACACATAAAGTCAAAAAATTGATCGAGGCTTAGTATGAAGAACCACACAGCCAACACTGTGTACTGAACAAACGGTACACAAACTAGATAATCTAACTCATCACCGACACATTTTACCCTAGTTACCGAGTAACAAACCTACCCGTACATTGTAAGCTACGTAAACGACGACACTGTGCACTTCAAACTATTTCCCTGCAACATTTTCTGCAACCTTGTGGGGAGGGTGTACTGATTGTGAGCCGCTGTTGTCTTGCATATTACACGAAATGGACACCTGGCGCCTTGGTCTATCTAATGAGTCGTTCTCCCAGACAAAGACTAATTTTGAATACCGAGTAGTTGGCAGAAAAATTTTGTATGAGCGCTGTCATCTCATATAGGGAAACAAACTACTAGAATGTCCACCAGTGAAGTGCTACAAGCAAACTTGGCAAACCTGGACAAAACAATCAACTGTATGCAGTTTATCTGGTATCTTATGACGACATTGTAAGATTAATTACTGGACATAGAAAGACACCAATAAAATAATGGAAATTCTCGTACCTGAACGATTCCGAATGACAGATCACTTGATCAACTGCCTAATATGGATAGAACGATGTTAAACCAACAAAACCGAGATGAAAGAAATACAACAAATCAGACCCACCCGCTCCAGCTACCAATACAGCAATAACTGTCACAACAGACTGTTGGTGACACGAGACATACACACCTGAATGTTTCATGTTTCCAAAAAATAATTTCCCTCGACAGAAAAGCCTTCCGATTGTTAACATTCGCCGCCACGGACAACGACTTTAAGTCTGTACAAAACTGGCTCGTATCGTAATACACAAATTGGTCCATATAAAACTCAGCAATTTTACCAGTAATCACCACCCATGGGTACCCTCGTGCATGGCGCCATGTAGCAACTGTCTGGGCAGACAGTCGCATCATTGGCTCTTGTAAACTCCAGTGAAAAAAAAAGGGTAGAAAATTATGTGTCACGTGATATGTATCTCTCCTACAATGTAGGAATTCTGACGTGTAATGGTTTCTTGACCTTTGGCAAGGAAAATTTTACTACTGCTGTAGTTTTCGATAGTTATTTCCTATTTGGCCCTCGATTTGACGTTGGGTGTAACTATTTTTGTCATTTGCTTCGGTGGAGTAAGTCGTGAGCATTAGTTTAATTATTTCGATCGCTTCATCTTTCTGCTGGGACAATTGAATAGGCACGATGTTTGTCCTGTTCAAACGAAAGCATCTACAATTGCTTTCAATTTTATTGTTGGTGTCAGTAGTGTCCTATGTAGTGCTATCAACATCGAGCATGATCTCGCCAACGGCAATCCTGAGTCCGTCAGACTATTGGTCGACATTCATGAACGACAAGACCAAGTCCGCTTATAGATATGTTGATCCAGAGGTGTTGTTGACCAGACTCACTAAACAGTTGTATAAGAAGAAAATTACTGCTGATTTAGAAAACAAGTATTGGTTGGCTGATACTTCTTTGAAAGATAGCAAAATCACGATTCCCTCGTACTTTTCACCTAGAGATGGAGAAAGTGAAAAACCACCTATCCAGCCATTTGATCCTAGGTTTACACTTGGAATCTATTTCAATCATTTAAAACATAATTTGAAAAGTGGTAAGCAGCTCGATGTTCCATTTCATTGGTACGACTGGAAGGATTTATCGATCCTTAACAAATATTTATTGGTTCCAGAATCTCAGAAACCAGACTGTACGATTTTGGACGCTAGACCAGTAGAAGAGCTCCAAATAGCAAAAGATGAAAAGAAGAAACAAGAGGAAGAAGCCAAAAGAAAGGAAGAGGAACGTAAGGCCCAAGAAGCCGAGCAACTTAA